>Ga0123342_1002574_pt1 | contig 29977 bp, 12 predicted proteins | sample Turbeawhitnodule_FD_89960 | JGI IMG/M metagenome (GOLD analysis project Ga0123342, IMG submission 89960) | Root nodule microbial communities of legume samples collected from Mexico - Turtle bean Mexico white nodule | ecosystem: Host-associated > Plants > Roots > Nodule | place: Mexico: Nepantla... | reverse complement strand
GGCTCATGAGGCTATAGGATGTTTTGTGACACATTGTGGTTGGAATTCCACATTAGAAACTTTGTGCTTAGGAGTCCCAACAATTGCAATACCATTTTGGTCAGATCAAAGCACAAATGCAAAACTCATGGAAGATGTTTGGAGGATGGGAATTAGGGCTCCCTTTGATGACAAAAAGGTTGTGAGAAGAGATGCACTCAAGCATTGCATAAGAGAAATAATGGAGTTTGAGAAAGGCAATGAGATGAAAAACAATGCAAATCAATGGAGGACTTTAGCCATAAAGGCTGTGAAAAGTGGTGGAAGTTCTCATCAAAATATTTTAGAATTTATAAATAGCTTGTTTCAGTTTAGAACTTTAGAATGCAGAGCAAGATTTTGAATGTCATAATGTTAATATCTCTAAAATAATCTATTATTTTTTTACTGATACAAAAAAGTTACATTTACTTACATGCATGAATATTTTCTTGAATCCACTGGATACAGGAATATGCTTTTCACAAGACAGTACATTTTCCAATATTTGGAGAATTTTTTTTTGAAATGGCTCTAGACCATTGTGCTTACAGAGCCTCCACCATGTTAGTTGATGTTTTTTATTCTATTTTTAGTGTTATTTTTTTAGTTATTATTTTTAATGAATTTAGTATTTATCAGTTATAAAGTTAGATTTGATGAATTAATTAAATTATTAACTATATTATTAGTTAAAATGTAAAATTAGAATTGATTCATTTTTAAGGAAGAGTATAATTAGAATTGTTTAATATTATTTTAGTTATAATTATAAAGTTAGTATTGATTAATTAGTTATATTATTATTTAAATTATCACGTAGATTATTAGTTGTAATTGTAAAGATACAATTGATTAATTTTTTAATTGGAGTTATAATTATAATTGTTTAATATGTGTTGGTATTAGGTCTGGGGTGTCCGACCTTTGACAAATATTGTTAGATTTTGTAAAGTTGGTGTTTTAAGCCTTATATTACCCAAATTTAGACACTTTCTTTAAGAGATCCTTAGTTTTCCATTTGAGATTTAATACATTTATTTGTCTAATACTCCTATAAGGTAAATGTATTTTTTTTCAGACTAAACATTTTATAAAAAAAACATTGAAGGTTGTACATTGATCTTGAATTATTTGTACATTGAATCTTGAATTATTTGAACAATTTGGAAAAAGTATTCATTTTTTATTAATTTATTAGTATATAACTTGTAATCTACATTTCATATATTTTAAGTAATTTTGGTTCATTTCACTTTGTGTTGATTTTCATGTGCATATTTTATTGTGGAAATTTAGTGTCACCACTTTCATTTCGTGCCACCTGAAGACCAATGCACCATATTGTCGAAATTTCGAGAAATATAAGGGATGACGATTAAATATTATGTACCATTGAACTATAATAAAAGTGAGTCTTTTCGAATGAGATAGAGTCACACCTTTGAAAAAATGTGAGATTATACATGCATTTAGTCACCACATAATGTCAATGATGATTATAGAACATACCTATGGATCGAAATTGGATTAATTCATCATGCAAAAGTGATGAATACAAGAGAGAAGTAGAATAATTTATACAATTTGCTCAACTTGCTCAACATAATGCCAACAATAGTGTTGATGGAATAAAGTTTAGGTGTTCTTGCATTAATTGTTTGAATGAGAAAATTGGATACCAAAATTAGGAACACCTTCTATGTGATGGGTTTCTATGAAATTCTAACTTTGTTCATGACACAATGAATTATTATAGTTAGCAAGTGTGTGCGAATCTCAAGAATATGTTGATTGTACCAGGGATGATGAAGCGAAGCAAGAACGATTGTAGGACATGATTCATATTGTTGGAGCTGAGTATTTTACATAAACACATGAATACAAAAGTATGTCTAGTGATGCAGAGACTCCTTTATATCGTAAATCAACTAATTTCATACTTTGATGAAGGAAGTGCTTTCAAAGGAAAATACTCTACCTTATCGTAATTATGAGGTCAAGAAAATTCCTTGTCTGATGGGTATGGACACATGTTCAACAACTCCTTTGAGTCTTAGCACGTGAGAAGATTTTCATTTTAGTACCTTCATGGGATTATGTGCCTAATGTTGACCAAAACATGATTTGACAAGATATTTTGGTAATGTATACAATCTCCTTGTTATCATAGATATGTTATTTTTTTATATTAAATCATAATTATAAGTTTATTGTATTGTCTTTCAGATGCATTTTGATACCCCTAATATACAAACCCTGAAATCAAAGGTTCTTTCTTTGATCACCATTAAATTATGCCAGTTTAAGTCAAAGTCGATGATGACATACATTTTTGGGTCGAAAAAATGTCAAAATCCTTGTCAAGATACACCAACATTGACGAAGAGACTTACCCGTTATTTATTGAAAGTCGTGAACTTGACAAATGGACGGTTAGTACAAGTAGTTTTCATTCAAATTAAAGGTCATAAATAAATCTATCATTAGTTTATTCAATTTGTTTGTTCCATTTCTGATAGGATGTTAGGATTCAAGCACAAAATGTTACCTCAAACTTATTGCCTCGTGCGAGTTATAATAAGGTTGAGGATGTTATGATGAGGTTGAAGGAGAAAACATGACTTGTTATTACTTCTAAGGATGACAGAGGCGGCAGTCAACCTCCATCACCATCTTCCTGCGACCAGAAATGAAAGCAAGTTCGTATAAAAAAATCAGGTGCGTAAATAAAAATAAATTAAATTAAAATATTTTTATAAAATTCTAAAAGTGATAAGTATAAATATACTATTTTTTTTTTCAATATATGTAATTTTATTGGTAAAATGTGAATGACAAAAAAAGTTTAATAACAAAACATAAGTTTAAGTCTAAATTATTTAAATGAATGTTTGAAAACAATATGTAATATACACGTCTTTAATGTTTGTTTGAAGAATGACGTGCATAAATATAATGCCTTTAATTCTATAAAATTAAATTATTTGCATATTTGTCTTTTTAAAGGTTTTATTTTATTTCTATTCATAAAAATAACTTTATTTTTTGTTATATTATTACTTGACATTAGTATTGATTATGTGTTTTAAAAAAAGTTTAGAATATCTAATTTTTGAATTCTATAACAATATTATTTATCTACCTAACTGAATTTCCCAAAACCTTTAAACACGCCTAAATTATGGCAATACCTATTGGACCATTTCAAACTTGAACCTACAAAAGGCAGTTTCTTCCTGCACCCCCACTTTTTTCTTCCTACACCCCACACTCTTATACAAAGTTGAAATCACCCTTATTACTTTTCAAAATTCCAAACATATCCCTAATATGAAAAAACCCTAAAATGAAGGCAGCATTGATTTTCTCATTTGCGCAGCGTTTTTCTTCCTCTCCCACATCAGCATAGCAGCGACACCTCCACAACATTTTTCTTTCAATCTCACACATTCTTTTTTGGTGATTTAAAGTGCTCTTCACAAAGAGGTAAGTAAATTTCTTTGTTTTTCGGATTTACAGATCTGTTTTTTCCATGGATTTATGTTCCGTAATCATTTTTTCACATTCCGAACTTATGGATCTGGTAAAATCCCGAATTTCTGATTTTGGGAATGTTTTGGATTTATGGATCTGGTAAGCTTCCAAATTTATGGATCCTGTATTGTACTGGATTGATGTGTCCGGAGTAAATTATACTAGGTTTTGTAGTAAACTTTATTTAAATTTGACATTGTAGTTGATACCCAAGGATAAAGATGATCAGTGATTGTGGAAATGCAGAACGATGTCCTTTTCAAATTTTAGGTCAAGGGTAATGTTGGAATTTTTAAAATTGTGGCGTGCAGGAAAAAAAACGTAGGGTGCAGGAAGAAGAAGCCTCTACAAAATAAAGAAAAGGCCCATATTGACAAGGACCCGGCCCATTCCGCACCTCTTTCAATTTTAAGGTTTTTCCTTTCTAAATACTTCACCGTTCAAATGTCCTTGCTTATAAATACGCGAAGCAAGAGCTTCACTCACAGTGTCTCTCACATTTGTGCCTCTTCCAACTGCTCAGGGTTCAGCTCTCTCAGAGGATCAAATTCATCTGGCTCAATTAGGTTTCTTCTTCATTTGTTTAAGGGTATTATTTTTCGTTATAAATCATCTGATGAGAAAAAAAAAAACTGCAACAATATGATTGGATTCGTTCCATGATTCCTTGTATTTAAGTCTCTGATGATTGATTCTATGATCTCTGCTTCCAGTTTTCGAAATCATATTTTTCTGTTTTTCGGTATTTGTTTTTGAATTTGCCTTTGCAGTTATTCGATTGGATCTAAATGCGAGGAGATATGATGATTTTACATTGGTCCGTGTTTCTGAATTACCGTGACCGACAAATCTTACCAATTTCTGATCTCCATTCGTATATAACATCTTTTAATTGCAATCGTTTCTTCAATCATTTAGGTTTATGTTTTGATTTGTGTTGGCTCAGCGATATTGTGCTATATATGCAGTACAAGCTATTCCGATTTTTTTCGTAATCAGATATTTAATTGTAGTTTAGAGCCACTGATATCTTAGTATTCGAAGTAGCATCACAGTTAATCACGCAGCATTGACTGAATTAAAAGTTTTTTTCGATTTTAATTTCGGTACTGTTTTCTGTTTATCTTATTCTGCAATGACGATTTAAGAATAAAATTCACATGTCAGACTTCAGAGATTTTCGAATCGATGAGAATGACAATTCTTTTACTGAGCGGATTATGTGATAGCTTCAGGACTATTTGCATATTGCTAGTTATATGTTAATCATATATTGTAAATCTAATTATTGTGTTCTGTATAAATTTGATTTCATTGACGGGAGATTCTTATCCGGATTCTCACACTTTTGTTGAGGGCGAACGAATTGTGTTTGCATGTTCTCAAGTAACCGTCATAAAACAATTCTCCGGCGTGACGGCGCTGCCGTAAAGGTTTGCATCTCCGCTAGAGTGGTCTCATATTCCATTGCCCTGTGGAGCGGCGTCGCTGCCTTAACCATTTGGGCCGGCCATGAGACGAACATTCCTGCATTTTTTATTTTCGTTTTTCTATTTATTTATTGAAATCTGTGACTAGGTGTGTTATATTTTGTATATTGTATTCAGAAATCGTGTTACAATTGTAATTTGAGTTATAGTTTCTATTCTTTCTATTAATGTTGTTTCTTTTTGGTGTTTAAAATTCATGTTATTTTTAGTATTGGAAGATTGGTATTGCTTTTGCTGCCTCCTTTGTTCTATTGGATTTTCAAACTTGAACTTGTTTTGTAAGTATATTTTTGAATTGTTGCCTATTTCTGATTATCGGCATAGGAAATATGGTGTGAATTTGATTGTAATAAGATATTGTTAACGTACTGTATGTAGTGCGTGTTGTATCATATTGGACATCGGAACTAAAATCAGTGGCAGTACCAAGCGAAAGTCATTATCAAATGGAAATAGTCAAATATAAATCTTCTAAAAATTCAGTTTAAATTCCGAAAGATTTGCAAAAATACGCATCATTTCGGTTTTTTGAATATTTAAAATTGCTTACACATTTTGTACAATACGGAAACAAATGATTTTTAGTTTTTAATTGGTAACTAGTTATTTGACTTTTATTATTGTTTTACGTCTCTGTTTTTTTAACATATTTATTAATTTTGATGTCTACAAAATAGATTAATTAATGAATTATTATAAAAATGTATTATATTTTCTCAAATATACGTCATTCATATATGTATCAGTAATAATACGTATCAATTTAATAATAACGTTTCCTTATTTACATTGATTACTTGATCTGAATTATGACTTAGTTCTACATTTTAATCATGGATTACATGGTTTGAATATTCTGTTATTATTTGAATGATGAATTAGTTAAAATTCATTTCAGCCAAGTTTCCTTCCAAGTTTCGAAACTATCAATTTGAAAATGCATTTTGTATTTGAACATGTTCATTACTAAGTAAATAGATTTTTTATTTAAGACTTACACGTTGAGTAGTTAGAAAATAGTGTAATTAATATAATTGTCTTCAGAAAATAGAAAAATTAATGTATTTTTCTTGTGAACACTAAATTGAGAATAGTTAAAAATAGAGATTGTTATAATTAATAAGTTATGGGTGACTAAGCACTTATGTATTAGATATTGATATAGTTATTTTTTTATATTTTTTAAATAAGATTGATCAATTTAATTAATTATTTTTATTTTATTCTCTTTTTTGTCTATCAAACAAACCTTAATTCAATTCCTCTTGAAAAATTCACAGCTACATATTTTTTAGGAGCAGGAAATATTCAATATTCAATTTTTAAGTAATCAACATTAATATTTGTTTGTTTACCATATTTCACTAAAAAAATAATAATTTTATTAAATAAATTATCCATTAAAGGATCATGATTAAATTAAATTAATGAATTACTGAATTAACTAAGTAAAGTATTGAATAAGTATCAAAGTGAATGAGATAATAAAAGTCAACAAGGTGCTCCACCAATAGTATATAACTTTAATGACCAAATAAATCTGTCACTTGTAATTTTATTGGTCAAATCTGAATGACAAAAAGTTTAATAACAAAACATAAGTGTAAGTCTAAATTATTTAAATGAATGTTTGAAAACAATATGTCAAATACACACCTCTTTAATGTTTGTTTGAAGAATGACGTGCTTAGTCTTAATGCCTTTAATTATATATGTATATATTTTTTGCATATTTGTCTTTTTAAAGGTTTTATTTATTTTTTATCCATAAAAATAACTTTATTTTTTGTCATATTATTAGGTGGCAATTAGTTTTGATTATGTGTTTTAAAAAAGTTTAGAATATTGATTATTGTTTACGGTACCATATTAACACTAAATTAAGTCATGATAGTACGTAATTGTAAATTTCAGGGACTTAAAAATATATTTAACCTAACTATTCTATATAAATTCTAAGTTTTGTAAAGACAGAAAAAGAAAAAATGGTAATGATTATTGTTTTTCTTTAAAGACAATTTATTTATTTATTTATGATATATTAAAGATATTAAGATTAGTACATAGAGAATGAATTATAAACTCTAAATGTAATATAATTATTTTTAATAAAAATAAAGTATTAAAAGCTTAAATTATTGAATAAAAATATAGAAAGGACGTAAATGGTTATTTGATTTTTATTAAATAATAAATATATCATTTAATCATAACATAATTTCATTGATATATATCAACAATTTTATATTTTTTTATAATTTTTCACAATATATTACAAAAATATATAAGTTTTACTATAAAAAGAGTTCTACATTGAAATAAAGAATTATTCATATATTTCATACATTCTATAGTTATTAAAACTAAGTTTTTCATGAGTCCATGTTCTATACAAGATCTAAGCTTCCTTAAACCATTTTTACTAGACATATTAAAGAAAAACATGAAAAATAGTGAAGTATTTATAAGTCTTAAATGTCAAACTTAATAAACTTAACACATAATATAGATAATGAAGCGAATGACTTGACCCACAACTCAATCTCACATTATGACACATGGATTCATATTTCACTTTTAATGGAACATCAAAAGTTAATTGAAAATTGATTAGGTAGTTGAATATTTCTCATTAAGTACAATTATAATTTTTTTTTTCAAGAATAAACACCATTTATTGGTTCACAAAGAGATATATACTCATTATCTAACATTGGTTAGGTTGAACATGTACACCTACATGATGACTTCCGTAGACCCCACCTGGTTTGATCCCTTCTTTCTTAACTGACATATCTTTTTATACTTAGAATCACATAACATGATTACTATTAAGATATTTTATATTTGTCTTGCTAATAATCTATACCTGCACATATCAAAAAATTACAATAATAAAATATATAAATAACTTTCTTTTATCCAAAATTATTAAATAAAAATAATTATTATTTTTACTTTATTTTTATTATTACTTCATATATATTTTTGAATTATAAAAAAATACATTTCAAATAATTAAAAATAAACTAAAATAAAAACTTTTAAATAATTATTATGGATTAATATACTATAAAAAATATAAACTAATAAATATGATCATCCTATAATTAAGATGAATTAAATAACATATACATAAATAAACAGTAATAATTAATAAGTAGTAATAATAATAATAACAATATTAATATTATTAATAACAATAGTAATAGTAGTAATAATAATAGTAATATTAATAATAGTAATAATAATAATAATAATAAGAACACAGCAGAGTGAATATACCTTTAATTTAAAACTAAAAATTATTTATATTAAAATTAAACACAAGAAAATCATTAAATAAAAATCAATTTTAAAGACAAAAAATAATTAGTTGTTATTACTATTATTTAGATTTTAAATTTGGTAGAAAAATCTTAATAGTTAATTAGATACCATTTTACAGACTATTTATCAATAATAAAAACTAATTTAAAAACTAATTTTTTTTTAGTTTTTAAAATGATATCTAATTTAGTTAGTATAACAAATATTTTTTTTAAATTAATTTTTATTTAATAATTTTTTTTTGTACTGAAAATAAGACGGAGGGAGAAGTTTACGTGAAATAAATACATGTTAAATTTGTGTTTATTTTCTCACAAGAAAAGGTACATTTTGACATAATCATTCCTTATTTAATGCCTCATTAAAAAGAAGGTAAATGTTATTACTCTAACATTAATCAATAAGCAACATTTTCATTAGTGTTCGCCACTTGTTTTGTGATCCTTCAAGCAAAGACAACGAATGCTTAAGGGTCAACAACACATCATTTTTCTTTCTTCTATGTAAAGATTATCCACATCAAATCTTAGAGTACAATTCTTACTTCTTTTCTCCTATATAAGTGTGTGTCTCTGTTAGGTGTTCACAGCATTCATTTACTAAGATTCACAATCATGCATCTCCCAAAGTGTAATGTGGCACTCTTTCTCTTCCTCATCTGCTCTTCCATTTACTCTGGTAATTCCATATTCATCTTATTTTCCATGTTAATATAATTCATAGGTAACAGTTGAATTGGGTTGTTTCTATTGTTATATTTAGTTTTTGGAACTTATACATGAATTCTGTTTGATTTATCTATCACAATGTATTGAAAATAGTATTGAGATCAGTGAGCAATCAGAAATTCTCTGTTGTTTATGACATTAATTTATAAGGATTAGTTCAAAAGTTATTTATCTAAAATTTCGTGTTATCATATATGATTGTTGTTATTTGATGTGTCAAGTTTACTAACATGAGAGTTTTTATATAAAAAAACCTTACAAAACTCGAATAAGGTTATCGTCTAGTTATATATTATGAAATATACTTATCTATAATCTATCTGATAATTACAAACTATGAAAACTATATATGCAGGAAATGCAAAAAATCATGTGACATTCTATCTGCACAACAAGTGTTCCTTTCCAATATGGCCAGCATTTGCATCAAACAATGGGCAACCAGAGATAGCAGATGGAGGATTTCCCCTTGCACCAGATCAAACACAACGTATGATAATACCATGGACATGGAATGGTAGAATCTGGGCCAGAACAGGTTGCAATTTCAGTTCAAATGGGAAACCAGGTTGTGAAACAGGGGACTGTGAGGGAAGACAAGCATGCAGAGGACTCATAGGCACTCCCCCAGCAACACTAGTTGAAGTTTCACTTGAAGGAGGAAAACCAGATTACTATGATGTTAGCCTTGTTGATGGCTACAACATCCCTGTGTCTATCACTCCCAGGACCACAGACCCCAAGTGCCTCATTGGAGGGTGCTTGAAGGACATCAACTCCTTGTGCCCTCCTCAACTTAAGGTGCTGAATTCCAAGGGAGAAGTTGTGGGCTGCAAAAGTGCTTGTTTGGCCTTTGGTGATGACAGGTATTGTTGTAGGAATGCTTATGGGACTCCAGAGAAGTGCAGGCCTAGTGTGTACTCAAAGATATTTAAGGATGCTTGTCCTAGTTATTTTAGCTATGCTTTTGACTCACCAACCCCATTGGTGAGATGTGCAGCCTCATTGTATGTAGTAACATTTTGTCCTCCTTATGACCACAGATCTGAGTAGGAACTGCTTACATCTCTCTTTGTTCTTGTATGGATTTTGTGGGAATTGAAGTTGGTTCTTGAATAAAATGATTTGGTTCTGTTTATGTTGCAATAAAAGTGTTGTGTGTTGGTTATTGCATGTTATTGATGCCTGAAAAATACCAAGTGATGCACATTTTGACAGAAGAAGTAATTTGTATTTAAAAAGTATAAGAAATATCTCAGTCTATGTATAGTAAAACCAAAAATCAAATGAGACTAATGTTTTTAAGGTATATGCAGCGTAAAAAAAACATTAAATAAAAACTAATTTTAGAAATAAAAAATAATTAATTATTATAATAATTAAATTAGATATCATTTTATAAACTAAAAAAAAAACTGGTTTCTAAATTAGTTTTTATTATTGTTAAATGGTTTTTAAATTGATATCTAATTTGCTATCAAGGTTTTAACTATCAATTATTTAGTCTCTAAATTTGGTAGCAAAAACCTTGGTTGCTAATTAGATACTAATTTAGAAACCATTTAACAATAATAGAAACTAATTTAGAAATCAAAAATTTTTTAGTCTCTAAAATGGTATCTAATTTAGTCACTACAATAACTAATTATTTTTTGTCTCTAAAAATTAGTTTCTATTTCATAATTTTTTTGTATGGTAGATTTGAGTGTGTTCAAGAATTGAAATAGTTACACAATACATGTGTAAAATACTACAAATTGTAAATAAAATTTATATAATAAGAAAATTGTAAATAAAATCAAAGGTATAATAAACTTTCATATAATCTGTTTTTAGAATTATTTATGAATAGATATAATCTATATATGTATAATTTTTGTTAGCATATAAGTTTTAGTCTAGTTTTTAATATTTTTTTGTATATTTTTTTCTTTTTTATTTTATTTTTTTATGTGAGATGACAAATGATTGTTGTTGCTTTAGTTATCAATCTAGCTTAGATGTCAAGTTGAATAATAATGTTTAATATGAAAACTTTTATAAAACAAATAAAATCAAAGGTAAGATTAGTATTTCATTGAAAAAAAGGATTAAATGAAAAAAAAAGACAAACAAATGTATGTAAGAATTGTTAGTTCTATATAGGTAATAAATTAAACTATATTGAATTGTAAGAAAGTAATTTAATTATTTAAACTGTTTTTTGTATTACACATTAAACAAGGAGAAATGTTTATTACCCTGTTTTTCTATTTAAAATTAAATTTAACCTATAATTTTTTTTTGTATTTTTCTTTTGAAAATATTTGTTATTATTTTTACAGTTTATTTCTAGAATTATTGAATTTTTATAAATATATGAAACAAAAATTATCCCTCCCACTTAGCCGAGGGGCAAGTTTTTTTTTTTTTTTTACCAATAATTTATTTTTCTATTTTTCTTTTTAAAGTCATCTTATTTCTTCCTACTCTTTGATGCTGATTATTGTTAATACTATAAGCCTATTTAATTAAAGAGGAATATAAATGAACAACTATTTTTGCTAAATTAAACAATAGTCCACCATTAGAATATATTAGTTTTTGGCAAGACTCTTTCATGCATAGACTTTGTTTAGTCTTTTTAGTCAACTTACATATAGTATCAAAATATATGGATCAAAATCAACACTTTCAAAATCAAAAAGAGTACAACACTTCACTTGAATAAGAAATATTTATTGTATTTTTGCAGGTTTTTTTTCAAGTGGGTATAGTTTTCTATTAAATCAAATTAAATTATATATATATATATATATATAAATAATTAACTGAATTACTCTACTTGTTCATCAGAAAAATAAAAACAAAGTAACACTTTATCATTGAAAACATGGAACAAAATTATTAAATAAAAACTACTTATAGATAAAAAGAAAAAGTAATTTGTTAAATTATATATTGTTTTAAAATTAAAAAATTATTAATATCTAAAATAATTATTAATATTGAAAGGTCAAAAATGGCAGCTATTGAATAGAAACACAATCAAATCAAATGAACTCCACAAAATGACAAAAATAGGGAAACTCCCAAGAAATTAAACATGCCGTGTGAACTTGGACTGTGGATCACATCATTTTTAAAGTGCTTAATTTTTTGTGATAAAAAGAAAGTGATATTTTTACACTCACCTATGAAATAACATTTAACAATTAATATATTAATACCTTTTATCATTTCTTTATTTTAATTTAAAATAATGTATTGCTATATATTAAAAAGAGTTATTAACTGTCTATATTTTTCAAGATGTCAAAATATTATTTTTTATTTAAACCAGGTGAAAAAAATTATGTCCACATTTGTACTAGAGATTTCTAGAGATTAGAACCTTTCATTGTATATAAGTGGGTGCAAACCTCAACTTCATAAATCGATTTTATGGAGTTGAGTTAGACTTAAAAAAAGTTTATTTTGTAATATGGTATCAAAATCATTTCGAACCTATCCTAACGAGTATTTGTTAGACTTAAAATCCATTTCTTAACAATTAGTTTTTTTTTTATAATTATAAATATATTTTTTCTGAATAACACCTTATCCATTAAAACATATGGACATGATTGTTTAAGTATAAAAATTATTTTTCTTTTTTCTATTAAAAAAAATATATTTTGACAACTGGAAAAATTTTGGGTGTACCAAAGAACAACTGGACTTCACTTTACAACTCATGTGTATAGCAAATCTCAGTTCCCATTTGGAACATTTGAGTCTATAAATACCACATTAATTCCATGCATCATTAAACACAGAAAACAGACAACAGAAACAAACAGAAACATTTTTGTAATAGATTCTGTTGAAAAGATGATGGGTGAAGTGTGGTCTCAACTAGGTTCACTCATGGCTAGCATCATGTTTGTGTATGCCATGTATGAGCAATTCTTCCCACGCCATCTTCGAATCCATGCCACAAAATACACACAAAAATTCACTGCCGTTTTCTACCCTTACATCCAAATCTCCTTCTCCGAGTTCTCAGGAGAACGGCTGAAGAGAAGTGAAGCATACACTGCCATAAGAACCTACCTCAGTGCAAACTCATCTCAGAGAGTCAGAAGGCTCAAAGCTGAAGAGGTGAAAGATAGCCAAAACCCTCTTATCTTTTCTATGGAAGACAATGAAGAGATCACAGATGAGTTCCAAGGTGTTCAACTGTGGTGGAGGGCAAGCTACAAAGTCCCAAAAACACAGTCTTTCTCCTTTTACCCTACTTCCGAAGAGAAGAGGTTTCTGACTCTAACATTCCACAAGCGCCACCGTGACCTTGTCACAGCCTCTTACATCCAACATGTGATGAAAAAAGGAAGAGATATTGCAGTTCAGAACAGAACACTCAAGTTGTACACCAACAACCCCAGCAAAGATTGGTCTGGCTACAAACAGACCAAGTGGAGCCATGTGAATTTTGAGCACCCTTCAACGTTTCAGACTCTTGCAATGGATCCAAAGAAGAAGGAGGAGATTGTGGACGACCTTGATAGGTTCAAGGCAGGAAAAGAGTACTATGCTAAAGTAGGGAAGGCTTGGAAGAGAGGGTACTTGTTGTATGGTCCCCCAGGAACTGGGAAGTCAAGCATGATAGCTGCTATGGCTAATTACATGAACTATGATGTGTATGATCTTGAACTCACAGCTGTGAAGGAAAACACGGACTTAAGGAAGCTGTTGATTGAAACATCAAGCAAGTCCATTATAGTGATTGAGGACATTGATTGCTCTATTGATCTCACTGGCCAAAGGAAGAAGAAGAAGGAGAAAGATGAGGATGAGGAGAAGCCAAAGAATCCTGAGAAGAAAGCTGAGGAAGAAGAGAAGAAGGGAAGTAAGGTGACTCTATCAGGGTTGTTGAATTTCATTGATGGAATTTGGTCTGCGTGTGGGGGAGAGAGGATCATAATCTTCACCACAAACTTTGTGGACAAGCTTGATCCTGCTCTCATTAGGAGGGGAAGAATGGACAAGCACATAGAAATGTCATACTGTGGCTATGAAGCATTCAAGGTGCTGGCCAAGAACTACTTGGGGGTTGAGTCACACACTTTGTTTCCTACTATTGAGAAGTTGCTGGGAGAGACCAATATCCCACCTGCTGATGTAGCTGAGAATCTAATGCCTAAGTCAATTGTTGCTGATTCTGAGCTTTGCTTGAAGAGTTTGATAGAGTCTCTTGAGGAGGCCAAAAAGAAGGCAGAAGAGGAAGCAGAGAAAAAGGCCAAGGAGGATGAGGAAGCAAGGTTGAAGGAAGAGTTAGCCAAAGAGGAAAAGGTTGAAGCTAATGGAAAATCTGGAGAAGAGGTGAAAGAAAATGGCAGTGTACATTAATTTAGATTATGAGCAGTCATAATAGTGAAACAATAGCTGTGATGTATGTTCTTCAAATAACACTTTCCTTAGTTTTCTGAAGCAATAAATCTATTTAAAGGTTACAGAAATGATTAAGACATGTTTAGTTTAAGGTTAACTTTTCTTGACACTAGAAAATAAAACACACACTTTACAACTCTTTATAATTATATTTTTAGATACGTGTCAATATATCACCTCCTGGAAGAAGGTTCTGTGGACCAGCAGATGGAGAATGGATTAAAATTAACTATTTCAATATTTTATAGTTAACATAAAAAATTTATGAATTTAACTGAAGTTCAACAAAATATTAATTTATTAAAATGTAAAATGTATGTTTTCAAAATGTTAAGAGTGTTAATATATCATCAATCACTCATGTAAAAAGCAGATTCCTTCAGCACATAAAAATTATATTTCCTTTTCACACAATTTGATCAACAATTCCTCTGTTTAACTCTATAAATACAACAGAATTGCTTCATATATAGCATAACAAACCAAGCTCTTGCAGACACAATCTTTTGTGTGAGATCAAGTGAAAAAAGACTTAAAAATGTGGACACAAGCGGGGTCATTGATGGCCTCAACCATGTTCATATATGCCATGTTCATGCGCTTGGTTCCTTCAACTCTTCAAGCTCGTGTAAGATGGTACACCAACAAATTCACCACCTTGGTCTACCCTTACATCAGAATCACCTTCCATGAATTCACAGGTGAACGCCTCATGAAAAGTGAGGCCTACACTGCCATTCAAACCTACCTTGGTGAACACTCTTCCCAAAGGGCCACAAGGCTCAAAGGAGAACTCATCAAAGTCAAAGACACACACAACCCTTTGGTCCTTAGCATGGATGATAACGAAGAGATCATGGATGAGTTCCAAGGAGTAAAGGTGTGGTGGAGTTCCTACAAAATCACCCCCAAAACTCAGTCTTTTTCTATCCACCCTTCTTCAGATGAAAGAAGGTACTACAAACTTACCTTTCACAAAGGCTATAGAACCCTCATCACTGAGACTTACCTCAAACATGTTTTGGAAGAAGCAAAGACCATTGAGACAAAGAATAGAAAACTGAAGCTGTACACCAACAGCAGGACAAGGTGGAGCCATGTGGTTTTTGAGCATCCTGCAACTTTTGAGACACTTGCAATCAGACCAAAGGAGAAGGAGGGTATCATCAATGACCTTGTGAAGTTCAAAAGTGGGAAGAGTTATTATGCCAAGATTGGGAAGGCGTGGAAAAGAGGGTACTTGCTATATGGTCCTCCAGGCACAGGGAAATCTACCATGATAGCTGCAATGGCTAATTTCATGAACTATGATGTCTATGATCTTCCAAATCCAGACAAAAACAAAAATGAAACACTAGTTTGCTCCAAACCTTAGGATATCAATTATTGGTGTGTTGCTTGCGTTTTTCTTTCATCTTCCATGATGTGAACAGTTTGAGTCATATTTTCACATCAGGAATGTAGGTGTGCACTTGAACCCAAACAGAAAATCCAATTTAGAGAATCATAACTTCAATTATTCAAAATATAAATGTTAAAGTGGTTATTGAACACACTAAAGTGTTCAGATAGTTTCTGAAATTATAGAACATCAATCAATTTAGTTAAATAAATCAAATAGAAAAATAACTTCTAAATCTATTTTTGTTAAAAAAACAGAGGGATATGACAGAATCACAGTTCAATTTTTTCATTAATTTAAGTCAGATTAATTCCATATGTTCAACAATTTTCTTGAAAAACAGTGACATCTTGGTGTTATTCATATTCAGAAATAAAAAATTCTGCATCATTTTATCATTATGACAGAGAGTTAGTAAACACTTTTCTGTCGTTTTATCATTTTTTAACCAGAAACATTTTTTGGGAGAAAATGACATTTTTGTTCTTCTGTCAAACTTCATTACAGAATACAGAAGTACAGCAATAACATATTGTTAATTGCTGCAAATCATGCATCATGCAGCATGCATGATATTAACATTTGCTTGAGGTGATGTGTATTCTTTGTTATTTATTATTACAAGTTTGAAAAAAGTAAAGCAAAGAAAGAGACAACAACTTACTTATCAACATGTATTAGAATAGATGAATGTTTCTTAAACCATGTTTATCTTTAGAAGTGTTTGTTTAACATTATCACTCACAATCTAGAACTATCTTTAAAATTATATGATTTATGGATTGTACAATTTAAAATTTTCTTTCTAATTTTATAATAGGAAATTTTTTAGATTCTGTAATTTGAAAGTTACTTATGAATTTTTATATTGCACAATTTAAAAGTAATTTTTTCATTAAAAAAATAGCTCTATGATTATATTAATTTTAAGCTTATATAATTTATAAATAAAAATAAATTTTAAATTATTGTTTTAAATTGTGTAATCTTATGACTCTTTTTAAATTTTAGATTATATAATTTTTTAAGTTTTAGATTACATAATCTAAGGAGATTTTCGAATGCTACAATTAGAAAGAAACTTTAAACTAAAGGATAAAGTGTAGATTTTAATATTTATGGGGTGCAGAAGAAAAACAAGTGGGAACAAAACAAAATTCCCCCAAACAAATGTATTCAGACTAGGCTTCAGTGGGCAATTTGAATTGTCCAATTTGAAAAACGGAAATTTTTCATGTTCCTCAATATTTTCCTTCCACACCCATACTTCTAAAAATATCGAAATTATTTTAATATTTTATTGATTTTTTTTTTTCAATTTTGAAATATGAAATTCAAAGATTTCTCTAATTATAGAATCCATAATTTAATATTTGTTCTTTTTTTCAAACTAGATTTCATAATCTGAAATACAAAACTTATTCTTGTACAATAAGAATACAAAATTTATATTTCAAATTATATGATACAAAATAAAAATTTTGCATTTCAGATTGTATAATCTAGAATATAAATTTACTGAAATACAAATTTTTAAAAAAAGTATAATTTTGAAATTTTCAAAATATGGGAGTGTAGGAAGAAACACATGGAGATGTTGTCTTTAAAAAAAAAAAAAAGGAATTACTAAATCCAATCTAATTGTCTACTAGCCCATTAGTCTAATTAATTAATTGATTTATTACTCAACTACATGTTTTTACATCTAATAGGACAAATATTTTTTTTGTGTGTGCATACAATAGTAAAACAAAATTATAATTCATGAGAATATCTCTCTCTATTTGTTTTTTTGTTTTATAATACCCATTTTGGCTATGTTCTAATTTCAATTATCGAGATGCACATGAATTAGTGAAGTAATTGTTGGAAATAACAACCTCAAATATTCCAAAGTTCCATAAATTCCTTTAGTTACTACTATTCATCGAATACCATGTAAATTTAATAACTCATTTATTTTATATTTTAACCATTTATACCCACAAGTCATTCATAATTATTTGTTCAGTTTATATACGCATTTTTTTTTATCTGTCTTTTATTTGTTGTATACAAAAATAAGAAAATATAATAGATTTCAGTAATCACAATAAAATAGTCCCATCACAAAGTTTATTACAAGGAGAAAGTATCTCATATACTTTTTATGTAAATTAATTTTAGTTCATATATATTATTTATTTTTCTTGTCTTTAAGTTTCTCTAACGATGAACAAGAAAAACAAAAATTGTAAGAATTGATTTTAAAATGAAATATGAAAAAATAAGTTAAAATGTTTTAAAATAATGAGTGGGTACAAGAGTAGATGATGCAATTATCTGAAGAAAGCGTGTTGGTGATATAACGTGGAAGAAGGGTAGGCTGCTATTGTCGCATATGCCAAATGGAGACGAAAGAACCAACGCAATGCTTCTTGCTAAAGCGGCTTTCACACTTTTCACCGTCTAAACATGTGTCCTTCCATTCTTCACAAACATTTTTTTTCATCTGATACGATGTTTTGAGAGATAAGAATATTTCATTGTATATAAATGGATTAATGCAGATGTAAATTTTATTTTATAAATGATTTTTTAAGATTGAGTTATGTTTAAAATCTAATTTTTAGAGTCATTTTCGAATTTATCTTAATAAAAATTTGTTGAACTTGACAGGTCATCCGCTATCGAACTACGACAGTACCCATCATATCTTTTCACACGGGAATAGATTACAAAATTGATTTTATAACTGAGTTAGAGTAGAATTTCAACTCAGATTAAATTAAAGAAGAACTTCTCCCATTTGAAAAAGTTTTCTTCTTTCTTTTTCTTTGAGGAACTTGAGAGGAAAAGGGCACATGGATGTATGAAACTTGACTTTTCCTTGGAGGAACTTAGCGAGAAAGAAAGCACATGTGTATATATATACACACAGAAATTGTGTAAGATGAGAGAAAAGTGAGAAAAGCTAGAGCAGCAGAGAAGATTAGAGAGATGATGGGGGAGCTATGGGGTCAAATGGGATCAGTAATGGCGACTGTTGTGTTCATGTACACCATTTTTGAGAGATTCTTTCCTCCTACCATTCGAGACCGTCTTCAAGCCTATGCTCAAAAACTGACCAACCACTTTAACCCTTACATCCAAATAACCTTTCCTGAGTTCTCAGGGGAAAGACTAAAGAAAAGTGAAGCATACACTGCAATCCAAACCTACCTCAGTGCAAACTCATCTCAAAGAGCCAAAAAACTCAAAGCTGAAGTGGTGAAGGATAGCCAAACCCCACTGGTTCTCAGCATGGATGACAATGAAGAGATCACAGATGAGTTCCAAGGTGTCAAAGTGTGGTGGAGTGCAAACAAAGTAAGCTCCAATCCACAAAGGTACAACCCTTTCTCTTACTACGGTTCCTCTGATGAAAAAAGGTTCTACAAGCTCACTTTCCACAAAAGCTACCGTGACATCATCACCATGTCTTACATAAAGCACGTGTTGGAAGAGGGCAAGGAAATTGAGATGTCGAACAGGCAGTTGAAGCTTTACACCAACAATCCCAGCAGTGGTTGGTATGGTTACAAGCAGTCAAAGTGGAGCCACATAGTGTTTGAGCACCCTGCTTCTTTTGAAACTCTAGCAATGGATCAGAAAAGGAAGGAAGATATCCTGAAAGACCTTGTTAAATTTAAGAAGGGAAAGGATTATTATGCAAAGATAGGGAAGGCTTGGAAAAGAGGGTATCTTCTGTATGGCCCTCCAGGGACTGGGAAGTCTACCATGATAGCTGCTATTGCTAAATTCATGAACTATGATGTGTATGATCTTGAGTTGACAGCAGTGAAAGACAACAATGAGTTGAGAAAGTTGTTGATTGAAACTCCAAGTAAGTCTATCACAGTGATTGAGGACATTGATTGTTCACTTGATCTTACTGGCCAGAGGAAGCAGAAGAAGGAAGAGGTTGAGAGTGAAGAACCAAAAGATCCTATGAGGAGGAATGAAGAGGAGAGTAGCAAGAGCAGCAAGGTAACTCTATCTGGGTTGTTGAATTTTATTGATGGGATTTGGTCAGCTTGTGGAGGTGAGAGGATCATCATTTTCACCACAAACTATGTGGAGAAACTTGACCCTGCTCTCATTAGGAGAGGGAGAATGGACAAGCACATTGAGATGTCCTATTGTTGTTATGATTCATTCAAGGTGCTAGCCAAGAACTACTTGGATGTTGAGTCTCACCTTTTGTTTGGTAGAATTGGGAGATTGCTGGAAGATACAGAAATGTCACCTGCGGATGTAGCTGAGAATCTAATGCCAACGTCTGTGGATGAAGATGTGGAGATTTGCCTGGAGAAATTGATCAAGGCTCTTGAGAAGAACAAGGAGGAAAAAGCAAGGAAAAAGGCAGAAGAAGAAGCACAGAAAAAGTTGGAGGAGAAACAGAAAGAAGAATCTACTAAGATGAAGGAAATGAGCAAAGAAAAAACTAGGGAGAATGTGGTGAAGGAAAATGGTTTTTGTTGAGGGGCAATGCAAATGATTTTGCAAATAACAATCAATTACTGATTTAGCTAGTTAGTTTTTCTGTTAGTTGGTAATTACTACTGCTAGGATTTGGTCATTTGGAATATCTACTAATTTTTCCAATGTACTTTCTTGGCTTAATAAGAATCAATTAACCTTCTTGTGTTGTTCAATTTCTGTTTTCCTTGTCTTCTGGTTTTTCCAATGTTTCTTAGAGTAGCAGATTAAACTCACTTCAGTTCAGCTTGTGCCATCTTTGTATATAGCATAATGTTTTGTTCATAGGAAACTAAGAACTTGAAAAAAATGCAGTTCAAAGATTTTACTATGTGGAGGAATAGTGTTTTTTTAATAAAAAAATATCCTAGTCAAATGAACCTGCAATGATCATTCTCTTAACAATCTAATTCATTCTTTCAATTCTCTTGCAGGCCAAAAAAGAAATGATTTTTCTCTGATCTGTGACGTTGTTGATAACAGAAAAGTTCAACATTTCTTGAATAATTAGTTTTCAATTACTGGTTCACAACCTAATTATCGAACAGTTCTGAATTTCAATCAATCAATATTTTATTTTATTTTAAATTGTGATAGTTACTGGTTTTCAGATCATTACTGATAATTATTCTATATTTTCTATATATTATTCTAAGTTCTATCTCTATGTATGCAGCAATCTTCATTTGGCACAAATTTGGGGTCATTTTTCAAAGTACTGTCTGAAGACATTTTCACCACTGTTGCAATTGGCATGTCAAAATGACAACAATTTGTCATGTTACCTTTGATTATTTCAAATCCATTCTTAACATTTCTCTTTGTACTTAAACTTTCATAAAAGCACAGAAATAAGCAAAGGTGAACAATGTTGTTTTTTGTTGTTTTCTTTTGTTTTTTTCAAATCACAATGCAAACCACAGTGAATTTGAGAAAGGATTTACCATGTTGAGATCTTGCTCCCATTGAGCCTAATGTGGGGTGCTAACAATAATAGCCATACCATAACTTTGATCCACACTAAAATAAGAAGACCCTTTTCACTTCCTAGATTCATACATGGAGAGTGAAATCAAATAAATTTTTTATGGATGAACTTGTTTGGTAGATGAACTAATATTCTCAATATGAATTTTGTACCATAGACCCTCTCCATTAACCGAATATCCACATCACTGACATGATTTCATAGATCCATGCTCCTTAACATATAGTGATTAACGTATCTATAGTACGAAATGTTACCTTAACTTCGAGGTTAACCTATCTTAATTTAGACATAAAGAGACTCATCACGATTCTATAAATGTGCATACGAAAACAAAATACACATTGAATAAAATTTATTATCCTCACCTAACTCATACCAAACTCTAACTTAAAAGTACATTTTGTAAATATCATACCCTCATACTTCTAACTTAAGTATTGAAATCCTTTTTTCAGAACCTGACACCTTAAACTAGAATCATCCAGTGAAGTATTTCCTGTCTGTCTGTAAGAACAAATTTCATCTTAGTTGGACATTAAAGTGACAACATTTAAGTAATATAAAACTTTTAGTCTTGTTCTTGAAACATAAATCACTATGAATATACCTTTTACAGGTAAAAGATTATGAATAACAGTATAAACCTATTTTATACATATAAATTTCATAAACTTATAAATTTAGTAGTTAGCACTATCAAAACCTAGAAATGTTGTACTGTCAACTATTAAAAATTATTGTTAATATGCCTTTCAAGACAATTATTATAAACATTTAACCTATAATAGTCTGCGATTAAATAAAAATGGTAATCTATTTTCTCAAAGCATTTTAAATAAACAAGTCTTTTCATTCTGTTTTGTTGCTCTGTGCCCTCCCTAAACAGAACATAAAATAAGCCTAATTTATTTTTTCTTGCAAAAGTAAAGTCTGATTTCATCTTTATCCAGTGACCTTTCAACCTTTTTAAGAACCAATCAAAATGAAAATTGTGTAGCATAAGTCAAACATTAGGACACCTAACCAAAATTTTGTTTTTCTGTTTTATTGTGTCTTCTTATCCAATTGATTAAGGAACCTGTAGTCGGTGTTATGACAATTTAGCATGCATCCACACACGTCATGCACAACAAAACATCTTTCTGAATCTGATTGAATACATAAATAAACTAAAAAAAACAGCACAGATATAGTGGAAGTGCTTCTAGTAAATTATTTATGACAAGATGTAATGAAAGAAAACTTTTGCTAATATATCAGAGTACCTGTTTAGTATTGGTAATAAAGTTTGATCATGAGAATCAACCAGAAGTCAACAAATCATATCATGATGTATCCACAGTGTAGAACTATTTTATTAAGAATATGGTGTATTTTTATTTAAAGTATATCCGAAGATATGAGGAGAAATGAGATGGATATTTTTGTCACACATATCCTGAATCTTCTATATAAGACAATATCTGAACCAGAAATTTGTGGACAAGAAAAAGTAGGAGGTGGAAACAGGATGAATCCAGGTGATATGTTTGGTCACTTAGGATCCATAGTTGGTTCCTTGATGTTTGTTTGGGCCATGTTTAAGCAATTTTTCCCTTACCAACTCATCAACCAAATTGAGAAACACTCCCAAAGATTGGTGATTTATATGTACCCTTACATCCAAATCACATTCAATGAGTTCACAGGTGAGAGACTGATGAGGAGTGAGGCCTATTCTGCTATAGAGAACTACCTCAGCTCCAAGGCATCAACACAAGCAAAGAGGCTCAAAGGTGACATAGGGAAGAACAACCAGTCTCTTGTTCTGAGCATGGATGATCATGAAGAAGTAGCTGATGAGTTCAATGGTTTGAAGCTTTGGTGGGCCTCTGGCAAGCACATTTCCAAGGCACAGTCCACAGTTTCCTTCCACCACTCTATGTCAGAGGAGAGAAGGTACTACAAACTCACTTTTCATAAGAGGAATAGAGATGTGATCTTAGGGACATATCTTAACTATGTTATGGAAGAGGGTAAGGCCATTAGGGTGAAAAACAGGCAAAGGAAGCTTTATACCAATAGTGGTGCTCATTGGAGCCATGTGGTGTTTGAGCACCCTGCAACATTTCAAACACTAGCTATGGATCCTGAGGAGAAGGAAATGATCATTGATGATCTCATTACATTCAGCAAGGCAGGGGGGTTCTATTCAAGGATTGGGAGGGCTTGGAAGAGAGGGTACCTACTTTATGGACCCCCAGGAACAGGCAAGTCCACAATGATTGCTGCTATGGCAAATTTGTTAGGATATGATTTGTATGATCTTGAGTTGACTGCTGTGAAGGAAAACACTGAGTTGAGGAAGCTTCTGATTGAAACCTCAAGCAAGTCTATAATTGTGATTGAGGACATAGATTGTTCACTTGATTTGACTGGTCAAAGGAGGAAGAAAAAGGAAAAGGAAGAGGAAGGGAAGGAGAAGGATCCAGGGCAAAAACAACAAGGAATGCAAGAAAGAGATGTTAGACCTAGCCAGGTAACACTTTCTGGTCTTCTGAATTTCATTGATGGGTTATGGTCTTCATGTGGGGGAGAGAGACTAATAGTTTTCACCACAAACTATGTGGAGAAATTGGACCCTGCATTGGTTAGGAAAGGGAGAATGGACAAGCACATAGAGTTATCCTACTGTGGCTTTGAGGCATTCAAGTTGTTGGCTAAGAACTATCTTAACATTGAGTCACACCATTTGTTTGGCACAATACATGAACTGCTCAAGGAAATCAAAATCACTCCAGCTGATGTTGCAGAACATTTGATGCCTAAAAGTTCTTTTGGGGATGCAGAAATTTACTTGAAAAGTCTGATTCAAGCACTGGAATTGGCAAAGGAAGATGCAAGAAAAAGTTCTACATGGTCCTCATTGGACTCAAAATGAGTCAATTGGTGGATACTTTTTTCAGTAATTTTTAATAATACTTGATGAAGTATATTTAATACTGAGTGACATCCTTAGAACATTCATGAGCTGAACCTTAAAACATTATAGAACTGCTACACCTTTTGTTTGTGGCCTAAACATTGTTCTATGGTCCAATCTCAAGAGTACCTAATTGATGACCCAACTAAATTTCCAACAGACATGTGCTGATGATTGAAAATTCATAGAATATGTATGAAACCAGTGATTTGATAAACTCATGCTGTATTCCTTTACACGCAAGCATGCACTTCATCTTCATTAGACTGCACTAAATCCAGAATTGTGATAAGAATGGTGTAAAGTTGAAGAAAAAGGAATGCAAATATCATTGAATAACAGATAAAAACAAAAGAACTGATGTTGCAACAGATTCAGATTATATATTATATAGTTACAAGAGTAGAAATATCCATTTACTTTTTCTTTTACAAACTCATGTAATTGATTAATTGTTCTTAAAATTTAAATACAAGGAAAAAATGTAATTAGAAAAAGAAACTCAACTAAAAATTAGTTATAATTTTGCATAAAAAACTGCTTAGCCAACAAAAAAATGATTTTAGGAACACTTTTTTCTTATAAAAATGGTTTGAGGTGTATTAAAAGGATCATTTTATTTTTTTTATAATTTTATAAATAACTTTATTATTTATTAAGTCTCAAAATGTTAAGATTTATTATAAGCCAAGTGCATGGCCCAACAAAAGATGGACTTTTTGTTATTGGGACTAATAAGCGTTGCAAGGCTATTACTTTCTCCACCACCATAATTTCTTTCTAGACCCCTACTTTTTTAAATATTCATTTTATCTTTGTAATTTTTATATTTTTGAAACTCTAAAAAATCCCTTTTTGAATTATTATTCACTGGTGCATTCAGCTCTTACTTTGGACTTTTTTGGCAAAGGATATGATCGGAAATCAAGATTTTGTAGAGGTTGAAGTTGGTCATTAGTACATATTTGGCAAAGAAATCTTTTCCTTTTTTCAATGTATTTGAACACTGGTTATTGAAATAAAAATTTGAAGTTAAACATTTGATGATTGCAAATTTATGCTTCTAAACACAAAATACTTTGTTAAAGATGTTGATATGTACTTAACCTTAATTAGATTAGATTGTAATTTGAGATTTTAATCATCATTACTACAAGAAAATTATTAAATAAAAATCAATTTTAGAGACAAAAGATTAAATTATAGATTATTTTAGAGACTTTAACAAATTATTGGTTTCTAAATTTATTATTGTTAATGAAGATGAATATTCCTTGTCTGATGTGGTGCATCAAATGGAGCGTAATAGTAATGGAAAAATAGAGATTCTGATAAATCTTAATTGCAAATGAAAAAGAGACCATGACTTAAGCATAAAAGAGAGAAAAACAGAGAAAATGAAATATATGATGTATATATAAAAAAAAAAGATTAAAACCTGACTGAAACAAAAAAGAAAAATTACCAATAACTTAAAACAGAAAAACTAAACATGTTAACAAAATTAGTTTCTATTATTATAAACAGTTTCTAAATTAGTATATAATTAGCTACCAAAATTTTTATTATAAAATTTAAAATCTAAATAATTATTAGTGAAAAACTTTACATATTTTTGCCTATTTTTCATATTATTTTTTAGTCATCCAAAGAAAACTCATTGCACTTATTTCTCTTCTATTCTTTATCATTCGAATAATAAATTTTAATTTATTTTTACTTTGATTTTTTTACTCTAATGTTTTCTTCTGTTCTCACTATCTGTGTTTAAAGTGTGGAAAAAGTGTCAAATGATAATTAACAATCATGTCATTACATTCAATTATTTCACAGAAAAATATAAAATATTAAATAAGAAACAACAAACATATTATCCTTAATTAATTGACCCAATTGTCAATCCATGTGATTAGTATTTTAGGATAACGTTTGGGCTATGTCACATGATTTGGAAATATTCAATTCTCAAATATTAGAAGAAATTAAAATTAAGTTGACCAAAGAATTTTAGTGACAATTTATAACGAGATTATGCATTATTTATCAAATTTTAAGTTTAAATAAAATTATTTTCGTAATTGAAATATCAACTAAACAACATCACAAGTTAAATCATTTTCACAATATATTTACATGTATAAAAAATGTATGAGGTTAAGGAATTTTTATTATTATTAAGAAACAATACAAGCAATCTACACCCTTTAAATTTCTCTATATTTTATTTGTATCATATATTATATAGATACTATTTTAAAAATTACATTTTATATCGGTTATTAAAGAGTAAATGTACATACTATTGATGAAATAAGTTTAACATCTTTTACATCAATTATAAAACTAATAAAAAATTGAATAAAATGTTGAAGGACATATTAGATACGTTGTTCTAAAAAAATCTATGTAATATATGTACTGGTAAACTAAAAGGAAAACATTAGAATATTTAAATGAACATAATTTGTTCTAAATACTTAATAAAAATAAATTTTTTAATAAAAAAATAATTAAAAATACTTGAATTTATAAGATAATTAAAATGTAATTAATCCCCTCATGCTTTTTGGCTTATATGTATGTTTATCCGTAATTGCTACATTTTTGGATAAATTATTGTTTTGCACTTTTTGATTTTTCAAACTAAGGACACTAATTAGCATTTTCTTAGCACTTTCTGTGTGTATCATCATCATAATTACTCCTTAAGAACATTATTATATATATAGATTACTGTCCTGCAATTTCAGCTATTTATTGACCGTCATATTATATTATATTGTCTGCATGAAAAGCTAATTAAAGTGATTTGTTTTTAAAATTTATTTACATAAATAAAATTGATTTAGATTTTTAGATACAATGAATCAATGTATAAATTATATTGTTTCAATAAATAATATTACTTTTTAGTTTTTTAAAAATTGTAATTATTATCTTTGAAAAACAAGTTAATGCATAACAACTCTTTACAAACATTCTACACTCAATTCTTCATATTTATATATAGAGATGTTATGCAAATATTTAAAGAGAGTTTGTTGTTTTGTATTCCACATGGTAAAAAAAAAGCTAATTTTGAATCCATTTTTAAAATTCTAAATTATCCTTTATTTTAGAGTTAAAAATTTAAAATAAAAAAATATATATTTTGAAATAGTTTTTTATGTTCAGAAAATGAAATTCTAAAACAAAATTAGAAAACTAAAATCTCATTTAAAAAACAATTCCTAATAATATAAAAAAAAATATGTTTTAGAAAAAAAATTCAGAAAAATAAAATCTAAAAATATATTATAGAATTTAGAAAAATATTTTAGAAATTCAAATCTAAAAACGTATATGAAAAAGAAATTTCGAAATATATTCTGACCTGTATTCCTCTTATTTAAATATATTTGTATTATTTCACATTATTGAAGAATATTTATAATATTTGTATCATTTTTCACGTTCCAATTCGTCATGTCACATAAATTTATATATGCCAACTTTGACTAATTTACGTAACTAATTCTACCTAGTATATTATTTAAGAGACTAAAGTATTTAACAAAAAAACCATTCCATTAATAGTTGCACACTTTATAATTCATTGATAAAGTGAATGGGTTGGTATGCACAAAAAGTAATTAAACGAAATTGAGGTAGAATTTTCCTTACAATGCTTTCACAACGTTATACGTGCCTCTCGTGACCTCAATTATTGCTTTCGATTTTTTTTGAGCAACTTGCAACCAACAATATTCCCTAAACTCAAACGTAATTTATTACATATACACTCTTAATACAGAGTACTAACTTGATCGTCGGAGAACTTTCTGCAGGTTAACTCCCAATCAAGCACCAAGGAAAAAAAGCGACCGAGTACCAAAGAGTGAGTACGAGCAGAGTAAACAGGAGCAACCGAGTACAAGAAGAGTAAGGAGGAGCGACCGAGACATCAACGACAATTGTTACTATCATTTTAATTTCTAGGTATTATATCTAGGCCCCTTTTAGTCTATACAAGTACACTTTCTTTCATAGTAACTCTTCTCTCTTAGCAGACCAACCCAAAATCTTTGACCCTACATATACTGCATATCCTTTTCGCTCCAAAACATTTGATAATATTTTGAAAATTACAAACTAAAGAAATAAATTTCCTCCAACCAACAAAACACAAACCAGAATCCTCCCAAATTCAAACAACCTACAAGAAGAAAAAAACAAGCAAGCAAGAAAATACTACTTCATAAAGCATAGTGAAAAAAAAAAAAACAACTCAATTACCTTTTCTAATATATTTCATACATTTCAAAGGTTCCACAATCTGAATAAGAAAAATCAATTACATGTTCCTTTATTATCCACAACCAAATTTTTATTTGTGCAATAGTGAAAATTTCCACTTGATCGACTCTACCAATTTTAAATATACATTTATTTCTATGTTTTTAAATCTCTCCAATTATTACTATTCATATACATAAAATGAGATTTCGCATATAATATAATTAAGTGTGATATCCTCATAGATGATTTATGGACTTTTTTTTTAAAAAAAAAAAAACACATATTATTTGGTATAGTGTATTGGATTTCATGACACGTACTTCAGCCACCACGGATGTCACTTTTAATGGCGATACCAAGTTTCTTGGCATGTGCTACCGATCAATCATCATCGTTTATGTAACTCCATCGAAGTTTCTCGTACATGCACATTCCTAGAAAGTGTCTTGTTTCTAATCAATAGAGTGAAATTGGTGCAATTCAACCTTCAAATCATGAATATTAAACTACTCTCTTTCTCTATAACTTTTTTTCCTTAACATGTGCTACAGTTTTTGCAGCTTTCCCACCATTCCCTTTTTCAACTTGTTTCTAGAGGATTGGTTCTATATATATACAAACACATGAGACATTCGAAGCATCAAAAGGGAGAAGGAACATGGAAATAAGGGGATGAGAGAATGTCGTCGCAGGATAGAGGGCACTGCCTGTGATTCACGAATGCAGACATGTTTATAGCCAGTGTCTCTATTTTCCGACAATATTCTCTTCAACCTCTGTCACAGTATCTTTGTTTTGTTGCTACCATGGAAGATTTACGAGGTTTGTATTTCATATCCAACTTTTATCACTGTACTTTTCTGAACTTTGAACTATCACTTAATGCAGATCATTTCAAGCTTTTTAGTTTAGCTTTTGCTTTGCATTAGTTATAGTTTTATTTATTTATTTAAAATAACTTATTTAAATCTGCAATTTTTTACTCAAATTAAGCTTCATATTTATCTTGTTGAGAGTTGTATAAAAAAAATTTAACGGAAACTGTACCTGTATGGATATTGGGGACTGAGTAATGTTGGTCCACGTTGATACAAGGTGTCTGCTTCAGTCTTAGTTGTCCTGTCCTTCGAGTTTCCTTCTTCCTCGCGTGCCTCGGTCGGCCGGTGGGGTACCTGCGATTGTGCTCCGACGCTCAAGTCAGTAATATCTCTCAGTGAGAATCCTTGATAATCTGAAAAACATACCTTTCTCTCTTTCTTTCTCTTCTTTTGTATGTCCCCTTGGGCTTGGGCCCTCCGGGTCGTTAGTGGTTCGCGACCTGTTTTGTGG
>Ga0123342_1002573_pt1 | contig 29977 bp, 13 predicted proteins | sample Turbeawhitnodule_FD_89960 | JGI IMG/M metagenome (GOLD analysis project Ga0123342, IMG submission 89960) | Root nodule microbial communities of legume samples collected from Mexico - Turtle bean Mexico white nodule | ecosystem: Host-associated > Plants > Roots > Nodule | place: Mexico: Nepantla... | reverse complement strand
CAAAGTGGCCATCATAATATTCAGTTCCTGGGTTGGCCTTGAGAATGGAGGCATCATTGCAGGCCTTGCATCATGTGGTGTGATGATGAGCATTGTTTCAACAGCTTCTGATTTGATGCAAGACTTCAAAACTGGTTACCTCACCCTTGCATCTCCTAGGTCCATGTTTGCGAGCCAAGTTTTAGGTACTTTCACAGGGTGTCTTGTGTCCCCTTTGATGTTTTGGTTCTTCCACAAGGCCTACACACTTGGTGACCCTCAAGGCTCTTACCCTGCACCCTATGGAGAAGTGTACAGAGGAATGGCCCTTCTAGGAGCAAAGGGTTTCTCTTCTCTTCCACAACATTGTCTTCAACTAGCTATCATATTCTTCTTCTCAGCTATGCTTATAAACATAGTGCATGATTTGTTGCTGCATTATGAGACCAGGTACAAGTTACATAGGTTTGTTCCTAATCCTATGGCTTTGGCCATACCCTTCTATCTTGGTGGATACTTTGCCATTGACATGTGCATTGGGAGCTTGATTCTGTTTCTGTGGGAGAAAAGGAACAAACAGAAGGCAAATGATTTTGGTCCTGTTTTAGCATCTGGACTTATATGTGGTGATTCTTTGTGGAGTGTTCCTGCTGCTATACTGTCACTTGCTGGAGTTAACCCACCAATTTGCATGAAGTTCTTGTCTAGTGCCATGAATAAGAGGGTTGACACATTCTTGAATGGTGTTTGATGCTACTACTTTGGTTGTACTATGATGTTCATTTGAAGTTCAGATATTGTGTTTTTGGTTAGATTTCTTAGTATGCAATTTCACACTATTGAATAGTTTTTTAGGGGAGGGTTCATAGTTCTACATTATTATCTCCATGAAAGTGTGAAGTTATTATTTTTGTTTATGATGTCTTTACACTTGTTACCTATTTGCATGTTTAGTCTACAATAAAAATATCAATTATATTTCATAGATATTGAGTTTCTAAAACATATTGCTTGGAATTGATTTGTAACCATGGGAATGGAGAAAACTTTGTCACAAAAGACAAAACTAGTGGAATAAACATGATTTTTTTATTATTTTGTTGTATTGAAATACGACTTTAATATAAAAAAAATCAGTAAAAAAAGTTATATCTATCAAATACGACTTTAGTATAAAAAAGGGAAAAAAATTAAAGTAAAAACAAAGAAAAAATAAAAAAAATTATGTTTATCATACACAACTTTAATAAATAAAAATATGAAATAAAATCATTTAAGTCAAACATGACTTTTGTATTGTTAAAAAAAAAGTTATACTTCTACAACACAATTTAATACCAAAATAAAAGTAGAATATTCAAATTTATAGGGGTGCACATGGAAATCATGGGGTGCAAAAAGAAATGTTCTTCTTTCAGATGCTAGTGTGGGAATGGTTTTGAACCGAACCGAACCGAACCGGTTGTAGCTAGTGTGGGAAAGGGTGAACCGAAACTCGTTGGTTTGAAATGCGTCATCGCACGTGCGATTTATTGAGATGAAAAACAAAATTGAAAACCCCTTCGTCAAGTTTGTTCGAGTTCTAGCTTAGCTCCCAATTCTTGCACTGTTATGGATTCTTCTTCTTCGACCCAGGTTGGTTCCAAATCATACCCCTTTTCTTCTTTCCATGTTTTTCTCTTTATTTCTTTATTTGGGTTCTCTTTTTTCTCTTTATTAGTTTCTCAATTATCATCGCTTCTTGGATCAATTGTTAAATCAAACCATTATTTCCGTTATATATGAGTCTCACTGTGTATTCAAACTATAACCCTGAACCGAAGATGTATTCTTTTTTCGTTATATAGATAGTGGCATGCGTTTAATCTCTTGGAGTGTGTTTCATTGACTAATATTATGAAAGGGTAGAAAGAAGAAATCATTTTTATCATGCTTTTTTATGTTATTATTGTTTTAATTACTTTAGTGGAAGTTGTTTTATTTGATGTGGTACTCTTGCAACTGTATTTGTTGAATTGAACAGAAAATCAAATGTTAAATTTCATTGTCACAAAATCAGGTTGTTAGGAAGCATGATTCTGGGCTTTTGTTCTCGAATACCCTTTTTAATTTTGAGTGGGAAAGTTTTGAGAATACCAAGAAAAGGAATGGCACATGACCAATAGGAAATTGCCCCTCTGGTGCAGGAGTAAAATGTTAGTTTATTGCCCTTTTTGTGATGTGAATTGTTGTGGGTGTGGTTGTTAGAGAAGGTGAAGAGTAGGGAACTTAGAACAGAGTGGGATTGTTTAGAAAGGTTTGGTTTCATTCCAGAATGAGTTCATGTTGACTTTATACCTAAACTTGTTTTTGTTGTATAAAACCAGTAGAAAGTGTTCTATTTCCATTCCAAGTTTTCTAGTACACAACATGTTCAACTTTGCAGGACATTTAATGAATCCTTATCTATGAAATGACAAAATGTTAAACTGAAAGAGATATCAATCTATCACACCTCGTGTGTTCCAATTAGCTTATTTTGGGGAAAAGAAAAGCAATTCTTTTTGTGGAAGCTGTGTGAGAGAGGTTTTAAGAAAATGCCATTTTTTTTCCTAGAAAATGTTGAAAACAAAAACACATTGTTAAGTCAAGGGCTGTTATGACAACTACGCACATCCTAGCACAACTATATCATTGATTCTTAGAAATTCCCTAAATCAGGATGAATGCAAGTTGGCATATGAGAATTAACCCTTTAATTTCAAATATTGTGCCATGCTTATAATCAAATCTTCTGCCCCCCAAATGGAAAGCACGCATTAATTACATGTGAAGAAAATATCTGAAACTGGGTATTTGAGTTTGCTTATGTGTGGGTAATTAATCCTTTAGCAGTTAGGTTGGAGCTCCTTACTGTATTATCATTATTATTATTTATCAGACAAAAAATGTGAATCTTTAACATTCGGAAAAAGAATAATGTGTAATTATACTTTGTTTTTGTTTCTTGTACTTGTAATTGGAGTTTCTAACTTCTCTGGAAATCATATGATTTTGGACATCAATATTCTTAGCCCTTATGATTTCTCGGTCTCAGTCATTTAGTAAATAGATGACTTCATGGCTGTTATTGCTTGCCTTTTTTTCTCTCTACAGTTTGAAAATTTTGTAGCTTCCTTGGTTGCTCATGTAAGTCACATATAGGAGCAATATGTAACTGAGGTTACTGAGAATTATGAGACAATATGCTGGGGTTGTGGACTGCGTGTTTTGCTTCCATCATGTGCCTCTGCTTTCAAATGTGGCTGGTGTGGGGCTATTACAGATCATAACAAAAAGAAACGTGACCAGAAGAAGTGCATCAGGTGGAGAGTAGTGCGTGATCGATGCTTTGTTTCTGTTGTCCTCGTATTTATATTTTTTATAATATGTAAGTCTCTGTTGTTCCTGTTGTTTTCTGATTTTATTTATTGTCATCGATTATGAGCGTTTTTATTTTCCTCAGGGTAGGTGTTAGTTTTAAAATTGTTCCTCCTTTTCTGTGTTTTTCTCTTCCTGCCAACATATTTTTATCAAATATCTGCCTAGTGTCAGAAGTTTGTATGATAGATTCAAATTGAGAGATGGTGTACAAGTCTTCCGTTACTACAGTCTAGTGCTTTGGTCCTAGTACTTTCGGGGTCTTATAAATATACGTGATCTGAAGGTTTAGAGTATGAGATAAGCTAAATGGCAAGAAAATTCAACCAAAATAATTCAGAAAATCTAGAGCATACAAGAAAGACACATCAGATGAACAAATTTAAGTAATCTTCTTACATCTCTACCAGTGAAACCCCTCTTGAATAAAAATTAGACAGAAGCCAAGAAAATCACTTTATCCCAAGCAAAATGCAATTATGAAATATTTTGTAAAGGCCATGGCATTGCTCTTCCATCATATTATGTTTGCCTCTTTCCTTATCTTTCCAATAAAATATTGCCTTCCCTTAAAAAAATGAGAAAATCACTAGTAGTGAATTGTTTTTATAATTTTTTATTTAGAAAAATTAGGCACTTAAGTGGTTACTCATTAGGCACTCCTTGCGTTAATTGTTCGTAAACCAGAATATTGTTATTTCTCAACAAGAACTCCTTTTTGTTTTTATTTTTAATAATTTTTCTGAAATAGAATTTTCTCTCAGATTATTTTTTTTGGCTTCTTCGAGATATCATCTTGTTTTATTTTTCTTCTTTTCTTTCCTTTTCTACTTTTTGTTTGAACAAAGGGAAAAAAATCATCTATTAGAAAATGCCCTCTCCATTTCTCTTTAGTGTCTTCGAATACCCAGGTTTTCTTGTTAGTCAAGGAAGCCTTTTCCTTATTAATTTATTATTTATCTGATGAAATTCAAGCATCTAGATTTTTTCCTTATATAAAAACCAATCTCTGTGCTTTGTCTAATATATTCAGCTTTTAGAAAGGCAAGAATAATATGTAGGAACTCTCAAAAAATGTTAGTTTGATGCCCTGAGAATTTGGAGAGATATCTTGTTTGGAATTTATTGCTAAATCAGTAATCTGTGAATACCTTTGGTTATAGATCTGGTCTGCCTGCCATGTAGAGACCATGTCCTGCAATTTTAATTCTTGATCTTCAATCTACTCACTAATTTGCATTGTTACTAGATTAAGATTTTATATGCCCGATGACTTAAAAAGATGATTTCATTACATTGTTTTATTTAAAGTTTGGATTGGCTATGCAAAGAGGGCATGTATTTGATGTTATAGTTTCAGTTCTTATTGGTGCTTTTCAGGATCTTGTAGTGCTGAGGAAATTTTTCTTTGGTTTATGATTATCTGTTTTTCTCCCTAATGATGTCAAACTATAGCAGATCATCAATTAGCAGTAGTTCTTCATTAAATGTTTTATTGTGGTGTCTGTTAATCCTTAATATCCATCAGCTCTTCCAAAAATGGACTGAATTATTTTATTACTTTCTTGTACATGTTTTTTTGTGCAGTTGGTGGGGTGTGGGCAGTTTATCCTGTTCTCTTTTCTATCAGTATTCTCTGTGGAGTTTTTCACTCAATCATTACAGCAATATTGTCCATAGCCACCATTTCCTTTTTCAGCATTTCAGCATTTCAGTGTGCTGGCGCACCACCAAATGTGTTATGGGGAAGCTACCCTGCTGTAGGGAAAGGTGACCTTGAAAATTATACTTTTTGTCACTACTGCTCTAAACCAAAGTCACCTAGAGCTCATCATTGTCGTTCTTGTAGAAAATGCATCCTGGACATGGATCATCACTGCCCATTTGTAAGTTTTCACTTTCCATCGTCTTCTAGTTATGAATATCAGTTTTGTTGTTGCAATCAACTCTTCAATTTTTGGTTTATATAGTAATTAATGCACGCCATATTTAATTGTACAACTTTTTACCATATCAAGTTTTAGCTAATATAGTTCTGTATGGATCTGAGTTTGGTTGTTGCTAAAGAGTTTCTTTGTTGTGAATTGTGTGTTTAATCACCACATGTAAATCCTTTACTTATAATCATTCAAAGTATAATATAGGGAAACCTAATAATGGAGAATATTTGTAGCGTTGCTGTAATCATTACCTACCAACTTTTTTAGAATGGATGATTTTGTTGGTGGTTATAGTGATACAATAGCATTTTAAACTTGCTTTGTCTTAATGCTCGTTTGATCATATAAATCTTTGGCAGATTGGAAACTGTGTTGGTGCAGCTAATCACCGGAGCTTCATTGGCTTCCTCATTTCTGTAGTGTTGAGCACAATCTATGTCTCTATCATGTCTGTATATGCAGGCTTGCATCTGTGGCCACCATTGACCTACTCCTTTAGGCACATAAACGGGGTTAGTGGCAGCTATCTGGCATGGACAATTTTGAATGAAATTGTTGTTGCATTCCTGAGATCTGCCCTGCTTCTTTCCTCTAGGGGACTCATTCTTGCTTATCTCTTCATTGCAAGTGTTTCGTTGCAGATAGGATTAACCGTTCTTTTGTGGCAGCAGCTCTCCTATATATACGAGGGGAAAACTTACTTGAGTCACTTGAGTTCACAAGGAGATAATGAAGAAGAGAAGAAAGATTGTCAAAACATTGTTAGATTTTTTGGTCTTCAATATTCTATAACCAGATTTTTACCAAACTTCCGTGTTACTCGAAAGAAACACATCAAATGAAAACATGTTTTTTAGGCGATGACATTGGCACACTTTCACAATCTGTATCAGTACAATTGGAATTTTTTCAGAAAAATATCACTTGTGTATAAATTGTCTCTTATGTGTTGGCTGATGATGAATTAGTTTCCAATTGTGTTTAGTATTTGCTCTGAATATGGTATGGGAAATTTTAGAGACACATTCTTCATTGTGTTTGTATCCAAAATCAATTGGGGGTGTTTTGTAGAGTTTTTGAGGGTGGTTTGGTCTTCTAGCTGTGTACAGAAGAGGATATAGGACTCTCTTGATCTTGGGTTTTTGAAGTGTTTGTGTGAATAGAAGGTGATTTAGGACTCTCTTAATCTTGAGTTTTTGAAGTGTTTGTGTGAAAATAGAAGGTGATTTAGGACTCTCTGAGTACTTTGTACTTCCAAATTTTAATAAATTAAACTACTTACTTTATTGAAAAAAATGCACTGTGCAAACACTGTACTAAACAAACCTTATAGTTGTATAGTTTAAAAATAAATATATATAATAAAAATAAATTTGAAATTAAATGATATTAAAAAATATTAAAATAATAATTGAAAATTGTAATGTGATTATATAAAAAATTTGTGAGTTGTGCATGTATTATTATCTTTTGGACAGTGCTGGTGTATAATATTCATGAATTTTTTATTAGCAATATGATATTGGATATTTAGTATTAGTTTTTTATTGCTTTTGTAAAATAAATCTTGTACATTTTACTTACAAATTTTTATTTTACGAGTTATATTATCCTTAATATCACATTCTTTGTTTACATTTAACAATGTATTAATGTGTTAAAAAAAGGATGATATTTTGTCATTTTTTTTTGTTAAACAGTGTTGTTTGGATAACTATTTTGTAAAATAATATTTTGATGTCATTTGATTTTTTGTAAACCTTTTTTGTTATGCATGTCAACATAATATTGTTCATTTAGCCATTAATAAATTACATTAATATTAAAAATACGATGATAAAAATATATAGAAAAAATTAGACGGTAAAATTTGTAAAATAGTAATAGTTGAATCATATATATATATATATATATATATATATATATATATATATATATTATAATAAAAAAAAATCCTATAGTAAAAAGTATTTTTTTTTTCGGAGTTTCCATTTCTCATTAAGGAAGATTTCATTTTTTTTGGTATTGAAATAATTATTAAATACATATTAATGAAGAGGAAAGAGAGAATTTGCCGAAAATATATCAATGGTTTTTTTAAAAAGAATTAAATGCAGCTATTATTTATTTAAATTAAAATAAATGAAAAATTAAGATTGTACACACACACACGCCACCTAGAAAATACATTCTGAAAAATAATATCCAAAATTAAAAAATGTGTTTTCCTTAAATATATCTAGAAAAAGGGGTTTCGAATGTATTTTTTTTATTCTCATACTCTTTTCATTTAAGGTCATTTTTATTATTTTGTAAAGCTATTTCTTTTATTTTGCAGGAATTTTTTGTCATTTCACTGAAAAATCAGAAATAATTTGTGATGTTTTGTTTGTGGATGTGGACTATTGAGGCATATGTGTTAAGGCAGTTATGTTTATAGTGGTTGAAAGAGGTGAAATACTAATGAATATGAAGTATAGAAAAAACAATTGTCCAAGAATATAGAAAATCATCATATTTATGGAAAATAACTACAATAAGAAAACCCATTTCCTAAAACCACTTTATAAGCTACATTATTCTTATAAAAGGTATAAGAAAGCTAGAAAACAATGTGTGATAATTGTAAGTATAAAAGGAAACAGAGAAAACCATTGTGATTCATGAATAAAAGAATTTAGAAGCACATAGAGATGCATATCTGCATCTTCTATTAAAGTAAAACCAAATCAATTGGGGAAAGAATTTTGAGAAACAAGATCATGTTGATTTAAAAAGAGAAACACACACATATACAAATGGATCAATTGTACATCTTTCTTTGTGTTTTTGGTTTAATGGATCAACTTTAGGTTATGCTCACAGTTGTTATTTTTTTGGCCCAATCAATATGTAAAATATAATAAATATTGGCCAAAACATTGTTGGAGCGACTGTTTCATCCTACACCTCCATATCTTCTTCTGTCACCTCCATACACGACATGAAAATACATTTTTATCCTTCTTGTGTCATTCCCATAGAGTAGTTTTCGGATTATGTAATTAGGAAACTTATTTGAAAAAAGACTTCCAGATTACATAATCTGAAAGTTAAATAAGATTTTTGGATTATGTAATCCGGAGAATAATAATGCATCTGAAAAATAGCTTCTGGATTATGTAATCTGGTAGCTAATTACAAATTTGAATAATAATTTCCAGATTACGTAATCCGGAATATTATAAAAGGGCATTTTTGGAAATTTGAAAACTTATGGAGGTGAGAGAAGAAGGGATGGAGGTGCAGGAAGAAACAGTCTGCTGGAGCTTATACCTCACAATTGTTACATCTTTGGGCTTTCTTTTTCTTCTGGATTGTTTGGATCTTTTTGAGTTACGTAGAGAAAACTCTTTTTTGTTTGGATTACTAATAAAAAAAATACAACATCCATAAGATTATATGCTAGACACATAGGGTTAGGTTAATAATTTTACTATTTATTTTTGTGTTGAAATTTAAATTTTACCACTCTTAAAAAAAAAAAAAATATAAAGAACAAGAAAAAAACACTACACAGTTTCTTCTCATTCAAATAAAATAAGCAAAAATAATAAGATTTATCTTCGTAATTTTTATTTTACAAAATTGTTAAGTGAAAATAAATCATTACAAAATTATTTTTTCATAATAATAAGAATTTGAGTATTTTGGCCCAATCAATATGTAAAATATAATAAATATTTAACCTTATTTGTTTAAAATATTTAACATGAATGTTAAGGATTTATGTTAAATAATAAATGTTTTCTTGTAAATGCATAGTTTTAGATTTTAAAATAGATGTTGAGATTTATGTTAAGAAATACTTAGAAGATATTTTAACACTCAATTTCACCATATAACATCATAATAAACTATAGATAAAATAGAAGAAAAAGAACAATCCTTTTCTTTATCCATCAAAATTCAAATCCAAAATCATGCTTAAAAATATTGGAAGTTTAACAAAAACAAAGAGATTTAAGAAATGTGCACACAAAATTTAGATCTTGAGGCTGATTTTAAAAAATATCACCAAATCATTTTGCAACAAATTTACCAAGTTGATCAGAAAAACATTTTAGGATGTAAACATTCATGTTCTTAGTGACACCTAGTCTCCACAAACAATAAAACAAAATACTATCAGCAAATTGCAAATCCATAAATTCCTCATAAGATTATCCAGTCACCAATAAAGTTAAGGTTAAAACAAAAACTTGATGAACATTGTTGTTAAAATAACAAAGCATCTTTGTGAAAATCAATAGGCATCTTCCCTAACAAACACATAAAGCAGCCACCAAAAATCTGGAGATTACAATCTTGTATCTGTGATTCTCCTCAATAAGATCTTGCCACAGAGATCTCCTGTTGAATGACAAAGACATCAACCAGTTAGGGTACAAACTAAGGAATATCTGTTCATTTTCTTTTAATGAAACAACATTCGAAAAGTATTTCCTGATCCTAAAAAGCATTCATATTCATTTGAAAAGCATAATCAAAACAAATAAAAGGAAAATGAAAATTAACTCGTTATTACGAAGTGAATTTTAAGTGTAACTCAATCCTATAAAATTAGCTCATAGTGTGAGGTTTGCACCCACTTATATGAAATGTTCTAATCTCTAGTCGATGTGAGATATCCAACATTGTTATAAGTAAATTATGAAAACTAAGAAAGAGAATTAGGAGAAGTTTGTGAAATTGTATGAAAAAACAAAACTAATCCAAATAGTTTATGAAAGTTAAAAATGAGAGAAGACATTCAATAAATCATGCAACCTTTTGTTTTGTGGGTAATTTTGATCATCGACTATTTAGAACATTGTATAAGCTATTAGAAACATGTTTTTAAACATCATTTTCAGTCTAGCTCAACCAAACAACATAAACTTTTACTCTCTTTTTGCACTTCCTATGTAAATCATCTAACATATGATATGAGAATGTTTACATATCCTATATCAAATTTAAATTACTAGCTAAATTCCACAGACTCTCAGAAAAATATCCAAACAAAATAACTGGAAAATAATGACAGTCATTTATAGTACAAAGTCACAGTGACATGAAAACACTATAGTGAATATAAATGAGTTGTTTTGGTGATACCTTTAACTAAGAGATGGAAGAAAGACCCTTATGAGTTGGTTCTTTGTAACCTTCTTTCTGCAGGTAGGGCACTTATTCTGTGTAGATATTGCAGTGGTAATGCAACCCCTGCAAAAGATATGACCACACCTGGTAGACATGGGTTCTACAAAAGCAGCCATGCATATTGGACAATCAAGTACAGGTTTCTTAGGAGGTGGTTCAGGTGACTTCTTTTCATTCTCCTTCTTTGCATTGTCCTCCTGTCATAACAATAATGATGTATTCACAACCTCATTTACTCATGCAATCACATGAAAGCTTCAGTTATCAAAGTATTTTTCCTCACTGAAATGCATGAACCTTAGAAAAGAGTAAGAAACATAAACATAATCAATACTAGAGTGAGGGCATTGTGAAAAAATTAACATGTTCTTCTGAGTGAGTATGAAGTTCTTACACACAGAGATGGACAAAATCTAGTTATGTTGAACAAAAAGAACTAATATTATATTGAAGTTATGAAATGCTGTGCATGTTAGTAAGACAACATTTTGTTTTTGTGGGACTAAATTCTCTGAGATGAACTAAGATGAACAAAATCACAGCATTCTCAGCTCCAAGTCATTGACAATATATAGCAAAGAAAAAGCTTAGTTTAGAGGATTTCATTACCGTAGAACTGCTACCAGTTTCCACAGTTCTATAGATTTTTCCATCAATCACTATCTGTTTTGGCAATTCTCCAGTCTCTTCATCTGCAATGGGTAATTTTTTAAAAAAAAATCAATGAATGAAAGAAAGTATTTGAAAGATAGACTAATCCATATACAAAAGAAGTGTTTATAACAGTCTATGTTTGTGTATGTTACAGGATATGATCAACCAGTACAAAAGAGTGCATCCCCAATGGAACATCAAAATACAACCATAGTTCATGAATGACAGATTAAACCACCACAGTTATATTAAGAATTTATCAAAAATAAGCTCAGTAAACAAATAGTACATAGAATAGTGTGTCATGCCAGATGATTGTTGTTATTTGAAATGTAAGTTTATCTGAGATATCAAACATATCTGAGATCTCAAATTTATATAAGATATCAAGTTGTATAGTACTGATGTATAACATAAAAGTTTTTATAAAAAAAAAATTACCACATATATATGTGCAAACTCTACACTCACATTCATGGTTTCCACATTCTAAAGTTGGATTTATTGCTATGAAATGATATATACCATAAATCTAAGGGTATGGATTGATTCATTTATATATGTGATAATGAATATCAATTCTTTTCCTCATTTGTTGTTCCTCCTGTAGCTTGCATTTAATCTAGTATAAGGCTATTCATTAGAGGTAAAACCTTGTAATAGATTTTCAAAATGTTACAGTATATGGTCCACTTGAGTGAAAACTTCTCTCCATTGACAATGGAACCAATTAAAAACAGTTCTCTTCTTTCAAAAACAGGTACATGTGAAGAAAAATGGAGTGTAATGCAAAGACTAGTAAACCACCAACACTTGTTAAGGTTATGTAAAGAAATGGAACGCATTCCAACCCATTAACCTACCCTCATCAATGTAGGATTAAAGTTATTAAATAATTTCAAAATTGAAATCTATTTCAGAAAAGAAAAATTCATCTCAACAATGTTTTTCTTTCAATTGTTCAAAACTTTGTATAAATTTCAAATTGACACTGAATTAAGATGCCAATTCAACTCAGGATAGTCACTTCTTCATGAGGAAAAATGGAAACCAAACCATCAAATTTCATGAAGACATCAATATCCAAACAGAATCACAGAGAACAAAAAATTAAAACTTTTGTTCACCAACACAACACATTGATGCAAAAGTGGACTACCCATACTATCTCAGATTTGAAATAAGGTTCTCATGTCTTTAAAAGAACCAAATAAAATAGAAAAAAATGAAAAAAAAAACACACTGATATACACTATGGTAGGCAAAAGGAAATAATTTATTAAAAGTTACAAGATCTATCTATCAAACATACAATACATATGCATAGATATATCATTTGGTTTAATAGATACATTAATCATATCAGACTGCACATTCACATCTTTTCAATTTGTAGAGGTATAAAGAAATGGAAGCCAAGCCTGAAAACTTATCAAAAAACCAACACATTCAAACAGAATAAACAAAATCACCACCAACTAAAACAAAAATGATGAAAACACAAAGCCAAATCCAAAAAAGAAATCTCAAAATCATTTCATCACTGTCAAAAAAAATGAGTTACCTATATCATAAATGCTCCTCCTGTGAATCCTCCTCCTCTGATTGCTCCTAGCCTGAGATAACAAAAATCAGAATCATTTCTTTTCTATCAGTAAAAAAAAATTAACTACTTAAGAAGTGATCCAACCTGTATACATACCAACTGCACTACTGAAAAGAAAGAACCAATAAACTTACCAGAACCAACCAACACAAAATTAACGAAAGCACATAAACAAAACACTACCACCAAACCTTCAAACATAAAACTTTAAATCGACATCAAAGACGTAAACGGATCAATACACCAATCAGAATCATACAGAAGGAACACTTATCAAAATTTAAACAATGGTTTTAATTCTTGAGTCATCAACACAGATTTTTTTGTTTTTCCTGAGAAAATTAAACTTAATCTGAGCAACAAAGTTTGAACCTGAGCAAATGTAGTTGGTGACAGTTCAACCACATCATCATCATCATCCTCGTTTGGATCAACAGCATTCTGCACAGTAGTCTCCTCTAATGGTGGCATGAGGTTCAGGTCCAACTGCAAGGCCTTCCTCTGACGGCTACCCCTCAAGGATCTTGAACTCATCTTCTTCACAGTCTCCGAAAGTCCAACAAAGTGAGGAAGAAATTGCAGAGAGAGAGCCAATTCAGAAGAACTAGAAAAGGTGGTGAAGGGAATGCACATGCATGCTGAGAAACACAGAGAAGAGAGAGAAAAAAAAGTAAAAGTGAGAAAAGAGTGAAGTGAAGAGAGATATATAGAAGAGAGTGTAAGAAATGAGAAATGGTGGCACGCTTCCACACGTGTGGCATTGGACCACACGCTCACTTTAATTTTTCATTTTCGTCAACTCATACAACGTAACTCTTCTTATCAAACAAGTGACAGATTGTAATTTTTGTTTTTTTCCTCAAATTCTTCATTATTTTTATTTTATTTTATATTAAACATTAATTCTCCATTAATACATTTCACAGTTTAAATGTTATTTATTACTTTTATTTTTTTTCAACTTTATAACATTTTACTGATATTATTTGTTTAAAATTTATCATTATTATTGTTATTATTATTATTAACCAAAACGCATGTTATTCATATCTTTTATAACTATTTTAATGAATAATTAGTTAAAAGATAAGAAAATTAAAATTTGAAAAAAAGTATATATATATATATATGAAGAATAAATAAAATTAAAGAAAACATTTTTAGGATGTTGGAATCCTTATAGAAAACTATCAAACATCTAAGAGAAACAAAATTCAAAAAATTACATATATACATATAATTTGGTAAATATAGTATTAAAATATATATATACTTCACTTTTAAGAAAAAAATAATTATTTTGAAATAAATTATTTAATTATATATTTTATTAAATAAATTATTTTTATTTATAAACATATAAATTATTTAATTAAAAGATGACACAAAAAAGTTATCAAATAATATATCATCTCTCTATATACAATGGTATTTTTTTTTACTATCGTATTATTAGAATAAATTACATTCGTCTCACCCTTTATTTTTTCATTTCGTTTTATATTTCAATCTTTTTAGATAACTTTAGAAAATTCTTTAATTATTTTGATAATATTGCACTTATATATTTAATTAACTTCTTTTACTTTGTTTTAAAATTATTATAATGTGTATACTGTTATAAGAATGCTTATTATAAACGGTAAAATTTTGAAATGTCGTAATAATAATCATAATAATAATTAATCTCTTAATTAGTCTTGTTGTCTTTATAATTGTCCCACTTATTCTTTCTCTTTCTACATATAACGCACCACAAACATGCATTTATTGCGTGAAATATATTGAAAATTTCATTAATAAACGAATTTAATATTTAATGTTTTAAACTAAATTTAAGTTAAGAATGGAGAAGATATTTATTGAAAGGAGTTGTTCGATAAGAAATGTAAAATATTCATTAATTGAAAAACATAATTTAACCATTAATGTCTTAATTAATTTAAAATAATTCATTTAATATATTAAGTCATCTTCAATCAATACACTCCTTTTTATTTTACTTTAGACACTATATCATCTTCGGTAAAAAAAAAAAATAAGTTACTGACTATATATATTTTTTTAAAATAAAAGTTTTTAGGTTAGGCATTACTATGCAACTTGACATTAGTTATGCTGACACTTCAATTAACAATAATCATTTGTCATCACATGCAAAAAGTATTATTAAAAAAAATATATGGAGACTAGACCAAAACTCATTAACAAAAACGATACATAAGTAGATTATACTTATTCATAAAGAATTCTAAGAACAAACTAGATGGTAGCCTATTGTACCAATAAAGAGATTTTCTATGAATAAATCCTAAATTAGTCAACTTATCAACACACGCATTTCATTCACGAAAAATATGAATAACTCTAAACCTGATTTTTCCATAGTAATTAAGATAAATATTCCATTTATTACAAAGTATATTTTTTATTTTAAAATTTCACTAAATCATCTAATTTGGAGGGAAAATATCATCTAAAATGCATGAAATTAAATAAATTAGGCTATGTAATTCCTTCTCTTTTATTATACATTAAAAATAGTCATTACTACTCTATTCTTAGAACTCCGATAAATAATGTAATTTGGAATAAAAAAACTTTAACAAAAACAGTAAAAGAGTTAGAAAATTAATTCATTTTCTAATTAAATTAATACATTAAATTCTCATTTTTTTTTCTATATTAAAAGTAATCATTGTTCAGTTTTTATAATTTAGATAAAAAAATGTAATTTGGAATAAAAAAAAAATCTTAACTAAAATATATAAAAATGAATAAACTAGGTATTTTAATTCATTTTATAATGAAATTACTAAATTAATTTTTCATTTATCTACATTAAAAACAGTCCTTATTCGGGTTTTTAGTTCAACTAAATAATGCAATTAGAAATAAAAGTATTAACTAACTATATACACACAAAAACAGTAGTTTTTAGCGAAGTGGTAAGCATTCACATGGTGAGGACGTTATTTGTTGTTGTTACCATCATCAATTTCTGAATTTGAACCATACTAACTAGTTTTTTTAGAAAAAAAAAGATTGAATTGAGAATGTTCAAAATAATAAGATGAAATGGAAAAAAATTATCACAGTGGAAATAATTATATTATAAGATTTGTTATAATATAATTTAATCTTATATTAAATATTTAACCTATAACCTCACGTTAAAGATGGAACATCTTAAACATAAAATTAGGCAGAACCACATAACAGGTAACACAATAAATTTATTATAGTGCATGGTTGGACGTGCTGAGCGTGTTTCACAATGTTCCATTGCTAAAAAAAATTAGTTTAGGGTGAGCAACGCGTCTGCTTCGGTGAATGAGGTTTGGGGAGTTGTTTGGATCGCAGGAGTCAACGAGGTTTAGAAGCATAGAAACATGGTTATTATTTTTAATGGGAGAGTAGTGAATGTTCTGGAAGCTTTTGCTTTGATTCAATTAAAGACTTGGTCATGGGTAACATTTAAGTCACAGTTTACGAATTTTTCCTTTTCTGATTAGTGCATAGATCTGTTGATTTGTATGAGGATGTTCTCATGACGTATTCATTCAAGCTATTTGACTGTTTTCCCTTGATGTCTTCCTCTGGGTTAGCTAGGAGAGTTCTGTTTTGACGGACTTTGGAATAAGTCTTGTGATGAAGATTATGGATAAGTTCTTGTATAAGGGTTGAATCATTCCTAAAGTGATTTATATTTATTTATTATTTATTGTCGATAAAAAAAACAATAAATTTATTAAGATAAATATTCAATAACTCTAATATTATTTTACCAAGATAAAATTTAAATTTAGTTTAATATTATAAAACCAACTTGAAAAGGAAAATTTTCTCTCACTTATATACTATATACTAACAACATGTAATTTGGAGTAAAAAAAATCGTATTAAAATATATACAACTTTATAAATATATCAAATACAAAAATTTAATTAATTTTTTAAAATTGAGAAACACACATACATATATATATATATATACTGCATACCATCCTTATTCAGTTCTTATAATTAAACTAAATAATGTATTTTTCATTGAAACAAATATTCAACATATAAAATGTATGGAACTTTATAAATTTATTAGGAAACTAATTCAATATTAATTAAATTAGTAAATTAAATTAAATTAAATTTATTTATAAAATAATGATAGTCCTTATTGAACTCCTAGAATTCAACTAAATCATGAAATTTGGAATAAAAATATTCTTAACTAAGATGTATAGATTTTTTGTAAATTAGAAATTAGGACAATATTGATTTTTTTCATAAATTAATGTATTTAATCTCTTGAATGTGTACATTAAAGACAATCCTTATCCACTTCTTTAACTAAATCATGTACTTTTTAAATTAAAAAAATTATTAACTAAAATGTATAGAACTTAATAAATTTATAAATCAGGTAATTAATTTATTTCATTTTAAAATTAACTAATGCATTTCATGTAATTTGGAATAAAGTTCTTAACTAATTTATAAAACTTTATATAAAATGTGTGAAGGAGTATTTAAAACAGTTAATGTGGAGATGGAGAACATGAAACATTTTGGTGTTGGTGTTTATAAGGATTAGTTTAAGGAAAAATGATATGTCTACAAATAGACAATTTTTATACCAAACTCATCATGAAGAGAAGTCACATCTCCCTATTTTGTATAATGGAATCAATTTCACTAATCCTCTCAACAATTTTATCTCTGGTGTGAATGGCTTCACTAAGAAATAGATTTTTTTTTATTTAGTTTTATTTATGAAGATTTATAAATATATGTATTTGTTAAAGGAAGTATTTTTTTTTCTTTACTCTCAATATTCTGTTTTTATTGACTTATGAGAGTTTTTTTTTTCTTCAGATAAGCGTCTATTCAGTATTTGAATATAGTTATCCGAGCTTATTTATAAGGGAGTTCAAGATCGATAACACTCCTTCGTTTTTTATGATTCTTACTAAAAGTCAAAATAACATATTTTATTCATCCAATAATGAGATGAATCCCTCCTTAATACTAAGTAGTCTCAAAAACACATGGAACGCCTACTCCAAAAGACAATGAAATAATGCATAGTATAATTACAACTGTAAAATGTATAAGGGACGAAAACACGTGGGTTTAACTAGTTAAACATGAGGATCTTGTTCTCCAACAACAACCACATAACATTGAGGATGATTGAAAAAGTCGCAATCCATGACATACAAAACATGTCAATGAATACCAAATAAGGTCATCCCATATCCAAAATGATGCCTACATCCAAAAAAAACATTTGATTGAGCACACCAAACTACTCACACAAGTACTTGATGATTGAGATAAAAAATCCTGATGATCATAAATAGTTTTTGTCTCTCATACTACTAAAGTTTGGTGTTCTCTGCAAATTATCCTCACACATAGAGACACCAATGACGACAACCCCTCTACCCCAAGTTTAAGTTTCCAAACATTAAGAGATACGATGGATGCTCTAACCCATACAAGCAATTAAAGTCTCATAAAGCACAATTCAACCTTTTTTTTCTGACCACACTCAAAGGAGGAACCTTACATTGATATTATAAATAGTCATCAAACTCTATTAACTCCTTCTAAATATTTACCATAAAAAGTCCAAAACACAATTTAGTGTTAGGTGACAACATGTGATTAACTCCTTGTCCTTAAAAATGTAAAACACGAGAGAAATGAGTCACTATTGTAAAAATGTATGTTCGTCCGCACTCTTACTCCCATGTCCTCATATGCACACACATAATAATTTTGGATTAAAAATCATAATATCATAATTTTTTTATCTCTATCTTATTATTATGTATCTCTCATGAAAATAATACAGTGAAAACATTTAACTAATCATGTAAATAAAAAATTAATTTAATAAATAAAGCTAATTTTATTTAAAAAATAGTTTTTATTAATTATTTTAAAAAACTTTATAAAGTTAGCTCCTAAGCCCACTACCCAATTCTTTGCACAACCCAAACCCGCATTTGCAAAACCAATTACCTAACGGGCCGGGGCCACATTGTCATAAGTACTTTTTATCTCATTCCAGGACAATACACATTTAATATCAATATTTTCTTTCCTTTCTTATTTCAATTTTTTCAATCAATAAAGTTTAGGGTTTACACTCTTCCAGTAAAAAAAAAAACACTGATACTTGACACAGCATACAGTAAAAATATACTCTTAACAGATAAATAAATTAATATTTTAATTATTTATTCATTTTAATTAAAAAATTATAACATTATTACAAAGAGTCGCAACAAAGTAATAGTTATCTACTTCTCACTGCTTTATTATTATTATTATTATTATTATTATTATTTTTATCATACTTTATACTGATTATTATTATTATTATTATTATTTACTATTACAGAAGAATTTGTTGAAAGGTGAAAGTTTACAAGGGTGCTGGAAAGTTGAATCTGAATTACTGCAAGTTCCTAAAGCAGCCATAGAAGAACAGCACTGCAAGTTCTGTGTCCCACACAATGACTTCCACACCTAACCACCTCTCTCTCTCTCTCTCTCTCTCTCCAATCACTTCATCATCTATTCTCCACCATCTTCTTCCATCCATCAACAACCATGTTCTTCCGCAAACCATCACCTCTTCACTCTCTCCCTTCCCCAACACCACCCTCCTTCTCCAAATCCAAACACCCCCACAACCACAAGTTAACCTACACCCTCTTCTTCTCCCTCTTTCTTCTTCCATGGCTTCTTCTTCTTCATCGCCACCTCACACCGTCGCAAAAACACGCCGCCACGCCGTGCCACCCTTCACGACCGCTCTTCTACATCCACCCCCTCCCCTCCCGCTTCAACCTGCAACTCCTCCACGACTGTCAAAACCTCAACATCTACACCAACATGTGCCCCCATGTCGCCAACAATGGCCTTGGCCAACCCCTCTCCACCCCCTCCTGGTACGCCACGCACCAGTTCATCGGAGAGATGATCCTGCACGCGCGTCTTGAGAACCACCCCTGCCGCACCTCCGATCCCCACGCCGCGCGGCTGTTCTACGTCCCCTTCTACGGTGGCCTCCACGCCTCCAGCGTGTTCCGTGAACAGAATCTCACCCTCCGGGATGCCCTCGCCGTCGATCTTGTTGACTTCGTCCAAAGTCAACCCTGGTGGCAGAGGCACAGCGGTAACAGAACTAAACCTAATTCTTCCTGCTTTGTTACATTATATACTATATATTTTATTTTACTTTTATTTATCAGCAAAAAAACATTAATATATACTATATAATATGTAGTTATTATATATATTTTATATTTATAAAATTATAAACATCATATTCAAACATTTTTCTTCTACAAAAATGTGTTTTGTTATGTTTCCAAAAATTTAAAATAAAATTAGTCATAATTTTGTTTTATATCACGGTCTATGACTCAGAACCATCTCTTAAATGTTAAATGGTGTGTCCATGTTAGAGATATACATCGTACACTGATATTTATAAGACACGTTTCAATAAAATATTTAATTTAAAAAGTATTTATTATATTTTTTTTACAATTTTAATATAATTTTAAAATTTTTAAAAGAGATAAATATATTAATTTTTAAAAATTTAATTTTTTTATAAATATAAACATATAATTATGAAAAATAGGTGACAAGTGAAATAGGTTTTGATAGTGAAGATTCCGTTTGTTGTGTGTAGGGAAGGATCATTTTGTTGCCCTGGGGAGAACCGCATGGGATTTCATGCGCACAGAAGAAGGAGAAGACTTTGGAGCAAACATCTTCCTTAACCTACCTTCTGTCGGAAACATGTCGGTGCTAACAGTGGAACGAAATCCCTGGCATGGCCACAACCAATTCGCAATCCCCTACCCCTCCTACTTCCACCCCAAAACCCTCTCCGACATGCTCACGTGGCAGAACACCGTTCGTCAACGCCGTCGTCCCCACCTCTTCTCCTTCGTCGGCGGCACGCGCCCCAACCTCGCCAAAGCCAAGGTGCGCGACCACATCATCACCCAATGCGACGCATCAGAACGCTGCGTTTTGGTCCGCTGCGCGAGTGGCGACGCGCGGTGCCACGACCCCATGCAGGTTCTGGACGTTATGAGCAAGTCCACGTTCTGTCTTCAGGCCCCCGGGGACTCCTTCACGCGCCGGTCAACCTTCGACTCGATTCTCGCTGGGTGTATTCCGGTGTTTTTCTCAGAACATACGGCGTATACGCAGTACGTGTGGTATTTTCCTACGGAGAGGGATACGTATTCGGTATTCATTGAGGAGAGAGAGGTGAATGAAGGAAAGAAGAGGATCGAAGATGTGCTTGTGGGAATTGAAGAGAAAGAGGTTGAGAAAATGCGTGAGGTTGTGATTGGGTTGATCCCGAAACTCACTTACACGCACCCCAATGCGAGTGGGGATGTTGGTTTTGAGGATGTTGTTGATGTCGCGCTGCAACACCTCTCACATCTCTTGGACGAAACCAGAAGCTTCGGAAGCGCCGACATTTGAATAAGTTGAAATTCGTTCACAACATTACATTTATATCAATATTTTAGAAAATAAATAAATAAATAATGAAAGAAGTTTTTGTTATAGAATATAATTAATTTAAAAAAAAAATCATTTGCATTTTTAGAATTATATTTTAATTTAAGTATAAACTAATTTTGGTTAGGAGGAAATTTACTTTTGTTTAGTTGGTTCTGGTTTGTAAAAGAATTTGTTTTAATAACAGTATTCATAAATAGTTTTAACCACAGGAAAAGTTATTTGATGATCTTTTAATTATTATAATAATACGATTTTAATTTTGTATATTTTAATTGTATGAATTAATTGTGATTTGGTGGTAAGTTTTTACATTGTGATTTATCAATTAGTTTCTTAAAAAGTATATATGGTTACGTGATTTTAGTTTTTCATCCATTCATATATATTCATCTTCCATATCCATTAACTTATCATGTGTTATGGTTATGTGATTGGGTGATTATATTTTGAAACCATGCCCCAATTTACACTTATAATAAAATATTAATATTTATAATAAAAAATATTTTTAATAAAATATTAAACAAAATATAAAATGTTAAAATAATTTTTAAAATTAAAAAAATTAAAAAGAAATAAAATATTAATATTTAGTGGAGTGTAAGTTGAGAAATGAGTGTCAAATCCTATGTGATTTTAGTTTTTAATAGTTTTTTATTCAGTATTTTTTTTTAGTGAATTATAACAATTGAAAGATGAATATGATGCTATTATCTTTTAAATTTGAGACTAAAAACTTTTGAAGCTAATGACATTGAAAATGAGGAAGTTTGAAGGGGTCAAAGTGTGTTTGTTGAGGGGTGTAAATAGGGGTAGAGTGTCAGTGAAAAGAAGGTAGCTGCAATAAATGGAATCCTTAATAATGTTTGGGATTGTGTGTTGAGGAAAGTTATGGCAACAGTTTTTGGTTTTGTATTTATTATGTGAATCCAGTATTTGAACAAAGTTTTATATTTTTTTATTTATTTGTTTTCTAAGTTAACTTGGGTTAGTATTATTATTTACATTTTAATGGCTTTATTATGGTAGTGATCTTTGAATGTGCCACAAGCATGTAAATTTATTTATTTTTAATCAGCGTTTAGAAAGTGATTCTAATGGTATTATTATAGTAGGTTTTAGATGCACAATTATCGCAAGAAAATGTTCTTTCAAGAAAACGTTTAGCCAAAGATTTGTGTACAAATTGACCAACATAACGTGGTCTGTTTTTCTTCTCTACATTTCTCTCAGATTTTGTATTCATGCATGACTCATCTAAAAGTAATTAACCAAGAAAGAGTGTGTACCCAACACGTTTCTTTTTATAAAAAACAAAATAAAAAAAATAAAAAATATAAAGGAATGTTTCAATTAAATTGACACAAAATTTAAAAGTTTAAAAGAACTACAACTTAAACCTTTACATGTCGTAATTTGTAGAAAATTCAGACACAATATAGGGTTAGATGAACCAAGATTTTAAACCGTGTTCATGGAAGCATTATTTAACACTCATACACTTATAATTAAACTTTGAAAGAAAATTTATCCTGATTTAATGATGTTGTAATTATTCACCTTTAGGAATTTAGTTGATATATTGTATAAAGAAATTTAATGATTTTTTTTTGTAGTATATGATATACGAAGAACATAAAAAAAAATAGTAAACAAAAATGTTTGATAATATATTTCTGTAGTAACATAGTACGAATGTATTAATGTGCATGAATCAATTTCTTAATATTGTGAGGAAAACATAATTGTATTCCACTAAAGTACTCATTTGCAAATATTTTATTTACCGCTTCAGCTGGGTGAGCAAAGTCATAAAAATAAAATTCATTCCGATTCGCACAAGGTTTTCCTCCTTGGACACATGGGTCAAAAATATTTTTGAACCCTGAAAAAGTAATTAATTAAAGTATGAGTTATGATCAAAGTAGAGTACAAAAAAATACAAGAACAAAAGAAATTGTTTACCAAAGTTTTCAGGAGAATTTCTTATTTTCTCGGAGAAGTTGTAATTATCCACATTAATGAAGAGTGAATGTGAGAGTTGGGTTTGCAATTCTTCGAGCTTCCTAGGAAGTTTATCTGAGTAGAGTTTAACCATTTGATTCACATCTTCATTGCAATTTTGTGAAAATGGTGTCCTTATAACACTTATAGGGGTGCACCCAATTTGACCAATTCTATTGATCACAAACTTTCGAGCTCCTAGATTATAAATTCTTTGGAGAAAAAGAAAAAAATGAAGAAGGAAACATGTTTTCCAGATTCTTTAGGAAAAGTTGAACATTTATGACATACAACAAACTCAATCGAAATATCACAATTATTATATGTGAAAAAAATAAAGAAGGATTTAATACCCATTTCTTCTAAAATTACCTTGATACGTAAAGTAAGTTGCTCAAGTAGGTAATTTGCATATTCTTCTGGATTAAGATTTTTATTGGTTCCATTGGATTGAAATAATTCAACATGTAATCATTAGATCCAATTGATACAAGATATATGGATTTAGATAAGTAATCCCTTAGTTTTGTTTCGTTATGTATGATTCTTGGAAGATCGTTGGCAACGGTTGAGGTGAAATATTCAATTTGTTTATCCAATGACAAGCACTCTCCCTTTATCACAAAATGAAAATATAAGAAATAAACGGATTTTTTATTAAATTGGGGTTGTTTTTGGAAAAATTAAGGATATGAAGAAGTTGTGTTTATTGTGAGAAAATCGTGAATGTGGTACGATTTCTGACATGACAAAGTTAAGTTCAATTCAAACTGGTTACACCAAAGTCATGTCACATTAAAATGACTTCACTTTGACATGTTAGAAAAAGTCGTGTTACGTTGACACTACTTTCTCGTATCCGTAATTTTTCCAAAGACAACCTCATTTTAATAAAAAAAAAAGGATAAAACTTATTCACAAAAACGAAATAAAATGAGTGAGACAGTTTTATTTATTTAGAATCTTACTGCTCTTGTTGAATTTAAGATTCCACATGAACCCGATGCATAGTTAATTCCTGTGGCTACTAAGTATGGAGGCGGCATTGACAAACCCAACCTAATAGCTATAAATGAACCATAGATAGATGCATAAAAGTCCTCATAATTAGTAACAACTTGTTCTTAGTTAATGGATTTTTAGCTTAATTACAAAATTTGATAATGAAGTTTATCTTTGTATAGATAGATAGATATGTTACAAATAATGTCAGCAAAAGTTTTGCCATTGGTGAATCTGCCAGTGGAACAGTTGTTGAAGTCAATGCCATAGGGAAATACATTTGCTTTGGCAAGTGTGTTGAGATTGTTATTGTTTCCAGCATCTACACTTGAATCACCAAAAACATAAAAAGCTGGAGCAATCTTCTTTCTAGAATGTGAGGCATTGTCCAAAAATGCTAATTGTTGGGTTATGATTATGGATATAACCCACAAATTTTTCAAGCTTTTTTCCATTTTGTTTTCTTTTGTTTGTTGGGTTATGATTATATTTTCTTTTAGGTTATGATTATGTTTAAATAATGGTTTTTCATGGTAAACATTACTATTTCAGAACCAAAAGTACAACTCAAATGTGTGTAGTATGATTTGTTGTCTAACTCTCTTTTATTCCATAAACAGGATTTTGTTCTATTTTTAATTTTTATTCTCCTTTCTTCTACTATGTTTTTCTGTTTATAATTATGTATGTGTTTCTTTAGCTACATCCCTCTTCTCCTTTTTTCTAAATTTTCAAAGTTATTTTTCATCTTTTGTATAAATAACTCCTATTATTTAGAACAAGGTAAGTACATTAAAAAAACAATCCTATCTAATCAAATTCATTTGATAGTAAGTATTTTTTTAAATCTCTTTATTTTAAATTCTTTGTGTCTAGTAACAAGTGTTTCAAGGTTTTATTAGCTTTATTAGGTTGATCAAATTGTATTTGTTCTAGTAGGAAGTTAATGACAAGCTTCTTGGAAGAGTAGTTGTTCGATTGTGTGCGATTTTGTACATGGGTTAGACCACCACTAAAGTGGTTCTTATTTATTTATTTTTTATTACTGACAAAAAATAGCTTTATTAGTTGAAAAATAATCATATGTAAACTAGTTCATATTCATTTCAACACTATTTAATCTTAACTATTAACTTTTAAGAAAATAAATTGTAAAAATGAAATATAACTTTTCCATTCAAATAACTTGATAACTATAGGTATAATTACCTTATCCGTCCCTACTTTCTGGGGAAATAGTCAATTTAGTATAGTGGTTTTAAAAAAAAATCAATTTCGTCCCTATGTTTGTTTAAATGTATGCAAAATGGTTCTTTTTGTTAAGTCGCATCAAATGACATTAATGGTTGCTTATGTGGCAGAGAGAGGTGTTCACGTGCATTGTGAATTTAAAGACACATCAGATTGGGTTTGTGTGAGGTGGCATGAAATTGGGTTAGGGTTTCTTGTTATTTTGGATGGTGGGCTATGTGATTTTAGGAGTAATAATCGTTTTTTAAGTGTAGAAGAAAGTAGTGGCCGTTGTTTGCAGTCATCTTCCTCATATCACCTGAGATTTCTCTCATTTTTCTCCAAACTGCAGATGAGATTTCTCTCATTTTTCTCCAAACCAAACACTTCCTTCTCCTTACAAACCCATTACCCTTCACTCTATCCATAATTTTTCTGAAACATTTATAGGTCTTCTCCGAGACCGTCTTCGACACGAGACATTATCCACCACCCTCGGGTGCTCACACACGTGCAAAACCCTTCTACGCACAAACTTCGCGTTCGATTTCGACCGAGACTCACGTACGTTGCACGCACGGGCACACGTGCGTCGCTCACACAGATTCACATCTCGAAAGTTCACAGATCTGGTATGGACCTAAGGCCTGGGACTGCTTCTTCCTTATCGCTCGAGTATTGCATCGCCTTTACTTGGAAAAAGTAATTGACTGCCTGCAAGGGTGAAGTGTGAATGAATCTCATTAATTGAAGGTGTGAAATGAGACTTTGTGGCGTTAGGCGAGGGTTAGATGGCTTAAAGAACACCCAGGAGTCTTCTTGCTGCCACCCCCAATTTTAAGTAAACATACCTTAAATCTCCAATTAATTTTTCCTTAATCTCTCAATCCTGCTTATAATTTACAATTAAAAAATCATAACTCCCAATTCAAATTTCAGAAACCCTAATTCCCAATTCATTTTTCACTAAACTAATCTAAGCATCCACATCACTTGACACCTCACACCTCACATTAAACCCAATCACACTTCTCCCTGCCACATAAGCACCATTTACGCCGTTTGGTGCGACTTAACAGAAAGTACCATTTTGCATACATTTAAACAAACATTGGGACGTAATTGATTTTTTTTAAAACCACTATACTAAATTGACTATTGCCCCCAGAAAGTAGGGACGAATAAGGTAATTATACCACACACACACACACACATATATATATATATATATATATGTGAAAGTAGGTTCAATAAGAACGACATTAACATGGAAGGAGAATATAATTACTTTATATTAGTTCGACATTTCTATAATTTTTTTTATGTTAATTTTGGTTCAAAGTATTGGAACATATTACATGTTATTTAACAAATTGAATATTGTCGGGAACAGTTTAATTTTTTAGTACAAATTTTAAATATTGCGAATTCAAAAACTTGATGACCCTTTTTTACAAAAGTGTACCAAGTTAGAAGTAATAAATTGTTCCTAAGAACGGATATCGAATCCACAAGGAACCATTATTTAAAATACTAATAGTGGCTAATTTGGAACCTATGTTATGACTGGTTATGAATGAATTCGGTTGATCTTATTGTTCCCGGGTCACATTTTGAACACTTCAAAATTTTGGATGCACCTAATTCAGTTAATCTTACTATGGCTAATATTTGGATAGCTTTGGTCAGTGAGATTTGGAGACACAAGAATAATTGTTTGTTTAAAGGAGGAGTGGTTGATCATACTAAAGTATTTTCTCTAGCACAGGTCAAGGTTTGGTCTTGGATCAACTCAAAGATACTGTCAGTGAGTTTCTCATTTTCTGAATGGTGTCTTGAACCCTTGGTATGTATGTACTCGATTTAATGATGGTGCGTTGTTTTTTTCTCTTCAGTTATTAGTGTTGGAAAGGAAATAGAGGATTAATCTGTGAATTTTATATACGAAGGTGGAAATGAACTTTTATCTTTTATTCTCTGTATGAAGGTTGGACCATCCCTAAAAAAGCATTAACTGATTATAATAATATGTAAAATAATTTGATTTGAAAGATATTGACATAAGTTTGTGTGAAAATGAAATGAAAACAAAAGAAATGAGTAAAATAATTCAATTAAGAAAATTGGGAATAAGGTTAATCCTTGTTGCTCGTATGTAGTTTTAAACGTGTAACATTCCAAATTCTATCTTTATTGACATTGATGCGCATATACAAATCATCCATATAAATTTCTCACATACAAAATTAGTAAGAGAGTGTCCTAAATACCGATTTATCGCATATTTATAAAAACTCTTTATCATTACAAAATCACGAATAGTTTCAAGCTTTGAGAGTAAAATGATAATATCAATCATCCATCAAGAATGAATATTATAGATAAATATTACTTCAATACATAAGAGTTTGAAGAAATTACTCCTAATCCCAAAGAAACGAATTAGCCTATCATGGTGACTATTACAAGCATGGACGACAAGAACAAGAAAAGAAGATCCAAATTGTTTCTCCTTGACGACTTCCTCCTTTAGGGTTTTCTTCTTTGGGTTCCTCCCAATGATGCCTAGGGTTATGCCTCATACCTTCTATTTAGCCAAATTGGACTTGGGCTAAGTCACATATTTATTCATAATATATCAATTTGCTTCATTTCTCCTTAAATTTCGTAAAATAACATAAAATTGGGAAGAAATCATTCATATTCATCTTATAATCCAAAAATTAGAGATTGAATTATAATTATTTTATAAGTCCATAAATGACCTATCTTTTTGTAAGAAAAATTATTGAATTATAGCACTTGTCAACTACAAAGTCTTATGTTTGGTTGATTAATGAAAACACTTTGATTTTCTGTAGTTATATCTTGATATTTATTAAAATTTCTTTAGTTTTAATTAGACTTAATTAAATTTTATTAAAATTTATAAGATAATTATAAAATTTGATGTTATATACTTTATATTATTTATAACTCGAAGACTAAATAACAATAATTTTTTTATTATGCAATAAATAAACAATTTTAGTCATTGAGTATAAAACATTAGGGGCATCTTCATTTTGTCCATGTAATCGTTGTAATGCAATCTCTTACTTTGGTTAGTACGATATTATGTGGAATATCCATTTTTTTTTATCAGCGAGACAGAATCAATAAATGCGAACCACTTCAGGAATAGTCTAACTCTTATACAAAAAGATATCTCTTAGCCTCCCCAAACAAACCATTACATACTCACTATCAAGTGATACAAAATCAAGAGTTTTTTTTCTTCAAAAAATGATACAAAACATCTTAGTAAGGAGTAGAAAATACTTATTTTTTTCTTTAGAAACATGAATCGGTGAGAGAAAGAGAAATGAGCATAAAAAAAACAATGAGTAACTTAAAAGGTTGAGGGAAGAGAAAAAAAAAATATCTTTCTTATTTTTTAATTTTTTATTATCTTTCATTTTATGTTTCACTATTTATTAAAATTAAAAGGCATGTTTTATAAAAATTTAAAAATCTCCATAATTTAATTTGAATATATTCTTATTATGATATACACATAATTTAAAAGCGTGAAGGAAGTTCATATTAATCTCAATTTCATCTTTTTATAAGTTTTTTTATCAACTTTTAACCATGTTTTTGTTTTAGTGATTGAATATGATTATTAAACATAAAATATATTTTTGTAATTCATCTTCTCAAATATTTTATCCTTGATTCCCTTGCATACATTCTTCCAATATTTATTGTATTGTTTTTTTTTTCTCTCCCTTCACCTATAAAGTACAAGTCATTAACTTTATTATATACAAATAGAACATTTTAAGCATTGCTTATGATATATAGAGAGAACGTGAAAAACAAATAGGAAAAAAAATGTTGATAATATATTTTTGTAGAAACATAATACAAATGTATTAATGTGCCTGAATCAATTTCTCAATATTGTGAGGAAAACACAATTGCCTTCCACTAAAGCATTCATTTGCAAATATTTTATTTGCAGCTTCAGCTGGGTGAGCAAAATCATAAAAATAATATTCATTCCGATTTGCACAAGGTTTTCCTCTTTGGACACATGGGTCAAAAATATTTTTGAACCCTGAAAAAATAATTAATGAAACTATGTGTTATGATCAAAGTAGAATAAAAAACACAAGAACAAAAGAAATTATTTACCTAATTTTTCAGGGGAATTTCTTATTTTTTGGGAGAAGCTGTAATTATCCACATTAATGAACAATGAATGTGAGAGTTGGGTTTGCAACTCTTGAAGTTTCCCTGGAAGTTTATCTGAGTAGAGTTTAACCATTTGATTCACATCTTCATTGCAATTTTGTGAAAATGGTGTCCTTATCACACTAATAGGGGTGCACCCAATTTCACCAATCCTACTGATCACAAACTT
>Ga0123342_1002572_pt1 | contig 29998 bp, 16 predicted proteins | sample Turbeawhitnodule_FD_89960 | JGI IMG/M metagenome (GOLD analysis project Ga0123342, IMG submission 89960) | Root nodule microbial communities of legume samples collected from Mexico - Turtle bean Mexico white nodule | ecosystem: Host-associated > Plants > Roots > Nodule | place: Mexico: Nepantla... | reverse complement strand
AGTTCTTTCTTACCATAGTTGATGATTTTACTAGATACACTTGGGTTTTTCCCATGCACAACAAATCTGAAGTCAGGGCTAGTGTTGTTAATTTTATTGCTTATGCTGAAAATCATTTTTCTATTAAGGTTAAAATCATTCGAACTGATAATGGTGTTGAATTCTCTATGCATGAATTTTTTGCATCAAAAGGTATTATACATCAAACCACTTGTATTGAAACACCTGAGCAAAATGGTATTGTTGAAAGAAAACATCAACACCTCTTAAACGTCACACGTGCCTTGCTTTTTCAGTCTAATCTTCCTGCTGTTTTTTGGTGTTTTGCTGTACAACATGCTACCTTTCTTATTAATTGTATGCTTACTCCGCTGCTTAATAATGCTATGCCTTATGAGAGATTGCATAAAAAGCTTTGTGATATTTCTTCCCTTCGTGTTTTTGGATGTCTGTGTTATTCTTAAACTATTATTGCTCACAGAAAAAAAACTGGACAGTCGCGCTGCTCCGGGCGTTTTCCTTGGTTTCAAACCAAACACAAAAGGTTTTTTGTTTCTAAACCTTAAAAATCACAAGATAGATTTGTCAAGAAATGTTATTTTTTATGAGAACTTTTTTCCTTATCATTCAAATCATATTCAAAATAATGACTCAAATAGTCTTTCTTTACCCATTGCTCAACATTATGCCCAGACTCATGATGATATTCATATGCAAACTGAAAATGTTATTGATAATACTACTGATGATGTTTTTGAGTCTGACACTAATGTTGAGCAAAGTGAGCAAAGAGAGCAAAATGAGACAGCAACAACACCTCCTAGAAGATCTACCCGTAGTAGAAGACCCCCATTTATCTTCAAGACTTTGATGTACCAAATATCAACAACAGTGTTGTAAGTACCAAACACTCAATCCATTCCTTTTTAAATTATAATTCTCTATCAAAGTTCTTCAAAAATACAATACTGTTAATATCTTCTGTTGAGGAACCTCACAACTATGAGGAAGTTGTCCAACATCCACTTTGGATTCGTGCTATGAAGGAGGAACTAAAAGCACTTCAAGATAATGGGACATGGTCCCTGACTACTCCCCAATTGGTAAACCAGCAATTGAGTGTAGATGGGTTTATAAGATCAAGCATCACGCATATGGTTCCATTGAGCGTTATAAAGCCCGATTGGTAGCAAAAGATTACAACCAAATTGAAGAACTGGACTTCTTAGACACCTTTGCTCCTATAGCAAAGTTGACTACCCTACGCCTACTTCTAGCTCTAGCTGCAGCCCAGAATTGGACACTCAAACAGCTTGATGCGAACAATGCTTTCCTACATGGGGACTTAGATGAAGAAGTTTACATGCAATTGCCTTAAGGCTTTCACACTTCTTCCCCCAACCTGGTCTGCCGCCTAACAAAGTCCCTCTATGGTCTAAAACAAGCAGGTAGACAATGGTATGCCAAACTCTCAAATTTCTTACTTTCACACAATTATAAAATTTCCACTGCTGACCACTTTTTATTTTTGAAACATGATGGCAAACACACCACGACACTCTTGGTCTATGTGGATGACATTGTTCTCACTGGGAATAATCCTATGGAGATATCTGCTATCACTAGTCTGTTACACAATTTCTTTCACATTAAAAACCTTGGTGATTTGACTTATTTTCTGGGAATTGAAATTGCTCGCAATGTCACTGGTATCCACTTAAGTCAGCGCTAATATGTTTGAATCTGCTCAAAGATACTGGTATGTTGGGTTGTGCCCCTGCACCTACACCTTGGATTACTTATCACTCTTTGGATTTATCTATGTTAAAATCTAAATGAAGAAGGATAATCTCTGTTGTTCTACAGATATAATGACAAGAAACTATAAAAATAATATTATGACTAAGATTACTTAATTTACAAAATATTTATAATAGGAAAAATAAAATATTTTCTATTTCATAAAACGATAATTATATCAGGAAACATAATTATTTTGTTCCGTGTGTTTATAAACTATATAATCTAATCTTTAGTAAAATATTGAATATAACAAATCTATACTTAAATAGATTTAAACCTAATTCCATTTTTAAAACTGTAATTCTAGTTCACTAACTATATTAGAAATTAATATATATATATATATATATATATATATATGAAATTAGAATAGTTAGATATTTGAGTTTACAAATTGTACACGAATTCTGTAGTTACATGTATGAATGGGCTACTATTGGGCCCCAATCTATTGTCAATGTTGCACCTCCATATAATGTTACAACTCCATACGCCAACCCGATAATAAATGTGAAAATACATATTTATTTTTTCATTTTTTAAAAATATTTTAAATTATATAGTTTGAAAGATATTTTTAAATCTAATAAATGTTTTCTGAATTTATAAATTTAGTAAAAAAATTTAAAAAATATATATTTTAGATTATATAATGCAGAATCAAATCGAAAATAACTTTTAAATTATATAATTTAAAATATATTTTTAAAAAAATAGTATTTTAATTATATAATCTCAAAACTAATCATAAATCTAAAAAAAATATTTTTAGAATATATAATTCAAAAGTTAATTACAAATAAAAAAAACTTTTAAACTTGTAGTCGAAAATATAAATTACACTTCAACCTTTTTAGAGAAACATATTTTTGGAATAAAAAAACATGAGGATAGCGAAAAATAAATGGAGTTCCAGGAGGAAGCGGCATCAATGATTTTGAGTCGCCATTGGACAATTGATTAAGATGTGTACCATATAGAGTACAAATATAGGATCATAATGGTACCTTAACTTGTTCAAAAAATATTAAAATATTATTTTAGTTCCAATAAATGTATTCCTATAGTTTTAGCTTCTCCAAAAATATTTTCAAATTTAAATTTTTTATATTTTCTAATATTCTTAATTCTTATTATCAATGCTTAAAAATACAAAATATTAACTAGTATAATTAACACAATAAAGCATATTTCAAATTTAAAATACTTATATTTTCAAGACATGTATTCAATAATTATTATAAATAATAAATTATAATTTTTTTTAGTTTATTATTAAATAATTTATTTTAATATTGTATTTATTTAAAATAATTGTACTTTACTTAGAACTTATAATTTATTTTATATATTAGTTTTATAATTAATAGTTATAATATATTAAAATTATGTGACATAAAAGAATAATGATTACTCTTTTGTATATCTATCCTTACACAATTGAGGTTGAAGATGTAGAGTGATGGTCCCATGGTTTGTTTATTTAGGCTTTAAGCGCGCACCTTTGCCTTTCTTATCACTTTAGGGCAATTACTTCCTCTAACATAAATCTTCACCCGATTTTAATGTAAAACAATGAAAATGTCCTTTAATAAAAAAGAAATATGGATAAAAAAATATTTCATATTTTTTTTGTAATATATTTTTGAATTTTTTTCTTTAAATGTATTTTTATTCCATAATTACTATTTTATAATAGAATTTTGATTTTTAAATTTTATTGTAAATTTTTATTTCCAAAATACAGTAATCTCTTCCATATATATTTTTCCTAAATGTATTATTTTCAATTCTAAATTTTTACTTTCAGAGAATGAATAGTCTTTTTGGAAATTAGGGTTCAGGTACAAAAGAGGTTGGGAGTAGGAAGAATTTGGCTCACTTTAGACAACTATTCAAATGATCCAAAGAATCCAAAACTCATTAAAATCATTTTATTTAATTTATACTTTCCTCCTCTCAGATTTTGAATTTGAAAATCAAAATATTAACAAATCACTTACTATATTTAAATATATAATCTTGTGTATTTAAATTTAATTAATAACTAATAAACAAAAATAAATACATATTTAAAATTTGTTCTAAAGTTTAATTATATTATATTTATAACATATTATACTTTTTGTATATATAAAATTTTTTATGTTAGGAATCAATATGTAATTTGACATATCAGTTACGTTGACACCTCAAATAACAACAATCATCTATTATCACATGAAAAAAGTATTATTAAAAAAAGAAAAAAATACAAAAATATGAAGGACTAGACCAAAACTCATATGTTACCAAAAACGATATATAGGTAGATTATACATATTCATAAAGAATTCTAATAACAGACTAGATGAAAGCCTACCAATAAAATGATTCTTTAGGAATAAATTATAAATTAGTCAACTTATGAGTACACGCATTTTCTTCACGAAAATTATGAGTAATAGTAAACATGATTCTCCCACAGTAATTAAGACAAACATTCTATCGATTACGAAACATCTAATGAACATTAGTCATAGTAGTAAATGCAGCACAAACCAAGACAAAATCACATTCAAGCCAAACATTAGTAAGCCTCATCTTTTGAGCTTCCTCCATAGCATGTATAACTCCATAAAACTCAACAACCATAGTAGTTTGAACTTCAAGAAACGCAGAGAAAACACCAATAAACTCCCTCATACTCCCACGGAAAATACTCCCACAAGTAGCAAGACCATGATACCCCTTAGCTTCCCCATCAATATTACTTTTAATCCTACCTGGTGAGGGAAACTCCCATCTAACAGGAAGAGGACGAAGAACTTTACCAGTACGAGTATTAATACCAAAAAACTTAATCACGTTGAAATCCAAGATATCATTCTTTATTGAAGCTTTAGACGAACTTCCCACTAGACAAGTTAAATCTTTAATTACCGAAATAGCCCTAAAAACCTCAATCCTATCCTGAAATCTAGTAGAATTCCTCATACACCATATCATCCAAATAGAAAAAGTTATCACAGCAAGCTTAATCAATTTAACCAAAGGACTCCCTTCACTCTTAATAAAAAAAGAAAATCATCCTTATTAGAGAAATGAGAAGTAAGAAAAATTTGTCGAACCCAACTCCAAATATGCAAAGCATTAGAACATTCAAAAAATAAATGTTGAATAGATTCCTTGTGCTTTTGACAAAGTGTACACAGAACATATATGAAAACCTTTATTTTGAATATGTTGATCTGTAGGAAGCCACCCATGAAAAAATTTCTAGACTACTAGAGTTTTGAAAGGAGAATAGATGAAGACCAAATGAATTTACCTCAACTATGGAACTCCTAGTTCCAAGAAAAAAGTCCTAACCGATTTAAGAGTGAAACGACCAAACTCATCTACAATCCAATTAGGAATATCCTGTTCCTCCCTAGTTATGATATGATTACAAAAATGTGGCATCTGCTGTAAAGATAAGAGAATATTCCAAATATTCCAATTACAACCTATCCAAAACCGAGAGATTATATTCGGAATGCTAGCACCATCAGATAACCCTGCAATATTTGCTAAAGAAGTAGTAGAACACCATTTATCATTCCAAAAATTAATAAAAGAAACTTGTACCAGCAGTCCAAGAAGTATAATAAAGTATAGTAGAATAAAAATGCTTAATTCCTGGCTAAAGAGATGAGGATCTATAAACCATTCTAAACTCGTATTTTGATTTAAGAACACTAGCTTTCAAGAGCAAAGACCAAGGCATGCTATAAGCAAAGTTCCAAGCAAACTTAAGAAGATATGCATTATTTTCATGACGAAGATTAATAATCTTCAAACCCCCATTGTCAAGAGGAGAACAAATCGTTTCCCAATTCACAGTGACTATGCTTTTTTTTTTTCAGAATATCACCAGTTCAAATAAAATTTCGACACCACTACTCAACTTGACTAAGAAGTGAATTAGGCAATTTATACATATTAAAGCTATAAGTTAGAAATCCAGTAATCACCGTATTGATCAACTGAATCCCATCCATCATGCTAAGAGATTTACCTTTCCAAGATGCTAGCTTCAATTTGACTTTATCAGCCAAAGATTGAAGAAATCAACACTTTGGAACACCAACAAAGATAGCGACTCCTAAACAATTGAAAGACAAACAACCATGACTACAAGAAAGAATACGTTGAATTTTGGTAACAAATCTTGCAGAATTATCCATGGTGAAAAAACTACTTTTAGAGTTATTAACATATTGACTAGAAAAATCACCATATGTTTTAAGAAAAATACTCAAATTTCTAAGAGACTTAATATCCCCTATAGAAAACAAATATGTCATCACCATATAAAATATGAGAGGGAGTGAGATAACCTTACAGACTAGCCATATGTAAAATTTTCTTATAATTCATGAGCTTAGAAATACCTCTACTGAGAACTTTCTCTGCAAGACAAAAAAGTAAATGAGACAAAGAATCATTTTGTCTAACACCTCTATTGCACAAAAAAATAACCCACCAAACTATTTATTCAGATAAAAAACATAGTTGAACAAAGAATTGTACTAATCCAACTTACAAATGAGGGATGAAAACCAAAGCGTGTCAAAACTAATAATAAAAATTTTCAACTCAAAGTGTCAAAAACTTTATGAATTTAAACTTTGCAAGCCACATTACTTCCTCTAACCTTTATAACATATTATATTTATCAACGGTAAAATTACATAATTTATTTATGAATATAAAGTAAAGTTAGAATTATGAATACAACTATAATTGTAAAAAAATATAATATATCTCTTCAACTAATGATTTTACATATTTTTATTAAAAAATAATCTTATAATAACAAAAGACTATAAACCAAATTATATAACACTTGATTAATTCTATTTACATTTTATATTAAATTAACTAAACTAAAATACATTTTTATATTTAATTCAAGTAATTTGTTAATAAAAAATAAAATCAAACAGAATCTCAAATACTTCTAATTCCAAAAGTGACGTCTAGTATAGTTGACTTAAATATGTTTTAATTCATTACCAGTAATTTTCCATCTTTATTTTAGAGATCTAAACTTCTCTTTTAATATGAAATTATGTAAAAAGGAGCAATAAAATAATAAATAATATTTTTTTAATATTACTTGTAATTTTAATATATTACAACTCAAACATATTTTAGTATTTTTATCTTTAGATATAAATTTCTTATTTATGATATAATAGAAAATTAATAAGCTGGCGTTTGCTGCAAAATTCTAACATAAGAAGTAATAAATGAAAAAAAATTTATAAATGTTTGATGAAACTATAATTATCTTTAATAAACGTATAATGTTAACAAGCAAATTATTGATTGAAAAACAAAATATGTGTATATATTTTATTTATATTAAATAATAAATATAATAGTCAATTAAGCTATATACTTAAAATATAATTATCTTAATTTTAAATTCTTTTAACACTTTATTTTATTAATTAATTAGTTTTAAAACTAATCATAATTAAAAATTAAAATATTAAAATTAAATTTAGAAACTAACGTATACTTTTAAGTAAACTAAAATCTTCTTTTCCAATCTAAAAAAACAATCATTAATAGTCATTTGTGGTTAATGATTAATTAGAAATACAAATGACAAGCTGGTGTGGGTCATACAGGTTGATTTGTAATCAGCTGAGAAAAAAAAATTGTAAGATTGACGGCCTATTTTAACTCGCTAGCCTGTTTAAGCTCGCTCCACATAACTCATAGTCCACATGATTAAGTGTGTGCATAATCAACATATTTTAAAAGTTTAAAGATTTCTTTCATTCCTTCTTGTTGCAGTTTTATATTCTAAAAATTTCAAAATTATCTAATCCAATTTCTATAAAACTCATACCTTAGTTTTTCTATAATAAAATTTAAATATAATATTATTATATATGTATATTATTTTATATTTTTTTTAAATTAGAATAATAATCATGTGTTTACATGTATTACCTTAAACAATGTATATATTTAGTAAAATATTTTATTAGTATGATTGAAATTTAAATTTCATTGAAAATCAGAACATTTTATTACGCATGTGTCGTGAGAATTATACTGTCTAACCATTTATCTAATTCATCTAAATAAGAAAAAAAAACTAAATTAATAAAAAAAAGTAAATTTATTCAAAATTTATATCTAGAATCTTATTTTTCATTACTTTAAAAAAATATTTCTTATGCAGGCCGATTCATAAACCTGCGGTCAGCCCACATGTGGGACAGACCAATAAAATCAATCCACATTTTCTATGCGAGACAAGTCAATTCAATTCGCATTTTGTGGAACAAATACAAGACGTGTCTATGTGGAAGAAGCTGAACTCCATTGTCATTCCTACATGAGCAGAATACTTAAGCACGTCTCTATTACAAAAGAATATACACAAGACTAAAAATTTAAAGTTTAAATTTTATAAAAAATTATAGTTTTAAAAATATATATTTTTACTAAATAAAAATATTAATTACAATGAGAATCTTATAAAACTCCTGTATTAAAATAAAAAAAATTATAATTTTAAAAAAGAAGTGATATGTCATAATAAATCTATAAAAATAAATTATGATTTCATATAATTACTGGAATATGACTTAACAATTTTTTGAAGGATAAATATGAGAATTAAAAAAAAAATACATTCGTGAATTAATTTAGTTTTCAAGCTAAAACTTTATCAAAGATATCTGAAATCTCTAATACTTGGTATATTTTCATAATGATCACATCTTAACACATTACATAACAAAGTATTATATATAGATGTGTACTCCATAAGGTACTTGTAATGAATTAAAATAAAGATGTATAATAATATAAGCCAAAGACCATCATCATTTATTACTATCAAACTCACTGTCACTCCCGCAACCCTCTCCATAAACCATATTTTGATGCTAATATCTCTTTTCATATTCCTGTCCCCATTCTTAGCAACCCCTGCCCTGCTAATTTAGGTGAGCAAAGATAGTTGTTTGCCTTTCCACACAACTAACTTCTTCCTAATATATATTTATGATGATTTTCCTCCAAAAAAAACACCTTTTTCTCCTATAATTATCTCTAACTGTCAGATGTTTAAAGGATACTCCATAATATTATAGTTCAAAATCTCATAGAGAAAAGTTTACCTTAAGTCTAGAAGCTATCTCAAAACCCCTCAATGCACTTTTGACTACTAATATGTATTTTATGTTCGTCTTACACACAAATATTGTACCATTCGGATATTGCAACATGCTTATTTGGGTTTGATTATGTCTCACCTTAACACCATCATACATCTTCTTTCTATCGGTCTCTTTACCACACCGCAAGCCCTTCAGTTACTATAATAAATAGAAAAAAGGCATGTGCATCACCTTTCTAAGACCCTTTGAAGGAGAAAATTGAAGAGTAGGCGATCGATTAACTAGAATAAATATGGAGTAGCATACTAAACATTTTGTTTAGATCAAAATATGATAAATTGTTTAGATCTTGGTAAGGTAGAAGTTTCACTTTATCTCTTATTTCAAGATTCAATCCACTCATGAATCTAAATATGGTGGTATTTTCTTCCTTCCTAATCCCTTCCCTCATCCTATATAACTCCATTTTTTCCTTGTATTCTTCTATGCTTAGGCCTCATTGTAGGAGCCTTTTGGAGCTTCTCTATAAGCTTGCTACCGTAGTAGGAGGAGGGAGTATACCTTTTTTCTCATTGCACTCTAAGATCATTCCAATGTTAGATTGGAGGATCATTATGAAGATGCCTTTCTCATTCAAGGAAGGTCCACAAATACATGGTGTAGCCTTGAAAGCTTTCCGTATCTTAGGAACCTTTCTCTCTTCACTCACTTGATTACAAACAAAAAAATTGTTCTACCTTGATTTTCCAATCGTTAGGTTTCTATATCTTCCTGGCCATGAAAATGGGGAAGGTCTATCATATACTCTTTGATTTAGCTTCCCTTCTTGTTCTCCTAATTCATCTATGTGTAAACTTCCCTCATCTTAGAACTCACATATGGTGGTCACTTAGTAGAGTAGGTTTCACTCTTCTTTATTTGTGGTTTTAATTTTCTTCATCTTGATTGAGCATCCTAATATCTTTCCACAGAATAACAAATTTGCATTACTACAAATATAACTTAAGACAACAACATAAAATCGTGACTCAAAATATTAAACTTCTTGCCTAAAGTTTAGACAATGATTTTTCAATCATGATCTAGATGGACATGGTAATTTGTAATAGGCAATGATTTTTCAATCATGATGTAGATGGGCATGGTAATTTGTAATAGGCAATGATTTTTAGTAAGACAACAATTTAAAAAGTATTTTTGTATTCATGACAATAACCATGATTTTACTTTCTTTCTATTTTTAAATGGTTTATACCATGACTATATATTTGTTGCCTTTGGGTTTAAGCCATATATATATGAAATTGTTGCTTTATATGAAATGCATTTTTCTTAATTTTACATAGATTGCTCATACAAAAGTTTAAGATGGAAACAATTTGTATATAATTGTTATTTATGTCTTCAACCACAACATTACGCAACTAAGACTACATAATTTTAATCGTGGAAAATACTTTAGAAAATATTAATAGACAAAATAAATATAATTGAATCATAATAAATAACATTCACACATATATTTCAATGTTATTTTTCAAACTACATAATCAAAATTAAAACTACAAAGTTAAGAAAACATGATGTCTAAAATTATTTATTTACTACATAAAAAATTTATTATTCAACATGATTGTCTTCAAGTTGTAAATAATACAATATATTCTACCAAATTTTCTAAACATATTATAAATTTTTTATGAAAGCTAGCTAACTCTAATTGAAACGAAATAAACTTAAAAAAATACCCAGATGTAACTATATAAAGCAAAGTGTTTTAATTAATCAAACAATATACCTTAATCAAATCTATTAGATAACCACATAGACAAATAACATCTCCCTTCGTTTCAAACACAAGATCATCCCATCCGTATGCCCAAAACACTAACAGGCATGAAAAGGACCACATGATTGAAATTCAAATATGATTACCTACATGTGTTTAAAAATAATTTGAAAACTCAATGATGAAACAAACTAACTTCTTCAACTTCATATACCCATTTCTCCAACATTACAAAAACAAAGCAATTGTAGGTGTAACTTGAAAATATTTTCCATTAGACAATTTTTAATCATAAACGTTAGTTAGAATATGAACTATTTTACTCGCAAGTGCTACTTTGGCTAGGTGATGAGGAGTTAGGTTGTGACCATAGCAGTGGCAGTGAGCTAGAAGGTCGTGCTGAGCTTACTGATCACGGTGAGCTTAAGGGTGGCGATATTGGAGAGCCTGAATGCAAAATTAATGTCAATTATTTATATAAGATTGCATTACCTATATTTAATTCTTTCCCTCTTGTATAAGAGTGTACACCAATACACATACACGCTTGCAAAGAATATTCAGTTCAACGTCAAGACTGAATACCATCCCTCCCAAAGACATTTAACACAATCGGATTAACCTCTCTCTCGTGTATATGTATATGTATATATAAAGTATCACATAAAATTGAATATCATGTTATGAAGTGTGCATTGCTCTTATGAACAGTAAGACTGAAAATATTTAGAGCATCCGAAGATTACCAAAATTGAATATCATCCTTCATAATGGCATTTAACCCAAAAGAGGGGCAAAAAGGCTTTTGTAGATCAGTCATCAGGAAAACCAAGGAAACTGTTTATATGCTTGGCCACTGGTGTAGCATCACCTGGAGAGTAAGGAAAGAGAGAACTTAAATCCATATGCGCTATAGTTTGCTGGAGTGTTTGAGGACTGGCACAATACAGATGTTTTCTATCAGCAAGTTCTTCAGCTAGTTCACTTTGATGATTATCCATCAAATCTTCATTTACAACCACGATTAAAGGTTTGGCCAGCCGCAAGGTCTCAAATATGCTACCCGACCCTGCATAAATTCGTAATGACAGTAATTTACCAAGCCCCAAACAATAAAAGCAACAAAAATAGAGGTTACCTAAACCTTGATAACACAACAAAAGTTACTTAAAGTTTCCTCTTATTATGCATTGTTGTCTCTTTTCATTTTTTATGGGAATGATGTTGTTCTCCCAGCTTAATCACAATACAACACCAAATTCATGTGTTCATTTTTATTATTTCTAAAAAATAGTTTGGTGAAAAGAATAACATTGCTAGTAACGGAATAAACATCAGTGCCAACATCTCACAAAATCCATTTTAAATAAGATAGACACTCATTAAATCCTTTATAAGTCGTGACTAATGAAGGAAATACTGATATAGAATAATATACAGTTGTTGTAGGCAGCACAATTTGGATTGGGATCTCGTTCACTAACAATGTTGGTGTTATCCATACAAGTCGGCAACCAATTACATTTCATGTGGCCACAGGGGAAGGAATAATAAAGCAAATGAATATAGATTATTCTTTGCTTCCTTAAACCGGTGTCACAATAACACCCAGCTTAAATTCAGAGTAGTTACAGTAAGCTACCAAGCCCCAAACAATAAAAACCAATACTTTTCTAAACCAAGTTGGTGCTTGAAACAGAACATATATTGGGGAAAGCTAACATCACATGGGTCCAAGGAATCAAGTAGGTTAGCCACTATTAATTAAGATGATGAGAATTGAGATCCAAGTGAATTAGGAAAGGATCCATTAATAATGGACTGGTGGTAATAATCAGTAAGAGCATGTCATAGAAAATAACTGATTACCTGTTAGAAGTTTTGAATTAAAAACTGCATAGCGGTAATTCATTAAAAAATCATTAGGAGTAATATCTGATAGAAAGGTGTGTATAAAGATAAGAGTACATAGACAATACTCTCCATGGAAGCGTTGTATCTACAATAACCACTGTATTGCCATAATGTGTAATTTGTGTTCATTATTATATTTTATTAGTTTATCAGTTGGTGCTATATCCTAGTCCTTGTTCAGAAAGCTGTCCAGGGATTCCAATATTGGCTAGGAAGGACACATCCCTATAAATAGAAGTTTGTCATGAAGATATACGAGAAAACAACAAGGAACAAACTTATGTGCATACGCTTGTATTCTTTCACTCTTCCAAAGTTTCTAAGTACTTCATGAGATCATCTTCTACACGACTTGTAAAAAGTGTGCTCATATTTGTAAATCTTTTATGTGTGTGAACTTAATCTCTAATAACAAGTGCTTGTATTTGATATTAACTCATTTGAGGGTGAAACCTTGTAAACAACATTTTATTATTACATAGCTTGGAGATGATTAGAGTATTTAGCCTGGAGAATGTTGTGCACTTGTGCTTAACCTCGGGAGGAATTTAGCGGATAATCTGAAGAGACGTTGTGTATTCATGTATGCCAAAAGTGGCAATGAAAGATTGTAAACAATTATTGTTCAATGAAACCTTTTACAATTTGCATTGGCAAATTAGACATAACCTAGGTTAAGAATGAGCTAGTATAAAAACAAAAATGATCATTGTCTCTATCTATTACTTGCATATTGCTTCTCTTGATCATCAATAAAACTTTCTAGAAAAGGTTTGGTGAACCTTTTAGAAAACCTATGACCCATTTAAGTGTCTAAGAGAACGTAATGCAAAAATCTTCAAAGAGAGACTTTTACGCCCTCCTTTCTAAAGCTAACACTCTTTTCGTTGATATGAAGGTCCTAAACAGATCTATATGGGTAATGGTCAAGGTTTGCCAATCCAATCTTCTGGTTCTTCCATTTTTTCTATTCCAAATAATCCTGATGTTTCTTTAGCTCTTCATCAATTAACTATTTTCCTGTTCCAAATAATCTAAATTAGTGTTTGTAAATTTGCTACAGAAAATTCTGTTTAATTTGAATTGCATGCTACTCATTGTTTAGTTAAATCTCTGATGAAGTTTTTGTTCAAGGAGATGTTGGGCAAGATGGTCTCTATGCCTTTCCCACCGACTTCAGCCTTATCCTCTTGCTAAATCTTGTTTTCTACTAATTCAGTAATCAATACTGACAATAACAACGATATTCAATCTATTTTGCATGCTATACTAGGGCATCTTAATGCTCATGTTTCAACCGTATACTATTCCATTTTCTAATAAAGTTGTTTCTTTTTTTATAGAGTTATATTGGCAAAGTTCACAGAACTCCTTATCTCGAATTGTTCACAATTATCATCTTGAACTTGTTTATATGGACTTATTAGATCCTTCTCCTATCGGTTATCTACAGATGGTTTTTTATATTATGCAACTTTTGTTGATGCTTTTTCCAAATTTACCTAGATTTATCTTAAGAAAATATCTTATTTCTTTACTATTTTTCACCAATTCAAGTCTATGAATGAACTTCAATTTCCACTTCCTTTAAAAAGCATTCAAATTGTTGGGATGGTGAGTTCAAATCTTTGCCTAAGATTCTTACATACACAGAAATTCAACACAAGATTATTTGTTCTCATAGTCATCATAGTTGTTGAAAGGAAACACAAACATGTTAATCTTGGTCTTACTTAGCCATGCTTCTCTTCCTCTAAAGATGTAGGATCACTTGTCAAGATTATTCGAATGTAGTTGTAAAAATCATAATATACATTAAGAATACCCCTAGCAAAGGCCTTATTTATGAAGATAAGGGACTACCCAAATTGTTGGATATCCCGATGTTGATTGGGCAGCTCGCCTAGTGATACACTCTAATTTAGGGTGGTGTTTATGTTCATGGTAATTTAATGCGTTGGAGAAGTAATGATGGAAATGCGGCAAGAATAAAGAAGTCGCAGTGTTAGAGACTTGATCAAAAGCTTGCTAGGAGTTTGGCCTATTTAAATTTGTTCAGGCCTCCAATCAATCTTTTGGACCCAGGTTCAACTCGAAGAGATCACTCTAGAGATTTCAGATCATCAAGATTATAAGACCTCTATTTGTAAATAATTGTATAAAGTAGATTAGGATTTCATGGGCAATGTATTACGCCAGAATAATGTTGGACCTTGTATTTTGGGCCAAGTAGTATAGGATTTTGGGCCTGGACCTTGTAGCCAAAGCCATTTAGGACATCTACCTATGAAGCTTGCTAGACTCCAAGTGGGCGCCACATAAGGCTTACGTAGGCACCACATGTCCACCTCTCATTGGAGAGTATTTGCACCACATGTGAGGCTTAAGAAGGCGCCACATAGCTTGTTCTCAAAGTCTCTTTTGCCACTTGTCCACATCTGATGAGAGAGTATTTTGAAGCTTGGGCTGCAAGCTATCCTTGCCATATGTCATTGCATGAATGGAGAGTATTATGAAGCTTGCTCCAAGTTACTGCTGCCACATGTCACTGTGTGAGTTGAGAGGATTTTAGAAGCTTGTGGCACAAGGTTAGGTGTCTAAAGCACTATAAGTAATTGGAAGTTTTGGAATGAGTACTGAATTGATGTCAAAATGACTCTTCAACTTGTTCTTGAAAGTTCTCTCTAGAGTAGTCTCCTTGCAAGACACTTCTAGATTTCCTCCTAAGTGTTGACCTAACTAACCTCACTACGAACTCAAACTCCAAATTCCATCTCTCACAATGACATAAATCTACACTTCATACATGAATTCCGCTGCCTCCAAATATCATTCAAAATTATTCAAATTCAAAAACAAAGTGAAGAAGAACAAGGCACATGGAGTTGGACTAGAATTCCATCAAGTAAGAAACAATGTTGTGGCAATATCAAGTGAAAAAGCAAAATATAGGTCACCTTTGAGCTCATAAGGCTAAAGGAACTTCTCAAAGTGCTTAAATTTGAAGAAAATTCTCAAATGCACCTTATATGTGACAACCAAGTAGCATTACACATTACCTATAATCTTGTCTTTCATGAAAGAACAAAAAGTACTGTAGTAGGCTGTCATTCATTTTCATAAGAGAAAAGGTGGACACTGGAGATATCACTACTAGATTTGTCTAAGTCTAAAGAACAGTTAGCAACCAAATCTCTAAGAGGACCAACCAAGGATCAATCACATTAGCAACAAGCTGAGCATATACGATTTTACATGCACCACCTCAAGGGGGAGTGATATCCTTACAAAAATAAGGAATATATCTTTATAATTATAGATACCAAGATCATGTTCTTATCATATATTTATAATCACAAATATTAAGATCATATCGTTAGTATTATAGGATCATATCTTAATAATTAGATGATACCAACTCTCCTCTATTTATTGTATCAATTTCTCTTTCTCAATACAAATAAACCACCCTTGTTGTTGCAGAAACACATAGTATCGTCTCAATGCTTCTCTTTTTCTTTTTAAATTAAAAGAAGTAAACAGTTCTTGAGTATTTAGCTAACCCTACATCTTAAGGACGCGATGAGTCTTTTTGTTGAGGAAGTTGTTAGATACAGCCCCCCAAATTGGGGAAGCTTACACCAGATGAGCAGACAAACACTAGATACCATTTCTAAACAGTCATACCCAGAGTTGGACGAGGGTATGCTATAAAAGTTTTTTTTTTTCTTTGTGGATTTGATCCCTATATTCTGAATTGGTATCCATCAATTTGTTAGGTTCTCAAATATTAACCAAACACCATTAGCACAAAAGCATTCGTCCTGAAAGCTAATTAATCCACATGGATAGGATAGCAGAATACAAAATTAGCCACCAAGACCAAATATATGATAACCTACCAATATAGACTAAACAATACAAAAAAAAGCATGCAATAGACAAGTTGTAACTAACATACCTGCGTGGCTAATGACAAGAGAAGCTGATCTGAGATAAACTGCAATACTGGATGAAAAAGTGAAGTAGTCTACAGCCAAAGAACCATTTCCTTCAGACTACAATTAAAAAAGAAAAGGTTAATAATAACAACGAAAAAACTTAGTAAAACGAGGCTATAGAAAAAGAGAATAATAAAATCTACAAATTGTTATCTCCCTCCATTTTTGCAGTTAGTAAAACTTCATTGCATACAGTTACTGGATGTCAGTTTGCTTAAAGTTTTTATTGAGTTTGTTACAGATATCCATACATATTTATCTGATAACCAAAGCAATGTAAACCTTTCTTTCAAGCAAATTGATTTTATAATTTAATTATTACAACATAAATTGATTTTATAATTTTACAAGCCCACATCAACACAAATTGATTTTATAATTTAATTATTACAAAAGAAATTCTCAACCAAAAAGTATCTTATGAGAAAGCAGAGGGAAAGAAATAAGAAAGGGGAAAGTACCTTGGAAGGAATATATGATCCTCGGCCCATTTGAATAAGAAGGTGGGTGTATCCTTTAGCAAACAAGGCTTGTTTAATGATGTTGGAATCCACGGCTCTCACAAGAGCATCGAAACAGGTCGTCCCTACAGTCACAAAAACCACTCTCTTTTCCTTATCACTAACTTCATCGTTACCCATTTAGCTACACCCACTCGTTTCAATTCAGTTCAATTATAGTCCTCCCTCCGGTGTATTGACATCAGAAGCAACAGCTAGCCTTCAAGAGAATTGATTACATCATTAAATAGAACATGCCAATGAACAAAAACTATCATGTAAAAGCTGAGAAACTACCCTTCTGGTCATTGTGCATGACATTGGAGTTGGAAAAAAGAAATGGATTTGCCTTTCTTCTAGGTTGAGCAGTCCAGTGGCTTGGGAAAACTGGGCTTAGGTCTTGTTGAATTTAATATTTTATATTGAAATATATTTAAATTACTAATATTAATTATTAGTATTAATAATGCTCCAGTTTTCTTAAAATTCTTATTATTCACTAATTTAATAGTTTATATTGAAGTTAATTTTATATTGACATTAATTTTTTTTTAAATCAAAAGGAAAAGGATTTGTGGAAGTCAAGAGGTAAATCTCAATGAAAGAATTTGTGAAATGCTGGAAATACTAGAAGTCAAGACCTAGGAGGTCATACTTGAAATAATGTAAAAACAACCATTTGAACTACAGATATGTACTGGAAAACAATTACACAAAACATTACTTATGTACCAATTTCTATGACAGAATCTCATCAAGGTGCAGAGATATAATGTGATAAGGTTAGAAAAAGTGTTGTTGTAGTAGATAACACATGCATGACATAAAGTGAATATTCCACATGTAAATAATATGTGGGTTGTATATTTCTAATTTTTAGTCTTTTAAAGTATAATTGGCTCAAATAAATTTTAGTAGAAAAGCAAATACCAGAAAGTTTTGCCAGTTACTATCAAAACTGTATATTAATTAAAAAAGACTAACCCTTAATTTTCTTGCCGAAGTTCCTCTTGCTCTTGTATCTCTCAGTTCTCACCTTCTCTTCCTCTGGGCTATAAGGACTGCTCCTACTAATTTCTTTTATAATCAAGCAACAACTGCATGCCAAGTCCACTGTTCAGTGTTCGCACTACTCAAACAAACAGAACCAAAAGATCACACCAAAGATAACCATACATAAATAACAACAACTATCACTAACTAATTCAGAATAAAATCATTACAAGCTTAGAAAGCAAAATAAATTCCCTTTTTTGGATATATTATTCTCTCCCATTAAGGTGCTTGATCGTCATATCAACATCTCATCAACAATATAAAAACGGAAATTAAACCACTGATTTAAGTAATTAACTGGATCATCATCAGCAAGAACAACATCATGATCATTAACCTAACACAGTATTTGGCCTAAGATCAGTAACCTAACACAACATCATGAGCAGGAAGGTAGGCTCGCTGTGAACTCGGTGAGCTCGGCCAAACTCGCGAGCTTGCAATCGAGTTGGCGAGTCCAGAGGCGTTTTCTTTTCAACCCAAAACGACGCCATTGATCGTCGATTCTTGTGTGGAAATAAAAAAACTCACCGCGATTAGGTTCATCCTTCTCCCCCACCTCGCGAATTAGGGTTCGCTGTTCCGGCCTCTATTCGCCGCGCCGTGCCGTTCTCTTCTCCGGTCACGCCAAACTCATCGCCGTTTCACTGCGTAGTAGTGCGTCGTGCTCTCTGGTCGCGGTTCTCTCCGGCTCGAGGTTCTGATCTGCTCCGTGGTGTTCTGATTCTCTCTACTGGCGGTTATGTAAATCGTCTTTTTGTTAATTTTAACTGCTCTTCTCTTCGCCTGGTATTTTTCAATTATGTTTTTTAATTATAGAAAATTTAATAATTATATAATATGTTTTTTTTAATTTTGTAATTATAAATGGAAATTAGGCAGAAATTAAAGGTATGCATGGGAAAGAATCAAACTCAAAGTGAGAACAATCCAATTATATCTTATCTTAATTGTATTATAATATTTGCATTAACTTATTAATTTAATATTTTAGACTTATTTTACTTAATTATGTTATTAAAATATTGAATTAATATGTTATTTGATATTAATTGTTTACTTGGTTTGAAATAAGCTCCTACAAGTTTATAAGTTGAGTTAAAGGAGTTCTCATATTCGCCTAATCAATAGAACCGGAATTCCAAAACCATTCTTATGCCTTGCTTGTAGTATTTTTTGGGTTCAAAAGTGAATGCAAGCTTGGTGACTAAACAACTTAGGTAGGTCAAGCGAGTAACTAAATCAACGCTTAATACATGGTGTCTTTGAAGCTATTAAAGAAGCATGTAAATTAAAAAAGAAAAAAAGACTATTGGTTGTACATGATTCTAGTAGTAATGAGCATGCTATTAACAAAAAAGAAATTATTTAACCTGTTATGCAATTTTTATTTTATTTTAACCTTTTACAAAAATTTCATACATATATTGTATGCATTAAATCGAGAAATTAATGGTGTGTTTGGACTCAGGAGATGATTTGAGGAAGTAGATTTTAAGTGATTTGAGAAGAAAGTATGAAGAAAATAAAGTTGTTTGGATTTGAGTATATTAGAATGGATTTTGTGAGTGATGTGATAGTTGTGAAAAATAAATTAATTTTTTTAAAAGGTATAAAATATAAATTTACAAATTTATCCAAATCTTTAAAAATATTTGAATAATAATAATAAAACAAAACTAATTTATTTATTTCTATCTTTTTTATAATTAATATTATTATTATTATATAAATTTATTTTCTATGTAAAAAAATATATTTTTTTTATTTTTTTAATTATTTTTATTAATGATATTATTAAATATTTGATTCAAATAAAATTATTATTATTTAATTATTTTAACAAAGTAAAGGGTAATTACGTAATTTGTAATATAAAGTTGGGTTTCTCGTGCGTTTGTTCGCAATTTTGAGCTAAAGAGCGAAGAAGGTTTTTTAAAAAATTTCAATTTTCTACACTTCCTTTTCTTCTCAAATTGCTAGATACAAACAAGAGTAATTCTCGTCAATCCGTCCGGGTGAACAATAATCACCCGAAAACAAACGAAGCCTAAAAGACTAGTAAAAGGACAATGTCAACATATATCAAAAGAAGGAACAATTGTCAAGCAATGTGTGGAGATACCAAAGTTAGAAACTAGAGGTATTTTGAACTATAAACTCAATTGAGGAAAGCTAATAATTTGTTTAGATTTGTTGAACAAGGTGACTTTGATGATTTCCATCAAGTAGATTTTGAGTTATAATTTTGTATCTAGTTAGTTCATATGATTTGAAATCTCTTTTAAAAATGATTTGTTTTCTTTTGTCTTTTCTATTAAGTAAAATCAATAAGTTATTTCGATAAATGAATTGGTTTTTTTATGTTGTGATTTTAACAAAAAATGAAATCAAACATTTGTTTTAAAAATTAATTAAGTAATTTTTAACATAATGTTATGATTTTCAAACCGTTTTTTAAATGCTTTAAAGAGATCGAGAGATTAAATAATACATTTTTCAAGAGAAAAAAAATCAAAGAGCTTGTAGAATCACTTATACCTTGGATCATTGCTACTGTGTGAAATAAGATTTTGGGTTATTCTTTTCTACGGTTCTTCATTGTGTAAAGCCCAAATGTATTATAAATTCATTCTTTTATATTGTATTGTGTTGTAAATAGTTTCAGATAGTATTTATGAAATTTGTGTTTTTGTTGAGAGTATTGTGTTCTTGAAGGGTTCAAGATCAATAGTCTTGGTTGTTTTGTAATTTGGTTTTGATTACATTAGTGAATTCTGAGTTCTGTGCTGAGAACTAGATGTAACTTTTGGTTAGGAGTGGACCAATATAATTCCTTTGTGTGAATTCTGTCTTCCTTATTCTAATAATCTGTGATATATTTTATTACTCGTGTTGTGCGCATAACACAATCAATTGATTTATAAAAAACAAGAGGTTTAAATTTTGATTACATAACTCTTGATCTTTTAATAACCAGTTGAACATGTTAATCAATTGGTTAATTTAATTAAAAGTTTTCAATCTAACATAGTATTTGTGAAAACAATTCACTCCCCTTGTTTCAAGTCATATATTCTAACAATATTGTATTGATTAGATCGAAAAACTAAAAGACTAGAAACAAAGGCAATGTCAACATACATAAAAAAAATGAACAATTGCCAAGCAATGTGTGGAGATACCAAAGTTAGAAACCAAAGATATTTTAAACTATAAACACATTTGAGAAAAGCTAATGATTTGTTTGGATTTGAAGATGAATTTTGAGAAAGAAGAAAAAGATGACTTTAAGGGAGAAATAAGTAGAAAATGAGATTGTTTGAATTAAGGGGAAAATAGTGAAAAGTGAAGAAAAATGAAAATAGAGTTAAGTTTGTGTGTTACATGATAGGTATGATTGATAAATAATTTTTGTAATGGATAAAAAAAGTGAGATTACAATTTTATCCTTATCATTAAAATTAATTGAAAATAAAACATGGTGTACTTTTTATAAGGTTAGAGTTAGGATTAAGATTAGGGTTAATGTTAAGTGTTAAAAGATTACGGATTAATATACTTAAATTTTCAGTAACAATTTTTTACATGAAATCACTTTAAAAAATAATTAGAAAAATTAAAGCAATCATTTATAAATTTGAAATAAAAATGAGTAATGAAAATAATAATTACAAATTTGATTCGTTAATACAAAAAGTAATTCTATTTACTACTTTTCCAGTTTACATTTTAGTTTAATAAAAATAACAAGAAACAATCTATTCAAAACAAAATAAAAGAATAATTACTATTAAGGTTTTTATATTTTTTTTATATAAATAATTACCACTTTAAAAATTAAATGTAAAACTAAATATAAAAATATTATTAAATATAATTTAAATTTGTTACTTTTTATAAGTTATTTATCATAAAAACAATAAATATATAATTCATTTATCTGTTTATAAACTTTTATACACGTAGTATTAGTACATAAATCGTACCAATTCACCACTTTCTTCCACTTCCTTTGGCTTTTCATTCTTCCCCACCATCAATGTTGCAATTGCGCACATTGCCACAATCACTCTCATTGTCACCCACATGACCATTCTCCCCATCTCCTCGAATCACGAACTCTTGTAATGGGGGCGTTCAATGTGTTGAGTTCATCCTAGTAGAACACCAGGCATAATTTGTGGAAGTCATCGTTGTCGTTAGCTGCCAACGGTTTCGCGAACATGGGTAATCACAGATCCACTTCTTCGATTAGCCTCGTGTAGTGAATTGTTAATAATCAATTACCCCTTACAAAAAAAATCCCATAATCGATTACTCATCTTCCGTAATCGATTATCCTTCATAAAAGAATGTCATAATCCATTATCTTCTCCTCCAAAAACGATTATTCCATATCAAAATTTACCTTTTCACCTATCTGTAACCCAACTTCAACGGTGTTGCTCCTCCACTAACAACCACGACATGACCTCAACAACCACCATAGTCACCCACGAATGTGAACTGAACAACACAAAACCACCTCTACCAAACTCTGGACCACCATTATCATTGCATGCATGGAAGAGAATCTTTGCGCCATGAGTAGAGAAAGGCACGCGGAGCTACAATGCACAAAAATAAAGCAAGGACATTTTGTGTTAGAATGAGTAATTACACAAGCACAATGCCAAAAAAAACAACCCAATTGGATGAAAGATTTTATATTGGGTTAAGCCCATGCCTTTTTGTTCTGCCATTTTATTTAGTATGTTGTTTTTGAGTTTCAACTGTTGCTTTAATTTTAAGAATTGTAAGGTTCATGGCCCTTAAGTCTGTATATAAGGACTAAGCAATATGAATGAAGGCAGAAGTTTGTTGTGATAACCCTAGTTTTAGTATAGCAGTAGCAAAGGTCTATCATTGGTGCTTTCATTGTTATGGCTCCCAAACTATCATCCAAGGACAAGGAAGAGGTTATCCACACCATCCAAGCTCAACTCACCATAATTCAAAACCAATTGGAGGACACCTCTAGCAAACAGTCTACCCTAGAGGCAAAGAATGACAACCTCCACTCCCATGTCACATCACTGCTGGATCAAGTCACCCTCCTCACGCACCCTGAAAATCCAAATCTTCCGCATCACCACCAAACAAGTCCTCTATCATCTCATTCTCACTCCCACCAGCAACAACCCCATTCTCTACGTTCACCGGCACTTACCCTACCTTTTTTGAAGGTACCAATCCTCTGGGCTGGCTCTTTTAGGCATATCAATATTTTTCATTTTATCAAATTCCCCTAGACCAGCGTTTGCCCATGGTGGGATTCCACATGTAGGGAGATGCTCTCTCCTGGTTTAAATGGCTGCACAACAACAACCTCCTCACAGATTGGCACTCATTCACAATGGCATTGGAGCTCCGTTTTGGCCCATCAACATATATCAATCACCAAGTTGAGTTATTCAAACTCCAGCAAACCTCCACAGTCACAAAATACCAAGGCAGGTTTGAACGTTTATGCAACTGTGTGTTGAGTCTCACTCCCGAGACTATACTTAATTGCTTCATTTCTGGTTTGAGTATTGACATTCACAGAGAGCTCACTATATTAAATCCTTACTCTATAGCCCAAGCCATAGGACTAGCCAAGCTTATTGAAGACAAACTGAGAGATTCCAAACCTAAACAACACCGTTTTACCCCACCACCATACCACACTGCCACTAATTCTTCATTCACAAACACTAGACCTAATACCCTTACCCCACCATCAACTCAAATACCCATCAAACGTCTCTCATCTTCCCAAATGCAAGAACGACGTGCCCTAGGTTTATGTTACAATTGTGATGAAAAGTTCTTTCATGGCCATAAGTGTACTACATCTCGTTTTTTACCCACCGAGCATTCCGTCCCATCTCCGAATACACTACTCCCCTCCATTTTCACATCTCTCCACAAGCCATCTCAGGGACCATTTCCCCAAAAACCCTCAAATTCATAGGTTTAATCCACAACCTTCCAGTCACCGTTCTTATTGATTCAGGCAGTTCGCACAACATCCTTCAACCACGTATCGCCCACCATTTACACCTAGCCATATCTCCTAGCCCGCCACTATCTGTTATGGTTGGTAATGGGGCTTTCATCCAGTGCCAAGGACTTTGCCCATCAGTGGATATCTCACTCCAACACTCCACCTTTACTATCCCTTTTTACCTTTTTCCCATTGAAGGTGCGAATGTTGTCCTTGGCATAGATTGGTTAAGTACACTAGGATCCATCCAAGCAGATTTCTCAATCCCCAACATAGATTTCACACACAACAATCAACAAATTACCCTCCAAGCCTCCACCTCACCCACCCCATCAGCTACCACTTACCACCAATTTTGTCACTATCTATCAAATAACTCTATTGCATCCCTTCACCTCTTATCGGTGGAAAACCAGCCAAGCTCATCCACAAACACAACCATTGCTCACCCCTCATCTCCGTTAGACAATCTACCCTCACCCATTCAATCCCTCCTTCAGAAATACCACACTATCTTTCAAAAACCTCACGGGCTACCCCAACATAGGCCACATGACCACCATATCCCGTTGCTACCTGACACCCCACCCATCAAGGTAAAACCCTACCTTCTATCATTATGATATTTTCACTTGAACACACGTGGCTTTCCTCTTCTTTCTCAAAGCAAGGGTCCCAAATTTGCATTCCATGTTTTTCCCCGTCTGTATTTCATGGCAAACCACTTGATCCAAACAAGAATGAATCCCGCAAATCAGTCCTTGTGAATAGGATATCACCTAAAGCACACACAATGTAAATCTTAGTATATGAACTATTTTAATTGAAGGATACAAGTTCTACTTTGGCTATTTTATAAGGAGTTAGGTTGTGAGTATAGTGGTGACAACAAGCATGGTTAGTAATGAGCTAGTTGGTCATGCCAAGCTTGTTGGTCACAGCGAGCTGAGGAGTGGCGATATTGGACAGACTAAATGCAAAAACAAGTTTTGAGGCACGCGATTATGCAACAATTAGAAGCAGAATTTGGTGTGTACGATTCGAAGCACGAGTTGTAGTGAGTGAGTGACTTAGAGCGTTAGGGTGAGGGATTTCCTAAGGAAAGTTAAAGAATGAGAGCACAAAAATTAAAGAAAGGAAAGAGCAAGAGAATGGATGGACATGAATGACAAGATTGGGCACGGGGAGAAAGGGTAATAAGGCTTTGAGGCAATGGAGGAGTGAGAGCACAAGGGATTCCAATTTATGGAGAAGGGGCAAAGACGCGAGGTTGATTAACAATGGAGTTGGAGCACGAGAGCTTTTAAGTTTGCGGACCAATATAAAACTAAAAAAATATTTTTTATACAAATGGATAGAATTTTGTATACAATAATATTAAAAAAGTAATAAAATCAAAGGGGCGGTTAAATTGTGATTTGAATAATTTCAACAATGTTTTTTATAAATTAATTATTTGATTAATAATTCTTAGTCCATAATTTTTATTTGTGACATTTGATATGTGTTATATGAGACACATTTGACTAACTCAAATAAATCATTTGTCTGTGCTATTTTCTTATTTCTGACTAAAGATCATGTTAAGATACATAAGTGAATGTTACATGTTTAAGACACAATATTTAAATTCACTTTAACATATTTTATGTGATGAAGACTAAAAACACTTTTATCTAAAAAACAAATATGATCAAACAAACATATTCAAAAGGCTTATTTTATGGTTCATTCTTCTAACTCAGAAAGGTCTCGTCGGACGCAGATTTTACAACTCAACTAAATCATTTGAATAACATATATACATGTTTACTTTCACAAGTGATTATATTATAATTTTAGCATCTGACCAAACAGTGCAAGTGTAGAGCAAAAACCTAGTTTTAAAATTTCAATGAAGCAGGTTAGTAAGTACTCATGTGTTAGCTCTTTGTTTTGGATTACTGCAAATAATGATAAGATGAAGTATAAAAAAAAGGGAGATGAGAGAGATAAACTACACATGGTAATTTATACGAATTCATCTGTCGCAATAGACAACATCAGTTCTTGATCACACTAGTCAAATTCAACTAAGCAGACTAATGTTGTGAAGGACACGTTGAGTATTTTTTGGACTCATAGCCACTCATGTCTAACCCCTGAGTATTATTGACGCAAGTCACTCCTGACTTAGTTGAGTATTCTTTGCTCAAACCACTCTTAGCTAAACCTGAGTATTCTTTGTACCTAGTTACTCCTTCCTAGTTGAGTGTTCTTTCAGATCACGACCACTCTTGGCTGACCCCATCGAAGAGTATTATTTACTTAAGCCACTTTGGGATGAACCTGAGTTTTCTTTGTCAAACAGTCACTCCTGGCTAAGATCTTGAGGTTTTGTGTTTAAATGATCTAATGATAATTTGATATGAGGATGATGGATGATTGTGTTTGATGGCGAATACAATGTTTAAGCATTATATCTTAGTTGAAATAATCTCCCAAGTAGTTGGATAAATACTCTAAATGTTTTCATTTGGTTTATTTAGATCCTTCAGAATAATGCAATGAGACCAATAAGGAACATCTTCCATTGGACCATTCACTGAACATAACATTAAAAAGGGTTCATGACAATCTTAACGATTGTGGAACACTTAACATTACTTAAACCAACTTATAACATACTTAACCTTATTTCATAAATAATTCAACTGCATATTTTGCCATCATCATCATTGATGTAATCAATCACAACTCTCCTAGCCAACATGTCACAATAAAAATTGTTTAACCAAACACTCTACTACCACTCACGCAATTCCTACTCTCATTGTTATCTCAATGAACTCATTCCCAATCAGAATGACAATTTAACAACTACCACAACACATGCAACTATATTCCACCAACCTTTCATCTTGCTAGGAATAATCGTTTCACATACACAGTGATGTGAGTTGATTTTAGAATTGCACATTTTATGGGTTGCACTTTGTTTATGAGTCTTTTTTTGTTTTAAGCAGAATATTGTGAAAAATCCAGAGAAGATTCCCACTGAACATGAACTTAACCAAGTGGTTAAGTAAGTGTGAAGGTTCACTTCTAGAGGACTAAAAGAAAACACAATTATATGGCGATTTAAATGATGATGGGCGGAAATGAAGAACATAAAAGATGAAAGGAAGAAGGCTAAAAATCAAATAGTAAAGAGCAATACAAGAACATGAAAGAAATGGAAAATGGCGCAAAGGAGAAATTAAAAGATGAAAAGGAAAGAGATGCTTATGATGAAGAAAGTCTGGTCACGCCACTTGGAGGGGAAAGATAATCCAAGATGAGTGGTGAAGAGCCGCCACTTGAGGTGTTGTGCACTCGAGATAAGACCCGAAAATACTAGGAGACTTAGCTCCCTAAACACTCTTGTAGAGTTTTTTTTATATTAAAAAATTCAATGTGTGAAATACATGAGGCAAGTCACTCTATTCAATGTCGCAGAAACAATCGGTTGTTTATACCAGTTGAAAAAGCACAAATTGAAATTAAAGAGTTTAAGGGAGAGAGAGATTGCACACAGTTTATACTGGTTCACTCTTAAACTAAGAGCTACATCCAGTTTCCCATAAACCACTGGGGAATCCACTAAGTAACCAAACCTAGATTACTTACACACACCACCAAAGAAGTGACCTTGATCCCCTCAAGAAACACATTTCCTTTGGCTCAGCACATACACCACCAAGAATGTTGATTTTGACAACCTCAAGAGCACACAACACTTATTGGCCTATCACACTAGAGTTTACACAAAGTACAAAAGGATTACACTTGTTACAGAATGAACTGAAATCAATACAAATGAAATCGTATTCCACTCTCTCTTGATCAAAGCAAGCTCAAAGCAATCTTTAACTTCTTGAAAGCTAAATCAGTGAAAAACTCAAATCTATTTTTCTATGATTAAATCTCAGTTGTTGTTTGTTACAAAAGATGAACAAACTCTTTATAGCTTTCAAAGAATGGTCAAAGCATTTAAAACAGGAGCGTATACAGTTACAAAATCATTTAAAGCTCAGTCAACACACAAAACAATTTTCTGTTATGATTTGAAATCAAACAATCGGTTGAATGTGCGAATCAATCGGTTGTTTTGGTTTGACAGCAAGTCAACCACAAAAAACAGTTTCCAACCTTTCTCAAAACACCAAAGAGTAAAACAATCGGTTGTTTCGACAAAACAACAGGTTGTTTTTCACTTAGTTTGAAAACACTTTCAATTCAAAAGGTTTGAAAATACTTTAGCTTTGGATTCAATCAAGAGTGGATTTACACAATATAATCTACCCCAGATCCTATTCTAAAGCATCTTAGCAACAACAAGCACATCCAGCCTTCCATCAAACTCAAAGGATTTGGATTCTTCAAAGCTTGAACACACTTGATTCAACAGATAACAAGACTTCAAGTGAAAGAGGTCAAAGCTCTTATCACTTGCTCAAAGAATCCCCAACAAAACCTTAAGGCACTGTTTGTTTCTGGGTGTGATTAAGGAGGAGGGAGGGGCGAGCATGTGGAGTTCATGTTTGGATCTGTTTATTTGAAGGCGTGGGCGCGGATGAGAGATCGGAGTGGGAAGTTTTTCTCCTCCCCACAAAAGTGAGAAGATTTGGGAGGATTACAAGTGGCAAAGACCATACGAATAGCATTTTACTTTCGTACCCTTTAAAAAACTTTGTGCACATGTGAATGAGTTTACACTGTGGTGCATTTCTGAGTCAATGACTTTTCTTTTCATTAGACTGTTCAATGCTATTAATTGCAGATTCTCTTCATCACATTCCTTCTTCTTCTTTACAGTGCTCTTTCACCTTCAAGTAAGTTTTTAATTTTTTTGTTCTAAATATATTTACAGTTTTTTTTATTATGTGTGGTTACTGTTTTACTTTTTAAAAATATATTGACATTTATTTTCTATATATTTACTGTTATTATTTTTAATAAATATATTTATATTTTTTTATGTGTTTATTGTTTAGTTTATTTTCTTGTTTACCGTTTTTTATTAATATAGTTATTTTTCATTATTATGTAGTTATGGTTTTTTATTTTTATGAATGTATTTATTTTTCTTTATTATTATGTGTTTATTGATTTTACAGTTTTTATTATTATGTTTACTGTGTAGTTTTTTATTTTATGATTTTACTGTTTTTATTTTTTTATATTCTTGGGTGTTTAATTTTTTAAAATTTTTTATTATTACGTTTTTTTTATGTGTTTATTATTTATAATTTTAATAATTTTTTTACAGATTTTTTTTAGCTATTTACTGTTTTGTTTATTTTTTATGTATTTATCATTTTTAATTTTTACAAATGTATTTAATTTTTTTATGTGTTTATTTTTTTTAAATTTTAAAAATTTATTTATATTTTCTTCTTCTTATTTTTTTTACTGTTTTTATATTTTTTATTATTTTGTGTTCACTCTTTAGTTTTTTATTTTTATTGTCTTTAATTTTAAAATATATATATATATATATATATATATATATTATTGTGTCTTTATTGTTTTTATTTATTTTTATTAAAAAGATACTGTTTAATTTTTTTTATATGTTGACGGTTTTTAATCTTAATAATTGTATTTGCATTTTTTTAGATTTTTACTGTGTTGTTTATTTTTTTACGTATGTACTGTTTTCAATTTTTATAAATATATTTAGACTTTTATTTGTTTTTTTATTATGTGTT
>Ga0123342_1002571_pt1 | contig 29999 bp, 7 predicted proteins | sample Turbeawhitnodule_FD_89960 | JGI IMG/M metagenome (GOLD analysis project Ga0123342, IMG submission 89960) | Root nodule microbial communities of legume samples collected from Mexico - Turtle bean Mexico white nodule | ecosystem: Host-associated > Plants > Roots > Nodule | place: Mexico: Nepantla... | reverse complement strand
TATATATATATATATATATATATATATATATATATATATATATATATATATATATATATATATATATATATTCAGACTAGTTCTTCCAACCTCAAGATTTTGCTAATAATTCATACTATCCAGCGTTGATCACTAACATGTGTTAATGTCATAATATAATGTACTTTGTCAACAAACTTATACTGTTTGTATTGATAACCACAAAGATATCTCACTACAGAAATTTGGTGAAGATATTTTACAGAAATTAGTGTTACTTGAACTTCATGTTATGACCATCTGCTCAACTTTTTGGTATTAGACAATGTTTTCAACCAGTTGACCATATCACTGCCTTTTCTTTGGGTAGTTTTTCACATGTATCATATATCTGAGTCATGAATTGTTAATCTTCACTAAGTGTGCACTAATAATCTCAGCTTCATCTATCTTTTCTGTTTGAGTTTTGTCCTGCTTTTGACCATCGTTTTGTTGCTCTTGAATTCTTTCAGATTGACACCTGAAGGGGGAAGAACTAGTTCATCAACAGAGTCAGAAAAGCAAGAGAAAGGTGAAAATCAGGAGGAGCAGCCAGAGAAGGAGTTGCAGCAAAGTCCTGGTTCTAAATCAGAAAAGCCAACTAAACAAAGTGGCAAAAGCTGGTGTTTCTGCTTCCCTTGTTCATCATGTTTCTGAGAGAGACAGGTCTTGAATGATGTTGGAATGGCAATATAGCTAAATGACTAAAATGATGATGGTGACAATGGACATAACAATTGATCTGCTGGTTACATGGGGATCATGTCTTCTCTAAAATGGTAGAGGAAAGGGTAGTTCCAGATTGAAAAAACTGAGCTTCAAGTAAATGGTTAAGAAGGAAATGAGTTTAATGTTAAATGGTATGCATACATGATTATCAATAACCTCTGACAACAAATCAGTCAAATGTTGATTTATGTAATGCATCCAACACTGCTTTAAAGGGTCCAAATTCTTAGATATTAATCTTCTCTTTAAATCATTTGCAGCTATATGCACTGAAATTCCTGTTCATAGATACCTCTGTTTCAGAAATCAAAATTCAAATTTGAGAAATTTAGGTTGTTCATGTACCTCGTTAGTTTTATGATTTAGAGTATCATACCTTTGAATTCGAAACTCGAAGTTGAAATTCAGTATATTCAAGCCATTATGGTGTGTATAAGCTTATGCGCATGTAAAATAGAAGATAGCGACAAAAATAAATTTTAAAAAAAGAAAAATTGTGAGTATCTTATATATATATATATAAATTATGATTTCAACGTAATTATTAGGTCCGTAAATAATTATTTACACACCTAGATGATATTGAAATCAACTTATTTGTAAGATAATTATTTTAATAGTTATATTATTAATATTTCATTAATATTTATTTTTTTTATTATAGTAAAATACAGGGTTAAATCTTTTTATTGATTTTTGTTTCTAGTACACTAGCCATTTGTAGTAAGCAATCGGCTTTCGGGTGTGGAGAAGGATGTCAAAATATTTAATTTGACGTGATTATTATAATATAGTTTACTCCTAAATTTGTTTGTTATCTAAGAAAAAATAAGTTGATAAAAACTTATTCCAATAATTTCATACCTCTATAGTAGGTCTAAAGTTTGAACTAGGAACACAAATTAATTAGCGTCATGCTAAAGTGATAAAAACATATTTAATCCTAATTTAAATAATAAAGATAATAGATAAAATAAATAAAAAAATTAATTTAATATTTTATAAATATATGTTTTCATATTATAGAAAATGATAATTAAAATAAAAATGTTAAAATAATAAATAAAATAAAATAATTTAATTTAATATTTTATTAATATATGTTATTATATTGTAATAAAATAAATAACTAAAATAATAAATACTAAAATAATAAATAAAATAAAATTAATTAATTTAAATTTTTATATTTCGTAAACTAATTTATTTTGATATATAATTATTTTAAAATATAACTTTTTTGTTTATTAAGAATTGATAATAACTTTTTATTTTAATTTAAAATTTATTTTAAGTCTAATTTATATTTTTCTTTAAATATTTTTTACATTTATTTATTTTGAAAATTTTATTTGTAAATTATTTTTTAAATTATATTAATATAAACAAATTATTATATCACAACATTAAAATCACTTACACATTTTTCATTCATTTATCTTCTCACTTATTTTTCATTAATTCAAATAACTCACCTTTGTAGCTACATGATTGTGTTGTGTCTTTAATAATCATAACCACTATACCTCTCAATTGTTATTATTAGGGATTAGGGATTGATCCCATCTCTCATTTAGAGTTTTAGTTTACTTCATGTGTATTCTACTATGTCACATTAATTTTAAGATCTTATAAATAAATAAATATATATATATATATATATTATATATTTCCATTAAAATGTCTTCTAAAACCTTATTTAATGATATGCTATTTACACTTCAACCTATTATTATGGAATATTTCTCTGAAACAAAAAAAAAATAATGTAAAAATATTTTTCTTATAAGACATGGATCTTAAACATATGACCATCAATACCCCACCCAAAATATATATGGCCTTATGATTATCACTATGCTTGTCATCACTATTAGTATCCAAATTATTATCATCATTGTTTACAATAATGACAACAATCTTAATCATAATAATGGTCTACCACACAATAATTATAGGAGTGATTTTTTAATAACTTTTTTTAAGTTCTAAAACTATTATCTTAAATATTTTTAATTTTAATAATCTATTCTATTGAATAAATATCACTATAGTTCCTTTCTCTTTTATTATTATTATATAAATATAAGTTATAAGGTCTAAGACAAAAAATTATATTCAAATATTTTTTTTTTTTATTAGTTACATAACCTTTATCAAAGTTTTGTTATTAAATATTTTTAACATTTCACTCTTAATATATAAAGTAATAAATTTGTAACATTCCTAATTTTAGATAATTATATTACTTATTTTGTTTTTATTAAAATATAATAATTAGAAAAAATTACGTTTTAATTTCTATGATTAAATTCAAAATTTAAATTTTTTTCATGTTTATTTAGATAAAGTATGAACGGTATAATAAAATAGAATGGAAATAAAAAATAAGAAGAAGAAAAAGTTTAAATAAATAAATAAATATTGCAGGGCAAGTTTAAAAGAATAAAATAAAATAATCATAATAAATAATTCATTAGTTAATAAAACATTAATATAATAATAAAATAAAATAAAAACTCTATAAATATCCTACACAACCATTGTTTTCAAACAAACAAAAATCTCTCTCTTTCCCTCTCTCTCATTGTCTCTTTTTATCTTTATCATATTTCTCTCTCTCTATCTCTATCATATCTTTATATCAAGGGAAGTGAAATTAAGTTTTTTTTATATTAATCTTTAATCTTAAACTTATGTGTGTTTATTAAGATTTTATCTATTTTAAGTTATATATTGTTTTACTATATTTATTTTTGTGCTTTTATTATTTAATTTAGTTTTATTATATATTTATCTTTTATATCTATGTTATTTAATTTATTTTTAGTTATCTACTCGTTATTTTATATTATTTTTATTTTTATTAGTATATTTATTCCATTCATATACTTTTCCTTTTATTTATTTATGTTTTCATTATTTAATTTACTTTTAGGAATATACTACTCCTTTTATTATTTTATGTTCTTACTATTTAATTATTTAGTAATAATATATTATTATTTTTTTTACAATTTATTTATATTATGTCTCACAACATAGGATAAGTATTAAGTTTTCTCGTGATGAGTTAAGGTTATGTTAACACATGAGAGTATATAGTTGGAAATTATATTTTGGTAAAATTTAGGATGAAAAGGGAGAGATCATGATAGGATCCAAGAAAGTAATTGTAAAGTAGGTGAATATATAAATAGTTTAGAATAGTGTCGTGAACTTGAATATTCATAAACTAAACTTGATACTGTTTAATACATGTTCATCATCGTTAAGGTTAGTGAGCATGTATCTTTTTTGTAGATCGTAAAATGGACAATATTCTTAAGAAAATCATAGGCCTTTATTATATGTTTATTGAGATTGATATTTGAGGCTTACAAATATCTCAATTCTTTATGTGTTTTCTTTCATATGTGCATGTAGTATAGGTAAAAGATGAACATTCTTAGTAGAAGTTGTTCAAAGAAGTTTTGGAGATCTTTCCTAAGATATTGACTCATGGATGACTTGGTTTTAACAAATCACATATTCAGTTTTGATTATGTGCTTAAACAATAAAGCATAAAACATGATTTTGTAAGCATAAGATCTCAATATATGCAAATGTTTTGTCTAGTCGAATAGACAAACAACATTTTTCTCATATACTTTGTTTGGTAAACTTTTTCTTGGACACACGATAAGTACATATAGTCAATAGTATTTCATAGTACATGTCGAACACTCATGAATGTTTATTATATGCATGCAGAGAATGTTTGTCTCTTTGTTTCTTGTAAAAGGATCTCACATTGAAGTGTCTACATCAAAGATCTTTTAAAGAATATGTCTAAAGTTGCTCCATGCAAACATATTTTCTAAAAAAAGAGAAATTATAGTCCCTCAATGACAATCAACCTTGTTTGGTCCCTCGCTTTTTTCAAGTTTGAAAAAAAAAACTACCTGATTTAAGCTTGATAAGTCATGTTGTGTATCAGAGAGTTGTGTAAAATAAGATATACACATTTATTGTTGCATGAAGAACATTTAATGCATCTTCAAGCTCAAATGTGCACAAATGCAAGATGAAGAAAAAGAAGAAGAACTTTGCAAGACCTCACAACGACTCCAAAAAAAAAGTTTTGCAACTTAACACTCTTGTAACCTTTAGCAATCTTTAAGCCCTAGTTGTTGAGTAAGAATATTGTTGTGTTTGTTAGCAACCTAAAAAAGTATTCTCAATCTTTTATCCATCTTAGGACGTTACCCTCTTTTTGTTAGCAAACTTGTGATAATTTAGATCACATCCTTTGTGTAGACAAATTGTTTAGCCAGGTTTTAACCAGTAGTTGCATGTTCAAATAATACTTTGTGTTTAGCCATAAGTGATTGAGTCCAAAAAATACTTATTGTGTATAGCCAGGATGGTTGCAACCCAAATAATATTCTATGTTTAGCTAAGAGTGGATGGGATCTAGAGAATACTTGTCTTGTATCTTGCAGTATTAGTTTGCTAGTAGAACTTGATCAAGAACTGGATATGGTCTGAATTTTCAGAGGAACCAATATAGAAATACATTGTATGAGTCTATCTACTTTTATATTTTTTAAATTACATGTTATTTATTTAAAAGTAATTAAAGAAGGAGAGTTTTATTTAAACAAATTTTAAAAAGTGTGTTTAACACTGTCGACTTGAAGTTACATTTAACGATCTACATCTGAAATTCTCATAAGAAAACCTCTTAACAATGCATCTATCAAGTTAAAAGATTTCTTTGACATCTTTGGTCCGACGTTGATTTGCAAAAATATTTAAAAAATTTAAATACACAATTCAACTATCTTTTTTTTTAATTTCACTTTTTTTTTGGTATTTAACTTACATTTACAAAATAATATTCATATATATATAATGTTTATATTATATATATGATATATATATATATATAATGTTTATATTATGATTAATATTTTTTATAAGAAACCTTTTAATAAAAAATTTACTCTTATTTTTTAATTAAATAAAAAATATCTTTTATATTAATTTGGATGTTACAAAATTCACTTAATATATTCTTCAAAATAAATTTTATACATTATTAATATTATTTTCATGTAATGCATGTTTCTTACATAGAGTACCATCTTTGGATATAAATAACACTTTTTATGGCATAATCTGATTTTTTATACTATTTTAGTAATGTTTTTATTAAAAAAAAATGAAGATTAACATAATTTTTTCAATTCCTTATCATCTAAATTTCTTATTTTTAGAATTCAAGTAAAAAATAAAACGTCATTTCATACTTTAAATCATTGGTTTTCACTGAGGCCAAAAATTAATTACATCCACCAGATTTTAAAAAGTTCGATGTTGCCTCAACTTTTTTTAAAAAGTTAAATTTGGTCTCAATTTTTTTAAAAAAGTTCAACGCGGTCCCAACTCTTTCAAAACAATTCAATGTAATGATCATAATTTTTTTAAAAACGATTTAATGTGGTAACAACACATATAACTCAATGTACAATTACATAATCAAATGTGTAAATCATTTTATTGAGAGCAATCTAACTGTAGAAACTACATTAAATAGTTTTATAAACATTTGAGACCATATTGAACTTTTTGAAAAATCCATGACTGAATTGACTTTTGATCCTTAATATAAGGACTAAAAGAATAATTAAGCCTAAAGAAAATGAAAACACATAACTAGATCTTCAAATTCGAAATGTAAGAGTGGAAAAAAAAGCCCAAAATTGTACCACAAAATTATGCCATAAATTATAGTTAATTGTCAATTCCTATCATAAAAGGTAAATAAAAAATTCACTAAAACCCTAATTTTGGGATAGTATGAACCAAAACCCTTTGTGAATCCAAAATCCTCAAACTACACCATATAACAAAAACATTAACCTACTCACAAAGATTAATCAAACTTTGCATATGCCTTAATATCAAACATCTAACATTTCAATATTTTCACACAAAATAAGAACATCTAGTTACAATAACAAAGACATTGAGAAAACTCACAACCATATATTGACAAAGAAATATGTGACAAACTCTAAACTCTCTTATTATTTTATCGTGTTCCTCCCTTCCACATTTTTTTATTGTTTTTTATTGTGTTAAGAAATCAATAATGCTAGTTTATTTACAATAAAAAAATTGACAACTCAGTATGCATTTATCACAAAATTTAAGTACATATGTATCATGAATTTCATTTCAACTTTAATAAATTTTACATTAAATATTATTAAATACCAATAACCTTTTTCATAATAATTAATATAAAAATAAATAAGATATATATATATATATAAAATAATTCCTTTTTTGAAGTAAAGTTTCTTTAATTTTTAAAATAACTACATGTGTAAAGTATATTTCTATTTAGTTAATAAAATAACTCGTTTATATTAAGGAAAACTTTTAAAAGATTGCATGTGCTTTTTTTTATAAAAGACAATTATGTACAAAGAAGGAAAATAAGTAACAATATTTTCTTTTGAATATTTAGTATTTAATATATTTTTCTATAGTAGTAAAATATAAATCAAACTATATATGTACAGAAATGCATCTATTATAGACTTAAGAAAAGAAGATAACAAAATAGGCATATTTTAACATTCATATAATTTCATAAACTTTTTCTTTTGTATTGAGGATTGTGAACATGTTCAAAATATACCATCATATATTAAAAAGTAAATGATGATCTTCCATTCAATCTACATTTCACATTCCTATATATCACCTTATTTACATATAATCTTCTACAACTCAACTTAATAAATATTTCAATTTCAATTTGCTTACATGAACAAAGGTATCATCCTAACAATTGGAGTGAACAAAACATCTACTATAAGTAAACTTTTAGAACAAATACTCTTTTATAACCATACATCTCCACAACCATATCCAAACTCTAACCCATTCAAATTGTTGTCTTTAACTTTATTACTTTGTTTTTCATTATAGTGTTTTCAGCTATCTACAATATAAATGTTATGTTAAATAATCATTAAATAAAACCAAATTTACGAGTTTAATATACAAAATAAAAGTTTTTAAAAATAAAACAAAAACCCTCACACTTAATTTTACACAACTAATATCAAAATAGCATTACAAAATTAATTTTACTAAATAATACAAAATCCTTAAACTTTATTGTCAATTTTAGTACAATTATACCTCATGTACACACACCAACATTTACAAAAAAAACTACTTATAAAGAGAGATAACAAACAACAACTAATATATTTATTCAATATTTAAGTTTCTTTTATGGTTCTTAAAGTTATTCATTATTTTCTTCTCTTCTTCTAAAATATAACTCAAATCTCTTTTAATTCATTAAACTAATATAAAAAAAAAAAAACACAAAAACAATTACACACGGGTTCGGACTAAATAAAGTAGTTCAGAGTTTTGTTCAAGTTGTGTTGTCCAAACATAAATCCAAACACAGTTCTTCATTGGACTTTGATTTGGAAAAGAAAGTGATTTTAAGATTGAGATAAAGATTGAACACTACAATAAAGAGTACCACGACTTCAAAGAAAAAAAAAACTCAACTATCTATTTTAAAAAGAACTATTAAATCTAAAAGATGAAAAATACTTTTGTTTGGCATAGGAAAACACTCTTCTTAATTTTGTGACCCATTTTTTGAAATTCATATATGATTAAAAATAATTTAAGAAAATATTTTTTACATTAAAAAAAGACAAAAGGGAGAAGAAACGCGTTTCACAAAGAGAACAGTGCTGAGTTGTGTCTTGTTCTTCCTTCTTCTCCATCGTTTCCATCATCGTCTTTCTCTCTTGTCATTACCCTTTCCTCTTCTCTTCAACTTCACTCCAACACCACACTTCATTCTTCTTTAACTGTGAGATGTGTTCTGCTTCTTCTGTTACTTCTTCTTCTTCTTCATCTTTTTCTTCATCTTCATCTTCTTCTTCTTCGTCTTCTTCTCCTTCTTCTTCTCATTGCGGTTCAGTGATCAAAAGGAATACCCTCATGCAATTTCAATTCTTTGTCTTCGTGGTCCTCCTCACGTTGCAAAACGACGCCGTTGCGATCGATTCGGACAAATCCGCGCTCCTCCGTATAAAGGCGTCGTTTTCCGACCCCGCCGGCGTTCTCTCCACGTGGACCACCGCTGACAGTTCTGACTCCGGCCACTGCTACTGGTCCGGCGTCCTCTGCGACGCGAACTCCCGCGTCGTCGCCGTCAACGTCACCGGAAACGGCGGCAACCGAGCCTCGCACCCGTGCTCCGATTCCTCTAAATTCCCCCTCTACGGTTTCGGAATTCGGCGAACATGCAAAGGTAGCAAAGGTTCTCTCTTTGGAAACTTTTCGTCTTTTAATTTCAATTTCATCAGTGAGCTGACGGAGCTTAGGGTTTTGTCTCTCCCCTTCAACGCGTTGGAGGGGGAAATTCCCGAAGCAATTTGGGGCATGGAAAAGCTAGAGGTTCTCGATTTAGAAGGGAACTTGATAAGTGGCTATCTTCCCTTGAGAATTAATGGTTTGAGGAAGTTGAGGGTTCTGAATCTTGGGTTTAATAGGATTATTGGGGAGGTGCCTAGTTCAATTGCGTCTCTTGAGAGTTTGGAGGTTTTGAATTTGGCTGGTAATGAATTGAATGGTTCTGTGCCTGGTTTTGTTGGGAGGTTTACAGGGGTGTATCTTTCGTTTAATCAGTTCAGTGGGAATGTTCCGCCAGAGATTGGGGAGCATTGTTGGAAGCTTGAGCATTTGGATTTGTCTGGGAATTCGTTGGTTCAAGGGATTCCGGTGAGTTTGGGGAATTGTGGGAGGTTGAGGACGCTTTTGCTGTATTCTAATTTGTTGGAAGAAGGTATTCCTGGTGAGCTTGGGAAGCTTAAGAGACTTGAGGTGTTGGATGTTTCCAGGAACACTCTCAGTGGCTCTGTGCCGAGGGCACTTGGGAATTGCTCAGAGTTGTCGGTTCTTGTGCTGTCAAATCTCTTTGATGTGCGCGGGGATGCTGCCGGTGATTTTGGGAAATTGGGTTCAGTGAATGATGAGGTGAATTATTTTGAAGGGTCAATTCCTGTGGAGGTTTTTTCGCTTCCAAAGTTGAGGATACTGTGGGCTCCCATGGTGAATTTAGAAGGCAGTTTTAAGGGGAATTGGGGTGGTTGTCAGAGCTTGGAGATGGTAAATTTGGCTCAGAATTTTTTCAATGGGGAATTTCCGAACCAGCTTGGTGTCTGCAAGAGGCTGCATTTTCTTGATTTAAGTGGAAACAATCTTACTGGGGTGCTTTCTGGAGAGCTTCACGTTCCCTGTATGAGCGTGTTTGATGTTAGTGGGAACATGTTATCTGGTTCAGTTCCTGATTTCTCCAATACCGATTGTCGCCCTGTTCCTTCCTCGAACGGAGACCTGTTTGAAGATGGGAATGTTTCCTCGCCATATGCGTCGTTCTTTTTGTCAATGGTTCTTGAAAGATCTCTTTTTACATCAATGGGGGGAGTTGGTACTTCCGTTGTTCACAACTTTGGGCAAAACAGCTTTACTGGCATTCAGTCGCTACCCATACCACATGACAGGCTGGGGAAGAAGAACGGTTACACGTTTCTTGTTGGAGGAAATATTCTTACAGGATCATTTCCTACATATTTATTTGAGAAATGTGATGGATTAGATGCATTACTTTTAAATGCCAGTTATAATAAGATAACTGGTCATATACCTTCCAATATCAGTCGAATGTGCAGATCATTGAAATTTTTGGATGTGTCTGGAAATCAACTTGCAGGAACGATTCCTGTTGATTTAGGGAATGTGGTCTCCCTTGTATCATTGAACCTCAGTAGGAATCAGTTGCAAGGTCAAATTCCCACCAGCCTTGGCCAGATGAAGAATCTAAAGTTTCTCTCTTTAGCTGGTAATAAGTTAAATGGCTCAATTCCTACCAGCCTGGGGCAGTTGTACTCTTTGGAAGTCTTTGACCTTTCTTCAAACTCTCTTACTGGTGAGATTCCAAAGGCTATTGAGAACATGAGAAACCTGACTGATGTTTTGCTCAATAACAACAATCTTTCTGGTCACATTCCTGATGGTTTGGCATATGTCACTACACTCTCAGCATTCAATGTGTCTTTCAACAACTTATCTGGATATTTGCCTTCCAACAGTGGCTTGTTTAAATGCAGCAGTGCTGTTGGGAATCCGTACCTAAGTGCCTGCCGCGGAGTCTCTCTGACTGTGCCATCAGGGAATCAGCTAGGGCCGATTGATAGCAACTCTTATAATACGGAAACAGAACAAGATACTGGCAAGAAGAGTGGGAGTGACTTCAGTTCTATTGAAATAGCATCTATAACTTCTGCTTCAGCCATTGTTTCGGTACTTATAGCCCTGATTGTTCTATTCTTTTACACACGGAAGTGGAAGCCAAGGTCCAGGGTTGTTGGCTCTACAAGAAAAGAAGTAACAGTGTTTACTGATATTGGGGTCCCATTGACGTTTGAAACTGTTGTCCAAGCCACAGGAAATTTCAATGCTGGCAACTGTATTGGGAGTGGAGGTTTTGGGGCAACATACAAGGCAGAGATATCATCAGGAATCCTGGTGGCAGTCAAACGTCTAGCAGTTGGACGTTTCCAAGGTGTTCAACAATTCCATGCCGAGATCAAGACCCTTGGGAGGCTTCATCATCCAAATCTTGTCACTCTGATTGGTTATCATGCTTGTGAGACAGAGATGTTTCTCATATACAATTATTTGCCAGGTGGAAATCTCGAAAAGTTTATCCACGAGAGGTCAACGAGGGCAGTAGACTGGAGAATTCTTCACAAGATTGCATTGGACATAGCCCGTGCACTGGCCTATCTGCATGATCAGTGTGTTCCCCGTGTTCTTCACCGCGATGTCAAGCCCAGCAACATCTTGTTGGATGATGATTTCAATGCTTATCTATCGGATTTTGGATTGGCCAGACTTCTGGGAACTTCAGAGACACATGCAACCACTGGTGTAGCAGGAACATTTGGGTATGTTGCTCCAGAATATGCAATGACTTGCCGTGTTTCTGATAAGGCTGATGTGTATAGCTATGGTGTGGTGCTTCTGGAGTTGCTCTCAGACAAGAAGGCATTGGACCCTTCATTTTCTAATTTTGGAAATGGGTTCAACATAGTGGCATGGGCATGCATGCTACTGAAGCAAGGAAGGGCAAATGAGTTTTTCACTGCTGGGTTATGGGAAGCAGGACCTGGAGATGATTTGGTAGAGGTGCTTCACTTGGCAATTGTGTGCACTGTTGACTCTCTCTCTACCAGACCTACAATGAAACAAGTTGTCAGAAGGCTTAAGCAACTTCAACCTCCATCATGCTAGCCCGTTTCTGTGGCTTCATCTTTTAACATTATTAATCTTAGAAATATTGTAATTTGTAATTTAGCATTTTTGTGGATTTAGGTTGAGTTTCTAATTTGTACTTATTCTCCCCCTGTACATTTTTATATAGTTGTAGCTCCAAATTTCAGTACTCTTTTCTTGATTAGGTTAGGTGGCCATGCGTTGATTCTGCAGAAGAATGCAGATATTGGATTTCCCCTCCATTACATGTCTATTTGTTCAATAAAATTGAAGAATAGATTATGTTTTTTCAATATCTTTTGTGCTGTTCTGCTAAATTTATTCAACGAAATGTCTAAATTTATCTGACCTTTTAATGATTACAGTGCTATCTTTTTTTGGAAAGTATTAGAATGTTATCTTTTAAAATATTTGTTACTAAATGCTTATACTTTCTAGGATTTTGAATGTTCTCACGTTTTATTATATAACAATAAAGTTCGAAATAATAGCTATATTCTTAGTTATTTCAAACTTTCTAGAACTGTTAATTATTTTTCAGATGCCCTTTTTCTTTGAAAATCAAATTTGAAAGAGTGCAAAGTAATTAATTGTAACAATAATTAGGTTAAAGTATGGTTTTAATTAAACAACATTAGTATTATAAAAGAAAATTAGATTACAATATTGAAGGATTAATGAAAAAACATATCCTGGAGGACAAATTTAAAATTTTAATGTTTATTTTATATAACAATATTAAGTCTCTTTTCAAAATTTATCTATAGGTAAAAGTACACAATGCCCTATTTATTTTCTCTGTCACACTTTTCGTCATTATGACCAATCTATTTGTGTACCACAAGAAAATCATGTGTTAGTTCTGAATAATGTTCTTTTAATCTAATACATGAAAAGTCTACTAAAACAACATTTCTATTCTAATTGAACACTTTTCTTTAACAAAAAGTATAATTGAATAATTTAATAACGTGGTTTTTAATCTATTGTTTCTAAAAAAAATCTTAAAATGGATAAAATATATTTTTAATTAAATAAATTTAATAATTTTAAAAATAATTATTTAGTTAATTAAATTTTTAAATTCGATTTTGAATATAAAATTACGATGAACAGAGAATTTTAGATGCATACTAGTCCAAAGTCATGATTATTGCAAGCCATTATAAAAAGAATTAAAATTAAAATTATTAAATGGTAAAATTTATCATATATTTCAATTAATTTATCAATTTTTGATTACTTATTTAAAAAGTTATACAAAAATTAGGCAGGAAAAGGTGCACTTCGTTTAATTTTCGTTGTTGTGTTTCTTTGACGTTGAAATTATATATATTGTGAATAAAAGAAAACAAATTAATATATATACATTTCTTACAATAGTACAAACGCATCGAAAACTACTTTTGACGAAAATGACAGTAACTAGATCACATTTAATAAATAAAAATTATTTTGATTACTATAAAAAATAATTGCGTAAATCGATTAATTTGTTTTCTTTTATTCACAGTTTATTTTTAAAAGGTTAATATATGAAATCACTTTGGAATTTTTTATATTTTAATCGAAACGAATAATTTTTAGTAAAAGTTAATTTGAAATTAATGGTTGATTGTTTTTCCAACATTTATATGGTATTAAAATATATTTATTTTAAAAACATAAAACATGTCTTTGAAAACTAATTGATTTTAAATTGATTAGCAGTTATGGGAGTTTTTATTGATGTTTATGATACATAACATGTCTTTCAAAATGTTTTCTAATGTCTAACTAATTAAACATATTTTTAAAATTTATGGTTCCCCTTATTTCTACATGATTGGTTATTGATTTGTCATGGTTTAAAATTCTTATACGTATTAATAAAAAAGAAGGTACCTAATATGATTATAAATATAATTTTCATTTTCAAATTCGGACAGGTAAGTCATAATTAATCTATTATATTATATTATATAAAAGAAAAATAATTCACTTCAATAATGAAGAGAATCAAGGAAAAATAATACATAATATTTTCTTTGCTATGAATGCAAGAAGTTGCTATGTGTCTTCATCATATTTAAATAAGGTGAACATGAACTTCTATCTATTTCCTCTCTTCTCTCCAGAACTTATGAAAATGCCAAAAGTGAAAAATTTGTCAAAACAAACCATAGACAATCTTTCAAAGGAAAACAAAGATCTGTTAAGACAATTTTCAATTTTGAACAATTGAATTGAATTTAGAGCATAAAATTTAAAGTTAGGCTTTACTAATCTAGTTTCAAAATTTGTAAAAAAATTCAAGGAAAATCTTCTCTTCTTTTAAAAAAAAAATGGGAGAAAAGATTGTCTTCAAATTCAAACGATCATTTAATGAAAACTAAACAATCTATTTCGAGAAAATGAACTTTAAGAAAAATCATAAAAAAAATATTTAGAGAAAAGATTCATTCAATTAAAACTAACCAATCTATTTCGAGAAAATGAAACTATAAGAAAAATTATTTGCATGTTTGTCAAATATGTAAAAAAGATTGAATCTTATTAGAAGATCATCTCTAGAATCTTATGACAAACATGGATTAAGCTAGGAAGAAAATGAAGTTTCAAAAAATAACAAATATTCATATATGATAAGAGAAAAGTCCATGTTCCAAGACTTAAAGAAACGAAAGACAAGTCACATTTAAAGGAAATAAAAAAGGAAAGATAATAGCTATTGGACGAATATGTATCTATCATTTTCCATCTATTTATAATTTTTTGTTATTAGAAGATCTTAAATATAATCTATTTAATATAAATAAGTTGTGTAGAAATGAATAAAATGTTTCTTTGAACAAAAATACATGTGTAGTTAAAAGTAGTGATGACACTATTATTTTTTTATTGTTACAATTAAATTTGAAAAGGAATACGATCTTTATAAATGGAAGGTTGAATATAATTTAGAAATATTTTTCAAGATTTTCATAAAAACAGTCTGGGGAACATTTGCTAGTTGAAAAAGATTTCTAAAATGATTTTTGTAAACAACTTATGAAAGATAATCAAAGATAGTACAAGTGTAATAAGTTAACTAAAAAACACTTAATTTTGATCCTAGTTCACCCAACACTGATCGAATTATTCTTTACAAACCATAAAGGGTTATATTATTAAAAAATTGGTTAGAAGTATTCTCAATGTCAATTTTAACTTACAACAAGTGTATAAAGTCACTCTTTAATTTTCCCTTTTATCTCTCTATTATCAAGAACATGATTTTTTTCCACTAAGCCACCTTTAGCTTTCCCAAGTATTATGAAATGAGTGGTGGACTTAGCTATAGTGAAGGAAACAACATAATTGAAGATGGGTGGAGAGAGAGTCTTGGGCCAAGTTATGGGTGCTAGCAAGAAGGAGGAAATGTTTGAGTGTGAGAGAAAAAATGAACTCCTTGACCATAATAGGTCATAGAATGTGAAAGGAAAAAATGTTAAAATGAAGAAATTGGTTGTGAAAAATGATACTTTTCACACCCTCCACACAAAATACACCCACCTTAGAACTCATTTTAATAATATAATAATATAAATTAGAATTTTATGTTCAAAAGTAAAATAAATTTTATTAAAATACTATTATTTAAGTTATCAAGTAAATATTTTTTATTTAATGTGTCAACTATCACCATCTAATAATAAATGAATATGGGTGATGATTGATTTGCACCCATCAAACTTTTTTACACAATCTCACTCTCTCACATAGTCCTTTGACCCAAGTTTTTTTTTATATTAAATCAAGTGAAATCCATCAAATAAAATATTAATCTTGTGTAAAACGAAAGCATAATATCAAACGGGAAAGCATGGTCCACAAAAAGGACTTTTCTTTCACACGAAAGTGTTCATGCGTAAAAAGATAATAGAAAAAAAAATATAATTTTACAGTCTCAAATTTAAGTTATAAAATAAGTTTGATTCCATCCTTTAAATTTATAATTGATCTTTATAGTTTTTTTTTTTAATTTAAAGAATGTTTTTTAGTTCATCTTTCCTAAATATTGTTTAAAAAATCTATCTAGAACTAATAATTATAAGCCATTCATATTTTATATTTTTATTATTAAATATCTAATGATACGTTTATTTTCCTTTTAAATATTTACGCATAAGACATTTGACTCAGAGATTATAAGAAGTGTTTTCTTAATTATAGAACTAAAAGGTCAATTTTAAATTTAAAAACTAAAAATATATTTGTCTTAAGAATATTATTTATTCATCTTTGTTTTACTCTTATTAAGTTTGAGTTTACTTTGTGAATAGAAAAGTAGTAGTTGAAATTTTACTCATTCATTTTAACAAATATAACTTAACCTTGAGTTTACTTTCGAAAAAATAAATTTTGAGTTTGGACTCTTTAATTTATTCGTATCTAATTTTTTTTCATGGTTTTTTTAATTATTTTGTAATATTATAAATTTGGTAGTTAACAAAATAAATCATAACATTATATTGTGATCTATATATAGACATATGTACTCAACTTATGATATCTGGAATGAAACATTGTAGATCATTAATTTAAATAAATGCAACAAAGTTCTAGATATTTCTAAAATAATATATAAATAATAAAGGTTAGTCCATATTTTGGGCCAATACATGTGTCCATTTTGGAATGAATTGGGTTTGGTCCATGGGTCTGAGCCCAGTTGCTCGAAAGATTCAGAGGCATTTACACCCAAAACAAGCATAATAACCGATTTGTTTTTAATTCTATTGGTTTTATCAATTACTATTCTAAGAGAATTTGGCCTTTTTTCACTTTATAAGATTTAATTAAAGGTTTTCCTGAATTTAGAAAAAATTAAATTTAATTATTTTTTTCTTCATATTAAAATTATGGTTATTTAGAGAAAATTCTACAAGAACTTTTAAAAGAAAAAAATGAAATGAATTTCTTCAAAATGAAAGATATTTATATATAGTAAATTTGTAGAAATTCTATCGAATGAATTTTCTAAGTTTTTATATTTTTAACTTGCATATTATTAATTTGCACTTAAATCATACAAGAAAATCATTAAATAGAAATCAATTTTTAGAAATAAAAAATAATTAGTTATTATATTAACTAAATTAGGTATTATTTTAGAGATTACAAAAATTATTGATATTTAAAGTAGTTTTCTAGTATATTTTATTTTTCTTTCATGTTCTCACCTTAGAAAATTGTTATACAAATGTGTTATTTTTTAGCCATGTTCTTTAGAATTTTGAAAAAATATAGGTACATTAGGGGACAGATGTGAGTACTAATTTTACTAGATAAAACCTTCCTATAAAATAGACTCCTTACTTTCTAGATTGCTAGTTTTTTCCTGACTTATTAATGACAAGTTTTCATATATTTGTCTTTCAAAATTAACTTTAAACACCAAACATCTTTTTTGTTATCCTTCTAGCCTCATCCACTATCTCATTAACCACGACGACATTGTGTAACATATTTTTTCCACCCAAGAACACACTTTGGACTTGGTCAATTACATGCACCTTCTTGAGTCTCTTTGCTAGAATTTTGGAGATTATCTTATATACACATAAAGAATTGATCTATATTTTTTCAAACCCTTGGGTTTTCAACTTTTAGAATTAAGGTTATGAAGGAAAAATTACCTCTTCTTCTAAACTTACCACTTCTATGGAATTCTTTCACAAACTCCACTACCTCTCTAAGTAGTATTTCCTAGAATTGTTTCAAAAATCTAAAATTTATTTCATCCAATCTTAGACTTTTACTTAATCTACATTCCCATATTGCTTCTTTAACCTCTTGAATAGCAAGTTTTGCTTTCAAATAACAACTATCATGCTTTGTTATAGTCCCAAATTGTACCCCTTCCAATATCAATTTGCTTTGGTTATTCGTGTTGAATCTTTGCTCAAAGTATTTTCTAACTAATAATTGATTCATATTCCCACCTTCCTTGTACAACTACCCTTTTTAGAATATTTTTATTCCTTTTTTAGTTTAGGATTGACTAAATGAATTTCATGTTGTTATCACCATTCCTCATCTATTTTATTCTAATTTAAAAAATATCACCATTTTATATGTGATCACTATATTAAATATTGAAGACTTGATTTTTCGATTTTACCTTTTTATAAGTTAAGATAAACACCATGATAATTTGGGTAAGTTTTCTTAGACTAAACTTAATATACTATGATGAAAGTATTTTAATGATTATAGTTGAAGTGATAGAACACCAAATTAAAGTTGACAATAATACCAGAAGATTCGAGAATGAGTCATGTGGACTAATCATCCATAGAATCAACAACTTCAATAATTTGGATAAGAACATTATTCCAAGCATGTTCTTATAGAAGAAAACTTTATCTAGCTAAAAACTTGGTTCTTCCTCTACCATGAATTTTCAACTTGTGAAAACCGTGTCCTAATTCTTAATGTATCTCTTTTTTCAAAAGCTTTTTTTTTTATTTAGGTGTTTTTTTTTTTTATTCATAAGACAAAGTTAATTAGGTTTATAGAAAAACTTTACATTATTTGTTTGCATGAGCTCGTAAGAAATTAGTGAGAAAATGGATCAATAAAGAAGCATATATGAAACTAAGGTTTTTATGATTTATATTCAAAATTGCACGAACTATCTCTTCATTTTCTTGGCATTGGCATGGGACATAGTCCACTAGTTTAAAAGATTTTCTGCATAAAAAAATAGGAAACTAAATTGAGAAAAATATTTATAGTTATGATCAATAATTAGAAATAGATTTAAAAAGGGAGAAGTTTGACTTTGACTATAGTAGATTATATTTCAATTTTGGAGTTAAATTATAAAGGAAATTAATACTCATTCTTTCTTTCTTTGCCACTCTTGTTTTCTTTTAATTCTTAACCTAAACAACAATTTCTTAAAGTTGATAATCACTTATAGTCCTTTGGGTATGATAATTGAACTTCGTCCATTATTACCATCATGGTATGTGGATAGAAAGTTGAAAAATGTACGTAAAAGTTATGAAAATTGAATTGAAGAAAGATAAATATAAGCTTTTGGCTTATCTTCTTTTCATTTTTCTTTAATTAAATAAAAAAGTATTATATAAAAAAATTGTTTGCTTTTCTCAAACACTTTTTCTTTTGTGGAATATTCTGAGAGACATGAGGTGTGAATATTGGATCAAGTGCAACTGCAACAATGGTTTTGTCGCAAATAAGTAGGCACAGAGATTTGACTAAAGAACGACAGTGGTAATAAAATTAACAGTACACTGCATCCACAGTCTTTATAATGCATGCATGCATGCAGAAGAACTGCACAAACAACACTTTGCTCTTTTTTTTTTTCTCTTTTGGAAATGATTTTTCCTTCAATGTTATTTTAACAAAATCATTATTACCAAATTTAACAATTTGCTATTCGCGAAAAATAAAATCTAATTTAGTATCTAATCTACAAAGAAAATTGACATTTACATAAGAATTCATTCACTATTAAAAGAATCTTTAAATAAAAAACAATTTTAAAACTACAAATAATTATTATGATACTAAATAAATTAAATAATATTTTAAAATAAAAAATATTAATATTTAAATTATTTTTTATTAAAATAATTTTAAATTGATATTTATCTAGATTTTAGTTATCACTCATTTAAATTCTAAAGATGATAGTTAAAATTTTGATATTTAATTATAAATACTAATTTAAAAATTATTTATTAATAATAAAAATAAATTTAAATATTAATAATTTTTATATCTTTAAAATAATATTTAATTTATTTAATATAATAATTAATTATTTTTTGTCTCTTTTATTTAATAATTTTTTTTAATGATTTCACACTGAAATTAAAATTATTTTATTATTAATTTATAATATTAACGTAATTCTATACATTCTGGAACTATATTAAATTTATTTATTTATTAAAAAAATCTATGGAACTTGTTCAAGAATTAAACTAATAGTTTCTCATGTTAATTATTATCTCACATATTTATATTTACCAAACATAAAAATATTTAGCGACCTAGTTCCCAATAATCAAATAAACTTATATAGACTAATTGAACCAAATTGAAGAAAAAATAAAATTTATAGAGATGTTATATTCACCATCAAAATATAGATTTTTTTTATTACAAATAATCTTATTTAAAGTCAATTATCCACTAATAATATATATATATATATATATATATATATATATTTGGTTTCTCTCTTTCTTCATCACTGAGTCTTTTTTCCTTCTGTTTTCACCCTGTTTACCTTCTGATTTTACTCCTGCTAATAAAGCTCTTTCTGTGGCTCTAAGCAGTGGCAGGGATCTAAAAATGGGAACTCATTGATTGCACACAACCTTACTTTTATAAACAAACAAAATAATTAAAGTTATTTTGCATTGTCTTGTCATAGTGGATGGACAATGCTGAAAAATATTACTTTAATTAAGATTTTCAACTGTCATGTTAATTTTTCCGAAACAAAATTAATCTAAATTTATTTATACTTAAACATTATGTTAGCAAAATTCTTATTCTTTAGTTAGATGTAGAATAATAATATGTAATTTGAAGATATAAGGATAGAGAGGGCATTTTGCTTGTTTGAAAATTCATACATTTAGTTTTTTATTGTTATATTTTGTTAACTCCAATCACTCATTATTTATTTGGATTACAATTATTAATATTATTTGGATCATAACTACTTCTAACTAAATATTGAGTATTATTTGTTTCCATTTATTTAAGAGAAAGGCATTCTTTGGTTTCTATGGAGTGAAGAGTGCCTTTTAAAAACTTTTGGGGACTCTTAGGGTTTCATGGAAGACCTTCACTCCTTTTTTTTATCCACCTTATTCCATTATTCTTATTTTCTTTTTGTGTTCTTCATGACAATGAAGAGTTAAACTCATTTTGTTGGAGTTAGATGTAATCAATTAATCTCTCATGTAATTGGTATTGTTTGTTATCTATATACATGTATTTCCATTCAATGCTACTATTTTGTTTATGTGATTAATGCTTGTTGTGATTTGATCAACCATAGCTTGATATTTGATTTATTGTGTATAGGAAAATATCTTTTGTAATCTAGAATTGAAGTAAAAATACCTGATGATGTTGGTATCTAGGAATGGAGTTTGATTTATTAGTTGTCTTAAAGCCTTATTTTGAAAGCAAGTTTGCATATTAAGTCTTTAAGGAATTGACTCTTAATAAGAAAACTTAGGTGCATTCTAATTAGGGTTTGAGTAAACTTGTGGGTTGACGTTAACATTAAATTTAAAAGAAGTTGAGTGATTATATGCTTAAGGCCGAGGTTCAATTAAGTGTAACCCTAACAATAACCTACCATATCAATTATTATTGATTCTTCCTCATAAGTGTTTGATAAAATTAAAAAAATAGTTTTATTTGTTTTTGTACAATTTTAATTTCTTAACATCAACACAACTTATGTCTTTTATATAATTAATTATCAATTGAAACTATTGTCGTGTATTACATTGCTAAAGATTACAAGAGAGGTAAGCTCTTTATCATTGTTGTCATTAACCTTTCTTCTTCAAAAGATTTCCTATACATAGAGATTAATAAGAAAAAAGTAATTGAAAATCCTTTTAGAGTCTATCCAAGTTCAAGCTTGAAGATGCATTAATTGTTCTTCATGCAACATTAAATACATCTATCTTCTTTACCCAACTCTTTGATATACAACATGACTTATCAAACCTAGGTTTAATAACTTTTTTTCCAAACTTATGTAAAGCATGATACCTAACAAGGCTTACTGTCTTCACAAGATTAACATTTTTCCTTTTTAGAAAAGTTGTTTGCATGAAATAACTTTAGGTACATTCTTCAAGAGGTCTTTGATGTAGACACTTCATTGCAAGATCCTCTTCTAAGAAACAAAGAGGCAAACATTCTCAACAAGCATACAATAAATGTTTATAAGTGTTTAACATATACCACAAATTACTTCAAACTATAAGTACCTATTATTTGTTCAAGCGAAAACTTATTAGACGAAGTTATATAAGTAAAATGTTGTGTGCCTTCTTTGCAAGACACAACCTTGCATCTTCCAATATTTGATTCTTATAAAATTATGTACCGTTATACTTTATTGTTAAACACGTAAGCAAAATTAAATGATATTTGTTGAACTTTGCTCTAACAAAGGAGATCTCATGCATGAGGCTTATTCTTCTTTAGTTTTCCAAAATAGGTTTAAAGAATGTTTTCTTAATTAGATTTGGATTTCTTGAACTAATCAAGAAGTTAATGATGTCTTGCCTCGACATTCTTTCTCAAACCTTGCATTTCTATCATCCCAAATCTTTTCCATATAAAGGGAGCTAGACCATTTCTTCACATTCTTAAAAATTTGTGATTTAAGTGGATTGATTTAGTTTTTGCTTAAAATATAAATATGGATGTTGCAGGTGAAAACATGTAAAGTTGATTTGGGAGTTTGGAATAATCAAAATTTAATTGGAGATAGTTCCTAATCAAGTTTTATCTTTATTGATTTTTTTTTTTTTGATATTGATGAATTAAACTAGTTAGAACATGTTGAAGTTTGATAAGTGATGCTATTTAGTTGAACCATATTAGATGTTGTTTGGATTTCAATTATGGGTTTGCATTGGTTCAGCTGAATTATTGAGGGTTAATTTATCTTAGTTTGATTGGATGGTGAAACTATGATTTTGATTATGGGGATAGGTGGAAATTAAGATATACTACATGTTAAAATTGATAGTAAATGTTGGTTTGGTTTTTCGAAAAATGTTGAGTAATTTATTACATTCTTAGATCAAGTAATATATCTCCTTTAAGTTTTATGAATGAATTTATCTTATTGGATGTTAAATTGTGTGTAAATTGTTATAATCATATACTTTCTTTTTTTTAGTTGAGTTTAAAAGTAATTTTTCATCAAAGAAAATTCCTCTTTTAAAGAAGTAGAGTGTATTGAGTATCAACACTATTAAAAAAAAAAAAGTGAGATATCAAGAGTTTATTAACTTTTAAGTAATGTAAATAAAGATATTAAAGATGAGAAGAAAGCAAAGTTTCCTACACTATTATAATCGTGATATGTTAGTTAGTGATGCATGTTTTATTTCTTATTATAAAGTAACATATTTTCTAAAAATATAAAATGACTCTTTTTAGTTGAGTTTAAAAGTAATTTTCTTAAGTTCCAAAAAAGAACTTTTTTTGGTTTAAGAAGTAAAATGTATTTAATATCAACACAATTATAAAGACAAAATATAAGGACTTTATTAACATTATAAGTAATGTAAATAAAAATATTAGAGATAAGAAGAAATGAAAGGAGATTCTATAATCATGACATGTTAGTTAATGATGTATGTTTTATTTTTTATTATAAAGTAACATACTTGCTAGTATATATATGTATGAAAATAGAGGAATTTTACATATATGTGTATGATAATAGAAGAATTTTACAATCTTTTCTCTCTTATTATTGGTGAGTGAAGAAAGCTAATTATATAATTAGTCTCAATATAAATGTATATAAGAATAAATTTGCACTAACAATTATTTATATATATAATTTGTATATATTTTTTAATAGTTTACCTTTGTTAAAAAAAATTCACAAATTACATTAATTAGTTTCTTAATAATAAAAAAGTTTTCTATACCATCTCATCAAGTAGATTCTTTTACTTTACGCAAACACACACTTATTCTCTTCTTATAATAACAATTTCTCTAAATTCAACATCCTTATATTCTCATTTATCTTGAGAAATTTCTAGGTATCTTTTGTAGTTTTTAAATGTAAATATTTTTATTTTTTTATTTTTAAATAAAAGACAAATGAAAGTATACCTTATTTTATTTTTTAGTTGGATTCCTTTGAAGTCTTCTAGAGTTCATTTCTGTTCTAGTATTGAACATATTAATATTTATCATAGTTTAAAATTTTAATATATCATACCAACCTACTTTTAATATATATATCTTTAAAATTTTCAATTAATATTTTTATTGTATTGAAGTGAATTAAAATAATTTCAATTAAATTGAGAGAGAAGCATAGTAGTACATGTGCTTGTTGTTGTGTGGGCACTCTAAGTAAAAAAGAATATAGTGAGATGCTTAAGGAATAGGGAAATTAGATTAAAATGAGCCGACAAAAGAAAGAGCATGCGCACGCCTACGACAAAGAACTGCATTCAGGACAAAAACCTCAGAACTCGCACACATCCCAACCAAGCATCTTTGTTCTCTATATTTGTTTCACTAAAATTGTACTATTATATTCCAAATTTCATTTTAGCATATGGATTTATATGTACTTCCAACATATAATCATTCACATCCTCAAAAAGGAATAAACTAATATTGTTTTTTATTTTATTAATGTAATAAAAAGGAGGAAAGACAAAATTTTGGTACACTACAAAAAAAAATTAATGTTAAAAAAATAATAATTATATTTATAATTAAACTACATAGTATTTTATAAATTAAAAATATATTAATATCTAAATTAATTTTTATTGTTAATAAAAATTTATAAAATAATTTTTAAATCCAAAGTTAACTGATAGAATTTTAATTTTACTTTAAATTTAAAATATTAATAGTTAAAATTTTGATAAATAATATTTGACACTAATTTAAAAATAATTTTATAAATTTTTATTGTTAATAAAAATATTACAGATATTAATAGTTTTTTAATTTATAAAATAATATTTAATTATTATAATGATTAATTATTTTTGTTTATATAAATTAATTGTTATTAAATAACTTTTTTAATGATGATTTCATAATATTTTTATTAAAAAGAATATATTATTCATAAAAATTAGTAATATTTGGTTAATTATAATAATATAAATTTCTTGATCTCTCGTAATTAATTTAATTGATTAAACAGATAATTATTAGGATGAGCTTTTTATATATATGGATAATTAAAGTGAGTGATAATTTTTTTATTTGAAATGTTTTCATTTTTAATAAGTAGAGTTTTGAGAAATTTGTTTTTCAGTACATTTTTTTTCTTTTACTTCATTAACTAAATTTTAATTGATCTCGGTGCCTTTCCTCAATAATTATAATATATTCTTTTAATTATAACCATTAAGTGATCATATGACGTTATATTTAATAATATTGTAATTATTTTTCTTTTACTAAAAAAATATTGTGAAATAAAATTAATAGAAGAAAAAATAATTAATTACTATATTAATTAAATTAAAAATTAGATATTATTTTAAAAATAAAAATATTATTAATATCTAAATTAATTTTTATTTTAAAAATAATTTCTAAATTAAATATCTAATTAGTTACTGAGATTTTAATAAAATCTAAATAATTAATAATTAAAATCTTAATACTCAATTAAATATCAATTTAAAAAATATTTATTAATAACGTAAAGTAATCTATATTAATAATTTTTTAATTTCTAAAATAATATATAATCTAATCAATATAATAATTAATTATTTTTTATTTTTAAAATTAATTATTATTTAGTGATTTTTTAATAGTATATTTCTAGAATCTGTTAATAATATAAAAATTAAAATAAATTTTAGCAACTCCAAACAAAAAATAAAATTATTGTATAAAGATAACCAAATTTTTATTGATGTAGTAAAACAATTTGTCTAAATCATGTATGGAAAACATATTTTACATATTTTTAATTTCTATTTTTAACATTTAAATCTGAAAACACATATTTTTATGATTTTTGAGAATGAAAATTCTTAAACTGTTATAATACTTAAAAGAAAACTACATTTTATGCACCCCAACTATATATTTTAATCTTTTACCCAATATTTAGTTTCAAAGTGTTAGATTAATAATAATAATTTTATTTATTATTAACCTTAAAAATTGAATAAATTAAATCTTAAAACGAAGAAAGTATACTGTAGAATATAATAATATTAATAATAATCAGTTATTACTTTTTTCGGAAGAGGTAATTAATTAAAATATTACAACTATATTAAATTTAATATATATAATTTTTCAAATTCATAATCATTGATTTTGTAATCGATAAATCATCCCGAACTTATTTTCAAATGAATAATTATTACTTTGTCAATTTTTTAAGCGAAATTTAAGGTTTTATTGAAAAACTAAAATCAAAGTAATTTTTTATGCAGTAAAATGACTGAGAATTCTAGTTGTATCCATCTAGTTGGGTTGATAGATACTTGCCATAACTGGAGTTCAACGTTTCCTTTGGATCTGAATTGCTTGCGTGATTGTGATAGACAGTTCCTTTGGATTTGTTTTGTTATAGAATAAACTTTTTTTGTGGTAGAAATTGTAAACACTTCTAGAAAAGACAATTCAAATCCCTTTTACATATATAACCTTCAAAGACTTGTATCTGATCACTATCTTATAGTCTTGAAGTGTTTTGTAAAAGATTTGTGTCCTAAACCTTTTAAATTTATGGATATATGGCAAATTGACCCTAGGTTCAAAGTCATGATTAAGAGGAAATGGAGTGAATATATAGGATCTGAAGAAAGTCTTGTAGCTAAAAGAAAAGTTTCAGAAACTGAAACAAGATATAAAGAAATGGAACATCGAGGTCCTTGGTTTCACTAATACTAAGAAGAAGCAATTAATAAGAGAGATTGCGGAGCTTGATAGTATGAATGTAACAACCAAGATAGATTGATGTTGTTGAGTGAGTTTAGACTGCTTTATGAAAGGGAAAACTCAATAGTGAAATAGAAAGTCAGATCTAAATGGTTTGAACTAGGGGATACTAATTCTATGTACTTCCATTTTCAAATTAGGTGGAGGAATATAAGGAATGAGATAAAAGGTTTGCATGTTTTAGGGATTGGTGTGAGGTATTTTGGAACCTTAAGGCATTACCCTTATTAATGACTATTGTTTGGAGAGTCTTGGTTGATAGGTTACCAACACGTGTGAACTTGGTGAAAAGAGGGATTGTTATGGAAAGCAGTATGTGTGTCTTGTGCGGGGAAGAAGAGAAATATGAGAGTCATGTTTTCTTTAAATGCAAGGTAGCTTGGAAGGTATGGAGTTTGTGTAGTAAGTGGGTTGGGGAGGCATTTGTATACCATTGGGATGCTTGTTCCCATTTCAATTAGTTTAACTTGGGTTGGTCTTGTCAAAAGATTAACAATTATTGGAGGTGTATGTGGATTGTTGTGAATGGGGAAATTTTGGAAACAGAGGAACCTCATCATCTTAAAGAACAAAAGAGGATTGTTAGAATATTTACACCTTGGCCCAACTCAATGTGTGGTCTTGGCTCACGAGTAGAGTAAACAATGTTGCTGATAAAAAAAAAAAGAAACAATGTCTCGTTTACTTATGCCCAATGGTGTTTGGACCCTTTGGTCTGTTTGAAGTCAATTAAAAAGTAACGGTGGTGTTGGGGGGACCTATGTGGGTGTAAGTGCTTGAGGGGGTAATTATACCTTATTTTTTCAACAAAGAATTAAATAAATAAAAGGAACACTTTAGGGAGTGTTCCAACCCTTATACAAAAACCATCAAAAGAGACCTACTTTTTATTCCTATATCCCAAGAGATAGTTCTACCACTGGGTTTAAAGATTCCAAAAGAACAAACATAATTACCTCCCTATTAACACAATCTTTATAACAATTGTAGAAGGAAACATCAAGCCATACCAATATACATAAAACTGGAAAACCTCCTGCCTTAAATTGAAATATGCAAATAATCCCATAAAATTAGCTTCATTATTGACCAGCCAATGAAAACCACTATAACCATGTCCACCTTTGCTTAATTACAAACATCCTCTGCTTAATAATATTCCTAGTACATATCCCTTGCATACTTGCAAATCTAGATTGTCTTAATGTTTTGCTGTCAAAGTATAGATTTCCATCATTTTCAACATGCCTTCTGGCACCATGAACCAGCATTCATTGGCCCCTTTAAAAACTAATTTTATAATTTTGGTACACTAAAAATATTTTTTTTATAGTAGTCTATTAAGAAGTGGACTTTAAGCCTAACTTAACCCCATAAAATCGGCTCACTCTCCTCATGCCGAGACTGCCAACTCGTGCGTGAGACTATATATTATGGGTGATCCGATAGCGGGTGACACGATAGGCCCAACACAAACATTCACTAGGATAGGCTCGAAATGACTCTGATACCATATTAAAAAATGGATTTTAAGCCTAACTCAACCCCATGAAACCAGCTCATAGGGTGAAGTTTGCACCCACTTATATACTATGAAAGACTCTAATCTCTAGTCGATGTGAGATCTCCAATACACTCCTGACGCCGAGAGTAACAGCTTATGCGTGGGACAACATATTACGAGTGGTCCGATAAGCGCATGCGTTTTTCCTGCTAATTGGATTTACATATTAATTTTCTTTACCATATTATGGTTGTTAATCATCTGACTAGATTTTATACATGGAGATCAAATACAAATCTCTTTAATATAAGAAAGCCACCATATTATGCTTACACTGGGAGATTTTGAGCTCCTAATATTATAAACTAAAGACTGATTCAATGATGCTATATATGTTCACATAATTACTGTATCATTGTTTCTGCTATTGCTGTCTACACAGTCCTGATCAAGACGGTCTTATGCAACCATAGTTGTACATGTTTTGAATGTAATATATGTTTTTACATAAAGTTTTTGTTCGGGAAGTAGTATATGTTTTAAAAGAATGTGTTGAATATCCCACATCGACTAGAAATTAAAGCTTTTCATAGTATATAAGTGGGTACAAACCTTGAGTTAGGCTTAAAGTCCCATTTGTAATCTTTGTAATAGAATGTAAGGAAGTTGGCTCATTATGTGCTTATATTTGTTTATACGAGTTTGGAGCATCTCAAATGATTCATTTCATTCAACTAATTTTCTTCTCATTTGTTTTTTTTTTGCTGTTCAGAAAATATATCATGCTTAATCACTGTCTCATATAATTGATTTATCTGGTTTGAATTAATAAAGTGGTACCTGAGTTGTTATAAATTTTCTCAATTATTTCTGAGACTGCTGCATTCTGGTTATTCAGACGTGAGAGTGATTACTCGTGAGGTATGACCAAGGGCTTATGTTATGAATCTCTGGACCATTTATTGAACCATAATTGTACTCTTTTCAGTGACTCAGTTTTTGGTCTTCACCCAGTTTTCCCAGAACCCTCTTAAGATGGCCCTCACTACTTGTTACTTTAGAGTCCCTTAACATCCAAACCCTACTCATTTCAATTTCCTTAAGATTTTAGAGTCCCTCTCTTTCTGTCTCTATATAACCTTCTCTGCTCTGGTATATGCATGGTAGTAGCAGGAGTGCTCCTAGATGAAAAACAACACTGGAGTGTGGATTCCCTCAGGAACATCTTCAACAGTTAAAAGAATAATATTTTACTTTCTTTCAGAGAGAGGAGAAGGAGAATTTGTTTTCTCTTTGTGTTTCACTTTGTCTTTTTCCTCTCCTTATATTCTTCTCCCTTTTCCTCAAAAACTTCTTAACCCTAATCTTCTGATATTTTATTTGTTATAATTTGATAATAGTGTGTACTGTAGAAATGGATTGTCCTTTTTTTTACTCACCTCAGTAGTAGATCATTGCACTTAACATACACACTTTTATTTATATATATATAGTGTTCTTTTTATTTTATTTATTCTGTTCTGATTAAAAAAATAGAAATATATATATATATATATATATATATATATATATATATATATATATATATATATATATATATATATATTAATATATATATTTTTTTTTTTTTTTTTTTTTTTTTTT
>Ga0123342_1002570_pt1 | contig 30002 bp, 19 predicted proteins | sample Turbeawhitnodule_FD_89960 | JGI IMG/M metagenome (GOLD analysis project Ga0123342, IMG submission 89960) | Root nodule microbial communities of legume samples collected from Mexico - Turtle bean Mexico white nodule | ecosystem: Host-associated > Plants > Roots > Nodule | place: Mexico: Nepantla... | reverse complement strand
CTAATCTCTAGTCGATACACACCCCTCACGCCGAGACTGCCAACTTGTGCGTGGGATTATATATTATGGGTGGTCCGATAGCGGGTGGCACGATAGGCCCAACACAAATACTCGCTAGGATAGACTCGAAATGACTCTGATACCATATTACGAAGTGGACTTTAAGCCTAACTCAACCCCATAAAACTGGCTCATAGGGTTGAGGTTTGCACCCACTTATATACAATGAAAGGCTCTAATCTCTAGTCGATGTAGGATCTCCAACATTGATAATAATTTTTTTAAATAATGACTATAATAAAATAATTAAAAGAATTATAAATAATAATGATAAAAATAAATAAAATGAAACAATAAAATTAAAATTATAAAATAATTATAAAATTGTTATCTTTTACTTAATTAAAATTAATTTATAATAATATAAGTAAACTAGTTATAATATATATATATATATATATACATATATATTTTATAATTTTTTAAAATTTATTATATCTATTACTTACAAATTTTTTATAAATTTTTCTTTTACTTTTCACTCTATTTAATTAATTTATTTTAATTTTATTTACTTTAGTTCAAATAACTTCACTTCTATATTATTTTTTTCAAATTCACTCTTCAAAATCTGTAATCCAAACAAAAGAGTAGTGTTGTAAATATGGAAAACCAACAATCCAATTCCCTTAGTCGTATATCAGAAGAACATCAAATTTAACTCTAAGTTGTAATAACTACTATCAAAATTTGGAATTGTAACACTAGTTTGCCCTTTTGAGTCACAAGACCATCTTAATAAAGAAGTCGGAAGCATAAAATTTGACTTATTTATTATCAATTATTATTACAAGCTCGTCAAGATAACTAAATACGTTTTAAAAAAGTGAACTTGTTTTTAATCGATATTTTTTTTAATTTATTTAGTTTCTGGATGATATTTGTGGCAGGTATTTCCTTTTAATAGCATATAATTTCTATTCATAATATTTGGATGGTGGTTGAATATGATTGTTTTGATATTAAAAATGTTTTCTTTTTACTCTGTAATAAATATTTAATATTAGTCTAAAATAACTCAATTTTCTTAACATAGATCACTATCTTTTTGGGATATAAGTACATTGGCATAATGAAAATTAGATAGTAATTTTATTAATGGCTTTAATAATTTCAATGACATAATAATATTTTAAAGTAAAATGTTTATAACTAATATAAAAAAGTGGTTAAGCGGCAGAAAGCATTGTTGTGGTTAGCTTTGATTGCATCTAGAGTGGAAATGGTGAAGTCAAAGAGATTTGAAGGAAAGGTGGCGATCGTGACGGCTTCCACGCAGGGAATCGGTTTAGCCATAGCCGAGAGGCTTGGCCTTGAGGGTGCTTCCGTTGTCATCTCTTCTCGCAGACAGGTTCAATTCTCCTTTCTTAATTTCTTTTCTATCCGCTCAATTTTACCTTTTCCCTTCATATTCTTCATCTTCATCCCCTTCAATTATCGCAGCAAAATGTTGACGCAGCGGCAGAAAAATTGAGGGCTAAAGGAATTGAAGTGTTAGGGGTTGTTTGCCATGTTTCTAATCCTCAACAAAGGAAGGACTTGATAGAAAAAACTGTACAGGTCAGAATTTCAGATTAATACTTTAACGCTGTAAACCATCACTTTTAAGTAATTCTAACTCATAGTTCTAAAACTTTGTTGTACAGTAATTTTATTGTTATTTATAACAAGTTATCCTAAGGATGATTTCTAAGTAGTTGACACTTTAAAAACATTTATACTTAATTTACATTTCTATTGAATTTTTACCGTAAAATTAAATAATTTTTTTAACGATAAATCGCAGTGTTTGATTTGATAACAATGAATAGTCTTGGCCCCCTCGATCATATTTTGTACGAGTCTAAATCTCATTAAGGCATATTATTATTTGTTGTTTTCGTCAGGAGGTGAGACTGATACTTGGCCTTCATTTTCTTCAATAAATAGTTTCTATAAAGTTGAAATCTGGTCTTCAAACTTAGTTCTTCTAATATGTGATTGAACATTCTGGTTTGTTACAGAAGTATGGAAGGATAGATGTTGTTGTGTCCAACGCTGCTGCAAATCCTTCTGTTGATTCCATCTTGCAAACGAAAGACTCTGTCCTTGACAAGCTATGGGAGATAAATGTCAAAGCCACTATACTTCTTTTGAAGGTAATTAACTCTGAAATGGCCAATACAAAGAATAACGAATCTGATACTCTTGTTCATATGATGTGTTGATGATGTGATTGGTTTATATTGTGATTGATTTATGCAGGATGCTGTGCCTCACTTGCAGAAGGGTTCTTCTGTTGTTATCATTTCCTCAATTGCTGGTTATAACCCGCCACCTTCTTTGGCTATGTATGGAGTGACCAAAACAGCCCTTCTTGGACTTACCAAAGTTAGTACATGACTTGCAATGTTCCTTTAGAAGAATATAAACCACCGTTACCATCTTTTTTTTTAATTTGCTAATGGTTTGTAATATGCTGGGTAGGCCCTGGCTGCTGAGATGGCCCCAGACACTCGTGTAAACTGTGTTGCTCCTGGTTTTGTGCCAACCAATTTTGCTTCATTCCTTACAACTAATGATGCTGTGGTGAGTGTCTTCTGACAACATCCTCCCTCTCCCCCCCAATAGGTTTTCCTCCTCCCCCCTCTACATTTAATCCTTCTGTGTTACTGCAGAGGAAAGAGCTTGAACGTAAGACATTTCTTGGAAGGCTTGGTACAACAGAAGACATGGCTGCTGCAACAGCATTTTTGGCATCTGACGATGCTTCTTATATAACAGGAGAGACTATAGTGGTTGCAGGGGGAACGCCTTCAAGGTTGTAGCGTCCACTATTATTTTCTCAGTCAACACATATCTGAAGTTCTCGTTTGCAAGAAATTATAACGTGGTCGAGGATCGTGTGGTACCGGGACAATTTCCAACATGTCCTGTTAGTGGTTATGGCCCCTCTGCACCCATGGGGGTATATATGTGTTCACTTAGTGTTTATTTCCATTGCTTTTTAAGACCGCAAGGATATTACTAAGCTATGTTTGGGGTTATTTATTGAAGAAATTATTAGAGTTATCACTTTTTAAAAGGAAAAACAAGTTATGTACAATAGGAGAGTATTAGGGAATTTACATTGCATGGTAGAAAAAGAAGTATGAAATACGTGTTTATCCGAATTCAATTAAATTGCAACAAAATCTTTCATAATTTTTCGAATTATTCTAGTGCCCTGCAGGCAAGTGTCAACTCACTGGTATTTGTCTACTGCTACGGAGTATTTGAAGAGTAGAGGTAACTTTTGAAGAGAACTTCTTCCCTGCAAGTGTGATGTGTCGTAACTTGGTTTAAATATCCTTTTTTTTTCAAAGTTTTAGCGTTTTAAAGTAATGGTAGATGCTTTAAAAAAATAATGTGCGGTTATATATATATATATATATGAAAAACTTTTTTTTCCTAGAATGGAAAAATTAAATAAGAAATGAAAAACCAGCATTTATAACTAAAAGGAAACACTTGTTTTGAACCAATCCTGATCAGATTCATGGATAGCAGGAAATGAAGTTTGTTACTATGTGATTACCTTTTATATGCTCTCTTATGCTTATAATGAATCAAGAAGCCTCAAGATGATAAGTAGGAAATGTGGCAGACTGAGAATTACATGAACAGGGTTGGGCTTGGATGCCTTGAATGTTGTTTTGAGCTTCCTAGTTGGGGGGCTAACCTTCTTGAACACCAATGGGACTTGATTTTGGAGTTGTGGAACTGCTTGGTGCTCTCCCTTTTGCAAAGTTTAGCTGGGATGGTGGCAGACTTAATAATCTGTATGCATGGACACCTGACTCTATGACAGCATGTTGTGAGAGCATGTTGTCATAGAGTCCGACTCTGATATCGCAGCCAAATTCCATAGTTCTTGATTTTGGTTGGATTTTTCTCAAAAATCTCATTGATGGCTAGAATTTGCCCGTTGCTTTTCTTGACTTTCTTTAGGTTGCTCAAGAAATACCAGAACTTAGATTTGGCACGGACCTCAGTAGGAAGAGCCTCCCCACAACTTGCTACTGGTGAAACCTGAAGTTGACCATGGTTACAACTTACAACTGCTTACTGTTGTCTCAGTTGCAGATATTTTTTCTGTGCATCATATACTAAAATCTTTTACTCAACATAAATGATAATTGATTTCGATTTCTAAATGAGATTTTTATCCATACCAAAATTACTTTTATTAACAAAATCTGTTGTTAATCATATAAAAAATATATTTCAAACAGATCGGTTAAACTATGAAAAGGATAATTGCTTATTTGAATGACTTTATCAAGATATTAATAGAACAGCTCTTGCATAAACATTCTTATATATTTTTATACTTTGATTTTCATTGGAAGAACTCTTTCTTATTTTTAACAGAATCAATAGTGTAATCTGTGAAGTTCAAAAATTTCACCTTTTCGTTAACTCAATTTACTAGAATGTTATATAACTCTTTTAAAACAAGAGTTACTAGTTAATTTTGGTTATGTTTCCAAAACAGAACAGTTGTATTGTAACAAAAAGAGAGTTTATAAGTTCTTCAAGAGTGATTTGAATAAAATATAACAATTTTACTTCTATCCGACCAACATTTGTGTTATGAAATCATACCTTTGTGTGTGTGAGTGAACACCAAAGTGAGAACCATGTGTGCTAAAGTGATCCAGAGAAAAAGGGAGATTATTACTAGAATCAACCTTAATAGTGGTATCAGTTTGCTAGGTGAGATGGTGACTAATAAAGAATTAGAATCAAGGGTGGACTCTTTGGAGAAATTGGTGGCAAATTCTCAAGAAGCAACCCATAAATCTTTACAAGGTTTACAATAGGTTGTTGAAGGTTTAATTTCTTCCATGTCTGTTGGGGCCATCTTACAGCAACTTCCGTCTTCTTCTTGCAAAATCAAGTACTTGTCAAGATTTCTTCTCCGGTGCTTGATAAAACCCAATTGCATTTTCCATCATTTGATGGATCCAATTTTTGGGATTGAAGGGCCAAAGTGGAGCAATAATTCGAATTGGAGGACACCCCAATACAACAAAGAGCAAGATTATTGCCGCTTTTAATGGAGGGCAAGGCTTTTGCGTGGCAAAGTCATTACATTAAGACTTTTGATTTCCAAGATCAATCTTGGACACAAATCTTGAAGGATGCAACTCAAAGATTTGATGATGGTGCCTTTTATGATCCCGTGGCTGAATTGGCTGGTTTAAAACAGGGAAGTTCTTTAGTTGATTATTTGGAAAAAAGATTGATAATCTATTGGCCAGAGTTATGGTTTCTGAAGAAATTGTTTTGAATTTTTCTTGTTAGGTTTAACTGTGAGATTGGAGTAATAAGTTCGTTGACACATACCTTCTACACTTCAAGAAGCAGTGCAGTTAGTCCGTCTCCAGGAAGATGTATTGCAGGGATTGACTGGTTTCAATGGAAAGTTCAGAGGAGCAACACATGAATTTTAAGATAGGAAATCAATCCGAGTTTTACCATAAATCTAACTTATTACTACATTACAATCTCATGTTGCACCAAGTTCCTTTAAGCCAATCATAAGATTAATACTGCAGGTTCTATTTCAAGAAAAGAGGTTAGTGAACGTATTTCTAAGGGGTAGTGTAGATTCTGTGGTGAAAAATGGGATAAGAACCATAAAAATAAATGTAAAGTTTGGGGCAAATTAAATTATATTTTGGTTTCCCAAGATCAGATTTAGGATCTTTTGGATGGATTGTATGGAGCTACTTATTTTTCAAAATTAGACCTAAGAAGTGGATATAATCAGGTTAGAATGCATCCATCATATATTTATAAAACAACTTTTAGGACTCATAATGATTTGTATGAGTCGGTACTTTTGCCTTTTAGTCTTAGTAACGCCCCTTCTACATTTTCAAATCTTATGAATTATATTTTTCAATCTTATTTAAGAAAATTCATATTGATTTTCTTTGATGATATATTAATCTATACTAAGACTTAATGCATTGACATAACCTTACCATATTACACAATCATGTTTGAGTAAAAAGAAATGTAGCTTTGGAAAGACACAGATAAATTATTTGGGACATCAAATTTCTATGCAAGGAGTTCAACCTGATCTAGAAAATTTTTGGTTGTTCAAGAATGACCACAACCTACCAATTTAAAGGAGTTGCATGGATTCTTAGGACTGTCTGGCTACTATAGACACTTTATTCAGGAGTATGCTAAGATTGTAACACCTTTGACAACTTTACTACAGAAAAATATTCCTTATGTGTGGGGTGTTGAAGCTGATACAACTTTTCACAGGTTAAAAGAGGCATTAACCACTGCTCCAATTTTAATATTACCAGATTTTTCCCAATCTTTTACTATTGAAACTGATGCTTCAGGAATAAGGATTGGAGTAATCACCCTATTGCCTACATAAGTAATGCAATGGGACCTAAATATCAATTGTTATCTGCATATGAGAGAACTTTTTGCTATTCTACTTGCTGTAAAAAAAGTGGCAACATTATTTTTTAGATCAATATGTGGTAATAAAAACATATCAAAAGGCTTTGAAGCATTTGTTGGATCAACCACCTACAATAATGTCATAGAATTGGGGTTTGGAAAAGCTTATAGGTTTGGATTTTCGCATTGAATATAAAAAAGGTAAAGACAATGTAGTAGCAGATGTACTGTCACGAAACTCTACCAAAGGTAAGTTAGCTTCAATGTTTGTAATAACTTCTGAATTAATTCAGAGAGTTAAGGATTCTTAGACAGGGGATCATAAATTACAAAAAGTTATTAATAGTATTCGCTTGACTCAAAATCCTTATAAACATTATACTTTTGAGAATAATTTATTGAGGAGAAAAGGTAAGTTAGTGGTTGGAGACAATGCAGAATTGCGAAAATAGATTCTCCAACACTTTCATGATTCAACAATCGGAGGCCATTTAGGATATGAGATGACTTATAGAAAAGGATTAAAGATCACTTTTATTGGAAGGGTAGGTAGAAAGAGGTCAAAAAGTGAGTCTAGAATTGTCATATATGTAAAAAAATGTAAGCCTTTACTTCAATTTCCCGTGGGTATGTTACAACCATTATTTATTCCTGATAGTCCTCGGAAATTTATATCCATGGACTTTATTTTTGGTATCCCTAAATCTTGTTCTATGATTGTATTTTTTGTTGTTATAGACCGTTTAACTAAGTATGCTCATTTTTTGCCACTTGCACATCCTTTTGGAGCGGCTAAGATGACAACCCTTTTCATGGACAATATTATCAAGCTTCATGGATGGCCACTGGACATCATATCGGATAGGGACTCCATTTTCATGAGTCATTTTTGGATTGAGTTGATGCACAAGAATGGTGTCAAGCTTCTACGCTCAACGAATTTTCATCCACAGGCAGATGGTCAAATAGAGGCGGTAAATAAATCCATCAAGGCTTATCTTCGTCGTGTTTCTAGGGACACTCCTTCCAAGTGGACTAAGTACTTACCTCTTGCGGAATTGTGGTACAACACCAAATTTCATATAGCTATACAGTTGACTCCATTTGAAGCTCTTTATGGCTATCCTCCTTCTATTCCCACTACTATAAAAAATACAAATTCTTTAATAGAAGCGGTAGCCTATACTATGAAGACACGAGATGAAATTAATAAGCTATTATAAGCAAATCTGGTTAAGGCACAACAACATATGAAGTTTTATGCGGATTTAAAAAGGACTGAGAAGTAATACAAGGTTGGAGATTGGGTTTATTTAAAGATTCAACCATGCAGGCAAACAACTTTATCCAATACACATTTTCACAAGTTAGCTGCCTGATATTATGGTCCCTATAAAGTTTTAGAAAGGATTGACAATGTGGCTTATAAATTGGAATTACCTACTGACTCTAAATTCATAATATTTTCCATGTTTCCTTACTCAAACCATCAGATGGAAATAAACTAGTATCTACAACTTTACCTTTTGTTGACAGTGATAGTCATTTTGTTCCACAACCATTGGTGAATTTACCTCGTAGAATGAAGAGACAAAACAATAAATTTATAACTAAAGTGTTGGTGCAGTGGACTGAGACAAATCCAGAAGATGCAATCTGGAAAAACCTCTATGAAATGCAACATAAATTTCCAGACTTTAAATGGGTGTAGGGGTCGGGCCTTATGGTCAAGTCTTTGTTCATGGAAGAGACATTTGTTATATAAGTATTTTAAAACAGAGTTAATAGTTAGTTTTGGTTATGTTTTCAAAACCGAACAACTAGAAAGTGGGTTTATAAGCCCTTCAAGGGTGCTTTGAATAAAATATAACAATTTTACTTCTATCCTACCACATTTGGGTTGTGAGAGCATACCTTTGTGTGTGAGTAAACATCAAAGTGAGAACAGTGAGTTAGAATGATCCAGAGGAAATGGAACATTATTACTGAAATCAACCTTAAAATATGAATTCTCTTAAAAACATTTTATAATTCTATTTTTTTAAAAGAAAAATTGACAAGGTGATTTTTGTTAATTTTTATATTGCACAAATGTTTATATTATTATTATTATTATTATTATTATTATATAATGATATATCAATGAAGTTATTGAAAGATTATTATTATTCGATAGATAGATGAGTGAATTATTATAAATTGGTATTGATAAAAAGATAATATACTCAAACTATTAACAATATTTATTATGTATTCAATATAATATAATTGTCTTTAGTTTATTTCTTCTGCTCCATAATAAGGAGCATCTACCTTTCCCTTACTCTCTTTCAATCACCCCTTTCTCTACCAAATAAATATAGCTTCATCCAATATACAAAAGAACAAGTTTCAGGCATAAAGAAACCAGAAAAAAAGAGAGTCTTCATGCTCAGCCCAATAAAAAGAGAATGATTAATCAAGGTTGAACTATACATACATTTTTTGTTGGAGAACCTTGTTCTTCATTTATACTTTGCATTCACGTCTGCAGGAAAAAGCTACTTTTTTCTAAATTATTGAAAAGACACTTTTTGAATAAATATTTATTATAAAAAATAAATTTTAAAAATACTATTCAATATAATTTAACGTGTATGATTTATACATTTTTATCTAGTATGAATCAATAAAAAAGTTATGATAGATATAGTTTGTAAAATAATTATTATGAAAATCATCAAACTTATTGTATACGGTTGCTACATGTCTATAATCATTTAATGAATTTTTTACGTGAGACTTTTTAACGTAATCTTTTTATATTTACCACTGAATAAAAATAATAAAAACTATATTGCATCTGAAATAAAATATAAGATTTGCCAAAATATTATTTAAGCAATAAACGACTATCTCCTGGTAAAAAAAATATTAGAATGTTTTTCCAGATTATACTACTTGGTTTGAAGTTCGTCACAACATCATTTATAGAGAAGGAAAAAAAATTAAAAAAATAATACTAAACATACTTTTAGTTTATCCATTTTTATATAGTTTAAAAATATTTATATAAAAATGTAACCTTTTCCATTTAAGATGATTAGAGGTTGAAAGAGTCTTAACAATAAAAAGATTGTTTTTTATTAAAAAAAAAACAAAAATAACTAACCTGTATCCTGGGAGGAAAAATACAAAATAAAAAAGTCCATGGACAGCATGGTGGTAGTTGTTGATTAATTGGAATCAAACTATTTTGAGTGGGATAGAGGGATTGGAATGAAGCTTTGGAGGGTGAAATGGAGGGTTTGGTTTGGTATGAGTATTTTGTTCCCTTAATCTTTCATCTTTGTATGTTCATATCATATCATATGTCTTCTCCTCATTCATTTCCTAACACATTTGTCTTAATCTGATTCACACACCTTTCAATTTTTATTTAAAAGGTTTGATTCCACACACAGAATCCCTTCCTTCCTTTGCAGCAATTCAATCCAATGCTTGGTTGGAATATTATAACCTTATATGATCCACAATTGAAATGCTTAAAGAACAGAAATCTAATCTACTGAATTGATTATCCCAGATGGAATAAAGGAGACTCAACTCACAAAAAATGTCTGCCAATATGTATATACATATAGTTGATGCAAATCCAAATCAAAATCCCTCAATTAAGGTACTGCATGCACTTTCTGTACCTTTCAGTACATTTTTTTTTGTGAGAAGAAGGAAAGATAAACTAAGAGTTGAATCATGAGTGGCATTTGGATCAAACGGTTCTTGACTTGGCACTTGTGTGCGCTTTAATCTTTATCTTTTTGGCTGGGTTAGGTGCCACATGTACATGCATTCTAGGACTTTTTTTGGTGCTAACAATGTGGTGCCACAGTTAAAGGATGCAACATGGGACATATCCCAAACTATGAGTAGAATGAAAAGTACAAAATTGTTGGATGAGCAAAACGCAAAGCTCAAATCTACCATGCTTTGCACTGTGGCCACTTATCATTGATGATGTGATGATGCATGCAAGAAAAGAAACGCGAACAGAAGCAAGGTAGCTCAATTAAATTAAAATCGAGCAAAAAGTCTCTCTCTCTCTCTCTCTCTGGCTCTACTTTTGAACCAAGCACTCACGAGACACCCTTGAAGCTTCACCCTTTGAATTCATCTTTATGGTGCTACACGACCTAATCCTCCTCACCCCTCCTATTACGAGAAACAAACCGTGAAAACTGCTTCTTCCTCTTTTCTCTTCTCTTCCTCCTTAGAATTTCCATCTTCATGAACGTTCCCTGCAATTAGTTCCAATTCCTATGTTTGTGTTGCACAAATTTTCACCCTCCACAGCTTTGAATTCATAAACAAAGTGTCACAATTGCTTGATATGAACACATCTTTATTTTCCTCTCTTAAAAGCCAGAAGCTTCTTCTCTGAATTCGTAAATGAGTCTTTTTGACTCGTATTCTTCTTCTTGTTTTTCAATTCTTGTTGGAGCCTATGTTTCGGAATCGGTTTATGCACTTCCTGAAATCGGTTCACACGTTCAGAAGAAAATCTCCTTTTGACAGTTTGTGTTGACAAGCAAAGCAAGCATCATTCACTGCACATATTTCTTTCAGAGGCATGCACTTTGCTAGAGCTTCAATGGCAGGCTCATGTTTTCATGCGCTTCGTTTGAGGAGGTTCAAGAGTAAGCCTCTGCCAGAACCCTCTTCGTCTTCCAAGACCCGGTTGGATTCTGACTTGGAGAACATGGAGAGAAGAAGGTTTGACAGCTTGGAATCATGGTCCATGATATTGGACTCTGAGAATGTGGAGACATGGGAAGCATCAAAGGAGGATCAAGAAGAATGGACTGCTGACCTTTCCCAACTTTTCATAGGTAACAAGTTTGCTTCTGGTGCTCACAGTCGGATTTACCGTGGAATTTACAAGCAGAGAGCTGTTGCTGTCAAAATGGTCAGGATTCCCACACAGGACGAGGAGAGAAGAGCCTTGCTCGAACAGCAATTCAAGTCAGAAGTTGCTTTACTTTCTCGTCTCTTTCACCCTAACATAGTGCAGGTAATTAAGCTCTTCAACTCTACACCACTCAACTTTTAGTCCCCATGGTTTTTCTTTCTTTGGCTTTATCAATTTTTGTTTCTGTCGGATTTGGAATTGAAGGAGAACACTATTGAACTGTTTTTGACTTCAAACTTCTACTGCATACATACTCAGATTAAACCACAGTCACATACTTAAAAGAACTTATGGACCTTTCTTTCTTTATCCTTTTCTTTTTTCTATACTAACATCTATACTTAATTACCCCTTTATTGGGGGAAATGAAAAAAGAAAAGAGTGTTTAATCCAAATAAATTACCCTAACGAGAAACTACCAACCTGATAAAAAAAAAAAATTTCCTTTTGACTTTTTTTGGTGTATTTAAGGGATGCAGCATGTTGAGTAGCATATTTAGTAATGTAGTTGTAGTGGTCAATCGCATTTATTATGTTGAAGGGCAGGGGAGTGTGTAATAGTCGCATTATAATATATGAATATGAATATGAAGATGCAGGGGTGACTAATAATGTGTATTAATTTACAGTTTATTGCAGCTTGTAAAAAACCGCCGGTGTACTGTATCATAACAGAATACATGTCACAAGGAACTCTGAGGATGTATCTGAACAAGAAAGAACCTTACTCTCTTTCGACAGAAACCATACTAAGGTTAGCCCTTGACATATCAAGGGGTATGGAGTACCTTCATTCGCAAGGTGTGATCCACAGAGACCTCAAGTCAAATAACTTGCTTCTCAACGATGAGATGAGGGTTAAGGTGGCAGACTTTGGAACATCGTGTCTCGAAACACGGTGTCGGGAGACCAAGGGAAACATGGGAACATATCGTTGGATGGCCCCTGAGATGATTAAGGAAAAACCTTACACTCGTAAGGTTGACGTTTACAGTTTTGGAATTGTTCTCTGGGAACTCACTACTGCTCTACTTCCCTTCCAGGGAATGACCCCTGTTCAAGCTGCTTTTGCTGTTGCTGAGAAGGTCACATCCCTATGCATATAATGCTGCGTCCATTTTTAATTCTCTGCTTAATCTTCTTTTCTTATCTTGCTAATTAGTCATATATAAAACTATTATTCCGGCATATAATTCACACATCATCAACTCTCAAACCTACTCTTCAATCCTCTACCTACCTTATGAATACATCTCAGTTATGAATCTTTAGTGTTATACTCAATATTCTTAAGCATGTTTAGATAAATTTCTCTACATACTCGTTACAAGAAAGGAAAATAAGAAAATAAATTGAAATTAATGTTATTTCATATAATTCTTTTACATAAATTAATTTTAACTTATGATAAAGATAAATTCTTTGTTTTTTTTACCTAAAGGAGTTTATACAGAAGTTTCTTCTTGCATGTCCTTAATGTTAATACTAATAGTATTGCCTTCTTTCAATTGGCTCTTGGTCTATTATTGTAATATCAGAGCCAGAAATGCCTTAGTTCAGAGTCAGGGAGTAATGAATTTCACATATTTCTCTTGTTATAAGGCCGTCCAAAATGCTGTCAATTGTTTGTATAAAAAAATGGTTAAGATGTTATTGTAACCATAAAAGAGAAAGTAAAAAGTGACATAAAATTTTAACTGCTACATTAATAGTTTTTGTCAAGATCTTTTGAGGAGCAATATCAAGGTTTATATTGGTCATTGCGTTCTCGTGTAGAACAGAAACTTTGTGTAGAATAAAGTAGGCTAAATTACCAGCGTATGGGGGTAAAGACGCAATTGAGGAAGTGTTGACAAGTGTAGTTCCTAGGATGCAACAAATAAGGTAGGAGCTAACAACGTAGCATCCGGCGCAGTTACTGTTGCCAGCAACTTAGCATTCCAGGTATGGAAGCTTGGAATTATTTGACCACATTTAAGCTAACTCCACGTGAGGAATTGCACTAACTTCCTCTTGAGATTCTTTATTTGTTTTGGTCAAGACTTTCTTTTGAATTTGATGCAAAGAGTAGAACTGCAAGTCCAAGGATCTTGACTTTTTGTGAGTGGGGGTCCACGGACAAATATGAGTCTTGACTTGAATCCCTTAATGGGTAAAGTGGATGGATGGGCCTTGAATGTGTTCCCTCATTAGTCCCAATGAGTTGGAAAACATATCAGTGACAATTGTTCCACTATGGTGCATTAATGTGACAAAATGGTATGCTATCATTTTATGTGTGCAACTTTTATGCTGTCAGACAATTAAGAACTACTCTCAGTGTATCATTAATGCATGAAATTGTAATTCTAAAATGTTACTTTTTCACAACTGCAAATTGAAATGTAATAGTTTACCGCTGTAATTTAACTAATATAATTTTAAAGTTGATTAATGTCAGCAAAAAGTGGTTTCTCTTTCCAATTGTAATATGGTTAATGATTTTCAACATATGAAGACTCATTAGTGTTATTATGTTAGCATCTGCTATTTTGTATTACTAATTTAATTGAGCACTGATTTGAGTTATTTGAGCAGAATGAAAGGCCTCCACTGCCTGCTAGTTGCCAACCAGCACTTGCCCATCTGATAAAGCGTTGTTGGTCAGCAAACCCTTCAAAGAGGCCAGATTTCAGTGACATTGTGTGCACTCTGGAGAAGTACGATGAGTGTGTGAAGGAGGGTCTTCCTCTGACTCATCATTCAGGCCTTGTCAGCAAAAACATCATCATTGAACGCTTAAAAGGTTGCGTCTCTATGAGCTCTTCCATACCTGTACAGGCTTGATTCCCTATATAAGGTATATTGCTGTTGTCATCCATATTGAACCTCTTATAACTTTGCATTATATATATATTAATTACACATGCTTCATGTTCTTTCAACTGTATTATTATGTAACTGTACTTTTTTCAGTTGTGTCAAAGGGATCACTTATTTCATTAGAGACAGGTACAACTGAATTATGTTATCTGCTTAACTCTTAATTTGCAAACACACACAAGCATAATACAAGTGGATTAATTACTTTTGTGCATGCAAAAAATGTGCGATTCTATAGCTAGCTACCTGAAACGGTAATCTGAAGCACACCAACCTCCAACTACCATGTGCTAATTACCAAACTCAACAAAGCAACAGCATCCATCCTACCAAACTACATGAGAGCAAAGTACTACTGCATTAATAATACATTGGCAACTGTTAAATTCCACCCACCACAAACGCTGACATTATTCTTAACTAAAACTACACTACTGTTGGAACCCTCATTTATATTTCATCCCTTATCTTCCAAGTTAATTTTCACCTTAATTAAGCACCCTGCAAGTTAACTATAAAATAATTACAACATTTCTATTGTGATAGTTACTCATGAATAATTAATTTTTCAGTTCAGTAGTTACTGAAGGAATTGGGTAGATTGAAGTGCAACTTCAAATGCTACACAATATTGTAGAATTTATATGGGTCAGTCCACTACTAGATATTCCTGTGTCAGGAACTTTAGATGAGTACGGAATCATGCTAATGCTAAGCTGTGTACCAATTATATGTAATTGCTATTTAATATTAGTATCAGTCACAGAATTATGGCTTCTTACTCAAGATGCACGCTTTGCTTTTCTGATTGCTCTTTCCTACACTTTCTTTGAGGATCTGCTATACAAAAAGGGATAAAAATGTTGTTTGTTTGGTAGTGGGGCATATGTGTTTAAAAAATCTGTGGTGCTGCAGTATATTAAAACATCTAGTAGTATCTTGAAAGGTAAATAGCCTTAGAAGTAGCAAACATGAAAAGGAAAACACTTAAATTATTTTTGGATCATTTGGTTGTTGAGATTACATTTCCGTTATATTATCTGCACAAACATACTCCTTGTTAGCCACTTTCCTCCATCTTCTCTCTTTGTTCTTTTCTTTTTGGTCTCTTATGAACTTATAATTCACCCTGTATCAACCCTCAAACTCATGCCCCATGTTTTAAAAGAACAATATCAATTCACTGCATGAGTTAGTATGCATAAATCATACCATGAACAGGTATTTAGAACTCATGTTACTTAATCAATAGCACAATTTTAATTTATTGAAACTGCAAATTAATTATATCTTTATTTACCAAGTAAACAATAAACTTAGATCATTGGTGCATTATTTGGTAATTAGTGTACATAACTTAATTTATGGGCGCATGAGAATCATAGTTGAAAAGTGAGAAGACATGACGGACCCAATACCTAACTCCACTACATCTCCTTTTCTCCTTGTAGTCATTCACTACAAAAACTAAAATAAATGCCTAATGAAATGTATCTTTGATTACTTGTCACGCGTGATTGTAATTATGCTTACATTTGGCAAAAAATATTATATAAACAAATTTTAATACATATATCATAATTTATTGTTTATATTAAAAAGTGAACTTTAAAGTTAACTCAATCTTATAAAAAATCGAATTATAAAATTAAATTTGCATTCATTTATATATTATGAAATTCTTATTTTTAGTCGATGTCTCTTTCACGTTGAAAACTATGAAATTCGTGTGTGACTATATATTATAAGTAATCTGATAAGTCAAACAAATTCTTACTAGAATAGATTCTAAATAACTTTATATAGTGAATTTTAAGTTTAACTCAATTTTATATCCACTCTTTTAATAATTTAAGTTACAAACAAGATTAGAAGAATTATCTCACTTCCTTTTGAAATTTTCAGCATTTGAATGTGTCCCGTGAAAATTTAAACTATATTATTTATTTTGTTGTTTTAATATTATAATGATTTAATCATTACATTAATAATCATGATAACAAAAGTATAACACTTACATAAATTTATCTTATTTTTATTTTATTTTAAGATATAGTATTAATATTCAAATGTAATAGAAAAAAATATTACATAAATTATCTATAAATTAAAATTTATGCAGAAGTATTATAGAATTTACAGATTTTAGCTCTTTCATGTCAACTTACTTTTAAGTTTAACTAATTTTTCAAATCCTTTTAAACCAGTTTTTAAACTAATTTTACCAAACATGTACTTTATAACTTTTAATAAAAATAATCATCATCAGTCCTAATCATAGAATGGAGGGAGAGTGAGCAAAGGTCAAGGTTAGAGAATAGAGAAGGCTACAAAAGTTAAAATTCAAAATAATTGACTATATATATAAAAAAAATTATAGGTAGCAATGCTAATCATAAAAATTATTCATTATATTTAAAGTTTTAGGAACATAACTGGTCCTCAATTTTATTGAAAAAAAAAACTAATATTAGAGTAGAAAGTACATTAGTAATAACATTTCTCTAATTTCTTTTTTTTTATCTATAAATACTTAGAAGAAAGACACTTAAAATATTATGAAAAGTAACGATTGTATAGCTTTTGGGATGTGTACATTAGTAAGAAGCATATAAGATAGAGAGAGCGAGAAAACGTGAGATGTGATGAGAAAAAAACTTAGGACATATAAAGAAAATAAATTGTGCTGAATTACAAATTGAAAGTATATATATATATATATATACACACACGTCGTCTCGAGTATTTTTCATTTTAAGAGATAATATATATGTGTAATAAATTAAAGTGCAACCTCTTTAATGAAATTAATGCTTTTTTTTAAATAATTTATATTTTTCATGTTAAATCGTACTAATAGACATTATACAATATTTTAATATCTGGAATCATAAAATTTAAAGAGTTATTCCACTGGTTTAATGATATATTACCTATTATATATTTGTCTCTTTAATCACATGAGTGTATTCGATGAAAATTTTATTATATATTAATTTCTTTAATGACTAAGCAAAAGACTAAACATACGTGAGAGAATGGAAAATAAAAATTTGAAAATTTACTACAAACAAAAGCTATGAGGATAAGTTTGTAACATTCTCATATTTGATAATATATTATGTATGCAATATCTAATTAACATATAAATACATATTACTTTTTTATATTATATATATCTTAAAATATATTTCTCCTTTTCTTAGAGATTTTAATATATACACAAAAGTTTTAAAAAAAAACATCCAAAATAAAAACATATCATCTCTTACGGCTCATTGATGAGCTCTATTATTTGCAATCCCATATGCTCCTGTGTAAATTAACACGATCATCACAAATTAAAGAAAACAAACATAAAGTAAAGTACAAGGTAAGCTAGCTATTTTTAAAACTTCAAATATATAAAACTTTAAATATCAACATAAACCATCAATATTCACACATTTTCACAATTTCCTCAAGTGTCTATCACGTTCATCATTCGCATTATTCCTGTCAGATTTCTACCGACTAACATACTCAAACACTTGACTCTACTTTCGGAAGACTCGTGTATTGAAATTATTATCCAGGGACATGCATTTGTCATACTACTCACTGTGAATCCACACAGCCATGCGCATCATCTCAATGTCTCATCATCTCATCGTCTCATATGACAGGGTAAATCCATTTGATATGATTTGATCGGTGTTGAACTAAGTGAAGTTTTTCAATATATATTAACTCAATTCAATAATACAATTCAAATTATTCTCTGTATTATGAAATAAATACACGAACAAAAATTTAAAGTGCTACAATCAAATGACCATAAAATCCACTTAGTTGCCACAAGGTCCACTATCCACAAAATAAAACAAGATTCTTCCTCAAATTTACATGTAAAGAAAATTCACAACTCTAAGCAAAATTCTTATGCTGCTTTCTTGGGCACGCGATCTATATATAAATGATGTCATGAATGCAAAGGTTCATAAGGAAGCAAAATGTAAACATATTCTCACATGAATTACATAAAGTGGTTCAACTTTAACCATTTCAGTCAATATATTACTTTACTTTTCTTAAAAGAGACAATCATGCAAGTAAAAATTGGGGTTGGTGACCATGTCACCCCTACATCCAGATATTCTAACTGATAAGTGCCTAATTTTAGTAATGTTTCATATTAAAATATAGGAACTTATGATTATTAATTGCTAAAATAAATATAAAATAATCCTTAATTTATGAATTTATACCTTTTTACATATTTTATGATCTTTATTTGAATAAGAGCATTTTATTCCCAAATTTGGTGTTAATTTCAGGTTTTTAGGGAAGAATGTAGATGGCTGGGTTAAAGAATAATAATATAAGCTAAAAAGAGAAAGTTGGAAGGTCCCGAAATGCACAAGCGCACAAAAAGCCCAACTCAGCATCAGAGCAACTCGCTTAAGCGAGCTATATGTCGCTTGAGCGAGATAGCGCCAGAGACATTCAGTCTTTTTATGTTTTATTCGCCCAAACGAGCCCATCAGCACCACACAAGAAGTTACTTAACCTTAGCAAATTAGGTTAAATATGGGGCTTGAGGTTCAACCCTAGTGTGCAAGATTGAGAGGAAAACACCATTGAGTGACTTGTAACCCAATTGGAAGAATAGAAGGTGTTAGAAGATGTGTGGATAATTCTACCCTATGGATGTGGGAGTAATTTGTTCAAACTCTGTGTATTGAGGTGATATTTTAAATATAATATTTTGTTCTTGATTGATTATTGGTATTATTGTTTCGCTCCTAATGCATTGATCTAAAATCTAAAATCTGACTAAAAAGTATTTTTATGGTTTTGGCCTAAACATTAATACTTAACATATTTGAGTGTTAGGAATAGACTTGAAATCTTAATTACTACTATTAATGTCTAATCATAAAGTTAAGTTGTTTTCATAAATATGTAAGGAATCGATATTTAGGAAACACCTTAAAAATTTTATATGCGAAAAATCGATATAAATGATTTTTATATGTGCATAAATAAGAATCATAATAGCAAAATTGTATAATGATAATCAAAATACAAAAGAGTGAGAAAGATGAAACTCAATCCCTATTTTTCCAATTGAAGCAAAAACTCTTTGATTTGTTTTCTTGTTAATTCTTGCCATTATAACAATTCTCAAACCAACTTTTATTATTCTGTTTTATATTTAGCGAATCTTCTACTTCAATAGTCAACTGTTTCTTGTGGGTTCGATATTCGTCCTTAGGGACACATTAGTACTTCTGACAACGCGGTGCACTTGCCGTAAAAAGTAATCACTAACCTAGGGTTCTTTTGGAAAGAATAAGACTAACTTTCCTTACTTGAAATTTAACATATGCTCATTAAGAGCTCCAAATCAACCAAAAGCTTAAAGGTAATTAACCTGCACCACAGAGTCCTGATAAAAAATCTAATTACATAACTAGGACCCTGAACAACCTTAACAAGATCAAAATTTGACTAAAGAAGAAGAGCAAAAATGAACTTACTCTATCAGAGAGTCTAATTAGGCAGTCTTGTAGTCTTCACTGTCAGGAGTCTATTAGCGGACTCCGATCATCAAACTGATAAGCGAGGCTGTCAAAATCTTAGAGAGAAAGGAGAGGAAAGGAAAAAGGAAACTTTTAGAGAGATGGTGGTTCTTTTAAAATGAAACCTAAATAACTAAATTTTCTATTTATACGCTCTTTTCATTTTAATAATAAAATATTCATGTGTCATTCAAAATATACCACTTCTCTAAGATTATTTTTTGGATCCTTACAAAGTTGGTACATAACACATAGTTAAGGATTATTAAACCAATGTATCGTTTTTGTTAACATATGAGTTTTGGTCTAGTCCTCCATATTTTTGTATTTTTTTTCTTTTTTTTAATAATACTTTTTTCATGTGATGGCAAATGATTGTTGTTAGCATAACTGAGATGTCAAGTTGCATAATGATACCTAACATGAAAACTTTTATTTTAAGAATTATTAAACCAAAAATTAGGACACAAAACTTAGACTTTAATAGTAATTAATTTTATTAGGAACATTAAATTTAGTTTTTTAAAAGTAATTTTCACATATAAGCTGGTTAGACTTCAAATACTCTCAATATTTTCTAATATAAAACAAAATTAATGATAAATAGATTGTAATATTTTTTTTATAAACTCGGACTTTATATTTAACGAAAATTAATACAACCTTTTAACAATTGATCTATGGTGGATTTGCTTGATTTTTCAGTGTTTTTTTTTACTTAATTGATCTATAAATGTTTTTAGTGTAAATAATATTCAATTGACAGGTTCATTATTAAATAATAAATATGTGACGGGGATGCTGTGTTTGAAAAGATGTTGAAATCTCATTCAACTGATATTTTACACATTCTAATAAAAAAGGCATCTTACTATCAGAGTTTTTATTAATGGAGTTATTGTTTTAATATAGATCTTACCAACATCCAACATGAATTTTTTAAAATTAAAAATATTTTTTTACAAGGTATTCCTTTTCAATAAAAACTTATATTTATAAAATATATCCAAATCATATTTTTATTAATAAAAAAATCTTAAAAAATACATTAAATTTGAAGGCCACACAATACAAACATACAAATGACGTGTCCTTTAGATCTTATCATATAGAAAAAATGTTTATATTTATCGGAGTAATTAAAATATTACACTGGACCTACCTTTTCATGTTCATATTAATATATATATATATAATATATATATATATATATATATATATATATATTTAAATACGAGTTATTTTCATACCATCAATGAATAATAAATTATGATTACATCATGATAAGTGTAAGAAATAAAAGTAGTGGAAGTTGCAAAAAGCGTGAAGAATGGCCTCATCAAACTGTCTCATGCAATCTAATAATTAACAATATTTGGTGCGACATCGGTGTATAGTAATCTTTTCAACAACTAAACTCAGTGTGCACAAATAAAGAAATAAAAGACCAAAGAACAAATTTAATTATAAAAAGTTAAAATCTAGATAATAATACGAATACATTGGCATATCTTTCACAGATCACAATGAATTTATTTACTTTTACATTTATTATATTTCTTATAGTTTTTTATTAGTTAATATTTTTGTTCGGCAAGTATACAACAATTAAAGTTTAAAAAAAAATACTTTGCATTAGAGTATCTATAAACTAATGGTTTATATTAATTGTTTAAAAATAAAATATGTTTAATGTCACATTCGGTTTCAATTTAGTACAAAGATTTACTTTTAAGTTGAGGGTATATATTAATTAAAAAACTAATTACTATTTTTAAAATTTTTATTATTTAAAATTATTTTATTTAAATAATTTTTGGATTTTTTTTATTAAGTTGGTCATCATATTTGTTTTCATCAGATAACATCATTAAGAAGGTGATAAAATAAAAATAATTTTCAATCTATCATAATTTCTTATAGATTAAGTTTATTTGTGTTTTATAACCTCCTTTCTAGTTTTTATTTACATATAAAGATCAACCTTTGATTTTCTGTTTTTGGTATTTTTGGATGTTTATGAGGTGATTAGAGTTCTTAGAAGGAATTCCAAACCTTTTTCTATCATAAGATTCCGTTGACTTGAAAGAAAAACATTTACTAAGAAGAACTGAAAAAATAATTTTGTATTAATTTATTTGTAAATTTAGTAGTTGATTTTTTAGTTGAAAATTATTGAGAGTTTGATATTAAAATTGAGGGAATGCAACAAGTTATTAGATTTTGGAGGATGGTAGTATCCAGTTTTGGTTTTGGATTTGTTGTTAATCAAATGTTTTGAAGTAGTTGTATTTGGATGTTTTATAATAGATGTTTTAGTTAGATTATAATTTGAAATTGTGTGAATATAATGAATGCTTATTTGTTTATGTTGTTTAAGTTATAGTTGAGTTAAATTATGTCGTTTTTGGATTTGGGTACTCAAACACATTGAAGTTATATGACTTTTGAAGAATTAATACAATATTAAATAATGTTTTAAACTTGTTAAAGATATTAAGAATGATAGAAAGAGTTTTCAGCTAGTTATACATGTTTTTTAGTTTGATTCATATTTATTTATTTTTTATAAGTAAAAGAGTGAGAGGTTCTCACTTAAGTAAGAGATTGTGTGTATGTGTATGAGAGAGATTAATGATATATTGTACATATGTATACAAGTAGTATTAGTGTAATGTAGGTTTTTGCAAGAGAATGATGTAATTTACTTCATTTATTATGGATATGGACAATTTTTATTACATATTTGGACAAGTTGTGCCTCACACAAATTTACTATGAGGAAGTCGTATAAAGGATACACAACTTCACTTCAAATTTTTGTCAACACAGAAGTCGTGACACTCATGAACGACTTTAGTTGAAACTGTATAACACATAAGTTGTGAGAGGCCTAGATGACTATGATTAATTTTTAAATTAAAACTTAAGTAAAGTTGTGCCACAATGGCATGACTTTAGTTATATTATTTTTACACTAAATTTGTTCCAGCCATGCACTGGATGAGTCAAATGAGGATTATTAGTTTGCTTACTGTTAGACCTTTGCTACAACTACTCTAAAAATTAAGGTATACTCAGAATTCACATGTCATTTCATATATGAGTGAGTCATTTTAAAAGGAGATAAATGGACCACATGGGCCTAAACGGTACTTAATTTAAAAATAACTTAACCTATGAATGATTAAAATAACTCTAGATCTTCTTAACCTATTATGAAATCCTTCATCCACTTGGGTTGTTTGGTGGCCCTTTCATGTGCATTGGGCTTTGTTGTAACACTACTATCTGCCTTTTCACTTTGTCCACAAAGTGTGTCCCTAGTAGTGTTTGAATTGTTGGACACTCAATGGGCCTTAGTTGGGTGCGTTTAGTGGTGGTGTGAGTTGTATGGGCTGCAAGTGGAAGTGTGTTTCCGTGTTTAGGGGGTCGTTCACTTTCATTGGGCTCTTCACACTCCTTGGGCTCTTGATGAGGGTTTTGTGAATTAGGGTTAGATGTGTTACTAAGTGAAGGGTGCTGGAGGGGGAGGTGGTGTGAGGCTCAAGGTAAGGGTCATGGGGAAAAGTGGCGTAAGAATGGAAGCCGATCATAATGGAAGTACGTTCCATACGTAGGCAAAAGGAGTTCGATGAGAGAAGATCGACTCGAGTATGACCTGCCCCAACCCCATTTCAAAACGACATTTAAATCGTTGTTGACCAAGGAAGACATAACGAGCAAATTGCAATTTTTGAAGAAAATCGATCGCATGCTAGGAGCGAGAAGGGACGCTTGGTGTAAATTCCATTAGGCTCGAGGTCACGAAACTGAAAAATGTTTAACCCTGAAATATTAGCTCACCAAACTGGTTAAAGAGGGTTTTTTAGCGAAGTATATTCAAGACCTTGAGATCAACCGAAAGGGTGAGGATTAGTCACGAGAACGCAATCATGAGACTCTCATACTAGGCGATTTTAACATTATAGTCGGTGGTTTTTCAGGAGGGTGTTCTTCTTCATCGGGTCGGAAGTGCTACTTAAGGTCGGTATTATCTTTAGAAACTCGGGAACCTCCCACGTTCCCTCCTCTTTGTTTTTCTTCTACAGATTTAGAAGATGTATACCTGCATTAAGACGACCTTGTGGTGTTATCAATCATCATGATGAGGCGCAACGTACACTGGGTGTTGATTAACCAAGGGAGCTTAGTTGATGTGATGTTTTGAGACACCTATTTGAGGCTCTAGATCCCCTTGTGATGTGAGTTGATTTTATGGTGACACTTTTACTTAAGATTAAGATTCTTAACAGTTAATGGTGAGGACCTAAGGAAGATTCGCACTGGACACGAACTTAACCAAGTGGTTAAGTAAGTGTGAAGGTTCACTTCACAGAGGCAAAGATGAAAAAACAAGATATGGTGATGATGTGATGCAATTGTGGAATTGAAAATGGGCACAAGGTTAACATCAATAGTGGTCATAGCCTCCCAAATGATGCACCATACTCATGATTATGAGCGAACCCAAGAGCAACAAAGAATAGAAATTGAGAGACAAACACATAAAATGGAATGGAGAAATGGAAGGAAAATGGAATGAGAAAACTTATGATGGTGGGTGAGAAATGTCACGCCACTTGGAGGGTGATATGCTCCAAGATGAGTGTGTTGGCCGCCACTTGAGAGTTTCCCAATCACTCAAGATAAGACCTCAAACCTAAGAGGACATAAGCCTCACTAAGAGCTCACACAATTTGAGCAGAGTTTATTTACTTCATTCAAATTCAACTTGTAAAATACAATGAGGTAGGCCTCCTATTTATAGGTGAAGGAGCCTTGGAGAACAAGCATGAAGGGTAGGATGGGAAACACTAAAAAAAGGGCAGCCTTTGGGTTTGACTAAGTCAAACCCGCACCCTAAGCTTGTCCTTCTAGAAACTAGGTCAAAATCTCTTCCTAAATGGTTAGGCACAAGCTAAAGGTACCTTATTCTAGCCTATCTTTGCTCTTTGGACCCCTAAAGTGAGCCCAAATTATTTACAACATATTCTATCTTTTAAGAAGACCAGAAGGAAGAACAGTTGGTGCTTTGGTTTATGCCCATCTCCTCTAGTTGGGTCCATGAGATCCTTGGTGGGGTCTTGAATTATCTGTTGAGATGACTGCTAACCATGTGTTTTGTCTTTTGCTTCCTTGGTCATCTTCATTACTTGGTTTGTATCATGCCCCCCAAGTTCGAGAGAATTCGACCTCGAATTTAGAACTCATGCAGATAACATAGTCAGTTTGCTCACATATAAGATAGTGGAAGGAGTGGGATGTGAACTTGACTTATGTTCTTGAAGCTTGGGGACTTCAAAAGATGGGGTTCTATGTACAGACCATGTTTGGAAAGAATGTTTGGGAATGACAAATCTTTTTGATAAAAATCCTCTTAGAAGGTGGAAACCTTTAAGAGGTGTTTGAAAATCATTCCTAAAATTCTTTAACAAAGATGGTGAGTAGGTAGAAACCTTTGGTAATGAAAAATACAAAGAAGAAGGACACCTTGGAGGTGTAGGTGGTAGCATGGCATGAGTCAACAAGATTGATTTAGTTGTGGAAGATGATATTTTATGACTCAGTTTATCTTTCTTTCTTTCTCTTTTTCATTTTCTTTTTTTGTTTTCATTTTTAATTGGCCCTCATGAACCTCTTTGGGAGATAGGGGTTTTAAGATAACCTTGTGCCCTTGGAAGTAAAAGTCTTTTTGTTGGTGAGGCCATCATGTAGAACTTGTCTATCATATTGCCAAGGCCTTGCCAATAGAATATGTGTTGCTTCCATTGACACAACATCACATAAAACCTCATCTTTATACTTTCCAATAGCAAAAGTTATGAGGACTTGTTTATTAACCATGATTTCACTCTCCTTACTAAGTCATTGAAGCTTGTAGGGCTTGGCATGAGAGATGGTAGGCAACCCAAGTTTTTCTACCATTCTTGTGCTTGCCACATTTGTACAACTACCCTCATGCACAATTAAGGAACACAACTTGTCATTAATGAGACACCTAGTGTAAAAAATGTTTTCCCTTTGACTTTCATCAAAAGGCTTTAAAATTTGGCCTAGCATGCGCCTCACTACTAACAAGTCTCCCTCACATGGAATTTCATATTCTTCCTCACTTTAGCTTTTTGTAAAGGTAGGGGACTTAGACCTTTGAGAGCTATGGTCACTCATGACAACCCCTTCTTTAACCATCATAGTTCTTTTAGAAGGGCAATTTGGTACAATGTGCCCAAAACCTAAATATTTAAAACACTTTTGACTTGAGGTTTTGGTAGGGGACTTAGGTGTTGAAGTAGAGGGTTTAAAATCCTAAGGATTGTAAGTGGAATCTTTCACAAAACTTGAGGGAAAAGTTTTTGAAGAAGATTTGTTTTTGTTTTTCCAAGATGAGTGGTAGTAGCCATCATTATGAGAGTTTTTGAAATGGGTTTTCTTTGAAAGTTGGGTTTCAAACTTGATGGCAAGGTGAACCAATTTTTCTAAAGATGAATACTCATAAAGTTCTATCACATCTTGGATTTCCCTTCTCACCACTTACAAATCTAGCCATTTAGACTCCTCACTTTCATGCATGTCAATTTTAGTTAAAGTGGTTTCAAGCTCTTTAAAATATTCATCAACACTTTTTGATCCTTGTTGAAGCCGTTGGAGTTTCAACAAGAGTTCCTTACTATAGTGAGGAGGAACAAATCTAGTGCGCATGCATAACTTTAAATCCTCCCAAAAAACCACGACTAGCCTCTTGTTAAGTCCAATGTCCATTACAGACTTATGCCACCACTGCACGACATAGTTTAAAAACTCTAAGGAGGCTAACTTGACTTTTTGGTCTTCTTGGACCTCATATACATTAAAAATTTGTTCAACTTTAGTCTTCCATCCTAGGTAAATGTTGGGGTCACCTTCCCCACTAAAACTAGAAAGTTTTACATAAGACAAAGATATTTTAGGAGCATGGTGTGGATGTTGGCGCCTCTCCTCAAATTGGTTCAATCTCCAATCTTCGTTTTCCTCATGGCTACCATATTGAGGGAAACTTCTTGTAGCTCTTCTATGCTTCCACCTCCTTGGTTGTCTTACATGAGCCAATTCAAGCCTTTGGAGTCTCTCCTCCATTTGTCTCATTTCCTCTTCTTTTTGGGCAAGGGATCTCCTAGTAGCCGCCAATTCACCCATAAGGAATGTATTTTGGGTAGATTGGGGTTTTGATGACTCCCCTGAAGAAAGATGAGCCATAATTCACAAGTGAACAAACAATTAGTGAAATAGAAGTTAGAAAACACTCTCTCAAAGTTGTGTCACTTTTGGGTGAAAAGGAAACAAGAGGAGAACACTCAAAGCACTCAAAAAGAATTTTATCCTCTCAACAAAAGGTCTATTTTGGTGTTGAAAATATTCTCAAGTGAAAGAGGACAAAGCCAATAACACTTGATCTTAAAGAACCACAACAAAACTTAAGAAATTTGAAGAGACAAACAAGAAAAGCTTAAAACAAGAAAGCTAAACCAATTTTGGGAAAATAGATTATGACAAAACTTGAAAAGAAAGACAAGCAAGAAAAAGGCACACAAAAAGACTCTAAGATACTTACTAAACTTTTAACAATGAAACTTTCTTTAGAAATTTGTCAAAGCAAAAGGATAAAAATTCCTCAATGTTGAAATCAATTTGCCAATCAAGATGAACCCAAAATTTTGAAAATGTTGCTCTTTGAAAGATTGGCACAAATTCCTTTTTCTCTTTTTTTATACTTGTTCTTGGATTATGGGAATGAAATGTCAATAGTTTTGACCATTCATATTTTCATATAACTCCAATTTTCACAAAAAGTTTGGGATTCAAAATAATTGATCACTTGAAATCTTTTGTTTGGAAACTTAAATCTACTTCTACTAAAACAAGTTTCTAACTACTTATAAACTTTCAGAATTAAAAGCAAGTAAGTAGAGGCAAAATTATAAGGACTCCTAGAACACTAAAGAACATATGACTCAAGGCAAAGAAGCAGGAACAATAAAAGGACATAAAGGAACATTCAAAAAGCGAAACTATGCTATTGAATAAGGTAAATGTTGAATTTATAAGCAAGAAAGTAAAGGCTGAAATTAGAAGTGCTTGAAAGTAAAGACAAGAATTTAAAGGTGCTACAATGTAAAGACAAGGAATTAAAGATGCAAGAAAGTAAAGTGCCAATCAACTTTAAACAAGATAAGCTAAAAAACTAAAGCTCTAAATACCACATGATGTGAGTTAATTTTAGATGTTTTCAATTATGGTGACACTTTTACTTAAGATTAGGATTTTTAACAATTAATGGTGATGACCTAAGGAAGATTCCCACTGGACACGAACTTAAACAAGTGGTTAAGTAAGAGTGTTGGCCGCTGTACCGACCCGTCCCCGGGTGTTGACCAAAGTCAAAGTCAAAGTCAAAGTCAAACATATGGCGGGACCCACCAAGGGGGGCTCCAGGGAGGAAAGTCAGAGTTGACCGCTTTGGGCGTCGCTAGGTGTGGGCATCACCAGGTGTGGGCGTCGCCAGGTGTGGGCGTCGCCAGGTGAGGGCGTCGCCGGGTGTGAGCGTCGCTAGATTCAGGCGTCGATGTTGCCATCCCCCGATACCCACGGGTAGAGAAGACCGTGGAGGGGACGACACAATAAGAGGCCATGGTACAGACGAGGAGGCCTCGGACCCCGGTACCTCAGAACAGTAATAAGGGAAAGAGAAAGGTGGCTTCAAGGCCATATCCCCAGTACCAGTAAGGAGTAACCTGACTCGTGAAGTACCCACGCCACCTCTGGAGAATCCCTGGGATAGATACGACCCGGGAGAGGGCCACGTCCAGGGGTAATCCATGTGCATGGTGCAAGAGGAAGACTGATACACTCAGGTAGTCATCCCTTGCGCCAGATGCACTTCGAGGAAGGAAGACTTACACGCTGGGATTTTCCTAAGTTGGGTTACAACGTCGTAAGGCCTTCCACGTGGAGTTGCGATTAAGTCAGAAAGGCCACGTGGCAGTAAGCACTAAAACCCAAGGTATATAAGCTTCTTTGAAAGCTTAGTGAGGTACGCTTTACACAGTTTACACACACACTCTAGTCATTTGCTCTCTTACACACTGTACGCACGAGTGATTGGAGAGAGAGAAAAATTAGTTACAATTTAGTTACGCGCCTTCAGAGCATTCAGTTACGGTGCTCCGATACGAAGGTGTTTGGTGTTTCCTGCTTGCTGACTTGATCGTCGGAGTGCAAACCGCCGCGAGGGCACCCTTTGTTCTCTCTGTTTCAGGTACTCACGGCGGTGTAGGGTGAAGATCTGAAGCCAAGACGAAGGTGTCCTTGTTACGCGAGTTGCAGCTACGCACGAAGCACGTTCTGGTCAACCGGTAGGAACAACCACCACTTGAGAGTTTCCCAATCACTCAAGATAAGACCTCAAACCTAAGAGGACATAAGCCTCACTAAGAGCTCACACAATTTGTGCAGAGTTTCTTTACTTCATTCAAATTCAACTTGTAAAATACAATGAGGTAGACCTCCTATTTATAGGTGAAGAGCCTTGGAGAACAAGAATGAAGGGTAGGATGGGAAACACTAAAAAAAGGGCAGCCTTAGGGTTTGACTAAGTCAAACCCGCACCCTAGGCTTGTCCTTCTAAAAACCAGGTCAAAATCTCTTCCTAAAAAGCTAGGAACAAGCTAAAATACTAACTACTCCCCTTATTATGCTAAAGGTCAAAGACTTTTAAGCCTTGAATGAAATTGCTTCGAGAATATCTTGATAAAGAAATTAGTTTTTCAAAACACAAAGCAAAAAACAGAACACCAGAAAAACAAAAAACAATCGGTTGTATAAACCAGTTTACAAATATAAAAACTGAATTTAAAGAGTTAAGGGATAGAGAAAATGCACATAGAGATTTATACCGGTTCACTCCAAACACAGAGCTACATCCAGTCTTCTCAGAAACCACTGAGGAACACCACTAAGCAATCAAACCTAGATCACTTACAACACAACCAAGAAAGTGACCTTGATCCCCTCAAGACACACACTTCTCTTGG
>Ga0123342_1002569_pt1 | contig 30008 bp, 10 predicted proteins | sample Turbeawhitnodule_FD_89960 | JGI IMG/M metagenome (GOLD analysis project Ga0123342, IMG submission 89960) | Root nodule microbial communities of legume samples collected from Mexico - Turtle bean Mexico white nodule | ecosystem: Host-associated > Plants > Roots > Nodule | place: Mexico: Nepantla... | reverse complement strand
GGAATAGGATTGCAATTGTATTCAATTCAGATTGTACTGTGATCAGGTGTAATCCTTTCTAAACCTATTGTATTTCTGGTGTTGTGTTGCCAAGGAGTATTGTGTGTTCTTGAGGTGTTCAAGATCAATACTCTTGGTGTGGTTTGCTAAAGGTAGTGTGTTTCTTGAAAGGTTCAATGTCACTATTTTGGTGGTTTGTGTTTTGTAATCTGGTTTGATTGCTTAGTGGATTACCAGTGGTTTTCTGGGGACTGGATGTAGCTCTTGGCTTAAGAGTGAACCAGTATAAACTGTTTGTGTGTTTCTCTTTTACCCTAAACTCATTTAAATTCTGTTTTAAGCTTAACTGATATAAATAATCGATTGTTTCGAAGAAACAATCGATTGTTTTTATGTGTATTGTTGTATAACTGCTTGAGTTCTTGGCTAACTTGATTCCTGTTCTGGATTTATACAAAGAATTTCATTAAACCTGAAAAAGTTTTCAAAAATCCCTTTTAAAAAATTCACCCCCTCTTATTTAAGGCCATATATTCTAACATGTTGTATTCTTTTTAGTTAACTAACATTACTGTTCTATAAAATACGATAAAAACTAATCATGCAATTCTATACAAATTGTTAAAGGATATTGCTTTTGTAGATATTTCTTATGAGTTCAATGTCCAATTTGGATTGTGATGTGTATTGATTGATACTTTATTATGTGTATTATATTATATCTGATGAGTTCAATGTCGAATTTGGATTGTCATGTGTATTGATACTTTATACTTTATGGTTCACTTATTTTAAGTATCATTGTAATGTTCCTTTTATTTTATTGGTGGAGTACTTGACATCAGTTTATGTGTGTGACTCCAAATTCAAGTTTTTGTAGAGAAACTCACTACTTTAAATACTTGCAAAACCCAAATTTATGTATTCAATAATGTGTTATATTGGTTTATGTAGTTATTTTTTGTTATTTTATCCAGTAATTTGCATAATTTGTTGTGTCCAACTCCGTATTCTTATTCTCGTAGAGAAACACACATTTTTTCTATTTGCAGCTGAGCAAAAGCCCATGTGTATTTTTTTAGTGAAAAAGACAAATTATTAAATTGTTGATATAAGAATAAGAATATGATTAATTTATTTATTTATTATTTAATAGTATATAATTTAAATCTAATGTAATTTCTATGTAATATGTATTTTAAATTTAATCTGTAGTGAATTTTACATTTTATAATGTTTACAGTCTTCTTTTTCTTAAAAAAAAATCTTGGTAACTAATTCATAGTTTTTTTTAATAAAGTCAAACAAATATACATATTATATATAGATTAAACCATAAATTAAATCATAAATAAATACTTTGAAGTAATAACAAATTTATTGACTTTGCCCATTCCATATAATTTTATGAACAGATCACAAATTATAATATTGACAAATTAGATTTTCACTACCCTCATCACACGCCCACTAAGTGTTGCAGTCTTTTCAAGATTTTCACCATTGGATAACAAGCCTCATTGTCTAAGAAAAGTCCTTTAACCTTATATTTAGGATTTACAGTGGTCTTCATTATTAAGTTAAGAAATCATACCGTTTATTTTATGGTTTTCACTAATAGCAATAATATAATATAATATTATTATTATAATAGAATAATAACTTAAGATTTAATACAATATTTAATATTTATTATATATATATATATATTAGTATTATTATTTATTACAATACCATTAATTATCATTCACATACATACACTATCTTTGACATTTGTTGCTTCCATATTTGTTTGTTATGAATATTTAATGTCTTTGTCATTTCCTATTTTGTCGTTTGCACTGTTCAAGAAAACTCCATTAACATATTTATTTGTCTCATTCCGCATTTTCTTAACTTAGGGTTCTTCATCATGAACGTATTTTTTTAAAAAAAAATTATCAACTTTCAATAATAATAATAATAATAATATCCTATTATCAACTTTCAATAATAATAATAATAATATCCTGATTGTGATATTTTTTTTTTCTTTCATCTCATTTGAGATTTGATCCAACTTTCAAATATTTATTTGTAATATGTAATGATAGCAGAAATGCTAATCAAATGCGGGTATTTTATATTTACAAATGCGGCTATAGAGCGACATTTGATCAGCACACAGTTATAAATGCGATTTACGAATTGTATATTCTTCTGAATGAGCTGGGGTTTTAGGGGCACGTTGTTGGTGAAGAGTGGAAGGGGAGAAGAGGAAACACGGCAGTGGCGGCGAGTGCGGCGGCGGAAATAGTGGCGGAGCGGCGAGAGCGAAATGCGACAATGGCGGAAGCAATGGAACCTTCAAAATGCATAGTGAAACCCATTAAAAATGAAAGCAATATGGAAAGCGAAAGCCATTGGAGTTCAATGCAGTTGTTAGGGGCAATGGAAACAAGAGAATGAGGGGCAATGCAGTTACGTACCTTCGAAAATGCAGAATTTCGCAACCAGAGAAAACGAAGAACAGATATGAGCGCAAACAGAGAATGAACGAAACTGTTGAGCGCGTAAAATTTTTAGGGTAAAAACCATTTACAAATGCGGCTAAACGTAAAAACCGCATTTGTAAATCAAGCTTTTTTATTTACAAATGCGGTTATTTAAATAACCGCATTTGTAAATCAAAATAATTTCAAAAATACCACCGCAATTTTTACGAATGCGTTTAAGCGCTGAACCGCATTAAATAAGGAACGCTCTTTTCTTATTTTTGTACTAGTCATAAATTGGGTGAGATCTTTTTTATTTTCCTAATGTGAAATTCTAATTTTATTATGACTTTTAATTAGACCTTTTATTAGTTTTATTATTTATTTTACTACTAATATTTCTTAAATAAAAATAAAAATAAATTAAATTTCTATGTTTTTCAAAGTTCTAAATAAATATAAATCCTAAATTATTTTATTTCTTACATAAATAATAATCTGAAATAAATAATATCTTTTAAAAATTTCAAAATCCTAGAGAGATAAAAAAATTTAAATGTTTTAATATTTTAATTAAATAAAATCTAAAATAAATTAAATTCCTCAATTATTCAAAATCCTAAATAAATACAAAATTTTAATTATTTAATATCATACTTAAATAAAAAAATTTAATAAAAACTCCTAAATTATTTAATGTTGTACTTAAATAGAAAATTTCAATAAATAAAATATCTAAATTATTTAAAATTATAATTAAATATAAATCTTAAATTATTGAATGTCATAATTAAATAAAGATTTACAATAGATAAAATTCATAAATTATTCAAAATCTAAGCAAATACAAATCTTAAATTATTAAATGTCCTACCTAAATAAAATATTTGAAATAAATAAATTTCTTAAATTATTCTAAATAACAATAATTTTTTTTTCTAAAATATCCAAAATCATAAATAAACATAAATCCTAACTTATTTTATGTCATACAAAAATAAATAAAAAACTCAAATGAATAAAATTTCAAAGTTTTTAAAAATCTTAAGTAAATTTCAAACTCTATCACCTAAGACACTTCTATGTTTTGTGGATTGTATATTTAGAGATGAGTTGTGTATAACAATTGGGACACTAAGTGTTCCTTTTAATTCATTTATTTATTGTTGATAAAAAAATCTTACAGAAATACAAAATCTGAAATCATTTTATTTCCTATTAAATAAAAATATAAATAAAATAAAAATTTTAAAATTTTCAAAATCCTAAATAAATTAAAATCCAAACATTTCTAATATATTTTTAAATAAAGATCGAAAATCAATAAAATTATTAAATTATTTGAAGTTCTAAATATATCCATATCCTAAATTATTTAATGTCTTTCGTGGATAAAAATCTAAAATTAATAAAATTTCTAAATTTTCCAAATTCCTAAACAAATACAAATCCTAAATTATTTTATTTTCAACTTAAATAATAATCTAAAAGAAATAATTTTTTTTTTTACATCTTAAATAACTACAAAATCTAAATTATTTAATGTTCTACTTAAACAAAAAAAATCAAAATAAATTAAATTTCAAAATTATTCAAAATCTTAAATAAATACATACCATGAATTATTCAATGTAATATGTAAATAAAAAATTGAATTAAATGAAATCCATAAATTTTTCAAAATCTTAAATAAATACAAATCTAAATTATTTATGTCCTATTTAAATAAAAATTTGTAATAAATAAAATTTCTAAATTATTCAAACTTCTAAATAAATACAAATCCTTAATTCCTAAATTATTCAAAAATTGCTAAAATTTAATGTGATACATAATTAAAATTATTCAATTATTCAAAAATCTTAAATAAATACAAATTTAAAATATTTAATGTCCTACTTAAATAAAATCTTAAATACATAAAAAAAAAAATTGGAGCGAGATGGAAGGATTTTTGTTATTCTTGAACAATTTATTTATTTACGTGTATTATTTATGCTTATGCATTGTTTATATTAATTTTAGTATGTTTAGGTGTTTTAATTATTTGTATATGGTAATGTTTATTTCTTATGTATTACTATTTTTTTATAATTTTTTTTTTATTTTTATTTTTTTATAATTTATATATATATATATATATATATATATATATATATATATATATATATATATATATTGTACCGACCAGTACTCGGACATCGCTGACTACTAATAATTGTGGGCCATGTAAGATGGGACCCACAAGCGGCATGGGCCACTGTCTCACAAGTGGCACGCACTAGGGTGCCAACGAGTGGTCAGACATCAATCATCAGGATGTGCCGATGTGTCCTCGACAACAAGGTGAGGTAGCGGAAACCCTAAACCATATAAAGGATAGTAAGAAACCTCACAAGGTACGCAACATTTACGCAGTTCTTGAGACTAGAACTGAGATACACATTTGTGTTTCTTTGCCCCAATATTGACTTGAGCGTCGGAGTGCAAACGGCCTCTAGGGCACCCCTTTGTCTTTACAGGTACAAGGTGTTTGATCAAAGAAAAGCACGAACCTAGGCAGAGAGAATTGGACGTGTGATCGTCGTTAGAAGCACGAAAGCAATCGAGTCAACCGGCATGAACATTTGGCGCCCACCTTGGAGCACGATTAAAAATTGTCTCATTCACAAGCATGGAGCGAAGATCCATCAACATGAGAAACACGAGGCAAGGATCCGTTGCACCGAACAGAGGCGAAGCATCACCATGCAACAGATCATGGAAACAATGCACGCCTTTAGGAAACGGTGGCGGCATCAAGAATGGATTAAGAACGCATCCAGGTTGACCTGGCTGCGTCGCAAGCAAGAAACAAAGAACTGCACAAAACTAACGAGGAATTGCGAAGGAATTTGCAGCAACAGGCAGGGGAACGTGTGGTGGATGAACAAGCGCTGCCTACACCACCCAGGGCTTTCCCAATGCCATTTTCGCAGCTGATCATGGATGATGTGATACCCGCCACGTTCATGGGTCTGAAACCCAACTATACAGGTGTAGAGGATCCAGAGGCTCATCTCACGGCCTTCCACACATAAATGATGCTAACTGGGGACTCTGATGCAATGCATTGCAAGCTGTTCATGAGCATGCTGACAGGCACAACACTAGATTGGTTCGTCAGCCTCCCCCGCCAGTCTCTTACGATTTTTTCGACGTAAGGCAGTACCAAGGAGAGTCCTTGAATGACTACCTCAACCGATTCGGGGCACAGGTGGTGAGGTTGCACACCAAGGATGAGGATATGATGGTGTACGCTTTAAGAAAGGGAATCATGCCTAAACCCTTTAGTGAGTCACTCATCAAGAGCCGCCCCAAGACTTTCAATGAGATCTGGCATCGAGCGGTGGCCCATATCAATGTGGAAGGCGAACTCACCAAGAAGCGCGATAGCATTGTCGCCATCTGCCCGCAAAGGCCAAGTCGACCTTAGCCCATGAGGGTATATGAGGCAACAATGGAGAAGAAGGCCCCAGCGAAGTAGCAGCCCTACGAGCCCAGGAAGCCCCAAACCAGAGGGCGTGCGAGGGAGGATGTGCCCCCAAGGCACAACTTCCTAGTGGAATTGAAGGAGCTTATCGTTGTCCCCAACATAGCGGAGAGACTGAAGATGCCCGCAAAAACTGGAAAGAGGTTGAGGCCTAACAAGAATGCTTGGTGCGAGTTCCACCAAGCGTATGACCACCCCGTACGTAACTGTTTGGCTCTTGGACACCAGTTGGACGAATTGGTGATGAATGGCTTCCCTAAGGACTACTTGCTGGAGTCACAGGGAGCCCAGACATTGGCCGCGCCAGGAGGTGATTAGGGGCACGAGATGCCCGTTCATGGTAAAATTCACACCATTTCGAGAGGCTTCTCAGGTGGAGGAAGCATCGCCTCTCAGCGGAAGAAGTATGCACGAGCGGTGATGACGGTAGAGGCGCAAGAGGCGGAGTAGGCCCTTGATGTCGACCTCGCTTTCACCAAGGCCGACCTCCAAGATGTCGTCCCCCACGACAATAACCCAGTGGTAATCTTGGTAGTGATCGCAGGGAGGAAGGTGCACCGTGTCCTAGTGGACCACGGAAGCTCGGCAGATGTGATGTTCCGGTCGACTTTCAACAAGTTGCAGCTGTCTCCTGATCAATTGAGGCCTTACACCGGCTGTTTCTATGGGTTTGTTGGAGACTAGGTGGAAGTGCGTGGGCACCTAACCACCTTCACAGATGGTGTTGCCTCCCGCACAGAGAACATCATGTACCTTGTTGTTAACGCTCCCTCAACTTACAATATACTGTTGGGCAGACCTGCACTAAACAGGTTGAGGGCGGTAGCATCGACAAGGTACATCAAGATGAAGCTGCCTGACTTGGGGGAACATTGATCACCTTCAAGCCAGACCAAAAGGAGGCTAAGAAATGCTACGAAAATAGTCTTAAAACGAAGAGAGGGGTGTTCACTGTCACCACCCGGGCCCCAAGTGAAGAAGGGGTCGCCCGCGCAGAGATCGCCTGGGAAAGGCCTGAACCAGCTGAAGATGTCTTGGAGAGGGAGATCGATGGTAGAATGTTCAAACTTGGCAAGTCACTAGGCCAAGAGACGTAGGACCAGATTGTCGAGGTCATAACACGACACCTGGATGCCTTCGCATGGCCCGCCTCGGACATGCCTAGCATACACCCTGACTTCCTATGCCATCGCCTTACGATGGACCCCAGGTCTGACCTATTCGCCAAAGAATGAGAAAGTTCAACAAGGAGAAGCGGTAGGTCATCAAAGTAGAGACACGGAAGTTGCTGAGCGCCGACACATCAGGGAAATTCAGTACCTAGAGTGGCTGGCGAACATGGTCCTGGTGAAGAAGGCTAACGGGAAGTGAAGGATGTGTGTATTCTTCACGGACCTCAACAAGGCCTGCTCGAAGGACTCCTATCCCCTGCCAAGCATTGATAATTTAGTAGACAATGCCTCGGGTTGCAGGTTGCTCAGCTTCCTGGATGCCTTTTCTAGGTATAACCAGATCAAGATGCATTCCAAGGACGAATGCAAGACGACATTCAAGAAAGAGCTGTCTTGCTATTGTTACACAGTGATGCCCTTTGGGCTGAAGAATACAGGTGCCACCTACCAAAGGCTGATGGATATGGTGGTGACCTCACTGGTGAAGGATCAGCACGTCACTGATTTAGAAGAGCTATTTACCACGATAGCTAAATATAGATTGAAGTTGAACCCTGAGAAGTGTGTGTTCGAGGTGGAAGCAGGAAAGTTCTTGGGTTTCCTACTCACTAAGCGTTTGATAGAGGCAAACCCTGAGAAGTGTGTTGCAATCCTCGCAATGAGGAACCCGATCTCAGTGAAGGAGGTGCAACAATTGATGGGGAGGATGGCCGCTCTGTCCAGATTTGTATCAGCAAGAGGGGACAAGGGTCACCCCTACTTCCAGTGCTTAAGGAGGAACAGTAGGTTCATCTGGACCAGGGAGTGTGAAGAAGCGTTTCTCAAGCTGAAGGAATACCTGACCAGCCCCCCAGTGTTATTTCAATTTTGGCAGCATATCACTCTTTCATTAATCTTCAGAAATTCATGAACCAAAAACCTCCTTTTATAGCAATGGAGGGCCGGAATTTGAATAGCCAAATACAAGTGAAATGAAAGCTAAATTTAAATGGAGTTTTCATTTGAATTTGGCGCCTATTTTTGGACATAGCACATGGAGCATGTGATGAAAAGCTTTTAGCACATGTAAAACATGTGGAACATGTGCACTCTTCTCCATGGCTTAGTCATAACCGACCTTGGTTAAATTAGGTGTTTAAGGAACCCTAATTTAACTTAGGTTGGTTTTTAGGTGCCAAATTTCATCTAAGGAAAAATAACAAATAAAATTTCCTATTCTACTTTGAGAAAAATAAAATCTTTTCTACACTATTTAAACTAGGATCTAGGCTTCTTCAAACATATAGAGAAATATTTCTCTGCCATCAGTATCAGCATCCCAATCCTCTTGTATCTCCTTTACCATAGACCTAATTGTGACCTTGATCTTCTAGTTGTTGGGCTTGCACTTGGGCTTGTACTTGAGCCTCTTCTAGTAGTTGTTTATGTTTTGATGAGTTGGAGGTCTTCTGAATATGTTTGTACATTCCTTCAACCTAGAGTTTTTCTCTTGATTGGGCCTACAAAAATTTAAAAAAAAAAGCCCAATTAGACCCATATTTGCAACTAAATCAATAAACAACCTCTAAATAGTCATCATCCTTATTATATGGTTGTGTGAGGCTAGACGGTTTCCATCAGTTATCTTGTTCTTGCATTTTTTAGCAAGTCATCATACATTTATGTAAAGGAATTTTCCATGAAGATTATTTGATATTTTTAAGTCTTCCTGAGACGAGACGAGTAAGAGTGGCTTCTTTGTCCTGAAGGACATATGCAGAGAGAAAAGGATCAAAGATCACGAAGAGGGAAGAAGAAGGGACTGAAGTTAGTTACCCATGAGATATTTTTCGATTGAAATCTGAAAACCATCAACACTCCAAAATAAGTTTTCTTTACAAGATTAAGAAGTCGATCCTCCATATGCACTCAAAGAAGTCCAAACCTTGAGAAAAATAAGAAATAAAGAATAATTGACTAAAGGAAGACTTTAGTCCTATTATGTGTATTTAGTATATATATATATATATTCTTTGTATGTGTGGTCACATTTTAGAACTATTTGCAATACTTACAGATTAGTTATCTGAAGAGACACGAGCACAAGGCCAACCACCACACAATTACAGAAATGAGAGCGGTGAAGACAAATTATTTTGTACAGTTGAACAATTAATTTTAATTTAATTTACAGTTGAGCAACCAAACATTTAACTTCATTAATATACGTACATTCGTCTCACTTATTGATTATTAAATATTATTATTATTATTATTTCTTGTTATATGCAATACTTTTTTAGAATTATTTTTAAAATAAAATTTTAATTTGCAAATTGGATTGGAATGGATGAGGAATCTCTTTGTGAGTTTGAAATTGAGGAAGATGATATTGAAAAACAATATGTAGCAATGAATGAAGAATGTACTAACACTAGCCTATATCGTGCATAGCACGGGTGTTTTATAAAAAAAGAAAAAATACAATAATAAAAAAGTTATAATATTAATAAATTAAATAGATTATAAAATATAACATCATTCCTACAAGTATACATGCAATAAATAAAAAATTAAATTAAAAATTAGATGCAACAATAAATAAAAAATAAAAGTAAAAATTAGATAAAAAAATAATATTTCATGTAAGATTTAAAGTATTGTAGAAGCAAAGTAAAACACACAAAAAGAAAATATAGTCATATAGTTATATGTGTATGTTCCATTTTTACTTTAAAATTTCATTATATTATTTAATCAACAAATTGAAAATAAACAACTCATTAACTATTTTAATTCAATAACTATTACACAGTTTTTGAAAAAAAAATAATAAGTAGCATTAAATAAGAAAAAAAGATAATCTAATTGACAAAGCAGGTCAAACAACAAACAATGGAAATTGAATAACATAATTTTCTTATTACTTTAACTTGCATAAACAAGGAACTTTCCTAAGAAAATCCAAAAAATAATAATTTTTATGGTGAAAAAACGTAACAAACAGAGAACCTAGAATATGAAGAACACTGAAGCAAAGAAAACAAAAAAAGATGAAGAGAATCGACAAAAACATCAAAAGTAAGGATCTTTCATAAGAAAACTAGAAAAAAAAAATCATTTTTATGGTGCGAAAAATGTAACAAATAAAGAAGCAACAATATCAAGAATGAAGTAAAAAAAACCTGTAAAAGAGATGAAGACAATAAGCAGAAACGTCAAAATATGAAATCCGCAAATCAAAAAACCCAAAAAGGAAGAAAAAGGAAAATAAATGATGAAGACTAACATGTTCTTAAGACGAAAATGAATGAGCATATATACACTCAGAAACTCATTTGAAAGTTCAAAAATCGTACTCAAAAACCCATTTCAAAAGTTCAAACATTGCGTGTAACATCCCTATATTTTCCTACATCTAAAATCTAAAACCGGTATAAAATATTAAAATGAATATATAAACATAATACAAATATGTTCACAATTCTTTCTTAAAATGTTTCAAAACATAACTATTTTCATAAGACTTTAAATATTTACATAAAATTAAAACAAATATTCAAAAGGAAATAAAATATTTTCATCCAGCTTCTCACTAAGGAGCTCTATCACCTGTAACATCATCTGCTCCCGTGTAAATACACGATCATCACAGATAAAGAAACAACACAAACAAATAACAGGGTAAGCTAGTTATATGAAAAAAATTCTATATAATTTCGATTTGAAAATAATAAACATAAATCATCAAGTGTCTATTGAAATTCAATATTCATCTTTCACATGTCAGACTTCCACTGACTCATCTCACAGAGACACTTGACTCTACTTCCGGAAGACTCGTGCGTTGACTTAGACTCAGAGATTTGCACATGTCATACTATATCACTGTGAAATCCACACAGCTATGCGCATAAATAATCTCAATATCATCTCTCTCCTAGTATGACATGGTTAACTCATATAACAGGTCAAGTTAGTTATCTTTCAAACAACTTACTCATTCATATGAATCTCCTTCGACTTTCACCACCTGCATAACTTCATCTATATGATTGCATTATCTCATTAGAGTCCAAGATATCTCCTTTTAAACGAATCCTTAGTCAATGCACACCCTAAATAATCTTAACACGGTATTTTCTTTTCTGAAAATACTATGTCTTGATCTTAGTTTCACATCATTGCACACTTCATTTAACACATCAATACACCATTCAATCACAACATATATTTTAAAATTTCTAAACAATCCAAATATATCCAAAAACTCATTTAACAATAATAATCCAAATAAACTACGCTAAAATAATAATAGTAATATATATATATATATATATATAATTGGCTTGAGCTAAAAAATTTAGTGTGATCTAAAATACACCAGAGTGCACCCAGGACTTTTGGATTAAACGAAAATATTTTAGTGTGAGCTAAATGACACCAGAGTGCACCGAGGACTTTTGGATTGAACAAAAATATTTTAGTGAGTTAAATGACACCAGAGTGCACCCAGGACTTTTGGATTGAACGAAAATATTTTAGTGTGAGCTAAATGACACCAAAGTGCACCCAAAATAACAAAGTCCATGTTATAGCTGAAATTAGTCTAAATCAACATCAAACAACCAATACTCAACAACATTATAATTTTATAATAGCAACCATATATCAAACTTCACATTCAAATCTCAGTCAATTTCTAATATACTTAAAACAAACAATCCTTGAAGAAAGTTTGAGACTGGTGACCACATCACCCCCACATCCAGATCTTCTAGCCTACTGTTTTATTGGAAATTTAAACTAACTTCCCTTACTTGAAACATATACTCACTAAGAGCTCTAAATCCATCAAGAACTTAAAGGTAACATAACCTACACCACATAGTCCTAATAAAAAATCTAACTATATCACTAGGACACTGAGCTAACAGAGATTAACCCTGAAGCTAAAAGGGTCACATGCAAAGCAAAGACAAAAACAACCTAACAAGTTCAAAATTTGACTCAAAGAGAAAAGCAAAAATGAACTTACTCTATCGGAGATTATGATCGAGCAGTTTTGTAGTATTCACTGCCAGGAGTCTGATGGTGAACTCCGATCGTCGAACTGATGAGCGAGGAGGTTAGAATCTTAGAGAGAAGGGAGAGGAAAGGAAAAGAGCTTGCTAGAGAGATGGTGGTTCTTTTTAATATGAAACCTGAATAACTAAATTTCTATTTATATACTCTTTTAAATTTAATAATATAATATTCAAGTGTCATTTTAATTGTACTACTTCTACTCTAAGACTATTTTTCTCAATCCTTACATCGCATCAAGTAAAAAAATACAGAAAAGAGGAGATCTGCATGCACAGTTGGTCAGAGATGAGAGCAGATGGTGGAGTTTCCAAATTTGTGAAACCTAAGCAGAATAGAGGAGAGAACGTAAGAGAGGTTTAGGGTTTACGGAGAGAATGAAAAGAGTGGGAGGCATGGGGGCTTATATGAGCGGAACGTGGCCTCATGTGGTTGCGACATTTGTCATTGTTTTGTTGGTTGATTGGTAGAGATTTGCTATATGTGGTAAATTTTTGTTTTGAATTTTTTTTGGGTGATTTTTTTGTGAATGACACGTGACTTTTGTTATCCTGAGAGTGGATTATAGATGCCTCCATTTTTCAGTAGCAATCCAAGAAGTAGGAAATATTTTGATTGAATTCTTTTATATTCAATTTTCCAGTAACAAACATTTTTATTAAATTTCTAAAAAAAAATATTATATGCGAACGGATCCTTATGTGGGGCGGGACAGAGAAATTAGCTCGTATTCATTACGTGAAGCGAACCAACCAAATCCACATTTTGTGGACCAAGCACGATACGAGCCGAGCCAGTCTGTATTGCCATTTCTATAAGTTATGATATTATATTTGCTAAATATTATAAATACATGGATTTTACTAGTGAAAAGTTGAAGATTTAGTTATAGTTAATAGATATTTCAGAAAATATTTGTATACTTTTTTTCTCTATGGTGTCCATTTATGCTTTTTTCCATTGTAGATTTGTAGTATGTGAAAATTATCCAAATTGAGTTATTGATAAGTTATATATATATATATTATTTATTTTATTTTTTATTTTTATTTTTTTAAAAAAAACACTTTAAAAAATAATTGTCTATTTATATATAAAAATGACACATTGATTCTGATTTCTAATAACTTTGTTTTTTTCTCTTGTTATATTTAGAATCTGTTGTAATTATACTTTGTACATAAGTATACCGAGCAGATTCCTGTTGAATTTGGAAGAGACTTATTTATTTATTTATATATATATATATTCAGGATGAATGTATATATTACTATGAATTTAGGAAGTGAAAATAGAAATTAAATTTGAGATTATTTAAAGAGAAAATGTAAAGAAATGTAAGGAAAAATTATATACATTTGATTGAAATTATACTTTTTCAATTGATGTAAGTTTACAAATTTACCTTTAAATTTAAAAATTGTTGAAAAATTGATTTGATTTATTTATTGTGATTATAACTATTTTTAATTAAAATATTATTTAAATCAATCCTAAATAAATACAAATCTAAATCATTTAATGTCTTATTTAAATAAAAAAATTAAATAAATAAAATTTCTAAGTTAGACAAAATTTTAAATAAATACAAATTTTAAATTATTCAAAATTATAAATAAATACAAATGTAAATTATTCAATTTCTTATTTAAAAAAATCTGAAATAAATAACATTTTCAAATTATTTGATGTTCATTAAAAAAAAATTATGAATAATAGATTATCTACCTCTACAAAAGTAACAACAACATCGAGTGAAAAAAAAAACAACATCAATGTGGACACGAGAATATCGATGTTCACTAAAAATAGCATTGATAATCATTATAAGTATTTAAATACAATTGAACTAAAAAATACAAAGATAGTTTATCATCTTTAATGAAATTTGATTCTTCAAAAGTTTTCTGTCTAAAAAATCTCACTACATCTCAAAGCAAAAAGCATTACAGAATAAACATGTACCACCGTAAATTTCCCATATTTTCTATGCACTTGGGGGAAGAAGAAAAAAAACATGAATTCACCATTTTACACTCACAAATTTATGACATTTACCGAAAATAAACACAAAATTCACTCACTTTTCCATTTACATAAAGAGTTAAACAACCAAACCAACATATACGCAATGTTTTTTTATAGTATATATTTATTTTTGTATTGAGACATTTTTTTATAACACTCAATGTTGTCAAGAAAAACACAATACAAAATTTTCTCATTACAAATCCTTTAGTAGAATTGATATTACCAAATTGAACATGTAAATTAAGAAAGACGGTATTTTGTATCTCTATATTTTTTAGATGCGTTAACCAAACACATTAAAAGAGTATACTATTTTGCAATTCAATTTACATTCTGTGAAATTTACCTCTATATTTTGTCTAGTTCACTTAATCATGTTGTCGAATCTTCGTGTTTCTTATAATATGTTTTGCACTTTTATCATTATTTATTGTCACTTGCGTTAATTGTATTTTGTTGTAATCATTGCATTCTTAAATATTAAAAATGAGTTAACAAGATGAGATTAATTATAGTTTAAAATGATTTAAATTAAAGATTGAGTGAGTTAATCGATTTGATAAAACACTTATGTTTCTGACACCCTGCTTCTTCCTTCATGCTTCTTCCTTAGTGCATCTCTGTTTGGCCATTCCACACAAAGTGGCAACCCTTTTCCTTCACCAATTACTTCCCTCCATAATGCAATTGAACTATTAACTCCAACAAATACATATATATATTATCGTTCTTATAATTTTAATTTTTATTTTGGTATGAAGAAAGGACACATGCTGAAAGAGGAAATGATGGTGCTTTTTGTGCACTGTCACGCATCCACTGCCCAATCCAGAAACAAATAATGGGAGTCACGTTCCCTTCACTCCCTGTCAATCATTCATTTGGAGTTGCAACATTATTAAGTATTAATTAAAACTATATGTTATAAAATTCTTGTTATTTGTGAAGTGAAAAGGACCCTGCCAGACACATGCACATGTTTAACGAGCCTTAGTGGCATAACCAAAGTACCAAAAAAGAAAAGCCTACAAAAAACAAACCCTTCAAAAGACGCACTGCCTCAAATCCTCTCCTCCTTCCCACTTTCTTTCTTCTCACTGTTCCAACATTTTCTTACATTTCCTTATGTTACCACATAACCATAGGTTTACAATTTTCCTAAATATATACAACCCATTATGGAGACATTTTTTATGTTCAATCAATTCCAACCCTGTTAAAACCTTCTTTCTTTCTGTCCCACCAAAACCCCGGAACATCCCAAACCGAATTTAGCTCAAGACATGGGGTGGATTAGTGTTTCATCTCTACTCGCTAAAACAACTTTTTCTAAAGCCCAACACTTTCCACCTCTATCTACAATCTATGATCTTCTTCTGATGTTAACACATTTCTAAAACAAATCACCAAACACACCTTTTCTTCCTCATTATGCTTTGCATATCTATTATCCATAATTTTTTAATTATTGGATATGGTTGAATAAAATGAAACTATAGGAAGGGTAATGAAAAAGAGAAAAGTAGGGACAGAAAGCTTGAGGAATAAGGAAGGGATACGTAAAAATAGGTGTAGTTGAGTGTGTACATGCAATGTAAATGTGCAGTCTCAAGTAGCCATAAAGAAGTATAGACGCGGGACAGTGGTGTACCGAGTTCTTTATGTTTTGTTCCAAGAAACACGAAAAGAGAGGGAGGGCCACTTTCTACCTACAACTATTGCTTATTTTATATTATTGACACTCTTTTTAAGACCTCTAAACTAAGCCAAACTTGTGGTTTTGAACGCCCACAACTTCATCACACCTTTCAATTCGCTGCAAATTCATCTCTCTCCTCCTTAATTGGGCCACAATTTTAAATGCATTCCGATTTCTTTTTTTCATCGATGCCTCTAAAGTTAACTTTCCTCCTTTCTCATACTATCTTTCTTTATTCTTCACCTCTTTTATACCTTTACTTGTATCCTCCTCTAGAACCCACTAAATGCTTTTACTTCTTCTCTGTTACACTCGCAGTTATCTGCTACACTGCACAGTTTATACTCATTAGATTGGATAAAAAGGGGAAATCAGGAAAAGCAAATCAAATCAAACTTTATGATTTTTCAAAGTGTGGAATAGAAAATTGATATTGTTCATCACATTTATTTGAAAACATAGGGCTTAAGAGATAAGGCAGTAAGCATCGAAAGGATAACAGGTTTGGCCAAGGGTTAAGTTATGTCCACTTTTGTCCCTTACCTCCACACCCACTTGCAGAAGGAAGGGGGCCACTTTATTGTACCTACCAAACAAACAAACAACTCCTACATTTCATCTTTCTCTTTCTCTTTCTATCTTCCTTCTTTCTAGTCATGATCTTGACTCAAGTCTTCTTGCAACCCTTAATCCCTTATCCTCAACCGCACTAACCTCAATATTTCCCACTATCAACCCCAAACCCTCCATCAATTCAACCTATTAATACCTACCCCAATTATTTAAGCCCCCAATTCCTCTCCAATTCTTCCCCAAACCCAAAACTTCACTCTCTCTTTTCTGTTACTTTTCTCTCACTCTTATTCTTTCAACTGCTTTGCTTTAACCCCTAAGGAGATACTCACTCTCACACATGACGCGCGCACTCAGAATTCTCAAATCGGCGGATAACGCCGCGGTGGCAGCGGCGGCTCCGCCGCCGGAGGCGGTGGCGCTCGAGTCCGATTTCGTGGTGATTCTGGCTGCTCTCCTGTGCGCTTTAATCTGCGTGGTGGGACTTGTTGCGGTGGCGCGGTGCGCGTGGCTCCGGCGAGGTCCCGGCGGCGGAAACTCGCCGAGGCAGGCGGTGGTGAACAAGGGACTGAAGAAGAAGGTGCTGCAGTCGCTGCCGAAGTTCGCGTACGTGGACAGCAACCCGAACAAGTGGGTGGCGACGTCGGAATGCGTGATTTGCCTGGGTGATTTCGCCGCCGGCGACGAGATTCGCGTGCTGCCGCAGTGCGGCCACGGCTTCCACGTGTCCTGCATCGACGAGTGGCTGAGGTCCCACTCCTCCTGCCCTTCCTGCCGCCAGGTCCTCGCTGTCACCAGGTGTCAGAAGTGCGGCCGCTTTCCGGCCACGGCTGCCGGAGCCTCGAGAAGCGGCGCCAGTGAACTGGAATTGAAGTCCAGAGAAGACAACAATGCTGCTTCAATCGGTAATTGCAATAATAACAACGGTGATGGCGGTGGTGGAAGTGGTAATAACGTGAATCATCATCATAGCCACCACTTGAACAGTGGGTTCTTGCCATGAACATAGTTTTTGTATTTATTAGCTTTTCTTTTTACTTTCGTACCTTTTAATCCCTTCAAGTTAGTTGATCAAAGAGATCGGAATTGGGGCAATTTTTCTCTCTTCTTCTGTATCGTGCAGACATTAGATTGGCGCGCATACTATAATCATGTGTAAAAAAAAGTTGCAATTAACCTAATGTAAAAAAGCTGAAAGTGTAAAAGAGAAACACTGTTTTCTAAAATTAACATTACATCACGTTTAGGTGGAACTTAGATTCTGGGTTGGTGTCTGAAGATTAGTCATTAGCACAGTATTTTGTTTTTAAAAAGACTGTTTTTAATACCTGTTTTAAAGTAGATGTTTTTTCTTACCATATTAAATTATATTATAAGAGAGAAATGTAAGAATGAAAAGTAAAAACCCTGATCTTTTTTTGTGTCTAAATGATTGGAGTTCAGTCCTTTTGTAATTTCAGAGAACAGAGTTGAAAAAACGTATAGGGAAAAGGACGGGTTTGCTTGTTGTAGAGTGTTTTCTTCTCTTCTTTTTGCCTTTATTATTTATCACTGAGTGTTACTTTTTTCTTTCTGACATGGATAAGTTTAGTAGGGAAAAGTTCCTTAAATTAAAGATTTTATCCAAAAACTAACCACCATGCTTTAATTTAGAGTTGTTTTATTCTTTTTTTAGAAGGATAATTATCTTATGTAAGAATTTAGAGCTGTAATTGTCATTAGCTTTTACCAATTTTGTACAAAAAAAAAGCTTTTTTTTCCTACAGTTGAATTTAGATATTTTTCACTAAAGGTGTCAATTTATTAGATTTGATGAGTACTCAATATTCAAGCATTAATTGAGTGATATTTTATTCCTTTTGTATTTCTAAAGATTTTTTCAAATAGCTATATCTAGATATTTCTACCAAATGGGTATCAATTTATCCAAAACTATTTTCCGGAGTCATGTTTATTCCTTTGGAAGAATTATTTTCCATGGAAAAGTTACAGTTATTACCATCTATAAGGTTTTTTTTTGTTTTGGAGTTGAATTTATGTATTTACAAAAAAAAGTGAGATAAACTCTGATAAAAAAGTTTACCAATTTTGTGTAAAAAAATGGGTAAGTGATGAGATGATGGTGCTCATTTTGACGATGTCTAGAATCTTCGAGTTGCAATAGTGCGCACGGTAAGGGAGAGGATTGATATTGTCGTTTTGACGAAGCAAAGTTGCAGGTACAAATACTGTAGACGTCATTTCAGTTAAATAATAATAATAATAATAATAATAATAATACATTTTTAATATACAACAAAATAATGAAATTTGAACTTGACTTTTCAAATAAATTGTTTTAAATTTTTCATCATCACACTGATTTTAGGAGTTAAAAACTATATTTATTAAAATTAAAATAAATCGCTTAATGTTATTTGTTTTTGTGTAGATGTGCTTCCGCTAGATGAAATTATTTGTGATTGTGTAATTTTTAACACTCTACTTGAGTTTGGTAAATAATAGAGTAAACATAATTTCTTTATTAGTATCATCAATTCAATACATTAATACAATACAATATATAATTTTATTTTTTTAATAAACATCACGTCTACATCACATTATCAAATATATATATATATATAATATATTATTATAATAACTCATTTAATTAAAAAAAATCTCTATAAATCATCTAAGTTTTTTTATTCTTGATTTTATTCCTTTAGTTATATTTTCACTCGAGCAATTTTAGAGTATCACTTGAACAAACTAGATGTTTATAAGGACTTGTGTTATATTTTCACTCGAGCAATTTTAGAGTATCACCTGAACAAACTAGATATTTATAAGGACTTGTGTTAAAATGATCTAATGAACATTTCTAAGTTTTAATTTTTTAAAAGAAGTAAAGTTTCACACTTTTCCAACTCAACAAGATCAAATTGATTCATTTTTACAATATTCAACACTAAAATCTAAAAGTACATATCATCTAACAAACTAATAAGATTTTTCATTTTTAAGTTTCAATTTCTATTCTAAAACTCCTAATCATTTCCATCAAAGTAAAAATATGTGCAAATACATTTATATATCAAAATACAACATATAGCACATTCTTAGATTCCCAACTATTTTCATGAAATGAAAACATGTTCAAATACATTTATATCTCAAAATACAACATATAGCACATTTATGTCAACCTAAGATGATGAAACAAAACCCTAAACCCTAAACAAAATTCAATATACACTTGATTTCTTTTATTCAGTTAAAATTTAATCTCATTAAATTACAACTATAGGTTTAAATTAATTTATCAAATTTTCAAACAACTTTATCTATACCAAAGATCATCAATACAACTCAAACGTCTTTTTAATAAAATTTTCAAACAAGTAACAATATCAAAATATAATGGTCCAACAATTTCACATCAATGCCCAATTCTCGCATGGAAACATCTTAATATTCAAGTTACATTCACACGATCAAATTACTCTAAGGTGTCATCAAGTTATAACTACATTTCCTTTTCTCAAAATTATAATTATTGTAATAAAAAAATTTCAAACATGTTTTAATAGCTCAAATTGCTTATAGAAAAATCTAATAATCAAACCATGACTACTAAAAATTCATCCTTTTCCATCAAACTATACATACAAGCACATATCTCTTAGCATGCAAACCACTTACATGCAACCAAACAAAACACGGGGCAAAGAAAAAAAACTCTAAAAAAATTAACAATAAATTATATTTTTTTTCTCTAATAAAATTACTAAAATAGATTCAAACATTAAAAAAATGAACGAATCCCTTAAAAACTTAAAGATAAAAAAGAGAAATAAATAAATAACGTCTTTTTAGAATAAAATTTAAACAATTAATTTGTTATATTTATAAATTTTTAACATAATAAATTAAATATTTAGATAATTTAAATCACTAATACTCTTAAAAAAATTTAAGTGTCTTTACCTAATTAACATAATAAAATTATAATTATATTACTTTTTAAAATACTATGCATATCTAAAAATTTATTTTACAATCTACTTATATTTCTTTAGAAAGTTATATTTACTCATTCTAAATATTAAGTATCAATGACATTGCATTGAGTTTAGATTTACTTCCATCCCAAAATTTTGGGTTGAATCAAAATAAAGATTAAATATATTTTATTTATACTTTAAAAAATGTTCGTATTAAATTTAATATTTTAAAAATTATGTCTTTTTTTTTATTAGAAAATAAATTTGAAGAGAAAGTGTGAGGAAAGTAAGATTGTTTAGATTAAGGTAAACAAAATTGAAAGTGAAAGAAAAATTTATGAAAATTTGTGAGTGATTTGATAAATATAATAAATTTTAAAATTATATATTAATTAATTAATTAATTTCAGTTATTATAAATTAATTTTAACTAAATAAAAATAATAATTTTATAATTAATTAATAATTTTTAATTTTATTGTTATTACTATCATTTAATTTTATTTATTATTTATAATTCTTTTAATTATTTATTATAGTTATTTCATAAATTTATTATTTATTATTTATTTTAATTATCATTTTATATGTTTATTAATATTTTAATAATAATAATATTTTCTATTATATTATATTATAAAATTAATTATAGTAATTTTTATTATAATATAAATATAAATATTAATAAATTAATAATATAAAAATATAATATATATTTAATATAATAATTATAAACATATATAATAAAATATGTATTCATAATCAATTATGAATTTACATAACATATTTTATTATATATACTTTTATAACAGTGATGTTTTCTTGAAAATCTTCGCAGTTATAGGAAAAAAAATATCAATTGCCTCATATTTTTATTTTAATTAATTTTTTATTCGTTGAATTTCATGTGTTCTTGTCTGACTTCGCTTGCGGAAAATCCATCGTCCTTCTTGCCTAACTTCACTTACGGAAATCCATGTCGCAAACAAACACACCATTAAAGTTTTAATTTTTAACATTTAATAAATAAGTTAATTTGACTTCGACAGTAAGTTTGTTTATTTTAATAGTGTTGATACTTATAATTACTCTAGCTAAATAATTATAAATATGGTAATATGTATTACTTTAAAATTAGTTCATATTAAAATTAACAACTTTGCAAATTGTGTTTTGATTTTTTTAGTATATAATAAATAAGCTATTTTGATTTTGAAAGTAATTTTGTTTCATTTAATGGTGTTGATGTTTATAATTTATTTGTTAAATAATTGTTAATATACATTATTTTAAAAAATCACTTCCTAAAGCATTTAATTGAAAAGTGATATAATAAATTAATCTATTTATTAAATTTTAAAATAAAATCTGAAATATTTTAGTGATGACAACTTTAATATAGATTAATTTTGGGAAGTAAACTTAAAAACAATAACAAACTTGTTAAATTTAAGGCTAAAAAAATGCAAATGGTAAATTTTCGAGTCAATCTATAATTATCTAAATATTGATGAATTAGACTCAAATCTAAATTCATATTTTTTTATTTTAAGTACAATCCATTTAATTAGATATATGATACATTTTTGGATTAACTCGAAATTAAGTTGAGTCGGCCTAGGTAAGTAGAATTGGTCTGGCACAGGTCGAGCCAAGAGGACACGGGATCAGGTCCAGCCGAGTCGATCCTAGCTCAAGTCGAGCTAAGTCGACCCGGGCTTAGATCAAGTCCAAGTTGAGTTGAGCTGAGTCATGCCTAAATCGAGACTAGTCGATACGGACCCATATCAAACTGAGTTAGTCTAGTATCAGGTCCAGGCGACTCGGCTCGGGCCAAATCAGTCTGAACCCATGTCAACTTGAGTCGACCCATGTCTATGTCAAACCGAGTCAATCCGAGTCAATGTCGAGCCTGGGCCCATGTTAAGTCAAGTCTGCCCGGGCCCATGTCGAACTGAGTCGGCTCAGGCGCATATCAAGTCGAGTCGACTCGAGTCCATGTCGAGCTGAGCCGACCTAGGTTCGGGCCCATGTTGAATGGAGTCGGTACCGGGCCAAGGTCGAGTCGGCACCGGACCCATGTTGAGTTAGGTCAACTTGAGCTCATGTCGACTCAAGTCGGCACTATCCATATCAAACTGAGTCAGTTTGGACCCATGTCGACCTGAGTCGCCTCAAACCCAAGTCGAGTCGACACTGAGTTAAAGTTGAGTCAATTTTTAATGTAATTGACAAAATAAATTTAATCTAAATAACAAAGTAAATTTAATCTAGATTTAATCTATTTTAAATAAATTTGAAAAAATTTAAATAAATTTGATATAGTTAAAATAAATATGAATTTTAAATCAAATCCATTTTATTGAATTTGGATTGGATCTCCAATCCATAACCATGACCAGTTAAATTAATCGTTCTCAGCTAATTATTTATTAAAACCAACTATGGTATAGCAAAAAAATTCAATATACATTCTGTGAAATATTTATTATACCTTTATCAGTTAGAATTTTTCATATTAATAAATCATATAAATTTAATATAAAATTTGGTAATACTTGAATATCCAGTCAATTGGAAATAAGATTTCAAGTGTATATGAATTAAAATTTATTCCGTAAATAATTTAATAAGATTGAGTTAGAATTTAAGTTTATTTTTTAATAAAATAATTTTTATTTTTGTAATTTTTTTGTGATTTTTTCTTTTTGAAAATGTGATATTTTGTGATGCCTTGAAAAAATAGATGATATTTTGGGTGTTGAGAAGTGACGTGAAAGGCATTTAAATCAATCACGTCTGAAGAGTAATTAGAATGGTTAGTGAGGAAGTTGAGAAACAAACAAGTTATGAAAAAGGAAAGCACATATCTCACCCAACCAACCCTAACCAGCATCTCATCTCACTTCACTCTTCTCAACAAACAATTCTATATGTTATGTGTCCATGCATATGTGTCTCTCTTCCCTTTCTTTTCTTACGCATCAAAACCCTCCAACACTTTCCCTTTTGTTAGCTACCAACCATTACCTAGTAACAAATCAAAGCATCATCGGTCACATACCAGAATCAATCGCATGAATCATTTTGGTCTTTGGTTAAATATTAATTAGTCACCGCAACTGGAACACACAAACAAAACAACTACTGGCCTTCTACTTCCACATCAACCCTCCTTCATTTCCACTATCAGAGATCTTCATTTTTAACACCAAAAGGAACAACAGATCACACTTTCATGGATGGCGGCAAAATAAATATACATGTAAAGGGAAGATAAGACAAAAGGGTGACATAAAGGTGTTATTTTATTTTATTTGATGGGGTTGAAACAAAATAAAGTGAGATGCCATTTGCCAACAACATGGTCCTCTTCCGCACATATCCCATTTCGCATCTTCTAATGAGAGGGACTGTAACACTCCATTGATGCCATCTTCTACTTTTCCTTTTCAAATTTTTCATTTTGGTGGGCCATGTGTGACTCCTCAATGGCCCCCACACTCTATTTTTCTTCCTAGGTTATCCTCTGCTCTCTTCTCCTGTCCCATTTACAGCTCACCACAAAAACTCAAAGTTATTATAACAAAAGCATACCCAACTCAATCTCCCCTTAATCCTCGTGATTTGAAAGCACAAAGGTTGCTAGATATTACACAATCTCCACTTGTCACTCTTAATCACAGTCTCTGCTATGCATATTGTTTTTTCACATTTTCTGAATCAAGTAGTGACCAGTACCCGTTAACTTGCTATACTTTTCCTTACTTTTTTCGTTTTTTCTAGTTTTTGCAAAGCTTTAGCTTGGTACGTGAGCGTGACTTATCAGAAGGTGACATCTCCGCGGGCAACTTGTTGGTGTCTTTCTATTGCTACCTACCTTTTCTCCTGCGCTGCCTAAACAAAATGCTGTCAAATTTTTCAAACTGCCTTATCCCTTTTAAGTATCTAACGTGACTGATACCTAAAATTGTGGATCCATGGCATCGTGGCACCACTGATCATATTCTGTTTCCTCCGTCTTTAATTAACAAACACACTTCCAACCATGCATATGGACAATGAACAAGGAACAAGGTAAGTATACCAGACCTCATCTTTTTAATCATTAACTTTTTTAGATACTCTTCATCTTACAAAAGCCAGAACCCTAGCTAGGTTAAACACATGTTAACCAACTTTCTTTATCACTTTCTCCTACTTGTAGTAAACACATATACATGAACTTTGTACAGTGCTATATTTGGTTCGGTGGTGGCCAGCAATGAAAGGTTGTGATGTTTCTTTTTCATACTTTTTTCCTATTTCAAGTTTTCTAATGTTCCACAAGGAGTAAACTCACTTACTGTTCTCTAACTGTCCTTAATCTGACTAGTTTTCGCACACTATCATGTTGATGATTAACTTCTCTAAAGTTTATAATATCTTATTATTATATATCAAGTTAGGTAAAGTGTTACTTTAAAAATGAATATGCAGAGAAAAAATGTGTCATTAATTGATTGCTATTCCAAGCAAGTGTTATTAACTTTTTTTTCCTCTCTCAACAGTTTTAAATGCCAGAAAATAGATTGGTTGGTGTCACTACAAACGTGTATAAACTAAAATGATTAGCTCCCATTAGCAAAACCTTCTTTTTTATATAAAAAAATTGTTATTATTAATAAAATGTATTAAATTTCTTAAAAAAAAATTGTAAGCTTTACTTATTGTTCAATAGATTTCACTTGTATGATTTAGTTTGTAATAATTTAATTGATACTAAAATATATTAAAACAAAGTGTATCATTCCATGTTTCCACTAAACCAGCTGATAAAACTTCACAGTGCAAATCATACCTAGACCCTTCTAGAGACAATCTGAAGAAAAATAAGATAAACCAAAACTAACGCTTTCTACGTCATTGAGAAAAGCATGGTCCAAGAACAATAATTAATTAATATCTATCTATCTATATATCTATCAAAAATAAAAATAAAATATATATATATATATATATAAGCATTTGTAAAATGAAAAAATCTTTCCAGATATATACCAGAAATAAGTAGATTGTTATATATATGTTTTTTATAGTTTGATTCAATTTTTTTATTAAAAATTACCGACATAAAGTATACAAATTAAGTATAGGTTAATTTTAATTTATATAAAATTTGAATTAAACTAAATTTTAACAATTCTGTTTAAATCAATTTTCGTAATTTTTGCTATTTAAAATTGTTAAGTTTTTTTAAAAAATAAACTTTTATTATTTTGTAATGAAAGTTACCAAATAAAAAAATATGTTATATTTTTTTATAATTGTTTGTTATATTCATAATTTTAACATTTTCCATGTTATTAAATAAATTACATAATTTTATTGTTAAAATTATAATATAAATTTCTATCAAAAGGTAAATATAAATATAAGTATAATATAATCATACAATAAAATAACCTTTAAGATAAATATAATTTCCTAAAGATTTTAGATTTGATCTGACTTAAATTCGTTTTAAATTGCTGCAATTGGAGGAAGATTAATTCGGGCGATGAAGTCCAAATACCTCTATGATTATAAATAAAATGTCAAAAAAAATCAAGTAGCTTTATATTGGTATTTCTGTTTTTTAGGACTTTTCTATTATGAGCTATACACAGTCATAAATTTAATACTTAGTTTCATGAATTTTAATCTCTCATTTAAATATACTTATATAATATAAAATTGAAGATTTTAGGTTATATAAAAAAAAATATCTTGGAAACATGTAGTTTTAACTAACAATCAAATAAAATTAAAAAAGTATCTTAAAAGGATGTGATACAAAGAACTATAAAAATTAAATTAATAACTCACATAATTACTTTTGCAATCAAGATATATTAGTTGTTTGTTAGTGCAGTACTCTCCCTTTTAATTAATATTATTTTAACCTAAAATAATTAATATAAGAGCTACTATGATTTTTTTATTAAAATAAAAAACATAATTTTTAGTTTACATTTTGTACTACCAAGCACTGAAACGTTCTGAAGACACCTTGACACAGGTCGAAGCAGAGCACCAATGCTAACCTTTCTGTACACGACCCTAACAGAGTATCAATTGCAGGATGGATAGATTACTTAGTCAAAATTAGAATGTTGTTTTCCGGTCTCTCGGTTTTAAATGATAATTGTAATAAGATTAATTATAATTAAAATTTGATTATTTTCTAAAAGTACAATTAAATTAAGTAAATATTGGATCGCAATGAGTTTAGACTAATTCATCTAAGGATCCATAAAAAAAACTATAAATAAGTGAAAAAGATAATAAATATTTAAATTCTGATTTGTTTAAAAAATAAATTAAAAGAGACACTTGAGGATGTTTCAACTCAACCCTTATACAAACTGCAAAAAGATAAATAAAAATAAAACAGCAAAACAAACTTAGACAGAAAAAAATTTACTATGTTTGCTGCAAGATAATGGAAAAAAAAAACAGAAAAAAATATCAGCAACAGATCCTAAAATCATCTTTCTCTCTAATTCTTAAATTCTGAATTTGTATATATAAATATAACTGCGTCTGGTTTAAGATATGATTTAAGCGTTGAAGTATTTTTATAAATAAATTAAAAAAAAACAAAAAAAGTTAAAAAATAATGGATTGGAAAATCTTGAATGTAAGATATTCAGTTTTGTAAGAATACATATTATAAATTAAAATAGTGTAAAACAAATTATGTTGGAGGTTAAGATTAAAATATGGTATCATATTTTAAAAAAACCGCATAACATTTCACAAATTTGTAGATTTATGAAAATATATTAGGGATATCTTGGTGATGCAAACTAGTTCGTCTCTTTAAGTTTATAATCTGCATGTCCGCATTTTAAATGGATTTTGGTTTTTGTAAACCGTATTTCTCTCAGAAAATTTGTGGGTTAAACAAATAATCCACTAGTAAAAATATGTAAGGATTGAAAAAAGTAGTCTTAGAATAGAAGTGGTAAAATTAAAATGATACCTGATATTTTATTATTAAATTTAAAAGAGTATATAAATAAAAATTCAGTTATTCAGGTTTCATTTTAAAAAGAACCACCATTTCTCTAGAAAGCTCTTTTTCTTTTCCTCTTCCTTCTCTATAAGATTTTGACTTCCTCGCTCGACGATCGGAGTCCACCATTACACTCCTGGCAGTGAATACTACAAGACTGTCCGATCAGAATCTCTGATAGAGTAAGTTCATTTTTTCTCTTCTCTTTGAGTCAAATTTTGAACTTGTTATGTTGTTTTTGTCTTTGTTTTGCATGTGACCCTTTTAGCTTCAGGGTTATCTCTGTTAGCTCAGGGTCCCAGTGATATAGTTAGATTTTTTATTAGGACTCTCTGGTGCATGTTAAGTTACCTTTAAGTTCTTGGTGGATTTGGAGCACTTAGTGAATATCTGCTAAATTTCAGGTAAAAGAAGCTAGCCTTAATTTCCAATAGAACACTAGGCTAGAAGATCTGGATGTGGGGGTGACGTGGTCACCAATCTCAAAATTTTATTTCAAGATTGTTTGTTTTAAGTATATTAAAAGTTGCTTGAGATTTGAATGTGAAATTTGATATATGGTAGATGTTATAAAATTATAATGTTGTAGAGTATTTGTTGTTTGATGTTGATTTAGAGTAATAATTCAGCTATAGTAGGGACTTTGTTATTTTGGGTGCACTCTGGTGTATTTTAGGTCACACTAAAATATTTTCGTTCAATCCAAAAGTTCTGGGTGCACTCTGGTGTATTTTAGGTCACACTAAAATATTTTCGTTTAATCCAAAACTCCTGGGTGCACTCTGGTGTCATTTAGCTCACACTAAAATATTTTCATTCAATCCAAAAGTTTTGGGTGCACTCTGGTGTCATTTAGCTCACACTAAAATATTTTCGTTCAATCCAAAAATCCTGGGTGCACTCAGGTGTCATTTAGCTCACACTAAAATATTTTCATTCAAACTAAAAGTCTTGGGTGCACTCTTGTGTCATTTATCTCACACTAAAATATTTTCGTTCAATCCAAAACTCCTGGGTGCACTCTGATCTCATTTAGCCCACACTAAAATATTTCCGTTCAATCAAAAAGTCCTGGTTGCACTCTAGTGTAAATTTTTAGCTTACACTACAAATTTTAGCTCAAGCCAATTAATATATATATATATATACATATATATATATATATATATATAATTTTACTAGTATTATTTTAGCATAGTTTATTTTGGATTATTATTGTTAAATGACTTTTTGGAAATATTTGGATTGTTTATAAAGTTTAAAATATATGTTATGATTGAATGGTGTATTGATGTGTTAAATGAAGTGTGCAATGATGTGCAAGTAAGATCAAGACATAGTATTTTTAGGAAAGAAAATACCGTGTTAGGATTTTTATGTGCATTTACTAGGGATTCGTCTAGAAGGAGATATCCTGACTCTATTGAGATAATGGAATCATATAGATGAAGTTATTCAGGTGGTGAGAGTCAAAGGAGGTTCATATGAATGAGTAAGTTGTTTGAAAGATAACTAACTTGACCTGTTATATGAGTTAACCCTGTCATACTAGGAGAGAGATGATAATGACATTATTTATGCGCATAGCTGTGTGGATTTCACAATGATATAGTATGACAGGTGCAGATCTCTGAGTCTAAGTCAATGCACGAGTCTTCCGGAAGTAGAGTCAAGTGTCTATGTGATATGAGTTAGTGAAAGTCTGACATGTGAAATATGAATATTGAATTTTAATAGACACTTGATGATTTAAGAATTTGTATGATACTTGATGATTTATGTTTATTAATTTCAAATTGAAATTATATAGAATTTTGTTTTATATAGCTAGCTTACCCTGTTATTTATTTGTGTTGTTTCTTTACCTGTGATGATCGTGTATTTACATACACACGAGTAAATGATGTTACAAGTGATAGAGCTCCTCAGTGAGAAACTGGATGATGAAAATATTTTATTTCCTTTTGAACATTTGTTTTAATTTTTTTTTTGTAAATATTTAAAGTCTTATGAAGCGAGATATGTTTTGAAACATTTTAAGAAAGAGTTGTGGACATTTTTGTATTATGTTTATATATTCATTTTAATATTTTAAACAAATTATAATTTTTAGATGTGGAAAAATATAGGGATGTTACATTTGGTATCAGAGGAGTTCATCCTTAGGATGACCTGAGGGTAGTAGGTTCATTGTGTGATTATGTTGGAGTCTTAATTAAGGATATAGTGAAAGGTTTTCAAATTGTTTGGTTTAAAAGTTTCTGAAATCTAGTTTGTGCTCTAGTTAATGTATGTTCTAAATGAAAGTTTTAGTATTAAGAATGAAAGGATCTTGATAAAGTAGTGAGGGTGCACACTCATAACTGAATCGAGATGATTCTCTATCTTAATTCTAAAAGTTTGATGTTGAGATTATATTAAATTCTTGTGTGATT
>Ga0123342_1002568_pt1 | contig 30008 bp, 19 predicted proteins | sample Turbeawhitnodule_FD_89960 | JGI IMG/M metagenome (GOLD analysis project Ga0123342, IMG submission 89960) | Root nodule microbial communities of legume samples collected from Mexico - Turtle bean Mexico white nodule | ecosystem: Host-associated > Plants > Roots > Nodule | place: Mexico: Nepantla... | reverse complement strand
TTCCAGATCCAGCTATCCACCCCTCCCACATCCATCTTCACCCCTTGCAGCAACTGACTCAACTGCTCCTCCAACAACTTCTCCCAGTCAAAGAGGGATCTACGCCAGCACAAATGCCAAATCACTTTCTATATAAAGGTTTGAACTCCTTATTTTATTTTAATTATTTATTGCGGATAAAAAAATTATTTTATTTTATTTATTTATTGCGGATAAAAAAATATGAGAAAGTATGATTGAAATATTTTAATTTACTGAGAACAGCAAAATGAATCATACTTGTCATAATAATTAATATACTCCGAACATAAATTGATTGTTAGTTTAGTTAAGAGTATGTTTACACCCAAAGGCATTCTCTCATTGTTTGTGCTCAGTGAGTGAACATAAATGAGTACATCTCCTAAAGCTTTTGTTGACATAAACGAAAAGACACAAGTAATGTAGGCTGGAACAATGAACTGCAGAACGTATTAATATAGATATATATTGTGGGCCTGTTAGAGGAAAAAAAATCATAAAAATATCAAAAAGAAAGAAAAATAAGATGGGTTTCTTCATAAACTAAAATTAGCTAAAGAATAAATTAATTTGTGGGAGTTCTTCATATAAATTTCTCTAAAAAGATTATTTTTAATTCGTGCATGGGATAAGTTTAGTTTATGGATAAAGATGACTTCATATCATAAAGAGATGATTAAAATTGAGGATTAAAGTGACTATAGAAAGTGAGAGTTGTATGACAAAACTTGAGACAAACTTAACATTTAATTGAGCTACCACCACACGTCCTATTTCACTTCGTCTAAACATTTTTGTTTTTCGATGTTTTTCTTGTCCTCTAATCGTTTTACCATTTTTTTTTAGCTCTATGTTAATTCTATAGACCTTAACCAATTATAACAAGCTTGACTCATATGATACACATGTTCAAACTTGAGAGAGAGTGTTAAAAGTATGATTTGAAAGGATGGATCATATTGAAGATTGATTATCACATTGACATAGAGAAAGTTTTGTCGAGGAAATATCAACTAGGTTTATCGTTACTTTGTCAACTTTAACAATCAATTGACTTAACATGTTTACTAAGTCTCTCAAGAACTCTTGGGTTAATGATTAACAAGCTTGTCTCATACGATACATATGTTTTAACTTCGGGAGGAGTTTTAGAAATGAGTTGGTTATGTTAAAAATATGATTCGATAACATTAAATAGGGAGAAATGATGTGATGTGGTATTTTAATCAGATATTTATCATTATTTAATATTACTTTATTCTTTATTATTGTATATCTTCTTCATTTTAGATAAGAATACTGGTATGTATACCCACACATTAAATTCATTATATTTCTTCTCAGATTTTCTCTTCTCAACATGGTACCAAAGGTTTGTGACTTATTTTTATCCTTTCACCAGAGGTTCATATGTAAAAAAAAATGTTTGTAAGAGAAAAAGAGGACATTCTATATATTGCAGATAGGCATGGAGTGCCTCCCTCTACCTAGTAAATTATTATTCTGATATATTGCAGTTAAATAAAGATATTAGCATAAAAAACCTTCATTCCTTTAATAAAGTTGTTTTTTACTCATTTTACCCTTGTAATCGTGAATGAATGCTATAGAGGACTTGAATGTTTGCTTGGAGATTAATAGAAATTCTGTAACCTAACATGGATTAATGCATGAAAAGGTGAATGGCAAAGTAATAGGGCTACACAAGTCATCCTACTTGCATAGAGGGTTAGCTTAATGCTCACTGCATTTGAATTGACCTTCTTCGTTGGGGTTTTGAGTAAGAGGGTAGGGGTAGATAAATGCAGGGAAAAAATGAATAAAAGAGAAATCTTCTTCAAATCCTTCTCAAAATGCTAAAGCAAGTGTTAGAAAAGCATTTCTAAGACTATAGTTCATATATATCATATAGTTACAAAGAATATAAATGTAAAAATATAAAATCTTCTTTTGTATGTGGAGGAATGGTACAACCTAGCAAATATTTTCAGTTTACTGACAAGAGGTCCAACAGATATTTTATATCTTGAGCAATTCTATACTGCTTCTTAGAAAGCCAATTACACAGCAACTATAGTTTTCTTCTGGGCTGGTGATGATCACAGAGAAGCTCATACTTAAATAAAACCCACTATTTTCAGATTTTTTTAACAGCTCCAACAGAGATCGTATACCTTGACTCCATGAGCAAATTCAAACCACTAACTAGAATATAAATTAAGTGCAAAGAAGGGATAGAAAACAACTTATCTTTTCCTTGCCCTAGGAGGTGGTGATGGCTAGCAATAAGCTAATATTTACATAAAATCCAATAATAGTTGCATAATTTTGACAAAGAGCACCCTTCCATTAACTAGAGCAAATAGAAATAAAAGAAACCATGAAAAAGACATAATTTAAAGAACCAAGATTAACATGAGAGCCACACCACACAAAAAATGATAAAACAAAATGTCCCTTATTTGACACCATACACAAACATCATCCACTGCATCATCAACCTACATGTGAGCTTTTTAAAGAATGTACAACTTCCCATGACATTCATGAGTAGATGATTCCTAAACCCTGAACCAATCATCTAGAAAGCTGCAACCCAAGATACCAGTTATAAGATTACTTAAAACAGGGATCTATCTGTGTCCTTGTGCTCGCTGCATGTCATATGCACCCCAAGCAGCAGGCCCTGGTCCATACTGAGAAAAATTCTCACCTCCAGACTGTACCTGAAATTTGCCAGTTTTAGCAAAGAACAATATCCAACTCAACGGAAAGGTTGTAAAGAGTATTAAATAAACATACTCCAGACAGTAATTTCCACCATATACAATATAACATACACATACGATCAAATACATTTTGGGCAAATTTACAAACCAAGCAATTTGCAAGTTATACAGTACAACTCCATCACCCACTGACTTAAAGACTAAACCGGACTAGCCAATTCAACTGAAAACCAGTCTAGTGACCAGTCTATTAACACCCAAAACCGGATCATCTCGAAAACAGTGAGAACTAGTTATGAACTGACCAAAACAACCTAAACCCATTCAGAAAACCAATATTTTTCAACTTTTAAAAATATCTTATTTTTTGTTTAATTTAATATATTTTTTAAGATAAATTAGAAAATATATTTGTACAGTTAGTTCGTCTGATTTCTTATTAAAGAGAATGCAACTTATTTAAAGAGTCAGTTACAGGGTTTATTAATCATTCAAACATAGATTCAACAAAACTACTATGAATCTTGGCAAAAAATAAAGGACTATCTGCTTGTGGTACTTGAAATCGGTTGAAGATAAAAACTTTAAGGATTAGAAAATATTAGTTAAGATTTAGAGATAACATACAACTAATTAAGGCTTATAAAATACATCTCTCACTATGAACAATGGGACTGAATTTTCTGAACGTTCTAGCTTGAGGACACTTAAGCTTTGAACTAGAACATCGACACCCACTGTGAGGCAAGGTAAAACTTTTCCCACCACCAACTTTTTGTTACCCAATCTACTCTCATCTAGATGAGGAATCTCAAGACCAATCACTCTCTTGTCTCTTTCTCTTTCTAGATTTCTCTCTATCTCTAGATTGTCTCTCACTCCATAGAGAATCCAGCACAACACAGTACAAGAACTTAAGGTGATTGAAGCTGAAGGTGAGCCAGTTGGCATACATGCGAGAGAGCTTCGGGAACCAATTAGACGTGAAGGAGGCAAAGGCGTCACTCTTGTGTGGTCGCGACCATGATGTGATCTTCTTCGACAATGTCAAGGTCTACGCGAACGGCCATGTCGAGGAGAACATGGGACACGCGATTTGGGAGCTCGAGTGGAAGCGCTCGAACATCATCGTTTCGACCAAGATCTTCTAATGAAATCATGAATAAGAGAACACCTTATGAGCTAGCTAAATCTTCCAAGAGGATAACCAAGAGCATGACACAAGACCCTAGGTTAGGAGGCCAAACATCTCAGGTAGCTAGTGACTCAATCCCTACCATTCCTCAAAGGATCACTAGGAGAAGAGCACAACAACAAGGGCCAGAGCACCAACTATTCTCCCTTTAGTCTTTTTTGTAAAATAAGGTTTAAATGTAATAATTTAGGCTTCCACTTGGCCCATGTAGTGTAGCGAAACACTTCTTCTAGAAACCTAGATGTAGAGCACGCCTAGTAGTCACCTTTTCCACATTGAGCACATGCTTGAATGTGAAAAGTGTAACTCCCTTCTAGATCCATGATTATGAGTGCATAATTAGGGAGTTAACCTTGTTTAGTTTGAATTTGAAATTCCCTCCTTACCTTAATCACACGACACCTATCACTATAAATAGGTGGTTTTCCCCTCTTGTAGACACGCTTGATTTTTTAGTAAAGAAACTTTGTTTTATTTCTATGAGGTTGAGTTCTCTAGAATTTCTCTGAGTCTTATCTTGAGTGTGAGCTTCAAGTGGCGAATCTTCATCACTCCTGCCAAGTGGTGTGGCTCCTCCATCAACATTATTCTCCACCGAGTTCTTCCTTTTTCATAAGTCATCTTCTCTTTTATATTTTACTCTTAGCTTGTGTTGGTTCTTCTTCTCTTTGCTTCTTTAATTCTATTATCCTCTTTTCATCATCATTGTGTGTGAATTTTCTTTTTACTTTACACTCCTTAAAGAGATCCTTCACACTTATATAACTTCTTTGGTTAAATTCGTGTCCAGTGACGATCTTCATCGAGTTCCAACCATAGTTGAATTCAATTAACCTAATACAAGTGATAATCTTAAATAAAAAAATGTGATGTCTAATTCAAAATCATATCATCGTTTGGGAGGCTAGGGCCCAACAACAAGGGCCTTCCGCACAAGCACATAGTGGAGGGCATTGAGGCTTCACTCAAGCACATCCACATGGACTACATCGACATTATCTATGCCACCGCCCCGACACCTCCACACCCATTGAGGAAATCGTGCGTTCCATGAATCTCACTGCATGAAGTTCTCTTGCCTCTAGAGTGCTCATTGGAAAATATAAGGAGTTATACCACCAGATAGTAGATTTGCTTCAGAAAATTACAAAAAATCTAGCAACGCGATCATTGGTTGATGATGTGCTTAGGAAGGTTGATGGATTGAAGCCAATTTTGGATGAGCGTGGTGTTCCACTGTCACAACTTGTGATTGCATGGTGTGTTGCTAATCCTAATGTTTCTTCTGCGATGCTACAAAGGAATCTTAGAATAAACCATTATACTTGAACAGCTTTAGCACGTCTAGAGTCTAGCTTTAGACTGAACTAAGGTTAACCATTTTAATTGAATAGCTTTAGCACAACTACATTCTAGTCTTAGACTAAACTAAAGTTGACCATTCTACTTGAATGACTCTAGCACAGCTAGAGTACAACCTTAGACTGAAGTAAGCTTAGCTATTTTGCTTGAATGAATCTAGCACAACTAGAGTTCAACCATAAACTAAACTATCGAAGGATACAAATCACTCTGCAAGACTCCTTTTCCTTTCCCATTCAATCTTATATAATTCAAATCAATTTCAGAACCACATGAATCGCAGTTCTGGTTTGATTCAGTGCACTGAATTGCGGGTGGAAGAGGGCACAGGTCACGCTCCAAAACAAATTGGGTTGTGCGACCCGGCTGGAAAAACCCTACATTTGCTATCCTACAATAGCAAGGATTGGTAAGATCCTATCCTACAAGAGCATTTTTGGGATCAGCCCCTCCAACTCCACTGTCCTGGATTGATAACTACGTACCTAATTAAAATATCATAATGTTCAATGATAATGGGCACGACCTCTACATGTGAGTAAGAATCAACTTATTCAAGGTTTCACTAATAGTTACGAATGTCCATTAATATAATCCAACTAAAGCACCAAACAAACAACATACAGATTTCCCAAGAAACCACAAATGGAACTATGGAAGTGATTTTACTGAGAAATGAAAACCCTTTTTAATTCAGACTGGTCCACTCAGGTAATTGAGATGCAACAAACTTACTGGGTTCATGCCATAAATTCCAGGGTAAGGGTTTCCGACATATCCAGCATCAGCATTGCCATAATTTGCATTATACCCTGAACCTAGAAAATCAAAGCAAAGGACAGAAAACAAAGAAGAGCATTAGTAGGCCAAAAACAATGATATCTTGAGACACGAAAACAAAAGTGTCACAAAAGAATGGAACCAGACCTAGCCCCAACACCATTATATGTCACAAATTGCAGTCAGTTAACTCATCAAGACTACATCACGCAAAAAAAATGCATACCTGGATTCCCAGCTGCGGCAGCAGCCCGTGCTCTTTTCTCTGCATTTGCAATTTCTGCACGAAGCTTCTCCATCTCTCGAGCCATGGCAACTAACTTCTTCTCCATCACTTGACCATGCTCATAGTTTTCTGCGAATCCCTTCTTCTCATACTCAATGGCAGCCCTAAAAGCCAATAGACAATTATAAACAATAACAACATGATCAACAGGTCAGCATCCCAGTACCTCTCTTTAACGCCACTAGCATATATCCACCATTCAACCCATATTCTATAATCATAAAAAAATATTCATTTCATAAAATTACGGTGTATTGTCAACTGCCACATAAAGGATTGAACTTTTACTACAAACTCTAATGAATAGCTACATAATTCAAAATCAGGGTTGTCTTATTCATGCAACAACAACTGATTTTATCCCTAACTGTCCATCACATCATTCATCTCCTCTCCTACTTTCATATCTCCTTTCTCATTTCTCACATTCTCTCTCACTATTGTCAGAAAATTGTTGTACAATTTTATGTAAAAATAACACACAAGTCTTTAGAAAATAACCACAGCTAAGGTTTTCTGCGAGTAATTTAAAACCTTGATCACAAATTAAGCACAATCCACAACATTGCCCTAGATTGAGATAAAGCCACTACCTTGCACATTGCAACTCCTGTTTCATGGCCTCCACATCGGCCCTGAGCGCCGGCAGCCGTTTGGCATCGGCGGTCATGTGGGCCAAGTCCTGCGTCATGGCCTGCACCTGTCCGGACAGGTCCTGACGGACGGCTGTGTGCTCCTTGATGTCAGCGTGGACCTGGAGGAGCTCGGCCCGGGCGGCCTCGGTGCCGCGGAGCTCGGCCTCCAGCTGGGCCGACTTGTCATAGAGCTCCCTCATGCGGGCCTCGGTATCTGCCCGGAGCGAGTCACGGAAATGCGCCACGCGCTGGAGCTCGTGCTGCGCTGCCTCTAACTCCTGCTTGAGGGCCACGTGGGTGGCGGCGAGCCTCTGGTTGTCGCCCAGAAGGGCCTGAATGTCCTGGTGCTGGGCCGCGAGACGCTCCTCGATGATCGCCGCTGGGTGCAGCTGGATGGGCCCGCGCGGGCCAAGCCCTAGCTGCGAGTCCCGGAGGTCTTCCAGAAGCGCGGGGTGGGGATGGGGCGGGACAATGGATCCCACTAGATGGTGATGGGCTCGCGCGCCGAACAACGGGTGATCGTGAATCGGCGGCGATAGCCCCACCGCATGCGGAGGAGGAAGGGGTTGCCCGCGGTTTCTGCCCGACATCGTTTAACTAATAACAGTGGAAGAAAAGGGAAAGAAGGGAAAGTGAGTGAAATTGCGAACGTGGGTAAGTTCAATCTTAGAATAGTGGAAACACCAGCATTTGGAGGGAGTATGCGCTAGGGTATGCGAAACGACGTCGTCATTGCTTACAAAAGGGAGTTTCTAATGAAATCACTCCATTGACGATACATTAATATTAATATTAATTAATAGTTAATACATTTAAAATTATTTCATTTTCTCTTAACTGGAACTATCAAAATAAAATAATTCATCTTTTACCTACAAAGAACTTAAGTATTAACCAACCTTTTATTTTAATCATTTATGTCGTTATAAAGATAATCATCACAAAATTAGCTTTCCAGAATAAATTAAAATTATTATGAACAACTTTTTCAAATTTATAAAATTATTTGGAAACAAATTAACCAAAAATCTCTTTATAAAAAGAGTGTTCATTTGTTGTTTAATGATCTTGTAAAAGGAATAACATTTTTTCGTAGGTCTTTAATCATTGATTTTGGTTAAGAGGGGTACCTGTTAAAGGTTATGTGATGTTTAAGACGGTACTACTTAGTATTGGTGGTTTGAGGAATGATTTTTTATTAAATGCAACTTTTGCCTTGTCTTGGAGTATGCATTTATAGGGTTAAAGTGGGTCTTTGTAGTAGTGGGTCCTGACACAAATTATAAGATTAATCTCAATATTAAGAAATGATTTTGTACATTCGGGTTACGCTAATGAGAGTCTAGGTGGTGGTTTAACTTGTTCCTCTAAGACGTGCTCAGTTAGGTTACTGATAAGGTTTCGGTCATGGATGTTAAGGTGTTGACGGCCATGTACGCTACATTAGCCCCTCAAACTTTTCTAAGAGTCGTTTTGTGTTTGTGGGTGTTCCTGAGTCGTTAGTAGTTTTGCAATAAAATTTTACCTTATTGTTTGGGTAATTATCTCGGATGTCAAGGTATACTCAGTTACTTACCTAGTCCCCAGGTTCGAAGGACAGAGTCCTAAAGAGTCTAAAAGCTTCCATTATTTTTGGTGGAATTTGAACGTTTTTGGATTTAGTATGTGTTATCATGACCTTAGATAGGAAAGCATCTTACTGTTGTAGATTGACGATTGTTGGGTTTCCATCTTTCTTCATTTTCTATAAATAGTGGGTTTAAAATAGGGGATCACTTTACTTTTCTCCAATATTCTGCATCCAATTAGTGGATATATGCCAAGAATTTCCCTACCCTTCAGGTTAGTAATGTCTTCCTCCATCAGTTTTTCGACTTTTTTGAGTTGGTAGTCCTCGGTAGGTTTTGGGGAATCATCAATGGCCAAAGGTAGTGGGGTGTAAAGGATGGGATTGTGTCGGGTTCATGCTCCTAACAGGGCTAAGTGGGTAGATAACAAGGTGATCGAGCTCTTTTCTCAGCATAAGTGGTCGTCAATGGTTAAGTCGGTTGTGAAGAGTGCACCCATGTTGAGTCCGAATGTTGAAATCGACATCATCTCGACCGATAGATGTTGCACAATTCACAACGGTTACCATGGCTCTAAGGGTGTTGAGTCTGATTTCTTCTTTGTATATGTTAATTTCTCTTACCTTCATATTTGTTTCCTTTTCTATGACTTTATTATGGGTGTTTTGTAGATACTTAATGTTGTTCCACTTATTGTGCGACTTGTTAAGGTTGAACCCTTAGGGTTTTCTTCACTACTATAACTCTCGGTTGATCGACCCAATAGGGTGACTTTCTCTTATTGGTCATTTGGGGTATTGCTTGTTCTCGTCATTAACTTCATCTTATAAGAATTTATAAAGGTATATTTTTTTTAAGTGATTATAGAACCAATAATTTTTCATTTTTTTCTTTGATTCCAATAATAAGTCGAAATTTCCCTTTTATTGGACACAAAAACTTGTCAGTTAGCAATCATGTCAAGGTCATCCATGATTGTCGAGGACCGGGAGGTATTTAAGGTATGGGATCAACTACCGATGAAGTTGCCCACCTAAAAGATCTTTGCCATATAATTCTCCCCACCGATGGATGGATCTTAACGATATGTGTAGTTGTTTTGCATTGGTTACTATTCGGTTTTAACTTTGTTGCACTTGATGTGAAGCTTGTATTGAAACAACTTTGTAATAACATCAACAAGAAAGGTGGGGAGGGTTCCGGAACTCCCAAGCAAGAGTTGATCGATCCGAGGTGAGTCTCGATACCGGTACTTGACCTTATGCTCCTTCTATTGGGGATAAAAAGAAGAATAATCAAAGAGAGAAGTTTGGAAGAGCTTTAAGACCGCTAAAAAGGTCGCCGAAGAGATCGCAACCTTTTCCAACGAGGGTCGGGCCAAACTCGGCTATTGCAATCCTTGGGAGCAATTTCAAGATTGTCAAGGGTGTTAACATTTCCTTGACACCGTCGAAAAAAGAGTTGTTGGCGTTAAGAGTCTCATTTCCAAATATTTCATGAACGCTCAGAGTGACTCACCTTTTTCTTTACGGATGTTGACCAATGTGATGGAGGTTAGGTGGGGAGGTCGGCTTGTTACAAAGTAGATTATGAACTTAACTACCAGTGTGTCGAAACACTAGGAGGCGGGTGAACCTTTTAAGTGCCCAAACTTTATAGAATGTGGGAAAAACTATGCACACGATGACACCATCGATATGTATAAACTCATTTATGTTATATAAACGTGCTCATGTACTTTAAATCATCACATTTTCAACTTATATAGACCATCTAACCATATTACCATCTAACCATATTGATTAATTAAGCTATAATGACACTTCATACTCATGTTTAAAAATGTAGTAAGTCAACTAACAACATCATGTGTAAAAAGTCAAATAAAAAAAAGAAGATAGGAGTTATAAAAAATTGATTATAAAAAACAATAATATATATATATATATTTATTTATTTTTTCTTTCCATAAAGAATCCACATGATATACCAAATTGAAACTGAGCTGTTATTAATTTTTCTTTCCCCTTTTCTTCCACAATAATTAACAATTTCCTTTCCCTCCCTTTTTCCTCTCTCCAAACAAAAACCCAAACTTCCGCCACACTTCGCAGCTTCCTTTTCCCATCCACTCCCACAACTCTTCAAAGATCACCGCCGCCACCACCACCGCCGCCACCACCACTATCACCATGCCTCTCGATCCCGCCGCTGCTACAACCACTGCATCGCGGCCTGTGTCGCCTCTCCCTCAGCCGCACCACCATTACTCTCCGCATCAACAAACCCTTCCAATTCGCGCTCCAGCGAACCCTCTCTCGGCCAAACCCCACGAACCGCACTTTGCCTACCCGTTCGCGCCCAAAGGCGTCAGAGGCCACCCCGCCGTTGACCACGGGGTCGCCGGTGGCGCGTTCGCGCCTCCGGCTATGGTGTACGGCGTGAATCGCGGCATGCACTTGGATTACCTCAGTCATGCCTTGCACGTGACCAGGCCACTGCCTCACGTGCCGTTCGGGCACGTGGGTAACGCTGCTGCCACACCCACTGCATCGCCTCCCGTTAAAAAGGTTTCCAATCTGAAGCCCTCTTTGCGTTTTTGTGAATTTTGTGAACGAGTGATGTGTATTAGAGTGAATAAATGTTGGTTATGTTTTTTCCTTTTTTTTGAGCTCCAGATTTTGTCCTGGTTAAATGATAGTAATAATTGGATTCAAATTGGTTTGAATTGAAGTGTATCTTTGGTGGTAATAAAATTATGCTGGATTTCTAATTGTTCCTTTGTTTTTTTGGTTGCTTTTCGTTTGGCTTTAGGCGGCGTCTCGGTCTGCGGTTTCTGATATCAATGGCGGTAAAGATTCGAGTACCAGGTGAATTTTTTTTCATTAACACGTGGTGTATATATTGTTGTGTTTTTTTATTGGTTATGGAGCTGGGATTGATGATATCTCTGATTGGTTTCTCAGGGAAAAAATCAGAGAGGATACCTACATTGTTGTTAGAGATCGAAAAGTGAGTCTCTTTTTCTCTTTTGTTTACATCCTTTGCAATGTAAACGTCTTACATTTTTGTTTATAATGAATCCATTGATTTGTTGTAGTTAAATTAAATTATGTGTGTTTAGTTACATTCTGAGAAAGGTAGGTGCTTTTAATCTTCTTTAAATACATTGGAATCTGCACTTTGTCTTTTGCCTACAACAGTATCTTTTACAGTTTCATTACATCTCTAGCATATGATGTGCTTGTGAGTTCTAACCATATCGATACAAGTCCTACACTTATCCTGATTTTATTGTTTTAATTTCTTTATGAATTAAAGTCGTCTTTGGAAACTAGTTCCTAGATATATCTTTTCATATTCTCTTCTGTTCCCTCTCATACATATGTCTCCAAAGTTATTATAAATGAGATTCTAAGAAAGGGAAATTTACTCTCAAATTCATTCTCTATTCTTTATTAGAGAACTTTGGCTTAGAAACTTCAGATTTAAAATTATTGGCTGCTTTCTCTCATACAACTTGTTTTAGCTATCTCAGAAACACATGGTTTCAGCATTCTCTCTTCCTTGGAGCTTAACCTATAATAGAATTGGCTATTTACTTGTGTAGTTTATTGAAATTTGATAATATTACTAGCTATACAAGGATTACTTTACTTTCGTTATTTTTACTGCAGTAGTTAATGTTAATATCTTAGCTTTATCCCTGGAGCTTTTTTTAGTTGTGGTAATTATTTTATATTTCATTTTTTAGGTAAGAATAACAGAGGATGCTTCTCTATATGCACTTTGTAGATCATGGTTGCGAAATGGTGTAAATGAAGAAAGCCAGGTTTGAATAATATATTTGTACTCCCCCTTTTTAAGATTTGTAATCTGCTACTGATTTCAAGCGTGTGATGAAGACTGGAAAATATTCTCGTGTAATTCTGTCTTGTTGTTAAAGAAATGATACTAAATGCATGTATGTGTACTTTGATAATTTACATATTCCACGTCAACTTTTGCTGGACTTTTACTTTAATTCAACTTCCATTTTAACTAAGGTTGACTTGAGAATGAATATTTTTGGTTGTAACTTTTCACATGTATAGCAAATATTTAATTTGAAACTAAATATAAGTGATTCTCACTACAGTTAAGTTTTTTCTGTCGAATTTGAATGAAATATTTTGATTTTTAAAAGCTGATCAGAATAATTAATTGATCTTAATTCTACGAAGAAGCATGATATCTTCTATCATTTAGCATCTTTGGAATGATAAATGATTGAATGGTTTTTTAGTAGAAGTTTGTAATCATTTATGCTTTTCCTGTGGGTTCTGCATTATTGAAAATCAAAGAGTAAGAGAGAGAATGGAACTGAATTTAAGTAATGTAATTGAATTATTTTATCTTAATCATCTTTAGAAAAAGAGAGTCTACTATATATAGATAAACTATCAAACAGAGGTTCAATAGACTATCTGAACACAAAGACTGATAAGGGCCCAAGGCTTAATAGAGAAAGTAGACAAATACAGTAAAGTAAAGAATACCTTCCACAAGCTCTGAAGGGGTGGGGGAGACAGCAGGATCAGCTACAGGGAGCTAGGTTCTCAACACAACAAACCTATTGGGGGAGAGGGCGTTCTTGAGAATGTAAGCACACTAATGTGCTGTAGGGATATGTAGTGCTTGAAGTTGTTTGCTAAGGGTATTTTCTCGAACAAAGAAAGGTCACGTTCCATGTGTTTGGTGTGAGCATGCAAAGAAGGATTATGAGCAAGAGCCATAGTACTGAGATTGTTGCAGTAGATGGTGTCTGTTATGTTCACAAGTCTTTTGAAAAATTTTCAAAAATTGTTTTTTTTAATTAGTAGACAATCCCCCTAGATCCTCACAAGTGTCTTACAAAAACGTTTTCAACGCAATTTAAAGCTCTATCCAACCCTCTTGTTCTTTTCAATTGGTTGAGCTAACCTTTTGGGGTTAGTTCTTTGCAAAACAAGAGGAAAGATCTAACGCTTCAAATGGATAACGAAGGTCAATATGTCAACAATAATGTTGTGAAAATTGTGAGTATACTCGCATACTTGTATAATTAAGCGATTTTGGAGAAGAGAGCGAGCTAACTCGCATGGCGAATCATCAACCGTGCGGATTAGAGCAAGTATGCAAGTAGATCGAAGGATCGATGGCTGTCACGATCCGTTACTCGGGATTAAAAAAAAACTTACCTAATGTTCTAAATGCCCAATACATGTTTCTTCTTTTGCTAGGGGCAGTAGGCAGCAAATCAGATCAAAACCCTAAAAACCAACTCTGAAACGAACCACATCCACATAAATCGCTACCACTCGCCTCTCGAATAGTGCTCACCGTTGGTTGTTCTCTTCGTAGATTGCTCTCAGTGCTACTCCTATTCGCCATTGCATGCGGTTGCGCTCACGCTTGGCATCGCTTGTTGCTTGTTGTTGTTCGAGGTCGCGCTCGCCACTCGCCGTCGCGATTTCTGTTGCTCGTTGTTGTTGTTCCTCTCTCTTCTTCCGTTGTCGTTGTTCCTCTCTCTTGTTTCGTTTTATTGTTTTTGATTGTGCTTGCGAATCCTGTGTGGAAACATCGTATTTCTATTGATGGGAAAACAAGGAACGTAAAATATAAATATTGTGAGAATGTATTAACAAGAGGGGTTTATAGATTAAAACACCATCTAGCAGGGACTTCAAAGGATATTGGAGCATGTATAACAGTTCAAAGGATATTGCAGGTGGTTCGTGCGGTGGCTGCGGTGATTGCGGGTTCATTCAGGACTAAATGTAGTTATTTACTATTAATTTTTTTTAATATGAAAAGTAAACTCTTGCGAGTTTACAAGTCGAGTTTACGAAGTTCTCACGAGTCTACGTAGACTCGCGAGTTTGACAACCTTGGTCATTAGTGTAAATAAATTTGGTGCATGTCCAAACCAGTTGACATGTGTCATGGGAGCATCAATTTGTTTTCCAGAGGATGAATACACAACTGGGCATCAATTTTACTCCACTTATGCTGATAAATTTCAGCTGCAATTTCTTTAGTAGTGATGTGGCTTGAGGCAATGTTTGATGTCTAAGGCCCAAAGAATCCGTTAATACCATCAAACTTGTAGATAGCAGGGAGTCATAGTTGGTGAAAAATAGCAAAACACAAAATAACTAGCCAAATACAAAATCGCTTGCCAAACAAGGTTGGAATGGAAGAAAGACCACAAATCCAAAACCAACACTATAGGGTCAGTTTGATTGCAAAATGGTCTATTGGAAAACTCACCAAACATGCCATACCATGCATGGTGGCAGTGAAAAATCAAGAGCAGGGTTTGGGTGCGTGAGTTGTCAAATAGAGTAGTGATTATCGGGGTTGGTCGTTGCACGACAAGCGACCGAGGGGTGGTTGTCATAGTTTGTGAAAAATAGTGAAACACAAAATAACTAGCCAAATACAAAATAGCCAGCCAAATAGGGTTAGAATGGAAGGACCACAAATCCAAAACCAAAACTATAGGGTTAGTCTGATCGCAAAATGATCTACTAGAAAACTCACCAAATATGTCATCATGCATGGTGAAAGTGAAAAATCAGGAGCAGCGTTTGGGTGTGTTAGTTGTCAAATGGAATAGTGATTATCAGGGTTGGTCGTTGCACAACAGGGTGATGTTCCTGGGGTGGTTGTCAACAGGAAAAAGCTCACATAGTTGTCGCAGTGAACAATGACACTAGCGGTGGTGAACAATTACACTAGCGGTGGTTAACAATGAAACAATGAACAATGAAAAAAGTACATGGTTTCTCTAAATTGAACTTATGAGCAATGGGCCCATAGGCAAAACACAAATTAGGCTTCGTTTCTTGTTAGGTTCTTGATACCATATTGAGAAGAGAGAAACCGAGAAGGCATATCCTTATGTTTAGACTACAATAGAGATAATCAATTTACAGGGACCGAACATAATTACAGAGTTTTCCTAGTTTAGGCTAATAACATAAATATCGAATCAATCTCATTGATCCCAATATCATCAATTGATCCTAATATCATCAATTACTATATCTATGAGATTTTAACATACTTACAATATTCTAACAGTGGGGATGACTTGTATGCTTACCCGTGGTCTTAAAATTGGTTACAAATAGTGTGACAAATATGCAGGAATTTACTGGATTTTACTATCAATGACTTACTTTTGGAAGATGAATATTTTATGCATTTATTTATTTCAATGTGCTATTTATTTATTTATCTTATGTTTCATTGTATTGGCAGCCGCAACAAAAAGATGTAATTAAGGCACTTCCTAAACCATTGCCTGCATATATGGTGGCTGGTTATATATCAAACAAGAAAGAAGATGAAAAAATTGAAGATGAGCCGGAAGAGGTTAGCTTTTCTTCTAGTTAACTTCCTATTTTAAAGCAATCAAATTTGCGAAACTGAAATCTTTATTTTCATCCAAAATAGTTATTTTGTTGACACAAGTTGTGTTGTTGCATAAGCTTTGCAGAATAGTATTGCTCTCAAGCAGATGTTTCTATTGACATTTTTGTTCTTTCACTTCAATTCTAGGTCAAGATTTCTATCCCATTAATCATATCATATTTGCTTTCAGAATGAACAATCTGTTGAGAACTTGTTACCACAAGATTTATTAAAGAGACATATTAAACGGGCCAAAAAGGTTAAATTGCGGTATGTTTAACTTGTAGCCCTCCCTTTCACCTTCTGGTTTATTTATTCATCATCTATGTTTGAGTTGTGGCAAGAACAGTACATGTCTAGTTGATAATGCATTATAAACTGTAGCATACAACCCAATATAGTAGATTTGTGGTCAAACACCTTTTGAATTTGTGAGTCCATATGATTTGTTGTCAGAACATTGGAAGACTAAGTTGACAACAAGGTTGTAGAATTGTGATATTACTCGTAAGATTGTTGGATCCTACGAGTTGGGGGTGGCTTCCAATGCTTTATTTAGCATAGGATAGCTGTGTCGGACCATAGGGAAATGCGCTAGCCTTTGGAGATTGTCATGTTCTAACAAGTTGAAGACCCAGAATTTGCAGGTCAGGTTGCACATCCCAATGTACAAAAAATCCATTTCATTAGTTTTTTCCATTAACTCTTATTTTCAAGAGAAGCCTCTTTTATCCCACTCAGTTGACTTGTGACACCTTTCCTATCCCATACTCCACAAACCCTTCGCTGTTCTTTGTATGGCACCCGTCGTTTCAATTTTTCATTTTCCCCCATTTTCGACATTTCTGTCTTGTTTCTTTTTCTTTTCTGTAACCTTGTCTCTAAGATCACTTTGTTTGTGTTTTGGTTGTTTTTAAAATCCACAATGGCTTGTTCTGGGCATTTTGAAATAATCTCTGATTTTGGTTTCTTTTTTAGCCCCCTCTTGTATAGTTTTTCTATCCATAATCTTTATCAAATATGAAATAGAGTTAAGATATTAATGACACAATACTACAAGATAAGTATCTAAATTATTGATATTACATACTCGAGTTATTCTATTTTTAAATTATAATACACTTTCACATTATTATACTTGAGGGCAAGCCATGGTTTAATGGTAAAGTCACACACCTTGGTAACTAATTTCTCATGGGTTCAAGCTACGAAACAACTATTTTGCATATGCAAAGGTAAGGTTGGGTACAATGACCCTTACACCTTGCATGACTTTGGTACCAAGTTATGCTAGTCTTTATATATACGTATGTGTGTATTGTAAATAGTGGATTATTAGTGTTAAACTTTGGGAAAGAGAGAAACATTAAACTAAAATTTTGTATTTTTGAGACAATGCAAGTGCTGTATTTATATCAAGAAAAAAAAATCAATATAATAAATATAGGAGATTTGGTATTTTCTAAGATATAATATGCAAATAAATAAAACATTCATAATAATAGCGAACTGTTACGATTGCAGTGAATAATGATGGCAGGAAATAAACAAAAATTGAAAAACGTACATGGGTTTCTAGAAAGTTTACTCTTATAAGTAGTGGGAATAGGCAAAACACATTTGGGTTTCTTCTCGTTAGATTCTGATTGCATGTTTGAAAGGATGAGTGATAAAACAAGTCCCGGTGGATGATACGACTCATGTACCATGTTCAGAAGAGAGCAACCCCGAGAATGAAAATAATAAATTTCGTGTGTTGGATAAACACGATAATTAATGTATATTATAATGAAGAAGAAATCTAGTAATAAGAGATAAAATCAATATTTAATATTGAGAAATATTGGTGAGGTATTTTCCATCCAAATGATATCACGTCTCCTTATTTAATGTAGTTCAATCATGTGGCTTACAATTTGTGGATAGCATGGAACTATTTTCTTTTCTTTTTCTTTTTTGTGATATACCATGCTTTGCTTTAGGGTGAGATAAAAATATTAACAATGTTATTACTTTCCTTTTGCTGCACATAGATTAAGGGAAGAACGGTTACACCGTATCACAAAGTACAGAAGTAGGCTTAGGCTTTTGCTTCCTGCCACTGAACAGTGTAGAAATGACCCGGCTGCTGGGAACTGACCTTGCTGACTTTACAGACATCAAGGTTTGCAGGACTCTAACAGACCGAACTTGATTCAATATTGTATTTGTGGTTCATTGAAAACGTATTCCTTATAGTAGCAAATGTATAAAACTAACTGAAAATGGACAGATTTTTCAGCTTTTCTACACAATTTCTACTTTGGGTGGTCTTTGACCAGAAAATTTGCAATAGTTAGAGGTTGAATGAATAGCGATGACTCAGAAGTCACTGTCTGCTTAGACCTCCGTTTGTTCTTGTGGGCTGATAGTTTGACCAACCTATTAAGGGTAGGTATGACTTGTCCCTATCTCCTAGGAAGATTATAAGTTATTTTTTTTGGAAGATAATGCATTTGGATTAACTTGTTTTTGAAGAAAAATAATTTTAATAGCCGGATTCTTTTAATTCGAAAAACAGTCTTAATTAATCGGTTGCCAGATATGTAATATAAGCATTTAATGCCTGGCTCCAAGTCTCAAATTATTTAAGTGATTAAATTTCCATCAGATATTTGCATTTTATGGTTTGGTTAAAAGCATAATGCTTTTCACATTTTTTTTTTATCGAAATAGGACAAACAGAAAATGAGCTTCCCAATGTTGGGCTTTGGATGAATTGGTAGTGAAATTTTCCTACATCTCCATATTTTTTTTATTAATTCCAACCTTTTATATTTTTTTAAAATTTCAACCTCACAAATTATAAGTATAGGTTAAGATTTTCCGTTCTCTTACTTGTTTTAGGACTTTTCGGAGTGATACTTCCGAAAGGATTGTTGAATTCTTATGAAAATTATTTTTTGGGAGCAAGTGAAACTTTTGTAAGGTTGGTTTGAGTTTAAGTACTTAGTAGCCACTTCATATTTTTGGAGGTAAAGGTCGAGAATCCTAAAGCGTAGGAAGAAAGAGTCCATTGTAATTTAGAGATATTCTATTATAAGATAGAAAAGGCTTTTGTTTTTGTATCCCATAATTGTAGTTTGAAATACAACCATTCCGACGAGTTTTGGTGGTGATTTAAAGTTGGGTAGCCTTTGGTAAGTGGAAAAGCTGTGAATGAGTATGATGGGAGTTTTTGTTTGTTGTAATGGCTGCACCAGGTTTTCTGGATCATCGATTTCAAATTAGAGGTTTCCGACATTCTAGAAAGTATTTATTAAAAGAAATTTGCTTAGAAGGTTATTTTTGACTTCGAAAAAGCACATTCTGAAGTAGTAATATTAATGTTCCAGAATAACTACTTTAGAAACTCTCCCGAAAAATAGAGAAAAAGATTTGTGATTTTTTCCTCTTGTTGTTATTGTTTGTCGAGGAAAACACATACCCTTAATTTTTTAGTCTGAATTTCTATCAATGTGAGTTTTTTCTTCTTGTTCTCATTGAAGGGTGTTTTCTCTTCTCTTCACACGCTACTTGTTCTGACCCCCTTTTTCGGTTATATGTGGCAAATTTTTCAAGCAAATGATTTTACCTTTAAAGACACAGATATTGAGGTTGGTGGCAATCCTTCATAGTTTGGTATTCCACCCCTTATCTAAATCTCTTTTTTTCACACTCCATACACACGTAAATCAGAATTGGGTTTTTGTTTCCCCATTTGTCACTTTTGCCCCTTTTTTGTGTATGGTGAAAAATTGAAGCTTGAAGAGCAATTTTATTGTGTTATGTGATGTAGGGCCGAGATGTATGAGGGTCGAGGATCCTTGAACTTCAACGAGGCTCACTGGTGGAATAAAAAGGAACTTGTTTATTGAATGATTAATCCCAAAATATGTTCTAAGAAAGGTGTAATGACCAATTCAAAAAAATAACTACACACCCATTTGGGAAATAGAAATTTGGGATGCTTCCAAAATAATCAATCTAAGAATTTTCCATAATAACTAATTCAGAATTTAAAAATATAAATTTTACTTTTCTCTTGCAAAAACAACAACAGAAAGCAGTGACAAAGGTAGTTTGGTCTTTTTCTCTAACCCTAGGGTGTAGTTAGCAATTACGAGGGTGCAGAAAACAAAAGTACAAAAAATTATAAAATTATACCGTGTAAGAATAATTATTTTGTTTGCTTTTGTTTCTTGCACTATATCATTTGTGACCTGCATTATACCATTTTTTTGAAATGTCAATGTGTTATTTATATTTTTTTAACAGAACTTTATATAATTGATTTAAATAATAAATTAATCTAGTAATTGTATGCATGTTAGGTTATAAATTTAGTTAAGTTGAATTTGATTATGAATTTGTATGTATGAATTTGGGATATATATGTAATTGATTTGAGATCTTAAATGATGTATGAGTGATTGATTTGCATTGTATGTTAATGATATGTGTTGTATGTGATTGATGAAAGCTTGTATGAACTTGATGTCATACATTCGGGGTAATGTATGAGATGTTGTGTTTTGGTATATTAAGTATGAAAAACCTATGAGCAGAGATCCTTTGCCTTCACTGATGATCTAAGTCACATAAACTAAGGTACTAGTTGGTGAAAAGTTGAAGGAGAGTTCATACACACCATGACCACTTGTAGTCACACGATATGAATATTTGGACTTACCTAGATCTGATTGGAGTGGATTAGCCGTTAGTCTCTGGTAGGGGCATACTTAATGAGTCTTTTGGAAGAAAATAAATCCATATGCCATTACTGATTGAAATGAAATCAAAAGGGTACTAGGAATTGAAAGAAAATCAAGGTACCGTGAAACAAATGGATTTATGTGGTCAAAATATGATTAATGAGTTTTTCGAAAGACAATAGATTCATTTGCAATCACTATGATTAGCATGAAATCAAAGGTACCGAGGGTTGAAAGAAAATTAAGGTACTGTGAAGCAAACGAATCTATGTTAAGTCAGTATGATTGTAATGAAATCAAAGTACTACGGATTGAAATGAAATCGAATTATTGTGATTGATATTTGGAATTTGTATGATTATGTTCGAGTAAAAAGAAAACTAAATTAATTATGAATTATTAATCAAATTAGTTATTTTACTTATATTTTTTTATGTCAAAACTTTATTTTGATAGCTTACCCTGACATGTGTTTGTTTGTGTGTGAACTGCAGTGATTGTACTATGTACATGAGCAAATATTTGTATAGGTGTAGGAGTGAGATTTTGAGAGAAATATAGTAATGATTTTTTTTTTTCATTTTCTTTTATAAATAGGTGAATTTATACATATATTAAGTGAATTAATAAAGTTTATATCTGGTTTGACGTTCATCTTTAGGGTGTTACAATTCTGGTACCAGAACAAGTGTCAAGATTGTTTTCAAAGATAAAAATTGAATTTTCTTTGGTCTGGTGCTTGGGCAGGGTAGGCGTTAATGACATTTTATAGAATGTTTTCATTTGAGTAGTAAAGTTGAAAAAATTAAATTGGCGATTGAATGGAGAAAATAGATTATTGAGTCGAGTATGTTACCATGAGGAATATCAATATTGTTGGTAAAGAAGAATGATGAAGAATTTAGATTGTGTTTGGAGAGAACTAAACGTTCATGAGAAGAATTACTCTACTCTTGACACGAAAAGGATGGTATTGGTGTTGTCATGAGGATATAGAGCCACTGACTCGATAGTATTTAGTTTGACATATTTAATATCATAAGAATCATAAGTACTTGTTTGATCAGAAGTGAATAGACACGAGACAAGAGAGGTTGGTGTATTTGTTAAAGGGTTAAGATTTCAAGTTTATTTATCTTCTAGGAGGGCAAATCAGGTTAAAAATGTCACGAGCAAGGATACATTTCAAATGTCAGATGTAATGGTTAATCACTCATGTTAGTGGAGTGTCTAACACTAAGTGGACTTAGAGTTTTCATAATGGAAGTAAATGGGGATTTCCAAGTTTAGGATAAGATTTTGTACTTGCAAGCAAAAGTTAGAAAATATAGTATAGCATAAAAGTTATAAAAATGATTTTATGGGCACCATACATAAGTAAGGTAATATCCGAAGAAGTTCTTTTGATGGTTTAACAGAAGGAGGAAGTGCCTCAATAAGTCCTTGTCTATATAACTTGTTAGAGACTAAAGTGGAGTATAAAAAATTTGAGATAATGTTATAACAATTGGACGTGGCTAAGTAGAAGTGAAGTACTATTGTTATGTGATTCTTTTCCACAAATAACGAGAGTACCTAATGGAATCTGGATTGTGGTAGATCGAGTAATGAATGATGCATAATTGCTTTCGGAGAAGATGAATGGAGTTTTGCAAGATTATGATCTTTAGTTGAAGAACTATCCTAGGAAAGGAAATGTTTTTGCAACAAATGTTTAGAGTCACAAGAAAATATAAGTATCAACACTTAAGATTAGATGGTTGGATTTAAGTGGAAGTTTCAACAATTTGAATTTGGAAGTTGTTGTACATTTGTTATAACTAATGAGTTTCTAGAAAAAAGTGAGAGAAAAGAAATTTGTGAAATTGAATTTGAATAATATTCTAAAATTATTAAATATTGGTAAAATTAAAGATTTCTACATGGGAGGTGAATGATATCTTGAAATTTAGAAACAAAATATGTGTGTTAGAGAATGGTAAATTGAAGCAAATGAGTTATCTAAGAGTCATGAAAGTCAACTCAGTTTACATCTAACTATGACCCAAGGGTATCAAGATTTTTAGAAGTTTAATTGGTGACATGGTACAAAGGAAAATATAGTCAAGTATGTAGTTACTAGTTTATCTTGTAAAAAATCGAAGGTCAAACAAATAACGACTAGGAAGTATGTTAACATAGTTTGATATTCCCAAGACGGAAGTGGAATAAAATTTGCATAGGTTTTATCACCAACTCGTCACGTGTAGCAAAGAAACATGATTTAGTGTGAGTAATAAAGAATACACACATTCTACCTTTGAAAAGGAATGATAGGATTAAAGTTATGCAGATAATTGGGTGAGAGATCTCAGTTTGACAAAAATAATAAAGAGGTAGCATTGGGTATTGTAACTAATGTTAAGGAAGTTTGCGCTTGATTGGGTTATTCTTATCTTTCATAAGGATGAGGATGAATCCTTAACCTGTGGTATTGGAAGGAGTGAGACGGTGGTAAATCTCACTCTTTGTTTATTTTTGTACGAACTGCAATGATTATATTATGTACATGAGCATATATAGGTGCAGGAGCGGATTTGGAGAGAAATATAGAAATAATGATTTTTTTATTTCCTTCTTCTGTAAGTAAGTAAATTTATACATATATTAAGTGAATTAATAAAATTTATATCTGGTTAGATATTCATTTTTGGGATGTTACACAATTTCCCTTGCACGTTTGATTTGAAAGGAATGAGTGCAAATGTGCAGGTGTTGGCTGTTGGTGTTTTCTAGTGGTGGTGGAGAGGTGTGATAGAGGTCATGGTGGTGTTTAGAAGCTTGGGCTAGCTAATTCAGGTAAAAAGATGTAATTATGGGGTTAAATGGCAAGAGATAGATTTTTGGAAATCGTCTTGCAAAAAGACTTTTTGGAATAAGCAATCATTCAATTATTTTAGTGCATTCCAAAATTAAAATTTCAATGTTAAATTGGGAAATGCAAAATCCATTTTGGAAAGACAATTTTAGAATAAGAATAATGACTTTTAGAACAGATACATTTCGGAATTCCTTTTCCAAAAGTTATTATTCTTATTCCAGAATTACCTTTTCGGAATGGTTTTCTTCACATGCACCCTAAACCCCATTATGGAAATCAAATTTTAGAATTGAAAATAAACCACAAACTCACATTTCTTTCTTCTTTGATGAAAGCAACAACCAAACACCAAAAAAGCATTGGACAACGATTGCAAATGGACCTAACAAGAACCAACCACACTCATGCCTCCCACAAAACACTCAAAATGGTAAAAAAAAAAAAGACACAAACAGAGAAGAGTTAAATCCCTAAATTTATTTTAAAAACAACTAAGGATATTTTCGTTATTTCACGTTAGTAGTATAGTGCAAGAAGTACAAGCCTTATTTGTTTTGCTTAAAAGGTATGGTCAAGTGGTGCTAGTTTTTGGCCTTTAAAATATAGGTTATTTCTTCCTCCGCCGATATTATTTTTAGATACACCTTCATGAGGTGTTGAAAAAGTTAAAATATTAATTTTCTAGATTTTCAGATTGTGGAATTTGAAAAATATTTTGGATTACACAATATAGAATATATTTACAGGTCCAAAAGTACATTATTGATTGTGGAATACATTATAGATTCATAAATATATTCTGAATTTCTAGTTTATGTAATCTAGAATACATTCATAAATGTATTTTTTTATTGTAGAATGTAGAATATATTTTTGGATTATTTAATCCAAAAATATATTTTTAAATACATAATTTCAAAACATATTATGGATTATGCAATTCAAAATATGTTTTTGGATCATGCAATTCAGAACACATTTTATATTTCAAGTTGTATAATCTAAAATAAATTTTCAGATTATGTAATCCAAAATATTTTTAATCCATGGACAATTTGGACTTTTCCTACACTATGCAGGTTTAAGAAGAAAGTACGAGGGTGCTAAAAGAAAGTTCCTAAAATATATAATAATAGTTTGATATTTGATTATATAAATAGAGCAATCTAAATCAAACAAATACTTTCTACACTTTATAGTTTCTTCATACACCTCCATGAAAATGTTTAAAAGATAAAATATAAGGGTTATCTGGACTAGCTCGCCCCACCCACCCTGTGTGGACTGCAGGTTATACGGGGCGTGTCTAAATGAATCAACAAGTTGAAATATACAACTCATCATGTATTTTTTCTCAACAGGTCTGCTTTGCCATCCCTAATAAAACACATCACTCTTTTCCATATATATATATATATATATATATATTTTGCAAGTAAAAATATGAACCTGTCCTAGAGAAAAGTTCTAGGAAGTTTTAGGAAATTTTTTATAAAATAATACTTGTAAACAACTTATTTTTAATATTTTTAGATGATATTAAATATATAAATAATCTTCTATATAAATTAATTTTAATTTATAACAAAATTATTTTAGTTTTCTTTCCTTAAAGGATTATACCAATTATGAAAAGTAATTTGATTTTGCAGCTAATGAAAACACAATGAGGTGAGTGTCTATTTCTTTAATTTTTTGAAGTGATGCATACTCCCCATTCCTTTCGATAAAAGAAAACAATTTGTTCGTTGGTGAAAAGTTAAGTAAAGTTGCTCATCTTATTGCAATCTCATTCATAACTTTCTAATCATCATCTTTTGTAGAACCGTAATCAACTTCTTCTCTTTTCAAGTAAATGCAACATTAACAAAAAAAAGTTATTTTCTTTCTAGTGGAAATTAAAATTTTGTTTGTGTTAGAGATTCATTCAAATAAAAATAAAACATTTTATAATATATAAATAGTTATAGATGATACAAACTTTAACCTTGTGAGTCAGTTTTATAAACTTGAAGTTTATTGTTTTTTAGAATGAATTACATTAGATAAAATAGGACAATTAAGGAATGTCTCAACCTATATAAACAAAAGAGGTTAGATGCCTCCAAACCAAAACTCATTATAATAAAAAAAAATATACCATCTCAAAAACCTATATATACACTATGCAACCTGTGAATAAAATGACTTAAACATAAAAACTTAATTAGAAATAAAAAACATCACATAATGATTAAAAAAAATCAAAATCACAATCTCTATAGAGTACTTAAATTTCTTGGGATTAGAAGTTATATTAAAGTTGTAAGTTGACTATGCTTTAAACACACATTTATCCTAAACTGGTTTCATTGTATTGAAGAATAAGTGGCACCAACACTCATGTCTTAATTGATGCTTGTAAAAGAGAATTGACTTTTTGTGTTTGTTTGGAGTAGTTGCAAATTGAAGGAGGTAGAGAAATCAAACACGTCTCAACCTCAAACTTTTCATGGGTCAAACATCTCCTTTTTGATGGCTTTAGAGGTAAAATACATGTTGAAGTCATTTTCCTTTGGAATGTGGAGTCTGAATTGGGCTTCCTTTTTTCAGCCATAAAGGGTCAACTTGTGGAGGTTGAGATGGGCAATAGAAATTCAATTGTCATTATTGGACACAAACACAAGCCCACTTATCTCCTCATGTTTACCTCAAATCAATGACTAAGATTCACCATCACTCACCAATTTCTCCACCTTAGCATGCTTGGTCAACAATGTTTTGTGGTGTGATGTTCTTTTTTTCCTCCAAAAATCTCTATCACCACCTTTCAATAATTTTGGATTCAATTTTCCAACAACACAAATGAAAAGTGACCAAGTACAAGAATTATGACCCTTTGTGATGAATTGAGGATTTTCCCTTCAAAAAACAATATTTGAATAATGGTCAATTTTTGAAGTGGTGGAAATGAGTAAGAAGAACCCACAAAATGAATATCTTAGAAAGATTGGATGAATATCTTACACAAGGAAAATTGGTGAGATATTGGATAAGTTTGATTAGACCAAGAGAGCACAATCCCTACCTTCACCACCATATTATCAAAGATTTCATCTAATTCTAAAAATGGTAATTAATGCTATATCTTTTTTATATATAAATTTCCTTAATATATTTTATGCTAAAATTACAAGAGCAAGTATATTTAGTATCCCACAAACACAAAAATATTTAAGGTTTTTTTATTGTGAAAATAAAAAAAGTCAGACAATAAAAGAAGCATTTTCATGTAGGATTAACAAAAGAAAATTTTGTTGTCTTTGTCATGATAGATATAATTATTATGGTAATCATGTAGACAATCACAGCGTCACCATATAACCACTACCATTTGAATTTGATTATCCTGTTTAATTATGTCTGCTTCAACCATTTTACTTTCTCAATATTGTCTTTTCTTTTGGATGCTTTCACTGTGAGATTTCAGCAGATAAGAATGAGATTTTAAAGTGTCTAAAAGTCAAAAAGGTTTTTTATTATTTAAAAATTCCATATCTCAATTTAGGTTTGGCTCCATTGGTACATTTTTCTCCTTTAAGATTCTACAATACTACTTAAGGATATTTTAAATAATGTAATATCACTAATTTTCTTTTTATTCATTTGTTAATTTTTTTTATTCTCTGTTTTGTAGAAGGACTACATTCATAGAATAGTAATCAACATTAAAGACAAAAAATAATTAATCACTGTATTAACTAAATTAGATACTATTTTAGAGACTACAATATTATTTATATCTAAAGTAGTTTATATTATTAATAAAAAATTTATAAAATTGTTTACAATATTATTTATATTTAAAGTAGTTTATATTATTAATAAAAAATTTATAAAATGATTTCTAAATTGGTGTCTAAATTAGCTACCAGTGTTTTAGTTACTAATATTTTAGATTCTAAATTGGTCTCAATTAGTCTTTTAGAGACTAATTTAGAATCTAAAATTAGTAGCTAACTTGGTAGCTAATGGTTAGATATCAATTTAAAAACTATTTTATAAAATTTTATTAATACTGAAAATTATTTTAGATACCAATAATTTTCTTAGTCTCTAAAATGGTATCTATTTTAATTCAATAGTAACTAATTATTTTGATAACTAAAATTAGCTGCAATTTGATGATTTTCTTGTAATGCTAAGACATTAAAGATTATCGGTTAAACAATTGATTTCTTCTCTTTAATCGTATTTCGCTTAATTCTTTCTTCTCCTAACTCTCACAGGATTCGACCTATAGATTAAAAATACATTTACACAAGGTACTCCGATGCTCAAATAAATGTTTGATATTTAAATACAATAATTACTATAATAATAATGTAATTTTATTTTGGTTATTGTATCAATTTCTAGTATATTAATATTGATGTAGAACTAAACGAATGTGTATCATAATTAGTCTTTACATGCTAATCATGATAACTTTAATCAGTATCCAATTTCCTTCTGATCATTTATATTCAGCCTGGGGCACATTAGTAGAAAATTGAACACATGTCAAGTTGATTAATTTAATCATATTATAATTAATGATACATTATATCCATTATATAATGAAATCAATCATATTTTACATTACATCATTTAAGGATATGGTAACTCTAAGGTACCAAAATGTTGTCTCAACCCTCCAAATATATATCACCTTTGCGTGTTGAAGATGGAAGCTACATCATGCCACGTCTTCTAGGGTTTCTGTTGCATGTACTAATGGTACTACTGTTAATTAATAATTATACTATTTGTCACTGAAACTGTAGAAATCATTCAGAATTCCAAGCCACACTGTTCCATTGATTTTAACACTGAATCAAAAGATATTAAGCTCCATTATTGATGATTGCTTAAGTAGGAAGCTACACACACTACAATGGTGGTTGGCTTTGAGCGAATATGTAGTTATTTGTTGCATATACAAAAGTTGAAATTTCCACAAAATGTGTAATAATTAAAAGAATAAAATTTTCATTGGAGTATGTTTTGTCATAAATGCATGGTGATTGGACATGGAGGTAGATGTTCATCTACCCAAAAGTTAGGACTCTAAATTAAATGCTTGATATAAACCAAGAATTTTTAATTTCTTGGAAGTGAAAAGTTTCATAATCTAATTGTTAGCATGGACTTACTTTTTTTAAACGCATTTTTTTTAATGAAATAAGTAAATTTTTATCTTTTTTAATGTGTTAGTCTAGTATATATGCTTATTTTAAAAATACGTGATTTTATGTTTTTAAGCAAATTATATCTATTTTTAAATAAATGATTTTTTTTAAAATGTTTATTTAAGCAAACATTTGTTTTAAGTTTAAGCAAAATGGTTAATTATTAGTCTCCATTTTACACTCAAGATGAATGTAAAGGATAGAAATTGGTATTTTACATTCATGATAAGTATTTTTCATTTTTATTTATAAGACTTATTTCTTATTTATTAAATTAAATGAAATTATTAATTTTAGTTTATAACGATAAATCTATCTTAATTTACATTTTTTTCAAAATTAGTCTTATATTTTAATTTTAGAAAATAAGTACTAATGGAGTTGTTGGCAAACTATAGCACTTATATAGTTCAAACAAAAAAAATGAAAAATAAAACGCATTTATAATACTTATTAATTAAACACTTTACACAGAGATTAAGCTAGCCATAAGCAGTTGAGTATATTATGCTTATTGAGTAACTATTCCCAAAAGATTAGGTAGAATTAATTTTGAGGCATTTAAGTGATTTAAGATGTTGTAGTTTTAAATAAATGCAAGATATTAAAAGATTTATCAGATCTTTTAAGATTTCAATGTTATTGTACAAACTAAGATAGTCATAGAAAGTTGACAGAAATAAATGAAAGTTGATTTCAGGTTTGAATCATGATTTGAAAAGGACAAAATATATCATCATGAACATTTGATCTGAAATTAATGTCTTATTAAAAAATATCAATATAGCGTAATGTATAAGCTCATATTATCTCATTTGTTGACTAATTTTATGACCTTATCTAATTCTATCTTAATATAGAAGGAACCCATTATAAGACATGTAATATTATAATTTTTGGGAAACTTGTTATTTTACTAAATAATATTTAAACATTTTTTTAGTTTTAAAATAGATATTTACTTATTTTATTTTTTAAATAAATGATAGTTCCCATTTTTATAACTTCTAAATAGAAGTTTACCTTTTCATATTTTTAATAAATGACACTTACTTTTTTTTTTTTTTTTTTTTTTTTTTTTTTTTTTTTTTTTTTTTTTTTTTTTTTTTTTTTTTTTTTTTTTTTTTTTTTTTTTTTTTTAAAATTTTTTTTTTTTTTTTTTTTATATTTTTTTTTTTATTTTTTATTT
>Ga0123342_1002567_pt1 | contig 30017 bp, 19 predicted proteins | sample Turbeawhitnodule_FD_89960 | JGI IMG/M metagenome (GOLD analysis project Ga0123342, IMG submission 89960) | Root nodule microbial communities of legume samples collected from Mexico - Turtle bean Mexico white nodule | ecosystem: Host-associated > Plants > Roots > Nodule | place: Mexico: Nepantla... | reverse complement strand
GTGTCATCATCTGGGCTGGGGTAACTTGAGCGTCATTTCTATGTAGCATCCAGTTGCGCGGCCAAGTCTCCTATTCAAGGTGTAACCTAGCACGTAACACGCTCTGGAACACCACCCGACAAGACGAGTATCGAATGCAACAAAGTACACCGTCTCTGTGATATCGCTTGTCACAAGTGCCACCTTCCTCTCTGCCACGCCATGCATGTTCTAGCTGAGGAAACCTCGCCATCGACGAATGTCCACTCTGGGAATCCCGTCATCGATGAGCAAGTTGTTTCCTCCAACTCACTTAACCTTCACGCTTCATGCTGACGTAACAATCATCTTTACTGAACTTACACGTTTGAACTTACTCGCCTGAACCTCCAACGGCTTCAACTAAGTTTATTGGGAAACTCGGCGATGTGTTTCTTGTGGCGATTCCAGACCACCTGATCTTTCATTATCTAACACGGCGATGACACGAAAACCTGGCGACAACCGACTATGTACACTGTAGAACGCCACCTCCACAAACGGCGACTATGCTCACTTGTGGACCATTCATCTTTCTCTTGTCCACGTGTCCCACTATGCACGCCCCACATAGTCACTTACTATCCACGTCATCACACCCGATGACCTGATCGGTACATGCATTAAGTACCACCTGTGTCGTGCATCGAGAAAGACAACTTTAACTATATTTTTCATTCCCTTACATTTATATGTGACAATGTCTTGGGGAGGTTGATGAGGACCAAGGAGAGAGGGCGCCTACCCATGATGATGAACAAGCCCAACCCATGACCTCAACACCCACCATACGTCAAAGGATTACTAGGAGTAGAGCACAGACTCTGGGTGCTGAGCATCAGTTGGTTTCTCTTTTTGTGATTTCCATAAAGTAGGTCTATATAGCATAAATAGGAGGTGAAGACATAAGAATGGGCCTATGAGAAGTCCATTAGAGTAGAAAGGAAACCTTACCTTCTAGAATAGGTAGAATGGTGTGGCATTGACCAAGGTCAATACCCTAGTCGCACCATATTTGCTCTTTTCCCTTTCTACCCTAATTCCTTGTTTTCCAACGCTCCTTTTAATATAAATAGGAGGCCTCCCTCTTTGTAATACAAGTTGAAATTATAGTAAAGAATTTATGCACAATTTTTGTGAGTAGTGAGTGAGTGAGTTTCCTCCAAATTGGTCTTATCTTGTGGGTCATGATGCTCTCAAGTGGCGTCCTCATCCCACTTATCTTGGTGGTTCCACCCCATCAAGTGACGTGATACACCATTGCTCCACCATCCCTAAGTTCTTCTTTCATCATCTCTTCCATTATCCATTCCATTTCATGTTTGTATTTTCCTTCTCCTTTAATTGTTTTGGTTTTGTATCATCTCTTTAATTTTCGGCTTGCATTCATCCTCACCTTATTCATGTCTTTTTCTCTTTGCCTTATGGAAATGAACCTTCACATCTACTCAACCACTTGGTTAAGTTAATGTCCAGTGGAAATTTTCCTTAGGTTATCACCTCTAATTGTCTAAAATCCAAATCTAAGTAAAGTGTCACCATAAAAATGATCAACCATAAAATCAACTCACACCAGAGGTCTATGTGACATACAACAAAGCCAACTTTGAAATGGCCAGACGAATGCATCGTGTCTTCAGAAGAAAGGAGTCCACATCCCAACAAAATGGACTTCCCGTGATGATTAATATCAAAAAATGGTGCAAATGGCATATCATACTTATTCGTCAAATATATCGTATTAAAGCACAAAACATCTCCAAAAATATCCCATGTTGCACGACTTCTTGTATCTGTCCAAAATACATGACGTATGCGATTATCATAATCTAAATCTATGTCGAAGAAATATTGGAGAATAGACATGATGTGAGTTGATTTTAGATTGCATATTTTAAAGGTTTCACTTTGTTATGATTTTTGGATTTAGAAATTTAAGGTGAGAACCCCAAGAAGATCCCCACTAGACACGAACTTAACCAAGTGGTTAAGTGTGAAGGTTCACTTAAGAAAGGCAAAGAGAAAAAACACAATTATATAGGGTGGATGAAGCAAAGAGGGGCAGAAAATTAAGACAATAAGATGAAGAGAACCAACAATTAAAAGACAAATGAGAATATAGATAAAGGAAGGGAATGAGTGGCGTTAAAAGAAAGTAAAAGGAGGAAGAGATGAAGAGAGCGCTTATGGAGTAAAAGGGAAATCACGCCACTTGGAGCAGAGGGACTCCAGGATGAGTGATGCCAGAGTCGCCACTTGAGATATTACCCACCCAAGATAAGACCTCGATAATTTCAGAGTACTCAGACTCACAAATTTACTCAAGCAAAGTTTCTTTACTTAAAATTTCAATGTGTCAATACATGGAGGAAAACACTCTTTATATAGGAAGGAGTGACTTGGAGGACAAGATGAGTGAGGGGTAGAAAAGGAAGGGGAGAGGGGTTGCCTATGGTGTTGGCCATGGTCAAAACCGTCCCTTAGGCATAACTTCTAGAAGTTAGGTTAAAAACCCTAATTCTAGGTGCATGTGTCATGAAAATTGGGCTTGGAACAAACCCATTTCGCTAAGTACACTCCCTTGTATGCGATGTGAACCTACTATAGCCTATTTTGCTATTTGGACCCCCAAAGTGAGCCCAATTTATTTACAAACATGTTTTTGTCTTTTAAGAAGACCAGAAGAAAGAACATTTGGTGTTCTGGTCTATGCCCAGTTCTTCTTCTAGTGAGGTTCGTCTAGTCTTTGGTTGGGTCTTGAATTGATTGTTGAGATGACTGCTCACAGTGTGAATTGTCTCTTGAGTCCTTGGTCATCTGCTTAGCTACTTGGATTGTATCATGCCCCCCAAGTTAGAGAGAATTCGACCTCGAATGTAGAACTTCTGCCAATAACATAATCAGTTTGTTCACATATAAGATATTGCAAGGTGTTGTATGTGAAGTAAACTTATGTTCAATAAGCTTTGGGAGTTCATATGGGTAAGTTCTAGATACAAGCCATTTTTGGAAAAAATATTTTGGGAAGAAAGGACTTTTTGATGAGAATCCTTTTAGAAGGTGAGAACCTTTAGGAGGTGTTTGAATTTCATCCCAAAACTTCTTTGTCCAAGATGTCAAGTATTTAGATTTATTAGGCAATGAAAAAGACAAGGAAGAAGAACACCTTGGAGGTGCAGTTTGCATGCCAACACGGGTCAACGTGATTGTCTTTGCAGTGTAAGGTGAGATATTGTGACCCGATTTATCTTTTCTTTCTTTATCTTTTTCATTTTCTCTTTTGTTTTTCATTTTTATTTGGTCCTCATGAACTTCTTTGGGAGAGAGTGGTTTTAAGATAACCTTGTGTCCTTGGAAGTTAAAAGACATTTTGTTGGTCAGGCCATCATGTAGAACTTGTCTATCATATTGCCAAGGCCTTCCCAAAAGAATATGTGTTGCTTCCATTGGCACAACATCACATAAAACCTCATCTTGATACTTTCCTACAGTAAAAGTTATGAGGACTTGTTTATTAACCATAATTTTACCTTCGGCACTAAGCCACTGTAGGCTTTGTATAAGAGATAGTGGGTAGTCCAAGCTTTTCCACTAGTCTTGTACTTGTCATATTAGCCCAGCTACCCCTATCTATTATCATGGAACATAACTTGTTATTGATAAGGCAATGGATGTGGAAAATGTTTTCTCTTCGGGTGTCATCCAAAGGTTTTGGAATTGTTCCTAGCATTCACCTTATCACCAATAAGTCACCTTCACAAGGTATCTCATTCATTTTGAAGGGGAAGGGGAGTTAGACCGAGAAGATTGATCATTGTGGTCAGTTATGACTATCCCCCCCTAACCATCATGGTTCTTTTTTATGGACATTTGGCAGCTATGTGCCCAAAACCTAAGCATTTAAAACATTTTGTGCTTGAGGTTTTGGTTGGTGATTTTGTCATAGAAGGAGAAAGATTTTCATTTTGCGGGGTGGATTCTTTAGAGGAGTTGGAAGGATTATATTGTTTCGAAATTTGATTTTTACCCTTCCAAGAAGAGTTATAGAAGCCATCATTATGAGTATTTTGAAAGATGTTTTCTTTAAAAGTTGTGATTAAACCTTGATGGCTAAGTGAACCAATTTTTTCTAAAGATGTATACTCATAAAGTTCTACAACATTTTGAATTTCTCTTCTTAATCCACTCACAAAACAAGCAATCTTTGACTCATCATTTTCATGCACATTAGTTTTTGTCAAAGTTACTTCTAAATATTTAAAGTATTCTTCTACACTTGATGTGAGTTTATTTTGGATAGTTCCATTTTAGAGGTGACACTTTACTTTAGGATTGAGATTTTAACAACTAGATGGTGAGACCTAGGGAAGATTCCCACTAGACACGAACTTAACCAAGTGGTTAAATAAATGTGAAGGTTCACTTCCAAAGGAAAAAAAGGAAAAACACACTATATGGTAATGATGATGTATGGTGCGAAATTGAAAGAGCATGGAAAACATATTCAGATGATAAAGAACGAATGGAGAATGGAGGAAAATAAGTAATGGAAAAATGAAGAAGAGATGAAGGAAAGAATGCTTATGGGGATGGAAGAAAGTTGGACACGCCACTTGGAGTGTGGTTTCTCCAAGATGAGTGTAGAGGGCCGCCACGTGAGAGCTCTCAACTCACTCAAGATAAGACCTAATGTTAAGAGGACACAAGTTTGACACAAAATGTGCAGAGTTTCTTTACTATTCAAATTCAACATATGTCAATACATGGAGGAAGACACCCTTTATATAGGAAGGAGTGACTTGGAGGGCAAGAAGAGTGAGGGGTAGAAAAGGAAGGGGAGAGGGGTTGCCTAGGGTGTTGACTATGGTCTAAAACCATCCCTTAGGCATAACTTCTAGAAGGTAGGGCTACATTCTAACCCTAATGGACTAGGCACAAGCTAAAATGATAAACACACCCTTTATTATGCTAGATGGACTCTACTCTACTGAAATTAAAAATAAAGAAACTAGTTGATGCTCAGCTCCCATGGCTTGGGCTCTATTCCTTGTCTCTAAGGAATAATGGGTTTTGAAGCACCGGCTAGTGGTGGGTCCTGACATAGCCCTGAATCCCGGGTCATGCTCCTAGTCATCCTTCTGGAAGGCTGGGCTTGGTTAGTAGGTGCACTATCTCTCAAGTCCTCATCATGCTTTCCGGGTGGGAGAGAATTCGTTCACAAATTTGCAACACCTGCAGAGAAAGGAGTTAGATAACTGACATTAAAAGAATGACTTCCTAAATAGGTGCCAGGTTAATCTAACTTATAAGCATTATCATTGATCCTTTTAATCACTTGAAAAGGACCATCACCACGTGGTAGGAGTTTGGATTTCCTTTTAGTAGGGATGCAAACCTTCCTCAGTCAAACCCAATCCCTGGGTTCAAAGATCAATGCTTTGCACCCCTTTATTGGTGTGTTTAGCATACTTGCCTACCTTCCTTTCAATTTGAAGCTTGATGTGATGGTGCAAGTTCTTAATAAAAGAAGCCTTTTGACCATCCTTGCACAACACCTCATCAAGTATAGGAATAAGAAGTAGGTTAAAAGGTGTGAGGGGATTAAACCCATACACAACCTCAAAAGGGGTGTGAGAAGTACTAAAATTGACTACTCGATTATAGGCAAACTCAAAATGAGGGAGTAAGTTTTCCCACACCCTTGGGTTCCTAGAAATAAGGCACCTCAACATTTGACCCAAAGTCCTATTAACCACTTCTGTTTGACCATCAGTTTGGGGATGACAAGTAGTAGAAAAAAATAGTTTAGTGTCAATTTTTTCCAACAATGTCTTCCAAAAGTGACTCAAGAACTTAGAATCTTTGTCAGATACTATACTTCTAGGAAGCCCATGCAATCTAACAACTTCCTTGAAGAAGAGATTTACAATATAACAAGCCTCATCTACTTTGTGGCATGGAATAAAATGAGCCATTTTAGAAAACCAATACACAACCACAAAGATAGAATCCATACTCTTAGATGTCTTGGGAAGTCCTAAAATAAAATCCATAGAGATGTCTACGCAAGACATGTCCGGGATGGGAAAAGGGGTATATAAGCCATGGGGTTGCACCTTAGACTTAGCCTTCTTACATGCTATGCATTTATCAAAGAAGTTATGTACGAATTTGTGTATGTGGGGCCAAAAGAAATGATCATGCAATGTATATAAGGTTTTAGCTACCCCAAAATGTCCCATAAGACCACCCTCATGTGTCTCTCTAAAAAGAGATTGCCTCAAAGACCCTTGAGGGACACAAAGTCTTTTCCCTTTAAAGAAAAAGCCATCATGTATGAAAAAGTCTTTGTGTCTTCCCTTTGAGCACTCTTGATATATGTGAGAAAAATCAAGGTCATCTTTATAGATTTCCATTATGTTATCGAAGCCCAAGTATTTAGAATCCAAAACATTGAGCAAGGTGTGCCTTCTTGAAAGAGCATCCGCAACCATATTAGTTTTACCTTGCTTATGTTTGATCACATAAGGAAATTGCTCAATGAACTCTACCCATTTGGCATGTTTCTTGTTGAGCTTGCTTTGGCCTTTCAAATATTTAAGGGATTCATGATCACTATGTATCATAAATTCCTTTGGAAAAATATAGTGTTGCCAATTTTGCAAGGCTCTCACAAAAGCATAAAGTTCTTTATCATAGGTTGAGTAATTGAGATGACTCCCCTTGAGTTTCTCACTAAAGTAAGCTATGGGGTGACCCTTTTGAAGGAGGAGGGTGTAGGGTCCCAATGCCTACGTTGAAGGCATCACATTCAATTTCAAATGTCTTAATAAAGTTGGGAAGTGCTAAAATGGGTGCCTTGGTCAATTTATCTTTCAAAGTTTCAAAAGTTGTGGCTTAATCTTGGCCCATTTAAACACCACATCCTTCTTTACTATGGCATTGCGAGATGCGACAATGGTACTAAAGTCTTTCACAAACCTTCTATAAAAACTAGAAGTCCATGAAAGCTTCGTTCCTCACTAACATTGGTGGGTGTAGGCCAATGTCTAATTGCTGCCACCTTTTCTTCATCCACATGCACCCCCTTTGAACTTACAACAAACCCTAGGAAGTCTATGTGATCTATTGCAAACACACATTTTTCTGGATTAGCATACAAGTTTTCCTTCCTAAGAGTCTCTAAGACTTGCCTAACATGCTCCTTATGGTATTCTAAAGACAAGTTATAGATAACGATATCATCAAAATAAATCACAACAAACTGTCCAATGAAAGGTCTTAAAACATGGTGCATAAGCCGCATGAAGGTGCTTGGTGCATTGGTTAATCCAAAGGTCATGACTAACCACTCATACAACTCAAACTTGGTCTTAAAAGTGGTTTTCCATTCATCTCCCGGTTTAATTCGAATTTGGTTATAATCACTCTTAAGATCAATTTTGGTGAAGATTTGAGACCCATGTAACTCATCCAACAAGTCATCTAGTCTAGGGATGGGATGCCTATAGTTAATGGTGATATTGTTAATGGCACGAAAATCTGTACACATCCTCCAACTCCCATCCTTTTTAGGGACAAGAATCACAGGCATAGCACAAGGAATCATGCTATCTTGGACCCAACCCTTAGCTATTAATTTCTCTACTTGTTGTTGAATTTCCTTGGTCTCAGTTGGATTGGTCCTATATGCTGGTCTATTTGGTAAAGAAGCCCCGGGCATGAAGCCAATTTGGTGCTCATCTTGATATTTACCAATTGAAAAGGCTATGACGACTTGTTTATTTACTATTATTTCTCCTTATTCACTTAGCCATTGGAGCTTGTAGGGTTGGCATGAGAGATGGTGGGTAACCCAAGTTTGTCCACCACTTTTGTGCTTGCCACATTAGTATAACTACCCCCATGAGTCACCTTGTGTGAAAAGTGTTGTCCCTTTGACTTTCATCAAAAGGCTTTTGGACTTGGCCAAGCATGCGCCTCACTGCTAACAAATCTCCCTCACATGGTATTTCATTTTCTTCCTCGCTTTGGCTTCTAAAAGAGGTAGGGGACCTAGACCTTTGAGAGTTATGATCACTCATGACAACCCCCCCCCTAACCATCATGTTTCTCTTAGAGGGACAATTAGATGCAATATGCCCAAAACCTAGACATTTAAAACATTTTTTTCTTGAGATTTTGGTGGGTGACTTAGGTGTAGAAGTTGAGGGTTTATAAAATATAGGATTGTAAGTGGAATCTTTTTCCAAATTTGGAAGAAAAAACTTTTGAAGAAGTTTGACTTTTGTCTTTCCATGATGATTTGTAGAAGTCATCATTATGACTAGTTTTGAAATGGGTGTTCTTTAAAAGTTGTGATTCATCCTTGATGGCTAGGTGAACCAATTTTTCCAAAGAGGAATACTCATATAATTCTACCATATCTTGGATTTCTCTTCTTATCCCACTTACAAAACTAGTTATCTTTGACTTCTCATTTTCAAGCATGTCAATTTTAGTCAAAGTAGTTTCAAGATCTTTAAAGTACTCATCAACACTCTTAGGTACTTATTGAAGTCGTTGGAGCTTCAACAAGAGTTCCTTCCTATAATGATGCAAACCAAGCCCAAAAGGAGATAACCAAGGATGTTAAAGCACACAAAGAAAAGTCATCTCAAAGTAGAGACCTCACCGGAGGGAGGATTGGACAAGGACCAGAGCACTTAAAGTTCTTTTTGCTAGTCTTTTTAATATTTAGAAAAATGTTGTAAATAAGTTGGGCTCACATGAGGGGTCCAAATAGTAAAATAAGAAAGAGTAGGTTTATATAGCATAATTAGGAGTTCAAGACATAAGAATGGCCCATAAGAAGTCCTTTAGGGTAGAAAGGAAACCCTAGTTTCTAGAATGTGTAGGATGGTGCGGTTTTGAACAAAGTAAAAACCTAAAACCGCATAACTTCTTCCTTTCCCATTCTACCCTATTTTCTTCTTTTCCAAGGCTCCTAAATCTATGAATAGGAGGTCTCCCCCTTTGTAAAAACAAGTTGAAAATATAGTAAAGAAATTCTACACAATTTTTGTGTGAGTTGTGAGTGAGTGAGTCTCCTCCTAAATTGGTCTTATCTTGTGAGATATGAAGCTCTCAAGTGGAGGCCTCCTTTCACTCATCTTGGTGATTCCACCTTATCAAGTGGCATGATTCCTCCTAGCTTCACCATTCCTAAGTTATTCTTTCATCATCTCTTCCATTAATCCATTCTTATTCATGCTTATGTCTATTCGGTTTTATCATTCTTGTTCTTGTTTCCTTTTAAGATTCCGCACCTTGTTCTTGTCATCATCATCACCATTTAATTGTGTTTTTCTCTTTGCCTTATGGAAATGAACCCTCACATCTACTTAACCACTTGGTTAAGTTAATGTCCAGTGGGAATTTTCCTTAGGTTATCACCTATAATTGTCTAAAATCCAAATCTAAGTAAAGTGTCACCATACAAATGAACAATCCTAAAATCAAATCACATCATATAATGAGGAGGAACAAACCGCGCGTGCATGCATAATTTTAAATCGTCCCAAGAGACCACGACTGGCCTCTTGTTTAGCCCAATGTCCAATACAGTTTGATGCCACCACTACATGTCATAGTCTAAGAATTCTAGGGAAGCTAACCTAACTTTTTGGTCTTCTTGGACCTCAAACACATTGAAAAAATTTTATACCTTAGCTTCCCATCCTAGATATACATTGTGATCACTTTCCCCATTAAAACTTGGCAATTTAATAAAAGGGAAAGAGGGCTTGGGTGGTTGGTGTGGGTGGCCCCTATCTTCCAAATGATGCAGTCTCCACTCTTCATCTTCTTCTTGGTTGCTGTAATAGGTATAACTCCTTGAAGCTCTCCTTTGTTCCCACCTTTTTCCTCTTGGTGGACTTTCTTGTACCATTTCAAGTCTGTGAAGTCTCTCCTCCAATTGTCGCATTTCTTCTTCTTTTTAGGCTAACAGAAGCTCACCCATAAGAAAAACCTTTTAAGGAGATTGAGGTTTGGAGGATTCCCCTGAAGAAAGATGAGCCATAAAAGTGTACAAAGAGAACAAACAATTAGTGAAAGAAAAAGTTAAAAACCCTCTCCTCACTTGTGTCACTCGTGTGTGTATCAAAGAGAAGAAATGAACAAGGCACTCAAAAAGAATTTTCTCTCAGCAAAGTTCTATCTTAGGTTGCAAGCTCTCAAATGAAAAAGGACAAAGCCCTTAACACTTGATCCCAAAAGAACCACAACAAAACTAAAGAAATTTAAAAGACAAACAAGAAAAGCTCCAAACAAGGAAGCTAAACCAAGTTGGAAAAAGAGATTATGACAAAACTTTCAAAGAAAGACAAGCAAGAAAAGCACAAAAGAAGACTCAAAGAAACTTACTTAAACTTTAATTATGAAGATGTGAATTGTTTTCTTAGAAATTGGAAAAGCAAGAAGGATAAAATTCCACAATTTATGAAAATAATTTGTCACATAGAATGAATCCTTGTTTTAGTAATTGAAAGATTGACTTGTGAATGCGTTCAAATTGTTTCTTTTGCCTTTGCTTTTATGGATTGAAAAGGTTCGAATACTTGGCACAATTTTTGTTTGTTTCTTTCTTCTTCACTTTGAAATTGGCGCAAAAAAAAGATTAGGATTCAAAATTATGTCATCACTTGAATTCTTTGTTTGGAACTAAATCAACTTCTACTTAAACAACTTCTAATTAATTTGAGTTCTTCACAATTAAAAGCAAAAATAAATATAATAGAGTTAAGACTCCTAGAACACTAAGAACATAAGACTCAAATAAAAGATATAGGATTTTTTTTTTGACACAAAATAACATTCAAAAGCGGAATTTAAAGTGCTTAATGAATAAAAAACGGAATTGTAAATTACAAGAATGTAAAGGCGGAATTTAAATTGCTTGAAGGTAAAAGCAAGAATTTAAAAGTGCAAGAAGGTAAAGTGTCAAAATTTACTCAAAGCAAATAAGCATGAAATAACCCTGCTCTGAATACCACATGATGTGAGTTGATTTTAGATTATTCCATTTTAGAGGTGACACTTCACTTTAGGATTGAGATTTTAACAATTAGATGGTGAGACCTAGGGAAGATTCCCACTGGACACGAACTTAACCAAGTGGTTAAGTAAGTGTGAAGGTTCACTTTCAAAGGAAAAAAAAGGAAAAACGCATTATATGGTGATGATGATGTATGGTGCGGAATTGAAAGTGCATGGAAGGAAACATAATAAGATGATAAAGACCGAATGGAAAATGGAGGAAAATAAGAACATAAACATAAAGAGAAATTGAGTAATGGAGAAATGGAACAAGAGATGAAGGAAAGAATGCTTATGGGGATGGAAGATAGTTGGACACGCCACTTGGAGTGTGATTTCTCCAAGATGAGTGTAGAGGGTCGCCACTTGAGAGCTCTCAACCCACTCAAGATAAGACCTAATGCTAAGAGGACACAAGTCTCACACAAAATGTGCATATTTTCTTTACTATTCAAATTCAACATGTTAATACATGGAGGAAGGCACCCTTTATATAAGAAGGAGTAACTTGGAGGGTAAGATGAGTGAGGGGTAGAAAAGGAAGGGGAGAGGGGTTGCCTAGGGTGTGGTCAAAACCATCCCTTATGCATAGCTTCTAGAAGCTAGGGCTACATTCTAACCCTAATGGACTAGGTACAAGCTAAAATGATAAATACACCCCCTATTATGCTAAATGGACCTACTCTAGCCCATTCTACTATTTGGACCCCAAAGTGAGTCCAAATTATTTACATAACTTCTCTTGGTGGAAAGACAAGAAGGAAAAACTTTTGATATTCTGATTTATATCTTATTCTTCTTCTTTTGAAGTTCTTTTATAAAATTATAGAATTATAGAACTTTAGTTAAGTTTTTACCCATTTTTCTAATGTAATTCTATAATTTATACTATTTTTATATACAATCTTATAATTTATACTGTTCTTATATACATTAAAGAGATTAAAGGTTGTTTAAACATATGTATATTGATTAAAACTTGTATTTATACTTTAACATGATAAAAATAAAAATAAAAATTTATATTTTATTATTTCAGAAACACTTTAATGAATAAACTAAATAAGAAATATTTAAAATATATTTATGATTTATTGCAACATCTTACATTTAATGTTTAGTTTTTTTTTTAAAATATAATATAATTCAAATACTTAAAATCTAATATAAATTAAACATTTTCTTTTAAGTAAAGTTTATAAAACTGTATAGTTTATATTATCTTTACTTATTATGCGATCTACAGTATGTTTTAAATGACGTGAATTATAAAAGTATAAAGTTTTATTCAACTACTCAAAAAATATATTAAAAATTTAAAATTTAAAAAATATGTTAATTTCATTAAATCCAACAACTTTTTTCTTATGTAAAGCATAATTTATCATGTATTCAACTAGAATAAAAAAACCTAGAATAATGATAAAAAGATAATAGTATAAAAAAATATAAAAAATATTTAAAAATATATAATATCATAAATTAATAATAATTATAATAATATATTAACAAAATTTTAAGTTATGTGTAACATCCTATAATATTAAACTATTATATTATTTATAAGTAATTTAATACTTTTTATGTGACGAGTTTATTATTCAAGTTTATTATTCATCTTTACAAAGATTTTAGGGATTTATATAACTTTTAGTCCTATTTTGTTTTAATGGAAAGACAGTTTATAAGAGGGGATAAGTACTGATATCAGCTATTTGGATCTAGAGATGTAGGTAGAAGTGTGAGGAAGGAGATATGTGTGAACAGTGAAAACCATATCTCTCTCACATGCAGAGAATGTTGAAGAAAGACATGATGATTTGTCCAATTTATTCCAAATTTTAACAAGCTGAAGGCAAAAAAAAACAAAAAAAAGAATTAAAAGTTCAAATTATATTATAAAATAAAAATATTAAGTATATTTATAATAAAAATAAAAATAGTATCTACATTTATAATAATAAAAAATATTATATATATTAAAAAAATTAAAAAAAGTTAATTATATTATAAAAAGTTATTCACAACCATCACATCATTCACAACTTTCAATCAACTTTTCTCACACATCCACTCTAACATACCTTAATCCAAACACACTTTCTTTTCAAATCCTTACACATCCACTCCCTCAAATTCCCACATATCCCCTCTCCAATTCAAACACACCTAAGGTCTGACTAACTTATCTACCACTACACTACAAGAAAAACATGAGATAGAAACCAATTTTAGAGACCAAAAATAATTAGTTGATATAGTAACTAAATTATAGACCATTTTATAAACTAAAAAAAATGGTTTCTAAATTAGATTCTATTATTGTTAGATGGTTTCTAAATTGGTATATAATTAGCTACCAAGGTTTTAACTACCAATTATTTAGTTTCTAAATTTGGTAGCAAAAACATTGGTTGCTAATTAGATATCAATTTAGAAACCATCTAACAATAATAGAAACTAATTTAGAAACCATGTTTTTTAGTTTATAAAATGGTCTATAATTTAGTTACTATATCAACTAATTATTTTTTGTCTCTAAAATTGGTTTCTATCTCATGTTTTTCTTGTAGTGTAGTGGTAGATAAGTTAGTCAGACCTTAGGTGTGTAATTCTTTATCTGAATTTACCTCTTATGAGACCATTGAACCCATTCGGCTTAGTCTACCAAATGGAAGTCATGTGTCTTCTAATATTTCTGGAACCATTATCTTCAGTAGCAAATTACATCTTATAAATGTCTCTTATATCCCTCAATTTGCTTTGAATCTCGTATCTGCTTCAAAATTATGTCTCACTTTAAACTGCAAATTGTTTTTAAATGTTTTTTGCAAACTTTGAAGGTGTGAAATAAAATGGAGAATCAATCAATTAGAAAAATGTTTAGCTAATTAGAAAACTTTTTTTAGTAAGATTGCAGAAATCAACATGTTGGTTTTGCGAAACAATCAGTTTTTTTTATCAGCAGTTTATAAAATAAAAGTTAAAGTAGTTTAAAGAGTGTAAGGATAGAAAGATTCACACAGAATGTTTATATTGGTTCACTCTTAATCAAGAGCTACATCCAGTCCTCAGAAACCACTGAGAATTCACTATGTAATCAACCCTAGATTACAAGCTACACACACCAAGAGTGATTATCTTGAACCCCTCAAGAACACACACCACTCCTTAGCAAATACCACGCCAAGAATGTTGATCTTGAACCCCTCAAGAACACACAACACTCTTTGGCAATACAAATACAAAAATACAGTTATCAAGGAAGAAGGGAATAGAATACACTTGGGTAAATCACAATATTAAAGTTCAGAATACAATACCCAATCCTATTCTACACTTGAGATAATCCAAAAGCTCTTTGAATTCTTGAAAACTTAGTTTGATTGATCTCTCTCTCTTAGATTTATGACCAAGAGCGTAAAACAAACTTTATATACTCCAATTTGTTGGTCAAAGCATTTATTTTAAGAACCAAAAGCAGTTGGGATAATTTAAAATCAGTTTAACTCTCTTAACATAATTTTGTTAAGGTTTTCATAAAAAAATCGGTTGAATTTTCGAAACATTCAATTGAATTGGTTTGATAACAAAGTGAACTAAAGTCAAACTTTTCAAATCCTTTTCAAAATCCACTTAGTGTAAAACAACCCGTTGATTTGGAATTTCAACTTGTTAAAATTTCCCTTCCTTTTAGAAAACCCATCTTTTCAAAAGGTTAAAGATTCAAATGAACTTGAATCATCTTAAGGAGTGAATTAACAAGTTTCAAACAATTAGACAACACACACCTTGCAGCAAGGTCTTCAAGCTTTCCACTTGGATTTGGAGATATCAAAGCATCTTATTCAACATCTATCTCTCCCAAACACCACTTCCAACACACTCACAAAACAAAACCTATGCTTTCAACAACTTATGTCTCATATAGTAGTTATCACGTTATTAAAAGAAAAATTAATGTAAAAGTTAGTTATCTTTTCTTTTACGTATAATCAATTTTTTTAGATTAAGAAATATTAAAAAACTTATCCTTTTGCTAAACTTAAATGACAATGACAAATATAGTAATTAAGACCTTCTAAAACTCTCAACAATGATTAAGTTCATTAAATTTCTCAAATAAATATCAATTACATTAACCTATTATTCTTTCATTAGAAAATTTTAAAGAAACAATGATACAAAAAATAATTATTTTTAAATTATTGATATAATTTCTTAATTTTTAAAATAAAAAAGCACATAATCATCTTGGTTCCTAAAAAAATCTTATTAATATAGTCTAGAAAAAAGATGACATCAATTTAGGTGCTAAAATATCCAAATGATATAAAATGGATACCTCTGTTTAAGAAACCTCTAATAAAGCCCTACTTCACATTGGGATTTAGTGGCACACGTCTCCATCTCTCAAATGAACTTCTCTCTGAGGTTTGAACTAGTGCTTTTAAGCTCTGTAATAACAGACACCCACTCTTCTTACAAACCCCACATCTAACCATCAAACTCGTACAAACTTCCCTGTATGCCTATTGCTTTCTTAACCTATATTTCACCAATTTTTGAACCTCCAACAATTATTTCTTGTTTCTAAATATTTGTATAAAGAAAACAAATAAATGGTTTTCAATGCTTCCTGTACAAATATTTAAAAGAAGAAAAATAGATTGAAAAAAGATGGTACTTTTGTAATTAAAAAGTGAAAACTGAATCAAAACAAGAAATAGAAGATTAGGAAAATGACTCTTTAGTTGCTTTTGTGGTGGACATTGAACAGAATGATATTGATTTTGAGAAATTCTCAGCTGTTAATAATTTAAACTTGTCACTTCTTCCGAATTCTATTTGTTATTTTCTTTATGGATGTTCTTGTATCAACATACTTTTATCTTCATGGCATTGCCACTGAATCCATTTTTTTAGATTTTTAAATTTTAGTATTGATAATTTTTCAATCCAACAGAGCTTTGCATATGACAGATCAAGTGATACAATTTAAGTAGTCAAGAAGATGGTCAATGACTCAGGAGACAATTCACAATGTGAGCAATCATCTCAGCAATCAAGTTAAGACCCCACCAAATATCAAACACTTCAGCAGAAACAGACCTCAGCACAAGAAGAACTGGGCATAAACCAGAATATCAAATGTTCTTTCTTCTAGTTTTCTTAAAAGACAAAAACATGTTTGTAAATAAATTGGGCATAGTTTGGGGGTCCAAATAGAAAAATAGGCTAGAGTAGGTTCACATAGCATAAAAGGGAGTGTACTTAGCGAAATGGACTTGTACCAAACCCACTTTTTCAACAAGACACCTAGAATTAGGGCTTTTAACCTACCTTCTAGAAGATGTGCCAAAAGGGATAGTTTTGGCTTAGTCAACACCCTATGGCTGCCCCCTCCCTTTGTCCATTTTACCATTTCCCATCTTGCCCACCAAGACATCCATTCCTATAAATAGGGTGTCTTGCCTCATGTATTCGCAACTTGATTTTGAATAGTAAAGAAACTCTGCAGAAGTGATTTTGTGAGACTTGTGAGCTCATGTTGGGTCTTAACTTGGGTGGGTAATATCTCAAGTGGTGACTCTTGCATCACTCATCTTGGAGTCCCTATGCTCCAAGTGGCGTGACATCTTCCATACTCATAAGCTTTCTCTATCTCTTCATCTTTTCCTTTTATTCCTTTTTCCTTCCTTGCCCCATTTCCATTCCTCTTATATTTTTGTGTTCTTCTTTTCCTTTTTGGTTTTTTCATCTTGTTGGTTTCCATTATATGCTTTAATTTTGCACCTTTTCATCATCATCACCATATAATTGTGTATTATCTTTGTCTTTTAGAAGTGAATCTTCACACTTACTTAACCATTTGGTTAAGTTCGTGTCCAGTGGGAATCTTCTTTGGTTTCCAACCATATTGCTTAAAAATAAAAAACCATAAACAAAGTGCAACTTATAAAATATGCAATCTTAAAATCAACCACATCATCAAGTATCTATAAAGACTGTAGGGTCTCTAGTAGGCCGCAAGGCCTTAATGCTGATTCTACAATTGACATTGAAAAGATGTATCTTCTATCAGAATTTACTTATGAACTTGAGAAGAGCAATGCTCAAACATTCAACGTGCTGGATTCAGGTGTTTTTGGTCTCATCAACATGGTAAGACTCGATTTTACATCCAACCATGGGAGCCCTTCACACATATGTATATATCGGTTTAGAGTCCATGGTCATGAACTTGACTTGTTTCTAAGGTGGAAATGGAGTCGTAATGTATATGCCAGTGTTTTTGCTTTGAGTTTTGTCAGTTTCTATGTAATTGTTCAGTGTATTTTGTTTAGATGTAGAATAAGATGTTATGAACTCCTTATTTGATAGATGAAGTCATTTTTAACTTCTTATTGTTGCCTAATGGATACATCAAAACATATCAATTTCTGATTATTCACTAGTGTGTTTTTCTTTCTTCCTTCATTACCTAAAAATCTCTACAATTTCAATAGAAGATTCTATCAGTATCAGTGTCTCTAGAATATCAGAAAATGAGATCTCATAATTAGTAGATAAGAAAATAGACTATTAATAAACATTGACCCATATACTCTGGTTTATTTAAAATCAAATTTCTAACTGCAAGCAATAAATAAAATGAGGATTAGCAGACTAGTACTAAATTTATGCATGAAAGAGAAAATTGTTTAAAATAAAAACCAAAGGTTTCTACAATTAAAAAATCACATAAGCCTGTGATTCACTTCAAGCAATTAAGTTATACATAAAAATTCCATGCATCAAACAGATTATGCAGCACATGCAAATACCTGGACTCTGTGTGAGTGAAAGAACAGTCTCTTCTGCAGAAGCATTCGGTTGGATAAACAATTTTGAATTAAAAAACAGAATCTAAATGCCTAAATCCATGACAAATATAGGGAAAATTCTATATATGGTCCACATCCATTTCACTTGTAACTAAAAGGGTGGCGTAGTAATAATGAGCTAAAATTTATTGAGTAATCAAGCTAATGATGTATAAAGTGGTAGATACGCACCAATATATAAAACTAATTCTAATTAACATCAGTGCAAAGCAAAATTCATAATACAGGTCATTCTAAATCCATTTCACTTGTAATTAAAATGCTAACGTAGTAATAATGAGCTAAAATTTATTGAGAAATCAAGCTAATGATGTATAAAGTGGTAGATACGCACCAATATATAAAACTAATCCTAACTAACAACAGTGCAAAGCAAAATTCATAATACAGTTCATTCTAAATCTAAAAGGAAAAGCGGATAAAGAAAAGTTGGATACCTTCACTTATATTATTTAATAGTTAATTTTTTTTTTATCAGCAATGAATAAATAAAATTAAAGGGGATACTTCAGGGGTATCCCAACCCATATACAGAAACCACAAGTGAACTTCCTATATCATCCACAAAAGAAACTATCCTTTATGGTTGGAGCAGAACAACCTTAAAGTGAGAAAAACATACCTAAAAATATAACCAACAGGTTACCTCAAAGCAACATTCGACCTTACCGAAACACCCAGAACACCTCGCCACACGACGAGTTACCCATGCACGGAATAACTCGCCATGTAACTTACTCTGGTGAGCACTAAGTGCCACGAGGAGCACAATCTCTGCCAAATCGCCTGCCGCCAATGCTTCTCGCCATGTATGCTTTGACCTAAGGAAACCCTGCTCTCGAGGGAGATCCCCTCGGGAAATCCCCTCGTCGACGACCGTGCTGTTCCCTTCATCTCATTGCTCTTGTTAAGGTTAACAAACATCTTTATCGAACCAGCACGTCTGAACTTTGTCACCTAAACTCCAAAAGCTTCAAGTAACTTTCTGGAAAACCCGGCGATGTGTCTACCTCGGCGATTTTCAGTATCTGATCTTCTGTTCTTCGAATACGGCAATGATACACAACTTCAACGACCACCGACTACGCACTCATGGAGATCGTCGCTTCATCGACCGGCGATCATGTTGACCTTTGCATAACTTCGGCGACCACCGACTACACCCATATGGAGAACGCCGCTTCATCGACCGGCATCATGTTGACCTTTCGGCGACCACCGACTTCGCACGCATGGGGATCGCCGTTTCATCGACCATGGAGATCATGTTGACCTTTGCATAACTTCGACAACCACCGGCTACGCACGCATGAAGATCGCCGTTTCATCGACCGACGATCATGTTAACCTTGTATAACTTCGGCGACCACCGACTACACACATATGGAGAACGTCGCTTCGTCGACCGGCGATCATGTTGACTACCTTCGACGACCACCGACTCCGCACGCATGGAGATCGTCGTGTCATCGACCGACGATCATGTTAACCTTGTATAACTTCGGCGACCACCGACTACACACATATGGAGAACGCCGCTTCGTCGACTATTTAATAGTTAATTGATTAATTTATTTATAAAAAGCTCAAAGCAGCTTAAAGCTGAAGCTGAAAACACATTCATTATTAATGAATAAACTAGATTTGAAAAAAATAGATACAGAAAGCAGGAACTGTACATGGTTAATAGCAATAGCAATTGTTCAAATCCGAACACGATACAACCAACTCAAAAAATTCAACACCATAGAAGAAATCAACAATGGAAACAGAGAAAGAATAATGAGAAAAAGAGCAAAATCGATGGTGATGATGGTGGTTTAGAGAGAACGATGGTGGAGAAGTGTATATATGAGCGTGCGAAAGAGAGAACGTCAGTTTGTGTGTGTTTCTCTCAATGAATAATAAAAATATGTAGAAGAAATCAATTACCTTCGTGAACAAAGTTTGTAAAAAAGCGATTCCGTGATGGAGTAGCAGAGAAGCAGGTCTGTGGTGGAGTAGCAAAAACAGGTCTGTGATGGAGGTGAAGAAGCAGCTTTGTGGTGGTGGAGGAGCATTGTGCAATGAATTAAGCTAAAGGAAGGGAAAGTGGGAAAGTAACGAACAAAACAAAGAAGAAAAAAATAAAAAAACTCAAAATTATATTTTTTTAATTACTCAAATTTGAAAAAGTGTGGAGTGTTTTCCAAAAGTTTCAAAATAAATATTTGAAAAAGTTAAAAAAAAAATAGTTTTTCTTATAGTGTATTTTTAATGAAAATATTTATAAAAAAAATAAAAAAAATAATTAATTTTAGTTAAATAAATATTAAAGATTAAGAATATTTTTAAAAAAATGACATGTTTAAACTTACACTTTCAAAAAATTTAGTTATCAAATATATTAAAATTATATTTTTAATTATTTATTTATAAAAAACTTTAATTATATTTATTTATTGAGATTTGAGAAAATCTAAAATGTTTATTGATATTTTACCATAAACGTTTGAAACCGAAGGAAAGTTAAAAAAGTCTCCATAATCTTTTATGAGATTTTAGAATAAATTTTTGGAACTTAACGAAAGTTAAAGAAAACCTTTGTAATTTTGCTAAGGTTTTAGAATTATCTTTCATTATTTTGCTAGAGTTTTAGAGTATACCTTTGAAACAACTTAATGAAGGCTAAAGAAATATCCGTTATTTTTGCTGAGGTTTTAGAATAAACCTTTGGAACTTAACGAAACCTCCATTATTTTGCTTATGTTTTAAAATAAACCTTTGGAACTTATCAAAGGTTAAAAAGATCTCTATGAATTAAATCCATTGTTGGTGTTATATCAATATCCATTAAATAACCTCCATTAAAACCATTTTTTGTTGTAGTGTAAATGTAGGTTCTTCTACCATTGTGGGGCTATTTTTTTTGTTTTTTTACCAAAATGGAGTCCATTTAAAAAAATTACAAAAATAGGACAAGTCGTGCCAACTTGGCACGACTTCATATGTAGAAGTCGTGTCAAATTGGCACGACTTTGACACGTCAACCTGAAGTCGTGCTAATTTGGCACGACTTTGTCTACGTCATATATTTTTTTTTATTTTTTTTAAATAAATATATATTATAATTATTTAATTATAATTAGAATTATAAGTTATGTAATATTTGAAATTAAATTGATAAATAATTTTTTTACAAAGGAATAAATACATACGTAAAGAAAATTAGGAAATTAATAATCAAATTTGGAATTGAATTTTATTATTAAACCTGCCTGTGCGGACAATTATTGTGACATTGAGTTCTATAATGTGAACATCTTTTTAGCTTATTTGAAGTTGAATCATCCACAAAAATAATTCTCTATTTATTTTCCAAATACAATAACACTTCTCAAATAATATAGTACGTTACCGTCAATCATTATCCATACACGATTATCTAATTTTTTGATTGATTAAAACTAACCGCCTTAAAAATTTATGTATCAAATTAATTTTAAATATTACATAACTCACTACTCAATATAAAAAAAAAATAACGTGAACAAAGTCGTGTCAAATTAGCACGACTTCAAGTTGACGTGGCAGATTCAGGTTGACGTCAAAGTCATGTCAATTTAGCTCGACTTCTGCATATGAAGTCGTGTCAAGTTGGCACAACTTGTCCCATTTTTGTAATTTTTTTAAAATGGATCCATTTTGGTAAAAAAAAAAAAAAAAAAGCCCACTGTAGTAAAAAAAACCCGTAAATGTAAGTAGATGAATTTTTTAATTATCTATTTATATTATCTTTTGAAATATAACACATGAAAATATAATTTTTGTCTTTAACATTTAAATGTAAACCGATGATTTTTTTTATAAATTTTAATTAGAGACAAACTATTAAGAAAAACTCATTCCAATTTATATTTTACATAGGATAAAATATATTTTTCGAAAAAAATAATAATTACTTTTTCGTCGCTATATTTAGTGTTATTTAATTTATTATAATGGTTTTTAAAAAAATAATTTAGTTCTATACTTTTTAAATATTTTTAAATTGATCTTTTTATTAAATTCCAGCTTACAGCGTTAAGGGTTGCTTATGGCAGAGACAGCTATTTATGTGAAAGAGAGAGATTTGAATTATAAAAAAAGACGTAGAGAGAGAAGGTACTAGTCAAGCTTCATGTCTGGCGAGAGACCTTCTTACAGAGGTTGTCGTCGCTGCCGGCGGCGGAGAGAGCGGAAGCGAGGAGTGCCTCGCCGCCACTCAGGAGGAGCTTTGTCGCCTATCCGCCACCAGTGTCGAGGTCAAGGCCGAGCGCGATACGGAGGTGCGCGAGATCTACGAGAAGTCGCTGAAGGTGGTACGCAGAGGTGCGTGTCGTCGCCGCAATGAGCGCCGAGCTGAATCGGGTGATGGCGGACGTACAGGAACTTGCGGCGGCGCAGAAGGAGCTCGCGGTGCAGCTGCAAACCATCGAGGGCGACCTCAGGAGGGCGTGGCGCAGTTTGTGCCGGCCATTAAAGCCGATTTAGAAGCCATGCTCCATGAGATTCAACGAGGAAGGACTGCTATTGAATTTGAGAAGAAGACACATGCTAGTAACCTTGAACACAGATGGGCAATGGACAACAATATGATTATAATGTCCAGTGAGGTTGAAAAGTTACGTGCTGAGTTGGCTAATGCAAAAAAGAGGGCAAGGGCTGCGATTGTTTTGAGGATGAACGGGAAAATATGTCGTCGTCAGAGTCGAGTTATAAAACGAAGACTCAATGTTGGAGGATATACGGCTGTCGTCGAGACTGTGCTTTCGGACTCGCTGGTGTCGTTTGTGCGTGGAGGCGCCTCGCAGTTGTTGGCTGTAGGAATGTGCTTTCCGGTGAGGTGGAAGAGAGGTTAAGCCAACCAACTCCTTGTCACTGTCGTCGTCGTCAATTCCTTTCCTTTCTTAATGCAGAATGAATGAATGGAATCATCCACGGTCCTCAAAACTATTTTCTCTTCCACATAATCTCTCTCATATAATCAACCCTTAAACCAAAATGACGAATTTAAATGCATTTTAAAAAATATAGGAACCAAATTGATTTTTTTTAAAATTACTTGAATATTAACCTTAAATATAATAATAAATAAAATAATTAAATCTTTCTAAAATTAGGGTGTGCATAAATAAGTTATTATGGGGTATAATAACATTTCAACCCTCTCATAAAATTTGTAAGTTTTTATAACTTCCTTATATTTCACCAATGTGTAATGCAATTTCTTCATTTCAAATAAATAAATAAATAGAGATGTAACTAATTGTTCTCGACCTTATAATTAATTTAAACATTTCTTCCATTCTAGGAAAAAAATATGAAAGTACTGAAACAAAGAATCTAAAATTATGTTTATTTTGTTAAAAAAATATTCTTTTAGTTACATTATTTTTTTATTTATTGGCGTCTTTTCTTTCACTATTTTGCATTTTTGAAATTTCAGATGACGATGAAGATTAAAAAATTTAAAATTCCAATTGCGTATATAAAATGCAAATGAAGGAGATAAATCATGTGAATTAATACAAACATAATTTAGACTTCCTATAAATTTTAAATAAAAAATTGTAAATAAAGAAGTAAGTAAATTACCAGATAACTTGATTCACAATCATATGCAGTTAAGATAACTTGATTCACAATCATATGCAATTAAGGTTAATTCAAAAGGACAGTATGGATTCACCATCGAAAATAGGTGCACTCTGCATGAAGTTTCCACAAACTCTGAGATTGCACGCAATCCTGACTATCCTTTAAATACAATTATAGAAAAAGAAGAGTTCCCTAAGTATCGAAAAAAATGTGGTGGTTCCTTTGAGACCATAAAAGTTTTGAAAGTCAGACCATCCATAAGTCATGCGTGGTTTCAAAAGATTCATATTATAAAAGACTTGATGAACATTTCCTTTTGTTGGCTATGAAGCAAGGACTAATTGGGTTGGGCTGACTAGACACTATGTTTAATGAGTGGACTTAATCATTGTGTCCCCTTTATAATTTCTATTTAAAGAGATCATTGTACTTGTAATTGGTGAGCAACAAAACAGAAATAAAACCTAATAGTTGCCCGTGTGAATGTAGGTTGCAGTTGGCGACCAAACCACGTTAAATCCTGTCTTGTTTATTTTTCTCCAGTTGATTCGTGATTGTGTGTATTGCTTTCGCGTGCATTTTTTCCATCAAGTGGCATCAGAGCTTGGTTCATTACACACTAGAAATCTGATCAGCAGGAATTAATCGACGAGACGTGAAAATTGCGACTGCAGTGGCGTCCTAAAGCTAGGGTTTCGCAAAGGCGACAACAACATCCAAAAGTTAGGGTTTCGTAGGGGCGACAGCGACGTCACAAAGCTAGGGTTTCTTAGGGGTGGCAGCAGCGTCCCAAAGCTAGGGTTTCACAGGGGCAGCAACAACATCCCAAAGCTAGGGTTGCATGTGCGTTCTGTAGGTGTGTTGGTCTGAGACGTCACGAAGTGCAGTGCGACGGCGGTGACCAGCAACGGTGGTGGTGCGAAGCGCGCGAGTGCGGTGCGGAACGCGAACAACAGTAGTGCACGTCCTGGCAGCTGCAATCCAGTGCGACGGAGCGCTACTGCAGTGGGGATTGTGACCAGGTCTGTTGGTGAGTGATTTTGGGTGGTGCAATTTTTGTGTTCTTGATTTATAAAAAAAAGATTGCCAAGATCTGAAATTAGTTGTACCGAGTATCTCGACTAGTCGTTTGAGATGGCATAAGACGGGAAGTTCCGAATTGAAAAATTCGATGGTACAGATTTCAATTGGTGGAAAATGCAAATTGAGGATTTGCTAGTTCCGTTACTGAGAACATCAATAAATTGAATTCGATCTTAGCCAGACTTACGTCACTAGGTATTAAGTTCGATGATGAAGTTCAAGCTTTACTACTGATATCGTCATTACCTGACGATTGGTCCGGAACGGTTACAACAGTTACCAGTTCAGCGGGACCGGTGGATTCCCTTTTAAGAAGATTCGTGATCTCGTTCTTGGCGAGGACGTCAGAAGAAGGAGTTTTGGGGAATTATCTAGTGAATCGCTAAATGTCATTAGAGGTAAGAGAAATATCAGAGGTAGTGGGAGCAAGATTAGAAGAAGGAGTCAGTCAAAGACTCAAGATTGTTCAAGTGTAACATGTTGGAATTGTAAGGAGGTGGGTCATTTAAGGAATCAATGCCCAAATGATGAACAAGTCAACATTGGAAAAGATTTCGCGGAGGAGGACCTTTTAGTCTGTTGCGCGGATAACAGTGTGGATTCCTAGGTCATGGATTTTGGTGCTTCATTTCATGCTACCCAAGTAGTGAAACATTGCAGAATCTAGTTATTGGGGACTTTGGAAAGGTAAGACTAGCGGACAACAAAACTCTTGATGTTACGGGCATGGGTGACATAGTGTTGAAGACGCCAGTTGATTTTTGGACTTTGAAGGATGTCAGAGTTGTTCCAAGCTTAGCAAAAAGTTTAATTTATGTTAGGCAATTGGACGAACAAGAACATGGTGTGAAGTTCGGAAATCAGCAGTGGAAGGTTGTCAAGAGAAATCTTGTCATGGTCCGCGGAAGAAAGAGAGGTTCATTGTATATGGTCAGATTACCATCTGAGGGAGTGATCGTCCCAATTCGGAAGATAAACAAAGTCCAATTCACAGAATCTCGTGGACAGAAGAGGGTTGTCTTTACAAGAGATAAACTCATAGCCACAGGTCAGATTCAGGATGAACGAGCATGGAAAGGTTCAGGTAGACCAATCAAAGGTACTTATAGCAGTGGGAGCACGGGTCCTGCTCCAATTGAGGTTCCTAAACGAAAGTGGGTTAGGAGAACCAGTATTCCAGCTGTTGAAACATCTCCAGAAAATTTCTTGTTGAGTATGGAGTATGTTTGTTCTCAGGCTATTCCAGGATCCGACAATTCGTGTAAGTGGGAGTCGGTAGGAACAGAGGACGGGTTAATGACAGTTTCAGTCATGACGAACAGGTTGAAACTTTAGGGAGTTTCAACGAAAAATTCAAGATGATTAAGAAGACTGATGGCAACTAGAGGTGGAACATTGAGTTCCGTTGACAGATTATAGAAGTACATGTACACAGTTAAAGCGCATGTGAACATTGTTCCGGGGCATCAAGTGAAAGATTGTTGGGTATGAAGCCAAAACCAATTGGGTTGGGCTGACTAGACATCATGTTTAGTGAGTGGGCTTAATCATTGTGTCCCATTTATAGTTTCTATTTAAAGAGATCATTTGATACAAACCCAAAGATGACTAAAGACACTATAAGCAAAATCCAAAAAGGGCAGTCATCTCAAAATACAAAGCTGAGGCTTACCAAACATCAAGACAATATTAGCAAAAGAAGAAGCCATGAGCCAGAGCATCTTAAATTCTTCCTACTAGTCTTCTTAAGTGTTGAGAAAATGTTGTAAATAAGATTGGACTCACATGAGGGGTCCAATAGTAGAAATAGTTACTATACACAAATTGTGTTAGTATTGTGAGTGAGAGATCTCCTCCAAATATTAGTCTTATCTTGTGAGTGTTGTGATCTCTCAAGTGGCGGCATCTACACTTATCTTGGATTCAATTCACCATCCAAGTAGTGTGCTCATTCACAAATCCACCACTCCTAAGTTTCCTTTCACTCATCTCTTTTACATTCCATTTCCATTCCTAATTTCAATTCCAAAATATATCTAGTTCTTGTTTTTGTTGCTTGAATTCAATTTGGTCCATATGTGTTGTTCACCTTGTGTTTGTTTAAATTATGCACCTAAGTGTCATTCATTTTTCACCATTAATTGTTTTTTTCTTTGGCCTTATGGAAATGAACCTTCACATCTACTTAACACTTGTTAAGTTAATGTCCAATTGTCCAGTGGGAATTTTCTTTGGGCTTCTCATCTATATTTGTTCTAAAATCTAAATCTAAGTAAAGTGTCACTAATCAAATGAACAATCCTAAAATCAACTCACATCATCATTGTACTTGTAATTGGTGAGCAACATGACAAAAATAAAATCTAATGTGTGGATGTAAGTTGTAGTTGGCGACCAAACCACGTTAAATCTTGTGTCGTTTATTTTCTTGCATTATTTCGTGATTATGTGTGTTGCTTCCGCGTACGTTTTTTCCATCACCTTTATGGTTTTCTAAAATCCATTCGTGAGTAAATTCTCTTCTAAATTGGATAGCGAATATTGCCAAATTCCTTGAACAATATTGTATAAAGGTAAAAAACAACTCAAGTTCTTAATAATAAAAAAATAATGAATCATACAACCAAAAATTAAATACCTGAGGTTCGAAACTCATGCACGTAAATAAGCCATTTTCTTCGCGTTCTACGTTTTTTTAGGCACTTAACTTTTTTTCTGAATTGAAGAGCACCCAGAGAATAGAAATGCAGAGAATACAAAATGCAGCGAACGGACAAAGGAATAAGTAACAAATATATAGGAATGTTAAATGTTATCTAATTATAAAAGGGTAATTATTATTTCAGATTAATTTCTGGTAATAAATGTGAGGTTAGGAATTTAAGCGGTTCATTTGTTTGTTCCAACTGAAACATTAAATTTAATGCATTTTACAAGAGTGCACTATTTCAAGAGTGTGTTGTTGAAGAGTTATTGGTATTGAACTGTTTGGAAGTTCTGTGTGAGTAAATGAAAAAAATTAAATGATATGATATTAAATAATTAAATAAAGCAATGTCTTGATATTAATATTAATGTTAGAGAAAATTGTATAACATGTGCTTTATTTTGAATAAAATAAATATTTTTATTATAACTGCATATTGAAATATTTTAAACCAACACCATTTGAAATCTTGTTGTACTTACCAAAAAAATAAGGTTATATGAAACTGTTTTTTTACAATAACTTGATATGAATCTAGTTGTATTTTAAAATAACTTGATTGTTGATTATTTTTTTTTTTTGTTAGAAACGAATTGCATTTATGGTGTTTGTCATTTTAACTCCATTATAACATCATCTTGAATATGGATGAACATCACATATTAATCAGAATTTTTATACTACTTTCTCTGTTTAAGATTTTATGCAGGTTGATAATTTTATATATAAATTGTGAAGTATTTACTGATAGTTCGGTAATATAAAGATACGAATGTTTGTAGCACTATAATGGTCTATGGTTTTTTATGATTAAATTTTAACTTTGTTGTATTTATAAATTTAGAATTGTATTGTTGGTGTTATTCACTTAATGACAACTATACTGGTTATTAAAATTTCAATTAAAAAATCTTTATAGATGACGTTCGTAAATTTTAAATATTGATTACTAAAAACTCAAACACAAATTTCTAAACAACATTAAATTGTAAAGTTTTAATAACAATTTGTACAACCCAAATGAACATCAATGTATACAATATATCTGCAATACAAATACAATTATAGGACCAATAATATAATGTGTGTTTCTCAACCGAAACAGGTATTTTGTGTTGAGGATATAAAATTATACCAACATATCAACAATAACACAACAAATGGCACAAATATAACTCATAATAAGATGTTAAAAGAATAAGTACAAAATAAATAATAATAATAAAAATAATAATAATAATAATAATAATAATAATAATAATAATATGGTTATAAGAACAAAATAAACAATATTACACTGGTAAGAATTTCTACAAAACTGTTAATTGGTGTACTTACAATACAACTCGTTACAATACAACTCGTTAAAAAGAACATATCAATGTGTTTATCATATAAATAAGTAAAACAATAATAATGTAAAATAGCTTAAATAGGAAGAATTATATGAAACAATAGTAATGTTTGATATATTAGCCAGAATGTTGAACACATATTGTTATGGCAACACATTAATTTGTAGCCAGATAATGCAATGTGAAACAAATACAATACACATGATAAGAAAAAAAAGTATGTTTAGAGTGGAAATAACGAAAACTACTGTTAAGTTACCAACTTCAGATGTCATTACTGGAATAACTTGTGGATTTTCCTGCATATTAAACGAGGCCACGAAAAAAAATTTGGTTATCAATCATCAACATAAAACACATAAATATTAACATTTTTCGAGCAACCTATGCAATTGCCCATATGAACTCAAAAAAAGTCTTTGTTTTCATCGAGGCTAAAAGATTTCCCTAGCTCAAAAAATTAAAACTACAATTTTATTTCATAATAATTATCCTAAGGTGTGAACAAGGTTGCTCGTTGTTACCCTCAAAGATAAGTTTATCTCCTTTCCGAAGTGAATGTTCATTACAAAATTCCTTCTATCCACTTCTAATTTTGACAGATCTTTTAGAAAAGTTTCGGAAGAGAACTTTGCAATTCACTTATTCATTAGACCCATGCAAAACCACATTCTTGAACCTGCCTCTGCGAACATAACTCGTAAAGGCAAGAGGCAAATCCTGTTAGAATTTATGGCCTTAAACAAGAGGGGGTGAATTGTTTATGAAAGATTTTCGCAAACTTTGAAGGAAGAGCGAAAGACTATAAAGAATCAATCAATTAGAAATTTGTTCAGCCAATTAGAAAACTATTTTTAGTTTGATTCCAGAAAATCAACTGGTTGTTTTTGCGAAAAAATCGGTTGTTTATACCAGCAGTTTATAAAATCAAAGCTAAAGCAGTTTAAAGAGTGTAAGGATAGAGATATTCACACAAAATGTTTATACTGGTTCACTCTTAACCAAGAGCTACATCCAATCCTCAGAAACTGATAAGTGCCAATGTGTAGTTTTTATGATTGAGAAAACTGAACACTTTGGAACTTAATTGTTGCTTAATGTAAGAAAATTACCCTAATGTAAGAAAACTGAACACTTTTCTACTTATTCTTGGTATTTTCGTTTTATGCTTATTGCTTGATTCTGTCTGATCAATAGAGTCTTGATTTTGATCCTTAAATTTAACTGGAAAGTACCTTTAAGGATCTGAAATAAACGAAAATAATTGAT
>Ga0123342_1002566_pt1 | contig 30019 bp, 24 predicted proteins | sample Turbeawhitnodule_FD_89960 | JGI IMG/M metagenome (GOLD analysis project Ga0123342, IMG submission 89960) | Root nodule microbial communities of legume samples collected from Mexico - Turtle bean Mexico white nodule | ecosystem: Host-associated > Plants > Roots > Nodule | place: Mexico: Nepantla... | reverse complement strand
TTCTAGAGAGATGGTGGTTTTTTTAAAATGAAACCTGAATAACTAATTTTCTATTTATATAGCTTTTTCACTTTAATAATAAAATATTCAGGTGTCATTTTAATTGTACCATTTCTACTCTAAAACTATTTTTTTCGGTCCTTACATCATATAGGTGTTTTTTTAATTCTAAAAAGTAAGGCAAAATTAAATATTCATAATATTAGTATTGGTGATTTGGTTGTAGAGAAATTAGTATTGGTGATGGTTATAAAATTAGACTTTTATAATATGAATTGCTCTATATTATAATTATATAATTTTTTACTAAAATGTTAGCTTATATGAAGAAAAAAAAAGATGGAGAAAAATTATAAACTAGTGTATTTAATTATATTGTTGTATGGTTGATTATTAACTTATCATTACACTAATATTAGTGGTGATTTTTAACATCATAAATCATAATTACAGCATCTATCAACATTCATTATATTTCAGGAATGTATGACTGATGAAAATTGGTATGTTGCTTATCTTCATTTAGTTATATATGTTTTCTGCATATATAAAAAAAATGGTTGATGCAACTACTACAATAAAGAAAAATTATTTTACATGTATCAGACGAAAAACTTGAGCAACCTTAAAAAAAAATATGTTTTCTTCTATACATTCCTTAATCCTCAATAAAGATAAAGTCGTTAGATAAAAAGATGATATTAAAAGTGCTTAAAAAATCCTTAATAAGTATAATTTAAAAATTAAATATTATAATAACTATTAAAATAGTAATGTTGATCATATTGCTTTATTAGTTGCAAATTAAGAGAGTAAGATAAATATATTTTCTCTTTCTCGTAATAATTGAACAAATATAATAATAAAAACATTACTTAAAAAAGATAGAACTTATTGGACAATTTCAGTATTCTAGTTGTAGAAATAAAGTTTGGAAGGATATAAAATGTGTCAGAGGCGATATATACGTGATTTTTTTCATCCAAATAGCACAGTTCAGACTTTTTTTCTTTGGGTTCTCAATATAGATGGTATAATTAACCGTACAATTTGAGAGTTTAGTAATAATGGAAATAACGCATATTACACAAGTTTTTATAAAAAATATATTAAATCGGATATATTATTGAGTAGATGTATCACATATTAATCGATCACCGATATAAATTATCAAAATTTAATTAAAATAATTTAAAATAGAGTATTTATAAGAAATATATTATACCGATTGTATATCCTAATCAATGTAATATGTGACTCTGAAACACATATTATACTGATTGTGAATTTTAATTGATGTAATATGTAACATTTTACATGAACTATTCACATAACGATGTAATATGTGACATTTTCATTTATAAAATTGTTAAATTCTGATTTTTTTCAACCTGTAATAGTGAAATCAAACTAAAATATCAGCCAAATTAGTTTTTATATTAAGAAATATAAAAACATGCAAATAGTATAATTAAAACTAATGAGTGTACATATATATATAGAAAGTTACAAATTATGCCATGTTTTGATTCCTAATCTCTATAAAATATTTGGATCATTCTTGATGGATTTGTTCAAGAGTTTGTATGCTTAGTGGATCGAGTTCTGCAAAAAAAATTGAGAAACGTAATAATATATTAGTGCTCATAATAACAAATATGAATTTATAATGAGATGTTAGAGTATTTAAATCTTATAATACTTGTTCCCAAGAGTCCATAATATTCACACGGGCTATGGTTCACATCCAATGCATTACATAATAATCACATTCAAAGCTTCCTTGTTGCTTATTGTACTATTATGAAATATAAGTAACAAGAAACCATATAAATTTTCTTTCTGGATGTCTGAATCCATCTTTGAATATAAGTCTGACATTTAATTTTTTACTCTAGGACCTTTATATGAATTGCGGCTCAAGGAAAACATAAATATCAATATTGTCCGTGTTGATAATTATTTTATTTATATACCTACATTGTTAATATTATATATATATATATATATTATTATCAGTGACATGATTCATGAAACATCATTTGATTAAATAACATGTAATTATTAAGGGTGCATACCTCATCCATAGTTGAATAACTGCGATGTTCAATAATTGATTACCCTGAATGATTTCAAAGACATCTTGCATGGTTATGTATTGTATACCACCATTGTCAACACCAAACACTGTTGCATCCCAAGGATGACAAAAGAATCCTGAAACAATTGATGTGAAACCCTAATCAACTCCTGGATTGGATCCACACATGGTTATGGTTGGACTTGTGGTTGTAGCTGAGGGCTTAAATCACCACCATTTGGGGCATTTTGTCTCGTATCGGAGTTCTATAAAACATAATAACAAATATAAAGTATAAAGCTAAATAACATTAATAGGCCTTAATGAAATAAACCTGATATTTCTTTTTGAAACGACCTTAATCAGATGTGTATGTCGTGCAATAAATGTTACAAGTGTCTCTCCCACTATACTAACCTCTGTTGTGGGACTAGAACTGCAACAAATGCATCTCTAACTTTTTCAACCACCACTATAGAGAAATCACCTTGCATGGACACAATGTGCATGGTTGAACCTCCTGGATACACTCTCCCAATGACCACTACACGAGGAGTATTTTCTTCAACAAACAACCTACACTGATAGGAGGATTCATTATCATCATCTTCTAAGTCCTTGACATCAAAACTACCTTTTGTGCTAGCTCGACCACAAGCATGAAGTACATTTGTTGGTTCAACTAGATTATATCGTTGCTCGAGTTTAACTCTTAACTCATTAGTAACTTGTTCTTTTATGTTCTAACTTAGTTGTGGTGTTAGTCTCTATGTCAATTGTGCAGCTAATTGGTCCATTATCTCCTAACTGACATTTGTAGTAGAAAAGTTGGGTCAAGGAGCTAATCCAAAGTACTGTCTCACCCCCAACACCAAAATCAACAGTATGTACACGACTAAGGTGTTCTTGAGTCCCAATAGCCATGGTCAATATGTCATCTCGACCTTTAGGAACAAAACTTCCCCATGAGCTTTGCTCCACTAGCGAATCCTCTAAAGAATAATACAATATGTTAATATAATATGTAATGACAAGTGTGTAACACTAAAACTAAGACATGTAATTATAAACTTACAATACGTTGCGAAATCTCTAATGATTTCTCAGATGCCATATGATCCCCTACTTTAGTTCTGACCAACTTCTATTTCTCATGTCGACTAGGAGGGGATGGAGGACAAATAAGTTCACCAGAACTAGATTTTGTCTACCTCTTTAAATTTTCTTCCATTATCTTTTTCTCTAACAAATCATAACCTCCCTGAGACCGTCTGTGGGGGGTAACATTATTTTGTGTAATAATTTGACCTTTCTTCCTCTTTTCCTGTGAGTACATAATACACATAAATTATGAATTTCATGATAAGATTTAATAACATATATAATGAAATGTTCACAAACTTGTCATGAGGGATCCACTCGACTCTAAACAAATTGAGACCATGTCTCTTCATCTATACAATATTTCCCACAAGGAGACTTGTCCTTGTATTTGCCAAAGATGTAATAGCCTGCCAAATTTGTCTTAAATTGCCTCCATTTTGTAGCTACTGAAGACAATATCTTGCTCTGAATCAAATTCGAAGTCTCAAAATCAAAGTTTGTTTAAAAATTATAATAAATAAATCATTAAAATGTATATAACATTTTCAATACACAACTATATTATTTTTTGAACCTTTTATTTTTATTTTGAACATTACATATTACATCGTTGGTCCTTTCAACCGGTGTAATATGTCATGCTCCAACTATATTATTTTTTAAACATTTTTTTTACTATGAACAATACATATTACACGGTTAGTCTTTTCAATCGATGTAATATGTCATGCTCCAGATATATTACTTTTTAAACCTTTTTTTTACTCTAAACAATACATATTACACCGGTTGGAACCAACTAGTGTAATATGTCATGCTCCAACTATATTAATTTTTAAACCTTTTTTTTACTTTGAATAATACATATTACACCAGTATGTCGTTGTAGAAATGCGTTATTTGCACTAGTGTAGTTTGCAAATAACCAAATTTTGAATGGATTGTTGTAGGAATGACTGAAAAATCAACCGTAATTCAATTTTCTGAAAACTATATTTTGAGTTGGCTTACATTTTTTTTGCTTTTTGAATTAAAAGTAAAGGGAAGAAAATGAAGCTAATTTTCTTTATGCTAATTTGTTTTAGTTATACTTTGAATAATCTAATATATTATTTTATGTATGAACATTTTTCTATTAAAATATTAAAGTGGAGGGAAAAACATATAAATCTCTCCTCCTTTAAGAAATGAATTAATTAAGATATAAACAAAATGTTAAATCATAAATCCAATATAAAAAATAAAAAAGTACTCAATGCTCACAAATAGAGTTTCGTTATGTGAAAACTAAATTACATTATCGCTATATCTAAATACAAAATGACGCACTAACATTCAAAGAAAAAACAATTCTTACAACCTCAAGTTCGTTAAAATGATATCATCTGAGTCAATCATCACATATGAAGTATTGTCCATCTTGAAGCTCCAAGTTTTATCATAGTTTTGTCTTTAAAAGACATATCGAAAGGTTAAGGAAAAAAATATGTATTTAAATTGTATTTGATCTCGATTTCTAAGCAAAAAGACTATTGGACGTACTGGAACAAACCCTCAATTGTTGGCTAAAAGAATGAGGTATCCAAAATATAGTTTGTTTTGAAGCTCGTAGTTCCTTTACATTTTTATCCTTAAAAGAAGCTTAAGAGGATTAAAAGAAAAATATATATTTAAATTGGTCTTGACATCCTAAACTATGTGAAATTATTGGGCCTACTATATCAACAATTAGGCTAATTCTAACTGCACCAGATCAATTCTGGCATGCACCCAACATTTTTTAAAAATCCCTAATTGCCCTTGTCACTTGTATTTGAAAAAAGAAGTTGCAAAGGAGTTCTTGCATGGGTGGTGTTCGTTTCCAGTAGAGATGGTTGTGGTATACATCGTTTGTAGCGGTGGTGGTGGTCGATGCATTATTGTTAGGTGCAATGGAGTTCTTGTTGTTGTTTGAGGTAAGCATTTCCATTTTTCGCGTGGTGGAGGTAATGACGCAAAGTTTTCCTAGATATCGGTGTCCGAAAACTGCCTTATGGATGTAGATATTCAGAACTGTTAAGTGTAACTTCTCGATATCCGCATCCAAAATGTATAATAAGGCGTTTGGATATAGTCATTCGAAAGCCAATGTTAGGTGCGTTGAGAAAGTTATGGATGTTGATATTCAGAAGCCATTTACCAATTTTGGATGAGAGGATCCGAAATGAATTATTTGTGTTACGGAAATGAATATCCATAATGTATACTTTAAGCTTTTTTGGCATGCATTTTTTTTTGTATACAATAGTGCCAATGGATACCGAAGATTCATACGTGGGAATATCAGAGGAAATTGATGTGTGGGATGAATTAAATGATGTTGATCTCGAGGGATCATCTACACATATCCATACTGACAGAGAACACGTTTAGGCAAGTGCATTTGTCTCTAACTTCCAAGCCTGATATAACCTGAGAATAAGGATATCCACTCAAATGGACGTTCTTCCCTGCGCTCCTCGTATGGGAAAAACTGAATGTCAGGTAATGTGATTGTATCTAGCTACAACCTCACTACTGCAACTAAAGTCCTTTCCCAACCTCATACATCATACAATAGGGTTTCTCTTTAGAATACTCGGACTGCACACGTCTCATACCTATAGATAATGCAATTAACCATTCATATAAAATATTCATTACTTACCAAACCATCACATAACTATCTTGCCACATGCTTTTCACAATTAATCATCATTCACTTATCCGTCGGCCCTCCTGGATAACCTTAATCCCCAATTTCCACTTCTTTGTGTTCAACATTATCTTCAAAGTCCTTATTTTGAAGTGAATTACTAAGATCACCACGCTTTCTTATCACAAATGTAGTTGGTCGCACACGGTCCGCCTTTGAAGATCCTCCTCTAGTTCTCACCATGTTCCTATGCCTTTCAAAAATGACATCAGATATGAATGAAAAAAAAGACAATCAAAGTTCAGGATCTGCATATTCGAAACACTTATGGATTTATGTATCCATAATGGCTACGAATATTCATATATAGGACATATACGAATTTCCATATCTGAAACCCTTTTTCTAACATTCTTCCCGTGGATAACGTCATCTGGGACACCTCCAGATTTCTCCATCCAGAGACCAACTCATACTAAATTACAAATCAAACAACGTTATCCAAAAGCCAACAATTTTCGCGAAAATGAAACTCACCTTTCTTCTCTGATTACCACTCTGCCTTTTCCGATGACCACCATTGCTGAAGCACTCCAGTCAAACACCACAACACTCGCCCTTCATCACTGAGACTTGCCCATCGTCGTGGACCACCAAACCGTCGTGAAAATGTTGCTGGAATGGGTTCTCTGTGGCTGCATCTCATAATCCTAAGTGCTTATTTTAAATCACTAAGTGCAAAAGTGTAAAAGCCTATTTACCTATTGGGAGAACGTCAGTATTGATCTGGGTGCAGGAAGAATTAGCTAGGGATGACAATGCGGGTTGACCCTTCCCGCATAGGTTCGCATCGTGTTTGACCTGCAAATGCGGGTTGGGTTGGCTCGTCCCACACAAAGATGCAAACTCATTTCACTAGTCTGTCTCCCATCAGAGGTGCTCGCGGGCCTGCACGTTAACCCGCATAAGTAAAATATTTTCTTAAAAGAAAATTCATTTATAAAAATAAAATTATTTCTCCTACTGAAAAATTAAAATTTTATCCATGTTTCAATTCATTCAATTAAAATAAAAATATAAATTCAAGTTTAAGGGTTGTTAAAAAGCTTGATTAAAAACAATTAAAGTTTTGTGTTGTATTTATTTTCCCTTTATATGTATGTAAATGTATCAAAGTATCTTATCAAATTTTTGCTACAAAGTATTTAATGAAGATAACTAATTTTTTTAAAGAGTATCTTATTGAAATCTCTTCTTTAAATTATTTGTTATTACAAATTTTTAAATAGAAGACTTTAATTAAAACTAAATCTATTGTCACTCTTAATATTAACTCATTTAGATGATTAAAATAAAACATTTTAATTTAGTACATTAAATTCAATTTTTTAAAATAAAATAAAATAAACGTCACACTGCAATAATGAGTGAGTGTGATATGATTTTTTTTTTTTGCATAAAAAATAAAATAATTATTTTATTATTATTTTATTTTAGTAGATAGAATTAGTGCAACAATTATTAAAAGACTTTTAAAAACACACAATAAAAAATATTTATTTAGTATTCCTGAAAATATAACAGACAAAAAAACTCCACTAAATAGGAAAGTTTGGAGACTTGAGGAAGAGTCGTGTGAGACTAATTCTAACATAAGTAAACTAAAAAAACATAAATATATTAAAATATTACTTTCATTTTATTTCCTAAATATTTTGCGGATATCATTCATAGTTTATAAATTGGGATGACAATAAAAACTGAAAATGCGACATAAGACTGTTGGTTATGCGGAGTGGGGTAGCGGACTGCGGGTTGACTTGCATTGCCATCCTTAAAATTAATGCAAAAATGATTAAAAGACTCTTTAAAAAGACAATAAAGACTATTTATTTAGTATTCCTGAAATATAACTGAAAAAAAAAACTCCACTAAATAGGAAAGTTGGAAGGCTTGAGGAAGAGTCATCGTGTGAGACTAAATCTAACATAAGTAAACAAAAAAAAAACATAAATATATTAAAATATTACTTTCATTTTGTTTCCTAAATATTTTGCAGATATCATTCATAGTTTCTAAACTAGGATGACAATAAAAACTGAAAATGTGACATAAGACTGCTAGTTATGCGGAGCAGGATAGTAGACTACGGACTGACCTGCATTGCCATCCTTAAAATTATTAAAAGACTCTTAAAAAACAATAAAGAATATTTATTTAGTATTCCTGAAAATATAACAGAAAAGAAATCCACTATATAGGAAAGTTGGGAGGCTTGAGGAAGAGTCATCGTGCAAAAATACATAAACTAAAAAAACATAAATATATTAAAATATTACTTTCAATTTTGTTTCTTAAATATTTTGCAGATATCATTCATAGTTTCTAAATTGGGATGACGATAAAAATTGAAAATACGACATAGAATTGCTAATTATACGGAGTGGGGTAACAAACTATGGACTGACCCGCATTTCAAACGTTAAAATTAGTGTAAAAATTATTAAAAGATTCTTAAAAAACAATAAAATAACTTTATTTAAAATAATAAAGAATATTTATTTAGTATTCTTGATAATATAAAAAAAACTCCTCTAAATAAAAAAATTGAAAGACTTGAAAAATACAGACTAAATCTAACGTAAGTAAAAAATATATATAAATATATTAAAATATTACGTTTACAAAATATTTTACAGATATTATTAATAGATTCTAAATCGGGATGAGAATAAAAACCGAAAATACCATATATAGAACTGAAAATCTATAGAGTTGTTCCTGTAATAAAGAAAACTTTTATTCATTTTTAAATTTGAATCATGATGAGATCCTTTGAAAAGTATTATTTTCAGATACAATCAAATCAACGTAATGAAAGAAATCGTACTGATAAATATTTTCTCAAAGTTAGTAATACTATCTAATTGGAGATCACAATAAAAACAATTTAATGCAGATGACAATCATGTAGAAATTAGTACAACTTTTTCTATAATCCAACAAATTTTTATCCATTTTTAAAGACTAATTAAAGAGTAATTGTAACTGTAATAGAAATAATTGATTATAACTAAGGCAGACATAATGACAGTTAGGATCTTGCTCCCCCAATTTTGTAATTGCTTCACACAGCGTCAATTGAAGTTGACTGGGCTTGATTTGGGTCATTAAAGCCCGTCACCATCCAAATCCGAATCAGCAGAGGACCCAGTTGGACAAGCACATGGGACCCATCTGTTAAACCACGTGTCGACAAACATTTCCGTTGGTCCATCCAACAAATAAAACAAACTAAAAAGAAAACGCCACGTCACGTAACTCCAATCCTGCCCGCACCTCCAAGCTCTGACTCGTGCCGCCAAAATAATCAACGCGCAAAACGAGCCCCCCACTATATCCTTATGGTGGTGAATCCCACATGAGAATATCGGTCTATATATAAATATCCGAACCCCATTCTAAGCAAAATGATTATGCGAGAGTGTTACAGTGAGAGGACTCTTTGACTCGAGAACAAACAAACACCGTTTGGTTCTCTCTTTTCTCGCGTGTCGAAAGGTAATCGTAACCGAACTCACTCTGCTTCACTTCTTCACGCATTTACCCCAATCTCCAATTCCTTAATTTTAGGGTTTCACCTTCGATTTCACCATTTCTCACTTCATCTCATCTGATCATCTTTATTTTTCTTCTGATACCAGTGTTTTTGTTTTTTGGCCAGAAACAGGATCGTGCACTTTCCGCAATGCGATCACCGAATGAGATGAAAAAGAAACGAAAAGAAAGCGAGGCCAGCGAGCGATCGAACTTGCTGGAGGTTTCGAAGTCGCATTACTCGCTAGAGCATGGTCCGAGGTTTAACAAACGGTGCAGGGAAGACTGCGTGGCCACGGTTCCCACTCGCAGCGCGTCGTCACTTTTGACCGCGTCACGGGGACTGAAGCGGAAGATAGGGTGCATTGACGAGGCCACGCGGATGGGAAGGAGCGTGAGGATCGAGAACGATTACCTGACAGGGAAGAGCACGATCGGTCAGGGGAAGTTCGGGTCGGTGACAGTTTGCCGCGCACGTGCGGGGGGCGTGGATTACGCGTGCAAGACGCTGAAGAAGGGGGAGGAGACGGTGCACCGCGAGGTGGAGATAATGCAGCACGTGTCGGGTCACCCTGGGGTTGTAACTCTGAAAGCTGTGTATGAGGATGCGGAGTGTTGGCACCTTGTGATGGAATTGTGCTCCGGGGGTAGATTGGTTGATAGGATGAGGGAGGGGCCGTGTTCGGAACACATGGCGGCTGGGATACTGAAGGAGTTAATGATGGTTGTTAAGTATTGTCATGATATGGGCGTGGTGCATAGGGATATTAAGCCCGAGAATGTTCTGATTACTGGAACTGGGATGATTAAGCTTGCTGATTTTGGTCTCGCCGTCCGAATTTGTGAGGGTAAGTTGATATGTGAAAGATGCTGTTTGGATGATCCTTTTGGTTAGACTAGGTTCGATCATGGTCTTAGGATTTGAGCTTCAGTCATTATCTTAAGTTGTGATTATGGTATTGTGATAGTTGGCATCGCAGGATAATGTCGCCGCAACCGTGATTGCGGCTTTATCCTGATCTTGAAATTATGGGAAATTGGGCTGAGATGAGGCTGAGACTGTGGCTTTGGTTGTAGATTAGAGTTTTGTTAGAAATGTGGTTGTCGTAGATTGCAATTTCCTTTCAATCCTCCACATTGTTGGAAATTAGTCTTGGTTAGGGGTTTCATGGTGATCATTTACACTGTAGTAAATGAACAAACGCGGCCACTTTTGCGGTTGCTGATTGCAATTTTTTTGCGATCCTTGACATTGCTTAAAATTGGGAGCAACTGCCGTCGCAACTGTTGTTGCAGTCTTAGATTGTGGTTTCATCGATATCCTTAACATTGTAGTGAATAAGGGACAAATGCGGTTGCAATTGTAGTGGCTTTTTGTGCTCCTTCAAAATTTTGAGCAACGGCCACTGCAATTGTGATTGCAAGCTTAGATTGCGGATTCATCGCAATCTTTCACTTTGTAGTAAATGTCGGACAAATTGGGGCGGAATGGTGGCAATGACGTAAAAAGACTTAAGATTGCTTTATGTTGTGGCCTACTAAAAGTGAGGTGAGGATTGTCTTTCTTTATATACACTATTTTGATAATCTCACTAGTTCATGTGAGATCACTGGTTCAATATTTTTATAAAGTGTTTGCAACCTGCAATTGCAGTAGCATGAGCTGAATTTGTTATATAGGATCGTGATAAAAACCGTAGCTGTGACTGTGACTGCTATTTAAAATGTTGTGTTGAAATTAATTGAAAATAGTTAATGTTGTCTTAACTTGTTTCATAAGGATGTTTGGTGTGAGCTCTTTCAAACACTTGCCTAGGCCTAGTAAAAAATTCTAGGTGGGTATGCAAGTGTTTTTGACTATGTGATGAAAGTGTGAAGAATTTCTAATGAGATTTTAACTGAAACAGTGTTTGTTGGACGTGTGTTTAAACACAACGTCATTGATACCTTGACTCATTGTTTGAAAATTTGTATTGCAGGTCAGAATTTGACAGGTGTTGCTGGGAGCCCTGCATATGTTGCACCGGAAGTGTTGTTGGGTAGATATTCTGAGAAGGTGGATATATGGAGTTCTGGGGTGCTCCTGCATGCTTTGTTGGTTGGTTTTCTTCCATTTAAAGGCGATTCACAGGAGGCACTTTTTGAGGACATAAAAAATGTCAAACTAGATTTCCAAACGGGGGTGTGGGAATCGATATCTAAACCTGCTCGAGATCTTGTTGGGAGAATGTTGACAAGAGATGTTTCAGCAAGGATAACAGCTGATGAAGTACTGAGTAAGTTTATGATAGATATATGATTGAGAGTTTCCCTGCTTTATCTTTTTCCTTCGATGATGAACACACCAAAGATTTTGTTCAATTTGATTTTTATTATTTTAGTCTTGAAATAATTAACATAGATTGTATTTCCTGGTTTTGTTGAAACTATCACTAATGAGAGTGCTTACCTTGTTTTGACAAGCTGTGCGGGTCCCTTGAGATATATATACATTTTGTAAATGCTTGCGAGTGGGTCTGTGTTTTTTTTTCTTGTTTGGGATAACAGTGAGAATCTACCAGCTCTACATAATTTTGTCGTTTTTATTACATAGTGCCTTATTTGTGGATAAAGTCTCTTTTCCCCAATTGCTTTTACTTTTAATAACAAAAAATTAAAGCAGTACTTTTATTGACTGTTGTATTGGTTCAGTCTTCCGCACTCGTTGTGTGTATGTTAAATTAACACTCGGTGGTTGATTTTCAGGTCATCCATGGATATTGTTCTATACAGCGCAAACATTGAAGATGCTGCCCGTTAAATCAAAATTGAAACCCCAAAATGCAGCTATTTGCCATAAGTGTGTTACTGCACCTGAATCTGGGTTTGGAGGATACAGGATGATGGATAATTGTTCCCTAAATGGTTCGAGCACGTTTTCATCCTCAGAAAGTTGCAATTCAGAATATCATGATGACTGTGCGTGGATTGATGCACTTGCCACTGCTGTTTCACATGTGACGATATCCGAAGCTAAGAGGACCAAGTTGTGGGGTCCCACTGGTCCAATTGATCCACAAGGTTCATCTAACTTGAAGACTAACCTCTGTAAAGCATTCTGACCTACTGACAGAATGACACCGACCGCAAGCACCACAATATCGACTGCTTTAAAATCTAATTACATTAATCTTTTGTTCTTTTGTCCATATAACCTTGAGTGAACTCAGTTGTACAGAACTCGTATATACAATGTTAATGTGTGGCTACATGATTTTGCTCTTGCAGTAGAAGGGTTTATGTTATGAATTCACTTATTTAGTGAATACTTCAAAATTGTTTCTTCAGGAAGTTTAAATCAGAACCTATTTTTAATCTGCTTGTATTCCAATAAATTTTACTTAGTACTTTACATTTTAAGGTGTAACCTTCATTTTAAAGAAGGATAGAATTTAATTGAATTACTTCATCTGAGAAAAAATCTCTGGTATAACTTGATAACTGCACTTTTCCCATGATGAACATTCTATGAAACTTGACACGGGATGCATAAGGGACCATTAAAAATAGTAACATATTTGGACATAGTGAATAGGTGGAGTTATTACTCCATATTTGTCAGGTTTCTATTTTTCTCTCCATTTGGGTTTGACAGGATGCAGTACAGAGGTCCTCATAAGCAATAATGAGAAAGAGGGAAAGGACTAAGGGAAAACAGGAAAACCAGTGAAATGTTAAAAGAAAAAGATAAATTTAAATTTAAAGACAATAATCTAAGGTTATTTTTTCTTGATTTAAATTAGTTTCATGATTCTTATGATTGATTACTTAATATTAAATATTTTGATTTAATTTGTTTAGTATTTTTTAGGAACTTAAATTAAAATTTTATAATTTATTAAGTTTTTAATTTTATAAAAATTTGGATACTCAAACAAAAGTAATCATATATTTAGATGTGAAATTTATTTAAATTTTTTTTTCAATCTTTGAGAAAGCTGGTTGAGCATAAAAAGGTTTGTGCAAAGAATACTTGTGCAACATGATTCCTATACATTTTAATTAGTAGAAATCTTGATCATTGTCAAATTTGAATTAGTCTGGGGTTGTTAGTTTAATCAATATAAGAGGAACGTTACGAACATTATTTACCACTCTCTTTATTATACTGTATTACTGATTAAATTTTATTGAAAATTATAAATCGGAGAGATACTCATTCAATAAGAGATATGACAAAGTTTGTAACTTCTAGTAAGTTTTATCAAATAATAGAGAATATGTCAAGAAAATAATAATTTTCAATTACGTTTTTTCTTCCCATACTTTTATTTCTACTAATACTTCAGGTGTTACATATACGAGAAAACGTTTTGGTCACATAAAGAATTTTATTATAGTACTTCTTTAACAGAATGAATGAATGATACCTTTTCTATGAAAATTTGATTTCCAATTTTATTGAAACAAAAACAAATACAACTTATAAAATTTGATTTCAAATTTTATGGAAATAAAAATAAATATTAATTATGATTTTTATTTTATTTAAAATAACAAACCCAAAAACTTTTCAATTTATGTGTGAAGAAATACAAGACAAGTTATACATAAAATATGAAATTTCAATATAAGCGTTAAATTTCAAAGAAAAATAAATCTTAATATTCATTAATTTTTAGGATTATATATATATATATATATATATATATATATATTGGATTTTCTATTTTTACATGAATAAAAATAATGTCTTAGAACGAATGATCAATATATAAAGATAAATTACAATATAAGTCTACCAATAATATATTGAGATATTGACTAATTGATATAAAAAAAGTTGGCAGATAAGGATACAAACAAACTCATTTTACTAGCCTTTATAATCTTTTAGCATTATAGAAATATTGCTATTTTTTTGTTGTCTATTTTGTCTCACTTAAAAATTACATTAAATTTCTTTATATAAACAATCCTACATTATATTTATGCTGCTCTTATCAAAAGTTCACTTGCCATTATTTAGACAAAGACACATCCACTATGTAATTGTAAATTTCCATGTTTCTCGACATTTCTTTGGATTATAATAATTCTTTTATAGTACATATATTACTTTTAAATTGATATTTCTTTTAGACATAAAAATTATCTTCGAGAAATCAGCCATAAAGTCTTAACAAGTCTCACATCAATATAATTTCTGGAAGATCAAATCCCACCGTTACATTCTTGGCCTCTCGAGTTTTACCCATCATGAATAACAAATGTCCATAAGAAAATGTTAATTTGAATACTTAAAAGACAAAAAGTAACATTTTTCTTGAATATTCTATTGTCGATTTCAGAAGACTTCTCATTTTTAAGAAGTGTCCCTTTTCTACCCTCAATTAATTATCTCATTCTTGAAGTGACATTTAATTTTCCAAATATCTTACATGAGATTTAAAAAAACAAATTAAATATTAACAACCCTTTTAAATTTTATAACAATTTAAATATAATTAATTTTCAGTTAACAGCGTCATTTTGTTTCACCTTATCCACTTATATATTAACATCGTTATCTCTCCTTATAATATAATGCTAAGAAATAAGTCTAATAATTTTAGTTTTAATTAAGTGCTGAAAATAACAAAGCATAAAATATAATTATGTTTTGTTGGTAAGATGCAAATTTTGTTTAAATAATACATGATTGCTTCATATGATTATACGCTTTACAAAAGTTATAATAAAAGTATTCCGTCTAAGAAGAGATAAATACGTCCAACTATTAAGATATTACTTAAAGAAGGAAATATAATTTAATGCATGCATGAAGAACATTTAATGCATCTTCTACGTTCAAGCTCATCAGACACGAGAAAAATGTTTATGTGAGTCTGAAGTTGCTCAATGGTCAACAAAACATTTGCAATGACTATTTGCTTTTGCGCTTATATAAAGCCATTCATCAAGAATAAAAGTAGGAAAAATCAGTTTGCTGCTAAAATGATACCAACATTTTTTTGTACCCTAAAATAGTTTTGTAAGAACAATGTTATGTTCGTTTAGTGAACTGGTAGAGAAAGTTTGACCTTGTAAATATCAAAATATGCAACTCTTGTGATCTTTTCTATCACACTTTAGACAATTTATTTATCTTAAGTTAGGAGAGACTTTTGTTGTTTAAAGAATACTCGTTTTAAGCCAACAATGACTTGTTGTTTAAAGAGTACTCGTGTTAGTCAAGAGTGGTTTATAAAATAATACTCATACGAGTTAGTCAAAATTGACTATGAGCCAAAAGAATAATGCTAAGAAGCTATTGGAATTAAAATAGTAGTTTGAGAACTGAACGTTGCTTGTGCTATCAGACGAACTAATATACAAATATCTTCAATAATTTCTTCCTTTCCTCATCTTGTTATAAATATTGCACTAATTTAAGAAGGAGAATTTTTTCAAACTTTGTTTTAAAAAAATTTGTCAGTTTGTCTCACTAATACAAACATAACATTTGACTGCTCACTCTTAAACAATACTTGCAAAAATCAGCCAATTTTTTTTTAAAACACAATTTAACCCCCTTGTGTTTTCCCTATTTTCACATATAAAAATAATCTATACATTTTTACTTTTTATTTTTTAATTTTCCTTCTTTTTCCTCCATGTTTTCACACCTTTAAACTCTTCCATTCTCAAAACCTTCATTCTTTATCACTAGCAATTGCATCCTATTCTAACAAACAAATTGTTCTTCCACTAAGCACACATATTCTACAGTTAAATGTCGCTTTCCTCCTCTATTAGTCTTTAATGTAAAGATATTGGAGTACATTATCAAAAAATTTGCTACTATTTTAGTAAAGAAAAAGAAATAAAAAAGACATGAAAATTCATGTATTAAATCCTTAATATTCTTTTGGCACAAAATATGCCTTTTTTGGTCTTATAAGCTAACCCTCCCCAATGAGTATTTTAAAGATTCATTTCTTTCTACTAAAGAAGAAAACCCCTTTATCCATAATTGAGAAATTATGATCAATTTCATGCACATTACCTTTAAATTCTACAAATTGGTTTGACAAACAAACACCAATTAAGGGAAATGGTTTGACAAAGTAGAAAAGTCATATGGTGAACACTGGAAAGGAATAAATAACTTCACTTTACTTTGTCTTTCCCACTTTTACACATAATTTTTTAATATGCTAATGTTTCTTGTTGTTGTAAACCTTTGGAATAGAGACATTCATGCTCCTGAGCTCTCATGTGTACTACTCCCACCAACTCTACTTCATGCGACAATTATAACTAAATTTAAAGTAGCAAGAGATAATTGTATCAATGATGCATTCAAATTAGGCAAAACCATCAAGAATGAAATCAATTGGACTTAGAAGGCTTATGATCACTTTATGACTAATCACTACAATGAAGATGATAAGATTATTGCTTCTGAGGTTCAACACTTATTGGTTTACTAACTTTTGATGCACATATTTTGTTGGAATTTGATCCTAATATCATCATACTATTATAACTTGGCCTAACTACTACACAAAGGCACCTTTCAAACTTTTTTGGTCAAGTTAGTATTATATCATGTATACTTCACTGATGCAATCCAATATGATATTGTAGAAGTTGAATGGAGAAGAGTTTGCATCGAGAATGAGAGGTTTTGGGTGAGAAATTGGAGTAGTTTTGGTGCTAGGAAGTAGAAAGAGGTTTGGCCAACTTTCTAGGATTTAATAGGCCTTGGAGGCTCTCTAGAAAAATAAGATTTGGGAGAGAATGAATCTCAAATTCAGAGTTCTTCATTCAATATTTGCAAATCTGAATACATAAGAGTATTTTGGAGTATTTATATATGAAGGTACCTTGCTCCTTAAGCTACCATAACTCTAGTTAAGTAGACTTAACTATGGTAAGTGTGGTGGCTTAAGGAGATCGTGTGTATTCTTCTAAGGTGCTCTAGAAGCCCTTACTTGTGTGAGAAGTTAGGATTTCTACAGTATCTTTGTTTCATCTATAAAATACTATAAGGAAATTTAAAATACAAATCCTAAACATGTTTATTTTATTATTCATACAGAAAATTCATTTGTCTTTTATTCTTGTGTATAGTAGCTTGGATGATCTTCCATCATTCACTCTTCACGAGGTCACTACTATTTTGTATCCATTTGGTGGCAACCTTTCAAGACCTATCTAATTGTGGCTTTGATATACTTTCCAACTTAAAATCTATCCTTTAAAATGTGCAATGCTTACACCATTACAACTTAAGAAAGTTAAACGTTCTCAAGCTTCTTATGAGAATTTTTTTAAGAAAAAGATTTTCATGAGAGTTTGGCCCCTTTTCGAAATCTACCATTTGAGGACCAACATGGCTTACCTCGAGATTTAAAAGCTTATCTCGAGATTTAAATAGAGACTCATAGAGTTCAATGAAAATTAATCAATGTATAAAAAAATTTCCTTACTTAGGGATATCTCAGTGAAAAGTTTTCAAATTAAAGACAACAAGTTTTTTTCTATCACCCACAATACTTTTCAAGACATTTCAGGCTAAGTCAGATGATTTTTTTCTCAATTTTTTATAATGTAATCTTTTAGAATAGGTTGGTTATAAGTGAAAACACATTTCAATAACAGTTTGAGGTATTCATTCCAAAGAAGAACTATCCATTTGCCTTTTAGACCATTCATCTTTGCACTCGAGACTCTAACTAGTGAAATCAAAATATTTTATCTACACTAATTGAATCATAAAGATGTAACAAATGTTCTATCTACACTAATTGCTTTTCCATTTTTTTTATGTAGGATACCAACAAGTCAAGAAAAGGTAAAATATTTTATCCCTTAATACCTGGCAGCCCTCGGTCATATGACCGTAATTGCGATGATACTGACAACGTTTAGCCGTATCTGCATTGGGTGGCGTTTGTGCTTGTTTGAGTGTAGGGATGAGCTCAGCCTGCAAGGCTTCATCCAATATCATCCCTTTGGGTACTGTTAAAGGGGTATAGTTATGGAAGCGGGGCCCCTGTTCGAACGATACCGGTCTCGGTCGGTTGTTATCACGGGAGGACGGGTGCCCTTATTTCTTTCTGTGTTATCAACTTGTGTTTTTTTGTGATAGTCAACATGTTCTTCTATTTGCATAAATTTAGTTGCTCTTGTTCTAAGTTTGTCCATGTTGTAAGGTGGTTGCTTGATAGGACTTTCCGTGAATCAACCTGATAGAATGGTTGAGACTAAATGGTGCATTGCTATATCTGGGTTTAAATTCCTGATTCCCATGCACACCTTGTTGAACCTGTCCATAAAAGCCCTCAATGTTTCCCCTTTTTCCTGTTTGACATTGAGGAGAGACATGGAGGACGTACGGTGAGGTCTACTCGTGGCATATTGAGTAGTAAATTTTACTTCCAAAACGTCAAAATTGGTTATAGAGTTCGGGGGAAGCTCAGTGAACCACCCTAGGGGTCCCTCTCTCAGTGAGGTGGGAACAACCTTGCACCATACCGTCTGATCCATGGTGTATAGGGTCATCTGTGTTCTGAAAATATTTAAGTGTTCGTCCGGATCGGTGGATCCATCGTAAAGATTCATAATTAAGCCCCTCCACTTATCGGGAAGAGGCATAGCAATGATATCATCTGTGAAGGGATGACCCCTTGGATTAGCTACCCTGCTGGGAGAAACATACTTAACGCTTTGGTGGGTGTGGTGCGTAAGCGACGTGTGATGTACCACCTGAGTATGGGGAGTTGGTATTTTTGTTCTAGATTGATGTGTGGGTGATGTCGGCGCGCGGGAATGTCTCTCCCGTTCAGATTGTTCAAGCCGCTGAAGTAATCTTTTATTCTGCTCCTTCAGTTGAGCCACTTCCTCTGCCTGCCGCTGTCGCTCTTCTTCCTATTTACGCCAATCCTCCTCATGACACAATTGATCTGTAACTCCTTTCTGAAGCAATTCATGCATCTGAGCCTGAAGGGTTTGAAGCATCATCATCTGCTATTCTACTGTGTTATCATTCCTGGTGTTGTTCACTACCGATACCATTATTGCCTGTTGAAATCCTTATGTCTGGGAAGATGAGATTACTCAGGCCCCACGATCGGCGCCAATTGTACATGTGTGGATGTCGGGGCCTAAGTAACGTTGATCCACTTGATACACAATTTGTTGTCGTGTTGGTAATCTCCTAATTCCTCAAACTTCTTTCTCCTTCGCACGTGTGTTCCGCCGGTCGGCGGGGGTACCTGCGATTGCACTTCGACGCTCAAGTGAGTGCTAGTGATTAGTCTATTCTCTTAGGATATCAAAACGTACCTTTTATAGGTTGACTTTGACCTTCACACTCGCGTGGGCTAGATAATCGGTTGCCAAGGCATGTGTAGTAGTTAGTGGTCTTTAGGTCGTGTCTAGTGACTTCTTGATATTATGAAAGTGTATTTCGACGTGCCTTTGACCTATTCAACGTTAGTTATAACTACTTTCTTGCCACGTATTTATTATCTTATATTATTAATTCATGTATTCAGTCGTCTGGAGTCCAACAGGTAGAGGTCATGTTCCGCTGAAACTGCCAATGGTTGTTCCCTGTATTTGGTATCCTTTTCTTTAGTTTACCATTATATTTCAATCTATGTGATGAATAAACACATGCACTAGTATCAGATACGGCTCTGATGGTACACATGGATGTGACATTTCTTAAAATTTAGGTTGCAAGTATGGGAATACAAAGAACATATATATGAAAAATTGTAGATATTGTATCATACCATAAAATAAACAAAAATATAAAGGTGTCATAAGATTACTCTTACGATATTTTTAAGCAATTTCTCAACATCTAAATCAGGAATTTTTAATTTTAAGTGCTAAATGCATAGTAAGGAACTCATGTTATAATTTAATAAAATAAGAAAGTTATGTTTAAGGTAGCTAGCTAGCAATTCAAATAATTAATTTTCACTGCTGAAAATTTTAATTTTATGCACAGATATACAATTTTAATTGGAGTCCAGATTCTCTGCTATTCTTTTAATTGCTAATGTACGTTAGAAAAAGATATTCTATAAACTATATAATACAATATTTAAGATAATTATAATAATTAAATAATTTAAATATGGAAATGTTCACAATGTAGTCATTGATTTTCTCTACTGAATTATTATCACTTAATTGCACTTTTTGTAAGTGTTAAACAAACACCACTATTATTTCAGTGCTTAAACTTTTAGTTTTATGCACTTAATTGAGCTTCCAAACAGGCTAAACAGATTTATTGGCAATGATACTCAAAGCACTAGAACCACATCAATATTATGACAGTGATGATGAATATGCTCTTGACAGAAGAATGCTCCACCTCAATATGTTGTGGTTGATCCAGGATATGCACATGGAAATGATGCATGGAATAGGGTAAGTGGCAAGGTAAAATAGATTGGAATTCTTTTCTTGTTATTAGCTTTCTTATCAAGCCCCAGTCTCAATGTTAGGTGGTTTGAAGAGGCGAGTAGGCTTATAGAATGTATACTTAGAAGTGGATTCAAATTCAAACTGCACCCGTATTAGCTACAGTATATTAGTAAATCCAAACATAGCCTTAATTTAAACTGTCGACAGACTGGCTATAGTTGGAAAATTGTTTGGATTACATGCATGTTCGAGATGCTCTCCGTTCTTGGCAATATGTAGTAAAAAGAAATCAAAGATCGATTCATTTTATTATGAACCAGAAATAAAATGATGGGAACACAACATTGCATTTGGCTTCAATATATTTTTGTCCTAGCTTATTTACTTGCTTACACGGGCTAAGAGAACAAATTTTAATATCTCAAATAACAGCAGATATTTGTTTATCTGGCTTCAAAAATGAAACCACCATATTGTCAATATAAAATATCTGTAATAGAAATGTTCAAGGTTTTATATTGACTTTATTCAGTGGAGTAAATACGTTTCAATGCATAGGAAAGGAAGTAAGGTAGGTTGTATATAGGGACAAAAGACATTGCAATTACTATTCTAACATAGCATATTCACGTCCCAGAGGGTGATCAACATGCATAGCATGTGAGGAAGGCGAAAACACTCCCAGGGCGAGTGACTAGGAGCTTGGGCGCATGAGTTGGCACGCAAGCAATCACCCCCCGCGCAGGATGCACTCCGAGAGGGGAGCCTTACACGCTGGGATTTCCCTAAGTTTGGGCTACAGTGTCGTAAGGCTGCACCCACAGATAGGCTTAAGTCAGAGGAAGACACGTGGCTGAAGCACAAGCAAAGGTATATAAGGTCTCGTTGCTAACAGACTAAGGTACGTTTTCACACTTTACACACAACTGAGAGCAAGAAAGTTTGAGTTACACATTTCTCTGAGCATGGTGTTAGTGGTGTTCTGTGACGGGAGTGCAACGGTGTTTTCTGTCGTAACTGACTTGAGCATCGGAGTGCAAACGGCCGCAAGGACGCTCATTTGTCTCTCTGTTTCAAGTATTCACGGCGACGAAGGGTGAAGATTGGAACGAAGGCAAAGAAGTCCTTGATACGCAGTTCGTAACTACGCACGAAGGTGATCAAGTCAACCGACAGGAACATTAATAATATTAATATTAATTTTTTTAATAATATTAATGATATTAATAATATTAATAATATTAATAATGTTAATGATATTAATCATATTAATATTAGTAACATTAATGATATTAGTAACATTAATGATATTGACAATATTAATGATATTAACAATATTAATAATATTAACAATATTAAAAATATTATAATATTAATAATATAATTATATTAGTGTTATGAATATTATTAAATATATTAATAATAATGTTATAAATATTATTAAAAATATTACTAATGTTAATAATATTAATAATATTAAAAATATTAATAATAATATTAATAATAATAATAATTTTAATAATAATAATAATTTTAATAATATTATTAATAATATTAATAATTTTAATAATATTATTAATAATATTAATAATTTTAATAATATTATTAATAATATTAATAATTTTAATAATTTTATTAATAATATTAATAATACTAATAATACTAATAATACTATTAATAATATTAATAATACTAATAATTGTTCTTGGTGATTGACCTGGTCGTCGGTTGACTTCAAAGGCAAGTGGTGGCTCGTCCTACTTCTGGTGGATTCTGTGCTTCCCTTTGGACGTTGGAAGACGACTCCGTTGATACAAAGTGGCCATACCTGTTGATTGCACTCCGACGATCAAGTTAGTTTCCGGCTTATAGAAACAATAAGTAAGTAAGCAGTTTCCGTATTAGAAACAGTGTCCCTTTACTAGGGATCTCAATTCCCTTTTATAGACTGCTTTTAGGTTATCTCATTGTAGCAACCCCTCTCACATGAGAACCTTATTTCAAGTGAAAGTAGGTTTGATGGGGAAGCATTCTGTTACGTTGTTACACAATCTTAGTGTAGCAACCACACATTAACAGCATGGCCGTTAGGGTACCAACTCATGTACCAGCATTATGGGGCCCATCTGTCACTATAGACGTTCTAGCCTTTACGTAACATGAATGTAGCTTACCCTTGGAAACCCTAGCACTCTTGGGCCTAGGCGTTTCTAATGAGTACTTACTTGTGCTAAACCCAAATGTACTATACACACCACATGCACTTTCGCTAACCAGACCTTTCATATATACGGGTTTCAACACACACATCTTTTGGGGGCCCACTTACGTGGCCCACTATCTCGACCAGAGCACCGAACCGACCTGCTCCACACAGGTGCCGATGTCCGATGTCTGATGCCGATGCCGATGTCTGGTCTAGTACACAAGCCCCCAGGCTCGAGCTGGAACTTGTTCTAGTGAAAAAGCTAACTATTCGCCTGCGACGACCTACGTGTCTTGTGGGTGACGGGACGTGCACAGTGCTTCGAGGTGACGTTTCACTATACTCCTTCACCATCGTACACATGGCCACATCAACGGTTGGGAAGCGTTGTCGCTTGCGCTTCCCCTTATATGTTAACCCTTCAATTTTACTCTCCCTTCACTATTTCATTCCCTCTTCACATATCTCTTGAGCATTTCTGCCTCGAACACCCTGCTCTCTTTTCTTCAAACAGACCTCATTGTCTCCTTTCGATAATCATCTCAAGGTACATTTTTTTTATCTTGTAACTGCCATTGGTCTATCATTTCGATGCTCTTAATTTGCTTATAACTACGATGAGACTGTTTATATTTTTCGCACCTATAATCATTATTCTCTGTTCTTCTGCTTCCTTGCTTCGTTTTTCCAAATGCGTGCATTTCTTCTTCTGAGCATTGCATTTGTTTTTTCTTCTCTGTTTTAGATTTCCTCCTATAAGATGGATCATCCAGCCCCAAACTACAAAACCCTATATCCTTGGGCTTCTAGTGAACTGTTAGGGGAGACCTTAGATTTTACCTCCCATGCGAGCATAGTAACAAACAGCCAGTGTAAGGCCTTAGTTGGTTGGGAGACAACTCCAGCTTGTTGAAGGTCGTCCAGAACATCCGTCTGCCGAGCTTCCCTGGTCCACCAGTACACGGTGTACCTTTCTTCCTGCGGTCACTACTGAGATCACCACTGGATCATTATCGTGGGGGACGACATCTCGGAGGTCGTCCTTGGTGAAGACAAGGTCGACGTCAAGGGCTTGATCTGCCTATTGCGCCTTTACTGTCATTAATGCTCGTGCATACTTCTTCCGTTGAGAAGCGGTGCACCCTCCACCTAAAAAACCCCCCGAGATGGTATGAATCTCGCCATGGACGGGCATCTCGTTCCCTGTGACTCCACCAAGTAGTCCTTTAGGAAACCATTCTTCACCAGCTCGTCTAACTGGTGTTCCAACGCAAAACAGTTTCGTATTGGATGACCAAACGCTTGGTGGAACTCACACCAGACATTCTTGTTAGGTCCCAACTTCTTGTCGATCTTTGCGGGTATCTTCAATCTCTCCGCTATGTTGTGGACAGCGATCAGGTCCTTCAATTCTACTACGAAGTTGTGCCTTGGTGGCACATTCTCCCTTGTGCACCCCCTGGTTTGGGGCTTCCTGGGCTCGTAGGGCTGCTGCTTCACTGGGGCCTCTTCTCCGTCGTTGCCTCATGCACCCTCACGGGCTGAGGTCGACCTGGTGCTCGCGGGCGCGAGGGGACAACGCATGTGCGCTTCTCGTTGACCTCTCCCTCCGCAACAATGTGAGCCACCGCTCGACGCCTAATCTCACTGAAATTCTTCGGGCGGTTCCTGATGAGCGATTCACTGAAGGGTCCCGACACGATCTCCTTCCTGAATGCGTGTACCATCATGGTCTCGTCCTTGGTGTTCGGCTTCACCTCCTGTGCCCCAAAACGATTGAGGAACTCCTTCAAGGGCTCTCCCTGATACTGTCTTACGTCAAAAAGATCGTAAGAAATTGGTGGGGGAGCCTGATTGGCTACATACTGCTCTTTAAACAGCTTAGATAGTTGCGCGAACGATGTCATGTGGCGATCAGGGAGGCTGATGAACCAATCCATTGTTGTGCCCACCAACATGCTCATAAATAGCTTGCAACGCACCGCGTCAGAGCCCCCAACCAACATCATCTGCGTGTGGAAGGCCGTGAGATGAGCCTATGGGTCCTCTACACCTGTGAAGGTAGCTTTGGGCCCCACGAACGTGGCTGGTATCACGACATCCATGATCGCTTGCGAGAATGGCATTGGAAAATCCGTGGATGGTGTCACAGGTTCTTGCTCTTCCACCTCACGTTCCCCTGCCTGATTCCGCAAATCCCTGCACAATTCCTCATTGGTTCTGCGCAATTCCTCATTCCTTGCTTGGGACGCAGCCAGATCAACCTGGATGCGTTCTTGATCCGCTTTTGATGCCGCCACCGCTTCTTGGAGGGCCTACATCGTTTCCATGATCTGTTGCAGCGTGAGGCTCTCGCCTCCGTTTGGTGCAACGGATCCTTGCCTCGTGTTTCTCATCTTGATGGATCTTTTTTTTCGTTCTTGTGAATGGGACAATGTTTTAAATCAGGCCCCACGGTGGGCGCCAAATGTTTCTGCCGGTTGACTCGATTGCCTTCGTACTTCTACGACGATCACACGCCCAGATATCTCTACCTTCATTCGTGCTTTCCTTCGATCAAACACCTGAAACAACAAAGAAAAAAGGGGCGCCCTAGAGGTCGTTTACACTCTGACGCTCAAGTCAGTACTGGGCTAGGAAACACCAAAACACTTAGCCGTAAAGCTCTGTGTCAAACTGTCTGTGTATTCGCGTAAGACTTGCGTACCTTATTAGGTTTGTTACTGCCCTTTATATACTCTAGGGTTTCCACTATTTCTGCTAACCGCAATTAGGGTTATTGAGAGTGTGCCTTAGCGCCGCTATAACACACTCTTAGGGCAATCTAGCGCATAAGGCTCCCTTACTGGAGTGCAACCTCTGACGGGATGACCGCCTGGGTACCAACTTGTGAACCTAATCGCTGGGGCCATCCGTCCTGAAAGTGCCCTAGCTGTTCACGTGCCATGCATGCAGCTTACCCCTGTAACGTAACCCTGATAGGTCTTCGCTCTTCCAAGGCTTCTTTACTTGTGTTACGCCTGAACGCGTAATCCACAACACACGCATGGACCCTCGTGATCTAGGCTTCTCCCTACTAATAACTGGTGTGTGGTCTGGGATCCACCTCTCGTGGCCCAGTTCTCCTGTTTGAGTCACCGATGTATGATGTCACATCGCCCTCACTCTGTTGTCGAGGACACATCAGTACATCCTGGTGATCAACGCCTGACCACTCTTCGGCACCTTGGCTCACGTGCCTTGCGAGACACTGGCCCACGCCACTCGTGGGACCCAGCTTACATGGCCCAACATTGCTAGCGGTCAACGACGTCCTAGGACTGGTCGGTACAACTTACGATGAACATGATTTTATTCACACTTATTAACTTTAATCATAAAATATTGAAATGTAATAATAAATAAATCTGTTGTTTTAATTAATATTCTTGTAATTAGGTTTATTTGGGTCTTAATTATTATTTATGTTAATTTTGTATTTTTAACCTAAGTTGCTTATTTTTTTTTATCAAAACAAGAAACAAAATCTGAAATAAAGAATTAGAGAATTAAATCTTCAAATATCTCAGAAAAGGAATTGAATGAAAATTTCTACAGTGATATTCTCTAAAAATCATGCAATTAAAATTGCTTTGCAAAATCTTTCAAAAATAGAACAAATATACTTTGAAGATATGATTCAAGAAAATCTTTTGCAATATCTCTCACAATACTACTGGAATGAATTACAATCAATGCACAAGTCTGAAGTAAATTGGAAACAATATATGGAAGATAAGCAAGAATAAAATTTGAGACAGTTTGAGAATGAAAATATATGTTTAATAATTTAAGACAGAAATAGAAGCATATGATAATTGAAAACAATATCATAAGACAGATTTTGATCCGATTTTTGTGTAAGGAAAAGAAGATTATAAAAGAGACTTCAGAGGAAAGAAGGGTGAGCTTTTTGGATTGCGTTTTAGAGGAGCAAATACATTCTAAACCTAGTTTTCTTCTCTTCTTTGTAATACTTTTGTTTTGCCTCTTCATGAAAGGCTAAACCTTTTTGGTTGATTCCTTTATAATTCCCCATTGAGTTATGAGGTTTTGATCAATAAAAGTTTCATTTTTTTTAATTCTCTATAGCAGTTGTTTTAATATTCTAATCTCCTGAAAAGTTGATTTTTGTGAGAGGTTGTACTTGAACGCTTGATTCAAGAGAGAGGAGATGAGCATTCCCATGGAGTACACACATGGAACAAAGTGGGTACTTATTAATCCATTAGATACATGCTTTAATGGTGAGTTTCAAGTTGAATTAGATTGACGCATGTTTAATCTAGTTTGCTCTGTGTGAAAATTGAAGGATGATAATATTTAGATGATCTATAAAGAATTCACTGATGGAGGAACTTGGGGATCAACCGCTTTTTAATTGCTATTTTAATCTCTTTTATATTTTATGCTAAATAATATTAACCCCCTTTTTATCATTATTGTTATTGCTAATTCTCATTGCTTGTAGATAAGTTTTGAATTTTGTTCACTGGATTCACTATTGGATTCGTTGATGGATGACTTGGGATCATCTCACCACAATTATACTATCATCTCTCTAGTGTTAGACAGGTCTACACTAGAATCATTTTAATTTGACAACAAAACGACAACTATCAACTCACCCATAATGGATTTGAAAATTATGTGATTTATCAATTATTTTAAAAATGGACTAAAGAAGAACATCATCATCTCAACTAAATTATCCTAAGTTGTTTCTTATTGCACCTCCATAGCTTCTCCTAACACCTTATAGGTCAGGTAAAAAGATTATTTTGTCCTTAAAAAAATACATTATGGATTCTAAAATTCGAAAATGTATTTTTTTGTATTTACACCTCTCAGATTGTGGAAACAAATTCTACAATCCAAAATATATTTTTCTTTAAAAAAAACATTCCAGATTACAAAATCCAAAAGGCATTTCCAGATTCAGAAATACCTTTCAAATTCTGATGGAAGAGGCCCAAGCTCCACCTCAAGTGAAAGCCCACCAACATGTCACATTGGGCCAATCACTAGAGCCATGGCTAGGAAACTTCAAGAAGATTGGAATACTGCCACTGATGGTAGAGAAACCTATTTATACATGCTCAAGACGCCATAGACTCTAGTGTAGAGTAGCATTTAAATTCTTGTCAAAATTAGCATAGAATATTTCTTTTGTAATTTTGTTAAAATGAAGATTGGTACCTAAAATGCCAACCTAAGTTTAATTAGAGTTTCCTAAACTTCTAATTAAACTTAGGTCGGTCTAAGCTTTCCCAATTGGAGCGCAAGTTCTAGAATTAATTGCACATTCTAGATCCTTGAACATGTCTCCCATGTGCTTCAATTCTAGGCACCTCCAAGGCCATCACACCTCTTAGGAGGGCCTTGTTCGTCATCCTCCATTGTGCTTCTGCCGATCACCAACAAAATCTCCAAATCATGAAGGCACTTCTCCATCATTTGGTATCGAGAGCCATGGTCTTCAAGAGATAAGTGCCTTATCTTTTTTTTATTTTTGTGTTCATTCTAATTTCGTGTTGTTCTTCAAAGTGTTCTTGAGTGTCTTGTTGTTTTTTACATTTTAATTTGATTTAGGTGCTGTTTGGAGAAATCCAATTGGTGCATTGTGTTCAAATTGTTCTTGAGCTTCTAATTTTCAAATTTGTGTAGGATTCCATATAGTTTTGTGTTGTTCTATTTTTGGTTTATTTGAGTCTTTATTGCAATTTTAATCGGTTAATATTGTGTTGATATGAGTCATTTTGATTTTCGAATCCAATTGTGTTTTGTCAAGTCATGTTTCTCCTAAATTGGCATCAATTCCATGTAGTACTGTTTTTGATAATTTTGGTTGCTTGATTTTCTTTGAGTCCAGTTTTAATCTGAAATTGTTTGATCCTTTGGTGCATTTTTCTTTTAGATTTGAGTTCATATTTGTGTGATAGACCCATACAAATTCTTATACATCAATTCCATTGTGCTCTTGAAGTTTCTTCAAATTGTTTTTAATTCCAGGATTAGGATTACTCTGTTTTAATTCTGTGCTGGCTGTTTTTACTTATCAAATTAAAATCAATTGAAGAAAAATTGTGAAATTCTGGATTTACACAGGTTGATGTGTTAGAAAAACAAGAAAAAAAGAAGTAAGTCAAAATACAAAATAGAAAAAAATGATAAATCAAATGAAAAAAGTGTGCATTCTAGCGCGAACAGAAACTGTAATTTGATAACATATTTGAAACACTTATCACAATTAATTGGTGCATTGTTTTGGTGTGATTCCAGCGCCAAAACTTTGCTAAGATCTTGAACTGCTTGTGGTTAAAGTTTAAAATTCAAATTTCAAATATCCATCTCATCATAAATTTTCTAAGTAACGCATTTTGTGCCTAAAATTTCCAGTAGTACTGTTTTGGTTTTCTTAATAAATTCTAGCGTCATTCCTTAGGTTCAATTTGTGTGCCACCTTTTATTGAGTGCCTTATTTGATTGCTTGTCAAATTTATTCAATATTCTTTCAAGTTGTGTCATACAATTACTCCATTTGTTGTTGTCCTATTTCTAAATTGAATTTTTCTTTGCTTAAATTTGTTGACCTCTAATTGTTGATGAAAGAATTTCGATGTCGTGCTTATTAAGTTTGGAATTAACCTTTGTGGTAAGTCAATCCCTTCTTAGTAGGTACTGTTTTGAAGATTTAAATTGACTAACCTTAAGAGGTTAAGCAAGGGGCTGCAGCAAATAAGATTACAAAAACATACAAAGTGTGGGACACAACAAGAAAGAGTACCAAAAGCAAAGGAGTGCATAGTATAGGAAATCTGAATTTTACTTTTGTAATTCAAGTTCTATTGTATTTCCTTTGAATTGTAACTACATTCAATTTTGATTAATTAGTGGAATAATT
>Ga0123342_1002565_pt1 | contig 30024 bp, 23 predicted proteins | sample Turbeawhitnodule_FD_89960 | JGI IMG/M metagenome (GOLD analysis project Ga0123342, IMG submission 89960) | Root nodule microbial communities of legume samples collected from Mexico - Turtle bean Mexico white nodule | ecosystem: Host-associated > Plants > Roots > Nodule | place: Mexico: Nepantla... | reverse complement strand
TGCGAGTGGTTTCGTCATTCATGATGTGAGCAACACTGTTAGTGTAGATCTTTTCACGGGCAGATCTTTCATGAATACCAACCATAGTGACTCCAATAGGCCAGGGTGCATTCCCGATGGCCAGCTTGATATACTGGTCCATTGCAGCCAGATAATCTCGCTTCATACAGCATTCAACCACCACCAACAGTGCCTGTCGAATGTCATCAGGAAGAACCTGAAAATAGAACACACCGCATACATTTCCATTAGTTAAATGCTTCAGAAAATATGCAAAACTGACACATGCCTTGTCAACAATAAAACTTTATGATTACTGCTCAGTCAATATCCATTACTTAAACAGTATGTACTGGTAAGACAAGGAACGTAGCCTTCAAAAGATATGCTAAATATTCAACGGTTATAACCATGCTCAGTAAATCCTTTGATTCTCTAGAGCAACGGAGAACCAATGGAGGAGACACTTACTATCTATATCCTTCTAGAAAGGACACAAACATTGGAAAGTGAAAGCCAATTATATCTTACACTCGCCCAGTCAGTACTGGGTGCTTTATCGACTTGCACTATGCAAAATCGCAAACAATATTGCTTCCAAAACATGTTAGCCCCAAAATGGAATCGACAAACAGAATTGTTGTGTGGGCCATTGGGAATCCGTGAATAGAGCCGGAAGTCACCATATTCTATTCTCATGCACGTTTTGCTCTCTCAAGCCCTTGGGGATAGATATGGGGTCCAATAAGCACTCATATTCTAACAAAGCTCTTCTGAAGCCAGGATTGGGTCCTTTTATCACACCCAATGCCCTTCGAAACATGCACCAAAACTACAAAACATAAGCTACCAAAGACATACAGTAAAATCCATAAATACGCTTATAACTGATAGATAAAGGGATTGGTCAATGCTCAGAAGTAATGAACTCTGTTTATTGGCACTGCTCAGCACCACAAGCAGCCATATTCATCACGAAATCTCCAAAATTATTTTGCTGGACAGTAATATGATGATGTCCAAAAAATGAAAGAATACGGTGAAATTAAATTAAATTGATAGAAAAAGAACATAATAAATTAGTTCAAAATTAGCAGTGTCCGAAGTAGGAAGTCTAAATTAAAAGAAAGAATGGAATGCAGGAAAAAGATTACTCTGTAAGACGTGAGAGAACAGATCAAACAGGGGCAACTGATACAGAGAGATCTTAATTGTAGTTACTCCTAGCCAGCCTAATTGCAGCCTCTATAGGCTCCCTCACTATAAATATGACCTAACTAGTGCTTATAAGGATGAATTATGCTCTGCACCCAATTTAAGAAAAAGTGTGGAACGCTCAAGGAAGAAGAGTGTCGAATCCTATTATGTTTCTGGAGCTAAAGAGGCCATAGAAAATACGGAGAAATCAGAATTTTCACCCAAAATAAAAACTTAAATTTGTTTCAGAGGAAAAATTGGGGCTTTGAAACCCATACCAAGGTAGAACCAAAACATAGCTCACAAAAACAACCTGCTATTTGGGCCATTATTTGAATCCTATAGCAGCCTAGAGCCACTACTCCATTGTAGCGCTACTGCCACTGTGCAGAATCACACACATACTCTCAGAATGGCATTACACTCCTACCAGTCCTACCAATCCAAAATCATAGTAGAATATAAAATACCACCACACTCTCGCCTGCACCTAGGTGACATGCATGTACTTCACTGAAGACATGATGACAACAGCTTACTTTCCCGTCTCTCTTCATTGAAATTGCATTATACTTCAGAATGTTCTATTTGGTAGAGTTATTCTGCCAAACATTTAACAGTTAACAATATCATCCAATCACAAAACCAATATCAATTACACAAGGGTTGTCAAAACGCACGCACAACCATTCAACAAAATCCAAAGGAAAGCATATAAAAAAAACAAGATGCAAGAAAACTCACCTTCTTCCTACAAAACTTGAACAGCGGATTCAAGTACCGCGCACACTGCTTAAACGTAGCAACCATGGACTTCCCCTTAGCCGTGCGCTTCTCCGACTCAGGCTTTTCGTGCAACTCCTGCTTCCACTCGTTCAGGAGTTTCTTAAAAAACACCAGAATCTTATCCTCGTCGCACAGATCTTCAAAATTCGCTTTCATACGCTTCAAATCTTTATCGGCATCGGCGCCACTAGAGCCTCCCTCGCTCAAATCATCGTCGCCACCTCCACCCTCGCGGTCCTCTGCGGCGCCGTCGTCGGACTTCTGGCGCTTCCTTTCGCCAATGATCCCGGTCTTCTGGCGCTTCCGGAGCTCAGCGATGTCGCGCAGGAAGTCGTTGGTCTGCCCCTCGGTCATGTCGCTGTCCACCTCAAACACGCCAGCTTTGAGAACGTGCTTCAGGCGGTCCAGCCTGGCATCGTCGTCCTCCCCGAATAGCGTGACCGGCTGCTTCAGGAAACGGAGGCGACGGATGACCTCGGGTTTCGGGAGGACGAGATTGTCGATGTTTTGTTCGTCGGTGAGGGAGGTGCAGGCGGCGGCGGCGGCGGATGAAGATGAGGCGGAGGCAGTGGTCGAGGAGGTGGGGGCGGCGGTGGCAGCGTCGGAGGACATTGTCTGGCGTTTTTGCGACTTGGCTTCCAATTCGCGTTTCTCTTGCTCCCGGAGTTTCTGGATTTCCTTTTGTTGAATCTCGGAGCGCTTGAAGAATTTCTTGCCGCCGATGTCTTGCGCCAGAGATTGGCGCTTCTTGAGAAGCTCTTGCTTCAGAAGATCCATCTAGGGTTTGTGATGACGCGGTGGTGGAGAGTGTGATTTCATCACAATTCAGTCCTTCGGGGTAAAATTAAAGAAAAATTATTTGACGTGGCTGAGATTCATGACATGTCGAGGGTATTTCTGTGATTACAAAAAATAATTAAAATTTGAAAGGGTAGAAATTGTGAAAGGCGTTTTTTGTCATTATAGGGAAAGAGTGAAAGGGTGGAAGTGACAACGTTTAAATTTAAGTTTACAGTGTCATCGAATACTCTCTTGATTCTGGTGTGCGAAGAGTGAATGGAAGGCGAATTGCGAATGGAACCATGAATTTTGAATGGAAGATGAAATGAGAATGAGTTTACAATTTGATTTTTTTTTCTAACACGATTAATACAAAACTGAAATGAAGATGCGTCTTGGGGAAGATGGTAGAAAGTGTTGTAGCTTTAGTCCAAAGAGTAGTGTAGAAGCATTGTGTAGAAGACAAAAGAACTTGCACTTTGGACTAAATGGGGGCACTACAATTCTAACACCCTAAAAGAAAACAGAAATAATAGAAAAGGGACTTGATGAATCCTAAAAGTGAAGATGCGTAGAAAGAAAGATAACTAGTAAGGAAGAAAAGAAAAAGTATTATTGACTTTAAACTTTTGAGTGGCCAAAGACATGGGCCAAAGAAATAAACAGAAACTAACAACCCGTATAACAATCCTAACCAAATAACTACCCACTTTATCCCTTCAAGCTGGGAGTAGATATTTTGCATTCCCAACTTGGATTTAAGTTAAGTAAAAAGAGCTAGAGCAAGAGGTTTTGTGAAGATGTCGGCAATTTGTAGTGAAGATGAAATTAGAAGTAATTTGAGAAGCCCAATAGTGACTTTTTCTCTGACAATATGACAGTCGATTTCAATATGCTTGGTACGCTCATGAAAGACTGGATTGGAAGTTATTTGAATAGCGAATTGATTATCACAAAAAAGCGTGGCTGGTTGAGTGTATGGAATTCCAAGATCTTGAAGAATGAAGGTAAGCCACTGTAATTCACAAGTGGTAGTGGCAAGTGCCCTGTACTCGGCCTCAGACGAGCTCTTGGAGATAGTCTGTTGTTTTTTTTATTTCCACGAAATAAGAGACTCTCCCAAATTTTTTGGTGTCAGGACAGGTAGCCCAGTCTGAACCATTGTAGGCACGTAGGTGTATGGAGCTATTGCGGGGAAGAAAGATGCCAGAACCTGGATTGCCTTTGAGATAGTGGAGAATACGAAAAACAACTTGTTGATGAGCTTTAGTTGGAAATGAGAGAAATTGGTTGAGGTTGTTTACACTAAAAGCGATGTTTGGTCTTGTGTTAGTGAGATAAATAGGTTTGCCAATCAAACGGTGATATGTAGAAGAGTCTTTCTCAGAAAGGAGAATGCCTTCAGAAGATGTCAAACGAGAGGAGTGGGTCATTGGAGTAGGCATTGAAGCATAATCTAACATGTATATCTCAGGGAGAAGATCCAAAACATATTTACGTTGACTGAGATGTAAACCACTGCTGTTTCGGGCAACTTCAAGTCCTAGAAAGTATGTGAGATCGCCAAGGTTCTTGATCTTGAATTGTTGATGCAGTGATTGATTTCCTTGATATTGTTGCCAGTAAGTACAAGATCGTCAGCATAGACAAGGATAGCAGTTAGTTTGGTTTTATCTTGTTTCAAAAAAGGGAATGATCGGCAGATGATAAGATATAATTATGGAAAATGAGAAAAGATGATAACTTAGCATACCATTGCCTACCAGCTTGGCGAAGTCCATAAAGGGATTCCTGAAGTTTGCAAACATGTTGAGGTGTAGGGATAGATAAGTCAGGTGGTGGTTGCATATAAACGTCTTCGTGTAGATTGCCATGTAAAAAGGCGTTATTGACATCTAGTTGCTTTAAATACCAGTCATTAGCAGTAGCAACCGCAAGAAAAAGTTGTAAGGTAGTAAGTTTGGCGACAGGAGCGAATGTATCAATAAAATCAAGACCTTCGAGTTGAGTATAACCCTTGGCCATTAAGCGAGCTTTGTAGCGATCAAGAGTGTCATCAGACTTATGTTTGATTTTGTAGACCCATCTACAACCTATGGTTGTTTTCCCTTCGGGAAGAGGGATGAGCTGCCAAGTATGATTGGTAGTAAGAGCATCAAGCTCTTTTTTGCATCGCTTGCTTCCAACAGGCGTGCTTGGAAGCCTCAGTATAATTTTGAGTCTCCGTGTGTGAGGATATAGAAAGAGCACTGTTTTTAAAAGTAGATGATAAAGCTGAATAAGAAAGAAACTTGTGAATAGGGTATTTAGAACTTGCATTGCTTGCATTTGGTATTTGAGTATGTAAATCTTCTAAGTACGTGGGTGGTCGTCGTGGTCTACTAGACCGTTTAGGTGGTGCATCAGGTATGGTTTGAATCGGAGAATTATCCTCATGTGGAGTAATATCCTCATGTGGAGAAATATCCTCACGTGGAGTAGTGTCCTCAGGTGTAGTATTTGCATATTCAAAAGAAAGATCATAAATGATATAATAATTTAAAGGTATAGGTAAAGACAAACTGTTGGGACTGTCATTTTTATCATTTTTCGACATGTATGGGAAATGATTTTCGTAAAAGATTATGTGTCTTGAGATCTCAATACGATGATATTTTAAATTTAAGAAAATATATCCCTTTGTAAGAGCAAGAAATCCAAGAAAAATGTCATGCACAGATATCATCTAACTTTTTCTATGTTTAGTAAAAGTACTAGAGTAACAAAGGCATCCAAAAACACGTAAATTGGATACGTCACAAGGTTTACCATATAGTTTTTCATATGGGGCAATGTTTTGCAGCAACGGAGTAGGAGTGCAGTTAATAAGGAAAGTAGCATGTTGAAAGCAAAATCCCAAAAAATAGAAGGTAAATGAGCTGGAAAAATTAAAACACGAGTGATATTTAAAAGGTGTTGGTGTTTGCGTTCAACTATGTCATTCTGTTCAGGTGTTTCAATGCATGTTGTTTGATGAATAATACCTTTGGAAGAAAAGAAATCTTTCATAGAAAATTCAGGGTCATTGTCCGTACGAATGATTTTAGCAGTAGTATGAAAATGATTTTCAATATAGGCAATAAAACTAACAATCTTTTGTCTAACTTCAGATTTTGCATGTAAGAGAAAAGTCCAAGTATAACAAGAAAAGTCATCTACAACAGTAAAAAAATATCTGAAACCTTGCATAGAATTTGTAGAACAAGGACCCCAAATGTCCATGTGTATAAGATCAAACACAACTGTAGTTTTTGAAGTGCTTAAAGTAAAAGGGAGTTTCTTTTGTTTGGCATGATTGCAAATATCACACAAATGTATTTTTCCAGAAGAAATAAAATGATATTGAGTTCTCAACACACGTAATCTTTCATCAGAAAGATGTCCCACTCTATAGTGCCACAAATTAAAGTCTTTAGGAATGTAATGAACAAAAGGAACAATATTAAGCGTGGCAGAAAAAAGAAAAATGGAAGAATTAAACATGTACAAGTAAGCTTTGGCACTAACTAAACCAATCTTCTCTTGAGTTAGGTTATCCTGTATAATACAGTGGGTAGAGAAAAAGATCAAATGGCAGTTCAGATGTAGACAAAGTTTGGAAGTAGAAATCAAATTGAAAGAAAACTGAGGCACATACAAAACATCTTTAAGAAAAAACTTTCTATTGAAAATGACAGTTCCAGAATAATCAGCATACACATGATTTCCATTGGGTAAATGAATAAGAATAGGTTTGATTTTCCTATAGGCAGTAAAAACAGATAAAATAGTGCATACATGATCTGTTGCTCCAGAATCAAGAATCCAAAAATATTCATTTTTAATTGCAGAATTTAAAATGGTATTACCCATTGAAGATTGCTTAAGAGCTTTGTGATATGGATCTGCATAGAAGGATCCCACTTGGTTTATTTGGGCAACACCACTATTGCCATTTTGTTTGAACATCTCAAAAAAAATTTGATATTGTTGAGCTGTAAAGGGATTATCTTTGTGTTCCTATTCTTTTGAACAATGCTCAGAAAAACTATCATCAACAACAATCATATTATTAGCTTGGTTATTTTGACCATTACCATAAAACCTATATCCAGCGAAATAACCATGTTTCTTGTAGCAAGAATCAATGGTATGACCACTTCTATTACAATAGGTACATTGTTTTCTATTTCCACTATTTTTTTAGGGTTCTATTATCTTGACTGGGAAAACCAATTTTATCACAGAAGGTACAAACAACAGAAGAATTCACATGTTTAGAGTTAGCACTATTGATATTAGAAACAAGATGACTGCTAGCTAATTCTTGTTGAACCACAAGGGAGAAGATTTTCGTTATAGAAGGAACCAGATCCATAAGCAAGACATGGGATCGGATGTTGCGATATTGATCGTTCAAACCCCTAAGGAATTGCATAACTTGGTCCTCACATTTTCTTTGACATGTGACAGAAGCAACAATACACGTATCTTGATGAACACATAGAGGATTAGGCCTAAAATTGTCTAATTCATCCTAAATAATCATCAGCTTAGTAAAATAATTCGTCACGAATAGGTCACCTTGGTTTAAAGAAGCAGCTTCAAATTGTAAATCAGAAACCCAAGACAAATTATCCTGAGAATACCTAACTTTCAAATCATTCCAAATATCCAGAGCTTTTTCCATCCATACTATACTTTGTCTAATGGGTATAGAGACAAAGTGAACTAACCAAGAAGTTACCATGTTGTTACATTTGTACCAGGAAGGGTAAGAGGAGTGATCCTTTGCTGGACAAGGGTGCATTCCGAGAACCAACTCTATTTTGTTTTTCACGCTCAAAGCCGTCAACATGGAACGACTCCAGGAATGGTAATTTGATGGTTCTAGCAGCGGCGACACCAACGATGTGGCAGGATTTTCGCTAGGATGCAAGTACAGGTAACTACCGGCTGATGGGGTCAACTGTTCCATTTGAGTGGAGGAGGAAGAAGTCTTATTTTGTTCTTCCGCCATATCTGTAAAGGGAAACAATAAGAAAAAAGAAAAATCAGAAAAGCAAGAATTGAAGACAGATTGAGAAAGAAGATGGAAAAGGGAAAAAAGATTGAAACAAGAAAAACAAGGTCACGCAGTAGAGATCTTCAATTGAAAAGCTCTGATACCATAACACGATTAATACAAAACTGAGATGAAGATGCGCCTTGCGGGAGATGGTAGAAAGTGTTGTAGCTTCAGTCCAAACGGTGGTGTAGAAGCACTGTGTAGAAGACAAAAGAAGTTGCACTTTGGAGTAAATGGGGCACTGCAATTCTAACACCATAAAAGAAAACAGAAAGAATAGAAAAGGGACTTGATGAACCCTAAGAGTGAAGAAGCGTAGAAAGAAAGATAACTGGTAAGGAAGAAAAGAAAAAGTATTATTGACTTGAAACTTTTGAGTGACCAAAGACATGGCCAAAGAAATAAACAAAAACTAACAACCCGTATAACAACCCGTATAACAACCCAAAGCAAATAGCTACCCACTTTATCAGTAGCTTTGATCTTCGGTCACACTTCATCGTTTGATATATTTTGGTTTAGTGTTAATTAAGTGGTCCTTGCTTTAACCTTTGTTATGGGTTCCTAAAGTGCGTATAAGATTGTTTGAAGTGATTGGAAAAGTGAGCATATTGTCATCATATTGCAGCGTTATTTTCTGAATGGCTCCTAAAAGCCCCCCTTTTAATTCATCTTGTGGCCCAGAATAAAGGTTGTAATCAAACTGCACTACTATTGTTTGTTAAATATATCATTAATATTTTATTATATTACAAAAATGATAACAAAGCCTAATAAGTGCGAGAGTTTGCAAAAAATGGAGAGTTTTCGAAACCATGTTCTTCCTTCACTTATTTATGAATCAACACATTGCAATGTTATGATGACACTAAGAAAGGGTTTCAGAAGAATGAGTGTTTTGGTAAATTTTTTTATCGGTCTCTTCACATCTCTAGTTTGTCTTTCAATTTGAAACTAATTAATATTTAGGGTTTTTTAATTCCTTGCTTTTACAAGGTTAATTAGTTTGTTTTTGTTTACAGTTAAGGTTAGCAACAAATCATCAGTTACTTCCAAGATCGAGATTCAAGAATTCATTTCGTTCTCCAGTGATATTCGATATATCGAGATGCAAAGGTCAGAGAACTTGTACTGTTTTACTCATTTTTCATGATTGTTATTTTTTAAACTTTAACATTGAACGCCTGTCTCCCTAATTCTTTGGTTTTTAATTCTTATTGTATGCAAATAAATTTTACCTTTTGTAAATGTCACGTAATATTTCCTGATAATGAGATGGGTTGGGTTGCACCATTTTATATTATTAACCCTTTCATTCAATCCCTGAAACTGATAGAAATTGCATAAAATAAGATATTTTAGTTGATGTTGTTTTTAACTCATGTGCTTAATCTTCATTTTATAGGGTCTAAAGATAGGTGATCTATATGCCACAATCACACCTGTAGTGAAGTATCAGCTGCCCCCTGATGCTCTTCCGGCAAGTCCGGTAAGTATTAGCTTTGTCAAGAGATTAATAAGCTAATTTTAATTTATAGAGAAACTTATTTTATTTTTTCTTTCGTTTCTCGTACAAGTGTTTATAAAGAAAAGTTAGACTAAATAGGTTGTTCGTTTAAATGTTGTGTAATTTATTTTGCATGTAGTATTGGCCATCATGCAACGCTGTGTTGCTAGCCTGCTACTAGTACGTATGTAGTAAAATGTGCAAGATATATGAAGTTTTGCATAACATGGTGGTTCTATGTGTCTCAAATATGATTGTCAATACTTGTATGTTTTATTTTTGTCTCATTTATCATTACTCTTGATAGACTTTGGGCTTTGAAATTTATGGCTTCAATATTGTAGCCAAGTTTATATGGTGCCTAAGATCTTTCGACTAGATATGATAAATAAAAGTTTTTAGATTTACTATCTTCTGTTGATGATGTCTGCAACTTCTCTGACACAATAAAAACAACTCTGGGTTGAAGATTACGGTGCAAAATCAAATTGCCACTTGAATCTTAGCATATCTAATTATGCTCTTCCTGCAGGAAAAAGAGAGAAAATGGAAAAGAATAAAGGAAGGAAGCAGAACATGCAAGAAGATAGATGCAGATGGAAGAAGAAATGCTATAGATGTCTCGGCATAGTTTGAAGAATATAGATGCAGATCGAACTGGAGTGCCACATAGAAAACCAACAAGCAGGGGTTTGTGATGTTGCAGCAGATGCTATCAGCAAGGCGAAAGCCTTTTATGAGTGTCACCAATTGACCTCAAATGCTTCTTCGATATAGTTGCTTCCATTGATTGTAGAATGGGTTTCAGTGACAAGCTAAGTATTGGAATAACTATTTGTGAATGGAAAGGTGAGATAAACAAGTATACTTAAAATATTGTTTTTATTTATTTTTTAAAAATTGAAAATGAATAACTTTAAACCCATTTTTATTTATTTAAGATATCGGATGTTAGAAATGGTGATCCATTACCAAACCAATACATTGTAGGATAAAATGGAGGATGAAATGGAGGGAGTAAAACAGATTAAAATATGTCTTGTTAAATTTGAAACAATTGTTATTTTGTAAATTTGAAGTTATCATTTTCATGCAATCAGTTTAGTATATTTTGAAATAACATCTGAACTTTGATCATTGGATGAATCAACTTTAATCTATAAATGAATGAATTCTTCTTCTATTATAATTTTGTGTGTGTATTATTGAATTATTAGTGTTTATGAAGTTTAATTAAATTATAAAATTAATTTGTGAAAACAGGGTTATGAGAACACATGTTTAATTATATAATTAAAACAAGGTTCAATTAAATTATAAAAACAAGTTGAATAGAATATTTAAAATTGTAATATTAAAATTTTTAAAACTTAATACTTGAATTACAATTGTTGTAATTAACATAAAATAATTCACAATTTAATATATTAATGGCGATTACAAACGTTGCACTATAATGTATAAAGTAACATTTAAGTTTGTCGTTATTTATGCTTAAATTATTTTACCCATTTAGAAAATTACGACATTTATAACTAACATAAATTACACGCTTAAAACTGTCACATTTATAAGGTATTATATGGCACGTGTTGCAACGGTTCATAATAGACTGCCACAAGTCAGATCTATAGGGGTACACACATACATTATGACGGTTATAAATGTCACTTTATACAAAAGTAATTGTCACCCCATACATTTTTTCTTGTAGTGATTTGTTTATCACATTAAATTTGTTTCTCACATGAAAAACAAAATTGATTACTTTAAACATTTTGAACAATATAACATGGAAACACAAACTCATTGACTAATAAAATTGACAACCTAAAACAACTTTGACTAACACAAAGCTCAAAATTACTAAAACTACTTAACTCCGCAGAAAGTTCATAGCAGATCATCACTTATTCCTACATAGGTCACCATTTACTTTGACTTACTACATTGACATTGAGATTAGATAATTGTACCATGGTGTCCTCCGCTGAGGTCACTTAACGCACACTTCATGCACCACCCCACATAAGAACAACACAAAGCTAAAAATTTTACAACTACTTAACTGCGAACAAACTTGGTAGCATGTCATCACTTATTCCTACATGTATCATCCCTCAATGTGTTTGTGACTAACTAACTAACTACATTAACAGTGAAATTATAAAACCTAACCTTCATGTCCTCCACTTGGGTGACATTACACACCTCATGCACTGCACTAGCCCATACAACAACAACACAACTCGACATTTCTAAAATTACTTAACTGAACAGAAAGTTGGTAGTAGGTTACCACTTACTTTTACATAAGTCACCATTTACTCTAACTTACTACATTGGCACTAAGATTAAATAATTCCTCCATTGAGGTTACCTTGCAAACACCTTATGCATCACCCCACACAAGAACAACAAAGACCTTAAAATTTCTAAAATTACTTAAATGTGTAGAAACTTGTTATCAAGTCACCACTTATTCCTACACAGGTCATCACTTAATGTGATTATCACTGACTACATTAACAGTCAGATAAGAGAACTTGACCTTCATTTTCTCTACTGCAGTGACTTTATACACACCTCATGTACTACATTACTCCCACACAAGGAACAACACAAAGCTCGAAATTTCTAAAATTTCTTAAATTGTGTAGAAAATTCGTAGTAGGTCACCACCTGTTACTACATAAGTCGTCCTTATTATAACTAACTACATTGACATTGAGATTAGATAATTGTACATTGGTGTCCTTTGCTGATGTTACTTTACATACACCTCATGCACCACTCCATACGAGAATAACACAAAGCTAAAAAAAAATTAAAACTACTTAATTGTGCACAAACTTGGTAGCATGTCACCACTTAGGTTGCCAATTCCATTTTTTTTTTCTTGCATAATTGCTTGTTTTGTTTGTATATTAGAGTTTGTTTGAGATTAGAATGTGAAATTGTAGATGTGACAGATGTTGTAGAATTATATTGGTTTTGATTTGAATAAGTAAATTAATGTATTTGAATAGTGTGATGAATCACTTAAAGGGTAATGTTTGATGAGTATTGGTTGTTTGATTTTAATTTAGAGATATTGAATATATGGCATTATAAATTTGTAGAGTGACTATATTAGATTAATTATCCAACTCTAATGTCACTTTTAATGTAGTTAGTCACAATCAAATTAAGTGATGACCTATGTAGAAATAAGTGATGATCGACTATCAAATTTTTCCACAATAAAATAGTTTTAGGATAATATAATATTATTACAGTGGAAGTATACAAAATTTATTTCGTATTCAAATCAAACAAAGAAATAATAATTATTGTTTACTTACTGTTATTAACTTTCTAGTATAATATATTATTTTATGTAAGGCTAAATATTTATTTCTAGATTACGAATTATTAAGTTTAATAGAAAAATAAACTACATATAAAAGAATAATACATATATATAAATAAGTTTATTCCCTTATATATATATAGTTATAAAATAATTAATTGAAAGTTTATTTCCTTTATAAAATGTATAGATTAGTTTATCCCCTTTACTGGTTATTTTTTAATTAATGGCTATCCTCAAATGATTAATACATGATATATTTCATATATGAACTCTTACTTAAAGGTAATAAGCTTAATTTTGCTAATTAGTTTCATGGTTAGACAATAATTTTGAGAATTATTTATTATTTTTTTATGCATCTAACATTATATTATTTCAAGACTAAAAAGATATTCTGCTGATAATTCTATAAATTTTATTCTATAAATTATTTATATAATTTTATAACTTACACAATTATATTATATGAATTATGAAAATAATATATTTTATATAATTCAAAATAAGGAAGATATTTGAATATGATCAATTTTCCGCCATATGTATATATTATATTTAATTATAATATATGATGTATATAATTACGTTTTTTTTATATTTTAAAATTTAACTTTAATAGATATTTGTAGCTATTTAAAATAGAATAAATAGTTGATTCAGTATAATAAATATTGATATATTTTATTTTTATACTAATAAAAAGATAGTCGTATGACAAAAATTCTAATTATTTTATTTAAATTTCATTAATGATACTTTAATTCAATTTATTTAAATTTTATTAATGATTAAGGTATTTGAATATGTGTTTTGTTATTTGGTAATAATAATTGTCACGTATCAATTTTTCACGTACTTTATATATATATATATATATATTATTGTATATTTATATTTAATATTGTAATATGTACTGTATACAACTGTGTAGAGTAAATAATTATTATTTTTATTTATATTTATAAATTTAACTTTAATAGTTGTTTATATCTATTTAACTTTAATTGATCCAAATCTATTTTCTTATCTTTTTTTTGACTCGTTTAACCCAGCTTTGAAGGTTCCTGATTCTACTCAGTCTGTCACTAGCGAGGGTTTCTGAAGATGACGACGATACGCAGATTCTGTTGCAACGATCTTCTTCGCTTTTCCTCCGTCAATCTTGACCATCTCACCGAAACAGTAAGAGTTTTTTTGGTTCATTTCCATTCAATACGATACTGAATTGGATGGTGCCTTAATTTAATTGGTTTTTGGTTTCAGTTCAACATGTCCTTCTACATGACCTATCTTGCAAGATGGCCAGACTATTTTCATGTTGCTGAAGGTCCTGGAAATAAAATCATGGGTTACAGTGAGTCTTTGCCTTTTCTTTCTCACTCACCTAAATCACTATATGCCAAAGTTACTTAGGTTGAAATCATTTTCAAAATGAAAAATCTTGCAAAATTGAAGCAAGGAAGGGAGACAGGGTAATGAGTGTTGCTCTCAATAGCTTATTGGTGGCAGAAATTGATGGTTTAAACGCAAGTACGGGTTCAAGAATGACTATGTAGTTGTTCTAAAACACGATAATGATAATCTTCTGTTGCTTGCACCGGCTAATTCAATGTAGCTTATGTCTTCCTTACTAGTCTGATCAATGTGCCTAATTATGAATCAAGTCGCATGACAGTGGAATGCTAATGCTAGTATTATTGATGTAGTTATGGGTAAAGTAGAGGGGCAAGGAGAGTCTTGGCATGGTCATGTAACTGCAGTAACAGTTGCTCCTGAGTATCGCAGGCAGCAGTTAGCCAAGAAACTTATGAATCTGCTGGAAGAAATTAGTGACAATGTGTAAGACGTGCATATGTTTGATTTCTTTTAATATTCAAGTTTCGGAAACATTTCTTGTCCTCTTTACATGATCTTATTTAAATTTTCTTCTCCTGGTAATTTTCTGGTAAATTGTGTATACTCTGTAATACATGATATCATGATACATAATCTTTCTCTTGTTGAAACTGCAAGAAATCTGTTGGAAATGAATAGCTGCGTTTATAGGTTAGGTTCATGCATTCTTTTGGATTCATTTACCTAGGAAGTTGCTTGTGTATTTATTCTTGTTAACATAACATATATTCGATTCAGAAGTGCGTGTGTGTATAAATATATCTAATAATATAATATAATATAAAATATGCGACCATTTCACAAATTTAAGTCCTTCCAAATAATTAAATTTCTACTTATCACTTAAAATAGGTGGTAATTCAACAGTCAATTGAATCTTATGCAATGTTGTCTCATCTTAGAATAGAGGTCGTGGAAATCACAAAAGAGGAAGCGCATGGAGGAAGAAGTGGTTGTAATTTGCCACACAAGTCATTTCTTTCTCCCTTTCTTCATGTTATTCCCAAAGAGAAGGCAGTACACATCTCTAAGTCTAAAAATGTGAGAAATTTTTTGGGAAAAAGTATAAAAAAAATATCTTCAATTAAAGGCTCCTAAGCTTTCTTAGTTGTCTTTTGCAACTAATTTGATAATAGTCAAAGTTCACGGAGAATTGATTCAAGTTCCCTTAATCACATCATTCTACTACACATGTTCTCCAAAATGTTATCATTTCAATACCTTAGCTGTTGGAGCATGGGTTGTTGCTCTAACATTACATGAAGAATCGAGTGGTCATCTCCTATTCAACCCATCTGCTATGGAACTTCATCATCCAGAGATTGGGTATTCTATCCACCCTAATTCCTCATCCCATCCTATCTATGAAAGTTTTTACGACATTATTGTTTATCTCCTCCATATTTCTCATTTATATCTTCTATCATAGTTCAAAAAATGTGGTTAGGATGGAAACGAGTTATGATTTATGAATTGTAGGCTTTTTAAGTGCAGTGATATTTGGAAGTTATTCTCTTTTAGATAGATGTTGATTGCAAATTGGTGTATGGTATTAAAGTCGGTCCAAATAGAGAAGTTAATCAACTTGAGGTTACAATAGTTGCTCCAGGGTAAGACCCTAATATATGGTATTGACTTGGGATATATTACATCATTAGACATTAAAATTCCATTTCTTGAAAGGGAAGTAGAAGAAGAATTTTATATTAAACTACCACTTGACTTTATGGAATTTGGTTTTGTTTGCGAACTTCAATGTTCTCTTTATGGGCTTAAACCACTTGTTGCTCAGGGGGAGTTTGGTTTGGTTTGTAAGTTGCGCCACTCTCTTTATGGTCTCAAGCAATCTCTCCGTGCTTGGTTTGGAAAATTTAGCTGTATTGTTCAATCCTTAGGGCTAAAACATAGTGAGGCAAACTAGTCATTTTTGTCATACCTCCCTTGGAAAATGTGTGTACTTAATTGTGTATGTTGATGATATAGTAATCACAAGGAATGCTGCTACTAAAATCTTTGAGTTAAGAAAACACCTGTGCCATTTCAAACTAGGGATCTTGGAAATCCTATATATTTTTTTGGCATAGAAATAACTCAATCAAGGGATGGAGTTGTAATCTCTCAAAGGAAATATCCTCTTGACATACTAAAAGACACAAACATGATTGATTGCAAACCAGTGGATTGGCCCATGGATCCAAATCTGGAATTAATGGCAGCAGAGGGAGAGTTTTTCTTTGATCTAGAAAGATATAGAAGACTGATTGGAAAACTCATTATTACTAGACCATTTTGTCTTATGCAGTTGGTGTTGTGAGTCAATTCATGCAAAATCCTTGTATTGATAACTGGAATGTTATCATTCATATTCTAAGATATCTCAAAAAAGGCTTGAGGACAAAGACTATTTTATGAAGATAAAGGGAATGCCCAAATCTTTGGGTATTGTGACGTTGATTTGGTTGGTTCTCCTATGGATAGGCGTTCTACCACAAGTTATTGTGTTTTGCTTGGAGGAAATATTATTTTGGAAGGACAAGAAACAAAATGTTGTTGCCCGATCATCTACTGAAGCTGAGTATAGAATAGAACAATGACATCCCTCACCTATGAGCTTATATAGTAAAACAATTTCTACAAGAATTAGATTTTTGTGAGATTCAGCCAATGATGCATTGTGATAATCAAGCGACTTTCCACATTGCTTCCAATCCAGTGTTCCATGAGAGGTTTAAACACATTGAAATTAATTGTCATTTTATTCAAGACAAGTTGTTGTTTAAGGAAATTTGTATTGCATTTGTCAGATCAAATGCTTAATTTGCAGATGTACTTACAAGATCCTTGAGATGACCTTGGATTGAATATATTTGTTCCAAGCTTGGCACATACAATTTGTATACTCCAACTCGAGGGGAACTGTTAGATCAAATAGTCTTAAATATAATTTATATAATTTCATACTCTCTTTTCTTCCCCCTCATACATTATATTTGGTCTATCTAAAGAATACGTTGTATTTGGTCTACCTATAGTAGTTATAAATATGAGATCATGAGAGACGGAAAGAGACACTCTAAATTTCAATTTTCTTTGTATTATAATCAAGTGCTTGTACAGTATAATGTTGCTCAAAAGTGAGCCTCTCTCAAACAAACTAGTCATGATATGGTTTCTCTTGTTGTTGAAGCTCAAGCTGCAATGGAAGAGTTAAGAAGGTTATTGGATGATGATTCATTGGAAGGAATGAGAAAGAAACTTGATAGATTGAGCATGGTGTTGATTCTTTGAACTTTGGAAGGAATAAGAAATAAACTTGATAGATTGTGACCAACTCCTAACTAGTCATGAAATGCCCTCAATGGATGGCCTGTTTATAGTTTCTTTTGTTTTTGAAGCTGAAGTTGCAATGGAAGAGTTAAGATTATTCAGGGACAATGATTCATTGGAAGGAATGAGAGAGAAACTTGATAGTTTGTGTATGGTGTTGATTCTATCAATTTTGGAAGGAATAAGAAAGAAACTTGATAGATTTGACCAACTCCTAACTGGTAATGAAATTCCCTCAATGGATGACTTGATTATTAGACATCTCCATGTTCCCATTAAAGTGAAAACAGAAAATTCAGTTGGGATTGTGGAAACTTTTGCAATGGTGTATATTAAAGGAAGAGGCAGTCATGAAGTTTGAGGAAGAGGAAGTAGAAGCGGTCGTCCTTAGTGTTCCTATTTCAAGTAGAAGTTTGTTACTCACTTTATGACTTTCCAAAAAAGATTGCAAGTCAATCTAAAGTAAAGATTCTCAAAGATGATTATCAAGAATATCTTGAATGGAAAGCCATAAATCAAGTCCCAATCATCCTTTTCTCCTAGTGTTTCAATTGTTGATCTTTCTGAATCTGTTACTAATAAGGTCTATGGATTATTGACTCAAGTGCTTTTGATCACATAGTTGGTAATAGTTATCTATTTTCTTTTTTGTCACCTTTTAAATTTCCTCACCATATTACCCTAGCAAATGGGTCCAAAATTGCTTCCAAAGGAGTTGGTCATGTTTTCCTTTCTCCTTCACATGTTTGAATTTTGTTTTGTTTGTCCTTGATTATCCATTTAATCTTACCTTCAAAGTCAATTGTCAAAGTCCTCAAATTTTTCAATAATGTTGAATGTTGATTAGTTGGTAATAATTCTCTATTTTCTTTTTTGTCACCTTTTAAATTTCCTCACCATATTACCCTAGCAAATGGGTCCAAAATTGCTTCCAAAGGAGTTGGTCATGTTTTCCAAAAATTCACTTAGTTATTTGGGGTCCAAGTCATGTAACATCTTTTGCTTTCAAATATTTTATTATAGTTATTGATGAATATTCTTGATGTACTGGAGTATACCTAATGAAAGATAGATCTAAACTTTTATCCATTTTTGTATCTTTTTTTTAATGAGATCAAGAACCAATTTTTGGAAAAATAAGTACCAAAGAGTATTTTTCTTTTGAACTTTCTTTCTTCTTATCTTCAAAAGGTATCCAACAACAATCCACGTGTCCTCACAAACCTCAACAATGAAATAGCTGGAAAAAGATAGGCATTTAGTGGAAGTTGCATGCATCTTAATGCTTAATGCAAATGTACCTTTACTTCTTAGTTATTGTTTTCTAATAAATAGGATGTCCTATCCACCCTTGAAAATAGAATTTCTCACTCAATTATTTTTCAAAATGAATATTTATTTCATTTTTCTCCAGAAGTTTTTGGGTCTATGTTTTTTTTTCATGATGTTTTTCTAGGTCAGGATAAAAATATCCATTAGGGCTACTAAATGTGTTTTCTTAGGTTATTCTTGCCTTCAGAAAGAAGATGAATGCTACTCTCCAAAGACTAGATGGTACTACATGTTGGCTAATGTTATGCTTTTGGAGATTCCTTTTGCATCTTTTGTACGATACACTACTTCAATACAACAAGTCTTATCCATTCCTCCTGTCCCTTTTGTACTACCTCTTCAAAAAGACAATCAACCTCATTCTCCTCCAACTAGTCCAATCGACGTTGTTTTGTCTCCTCTACTTACATATCAATGTCAACCACATAGATTGGTCAAACCATACTTGAGGAGTCCCTTGAATCTTGTCCTTCACCACAACCACTCCTACATATCCTAATAATGATAATTTTGATTGGCCCATTGCTTTTAGGAGAGGTATTCGATCTACTCAAAACCCTCACCCTCATCCTATTTACCATTTTATGAGTTATATATCATAATTTATTTTCTTTGTATTTCTCCTTTGTTTCCTTGATATCTTCTCTTACTATTCCCAAGTGTTTGTGGAGAACTTAATCATTTTGGATGAAGACAAACCATGATTATTAATGTAGACTCTTGAGCATAGTGGTACATGGGAGTTAGTCCATCTTTCTTCTGGAAAGAAACCAATTGGATTGAGTTTCAACAATGCAAGACATCGTATTGTTATTAGATTGTTGGAGAGAAACCAATCAATTAGTAGAATCATAGAGGCATTGCAAAAATATTTTGGGCCTTAATCCACAAGGAATTACAAGTTTTGAAGCACACGAGAGCTCAAAATATTGGTCTCTACTAACCGTCAAAGTAGAGCACAAAGCTGGAAATCAATTTTCTTCCACGGTTGAATTTGATTTGGTGGTACTCTACTCTCATCTTCTAAGTGATCATGAAAACCTTATCCAATGAACCAAAGTTCAATTCAGGCAGACCAACACAAGTAATTTTTCCCATTTAATTTCTCTAAAGTTATAGGAGTCTCAAAAAAAGAAGAGATAGTTCATGAAGACATGTTGAAACAAGGTAGGGACACGACTAAAAAATGCTATAGAGAAATAATAGAGGGAACCCTAGGGTTTCAAAAGAGAGAAACATTGACCAACTCTAGACAACTCACCAAATAGTACCATAACAAAGGACAAAGGGCGGAAATGGGCTCAAAATACTTCTGTGAGTCAAAACATGGTGGTTCGAAAGAATTATGACCATTGGAAGTTGGTGCATGTGACACACACACCTAGGTCGGTCGAGACTGCGATGGTGTGTGATGATGCATCAATCGGAATTTAGACGTGCACCACTGGGGTTGGGTTGCGCTCCTTGAGGCGCAATAGACCCAAGCATGAATAACAACTTTAGAAAAATACAAAAAATATAGAATGAATTTGAAAGGATGATTTTCCCTCTCTTATATAATGGGTCTCATTTTTATAATAACTTTTGGAGATGTCGGATACAATGTATGAGAGGGAAGAGAAGAGAATAGGAAAAAGGAACTACTTGCAGCACAAAGCAGACAACAACTTTTCAATAAATTCTATTTAAGTAGCTGATAAAGCACTTGTTTAACCAAAATCTTTGAAATTTTAAAATACTTTTTGGTAGTGAAGTGACCCAATAAAGGGGTGGAATCTCGGTTTTCAAAAAAGATGTAAGCATTAGACATACTTAGAGTAGAGGTGTGTTAGATTACAGATCCATTGATAGTCCCATGGATGCAAATTACAAATTGTTACCTAGTCATGGCCTTGTTCAGATCTTGAGAGATATCAAGTATTGGTTGAAAAGTTCATCTATTTCAAAATTACTTGACCTCACATTTATTTTGCAGTTGGACTAGTTAGAATATATGCAATCTACAAGCACCCGTGAACTTTTTTTGGATGAACTCCTTCAAGGATTGAAGTTTTGTGACATCTAGCAGAGAAAGCAGTATGTGATAAAATCAAGTAGTTGTTCATATTGCTTCCAACGTTCATGAAAGGCCAAATATAGAAATTGATAATCTTTTTGTTCAAGAAAAGTTTGTCTATAGAAATAATTACTGAACTTGTTATTTCAAATTATCAACTTGCATATGTCTTGACAATCTTTAATGGGGCCTCAAATTCAATATACTTGTTCAAGATTGGAGCATTCAACTTATGTGCTCCAACTTGGGGGGTTGATGGAAACTGCAACAAATCTATTGGAAATTACTACATTTAAGCTTAGTTTCTTGTATTTTTTAAATTCATGTACTTAGAAAATTGCACCTGTATGTACATTTTTATAATTTTTTATTTACACTTCAATTTCTTACAATTTAAAAAATTAATTTATTACATTTTGTTAAGATTGAAAAATATTTTCTTAGTCTCAAGACCCAAGTTCTTACTTAGGCCCTGTCCATGCCACATCAACATGCTCCAATTGAGATTTCTTATAATACCTAAGTCTTAAACCTAAGACCCTGGCTATGACTCCTGCATTTGAAATGTCTTTAATGATGTTATGTTTGTGTGGATGCCTTGCCTTGTATTAACTAAGAATGTGAATTTTTCAGTGACAAGGCTTTCTTTGTTGATCTCTTTGTGAGAGCATCAAATGCGCCAGCCATCAAGATGTATGATAAGGTAATGTGAATTTCATTTCACAACTTAGACTTTCCATTTCTTTCTTATTATGTGGTTTCTTAAATATAAAGAAGGATAGGGAGATCTCTCAAGCTGTTACTTCTTTTACTCCTTGTTTACTTGTTTTATGTGCTGGTAAGATGGTTCCTGATGCTCCTTTTCTATTCCTCTTTCACTATATTATTTTTTTTTTCTTTTAACAAATAAAACTATTGAAATAAGGGAATAAATGACTGCATGCTAAGCTTTTATTTTTGTTATAATTATAAAAATAGCGAATTGATCCTGTATAATCAAGAATATTAAGATTATATATGTATTATTAGAAATATTTTTATTTATTCTCGTATCATATCTTTGTTAATAAAAGATATCAAATGTCCTCTATTTATTATATTGATTATTTTTTCTCAATACAAATAAAGCATTAGTGTTGTCCCAAAAACATGTAGTTTCAATACAATGTTTCTCTCTTTCCTAGAGTTTAACATGATATCTAGAGCTTTTTTCAAAACTGCATTGACCTAGTAGACCCAGTGCCTCTAGAGGATTCTTTTTCTGCGAACCTTTCTCGCATGTTTGCATTCATTGTTTCCATGTTGCTTACAAGTTTTTCTGTGACCTCCTTTTTCTCCGGTGAACACAATTGGGATCGCACCATGCCAATCTATCCAATCGTCAATGTGAGCCACCCATCCTAGTTTGGTGGTCCAATCTACTATTCCCTCTCCTTAGGTTTTTCTTTTTTTCTTTCCAACTTTCATGAAAAGAATGTCTTCCAACACCACATCAACCTCTAGAACAAATTCTCCTTTCTTTTCTAACCATATTGTTTGACAAGATGAACAAGTCTAACTATTCTACTTGAACTTCCAAAATCAGGTTATGGTTAAGTTCATTGGGTTACAAATCCCATCTCACTATTATGATTGAATCCATTCCTACAAAAAATTGAGAACAATGGATAAAGATTGATACCCAACTCTCTAGTGTCATTAAATTCATTATTCATACCTCAAATTTAGTTTTTCTCTCCATGAGATGTGTGCATCAGTTTGGAGTGAGGCCCATGCCCATTATACCAATAACACAACATTTGTATGGTGTGTGCCAAAATCCCTTAACACTTCTTGCCCAACGAAATTTTGAGGGTCTTATCTCCACTTCTTTTGGGCGAATTCATGCTGCCTTACATGATTTTAGTTACCTCCTTCCACGATATGTGGATATGAAGAAGGAACTTAAGAACCGTAGTACGTTCTTTATGACCTTTGACTTGTATGGCTTGCCACAAGAATATACTGCTACCTGTCATAAGATTTTGGGATTACCAATACACCCTATTGACTTCCGCATTATTTGAGCTCCTCCATGTTCCTCAAAAAATAAACAGGAGACACATACTTCGTCTGTAGGGGATAACAATACCGTTGCCTTACGTAGTAATAATTATGGGCGTTCTCGCAAACGTAGTTCTAAGATCGTCCAAAATGTGAATATTGCCACCGCATTGGATATGTACAATTGATAGGTGTTGGAAGCTGCATGGGAAACCCTCTGTTCACACTATTGCTAGACATTCACTTGTTGCTCTTGTACTATTGGTTGATCTATCTTTGATTGTGTAGCAGTTGTGATGCACTGATATGTTCATCAAGCTAGTGTATCGGTGTCGAGGATTTATTTGACACAAATACGTTAACATATGTGTATGTAAAGTGTCAACAATTAAAAATAAAAAGTGCTTAAAAAGTGTTCAGAAGTTAACACGGTTGCTTATTGGTGTACAACTAATAATCCTGTTTTATGAATTTGCATTGTCCTTGGGGTTAAACCTTGTCAACTCTAATGAATAGTGTTCTTTCTAGAGTTGTCTTCTTCCTAAACAAATTTCTAGACTCCTCCTAGAAGTGTTCATCCAACCTCATTCTAGAAACTAAGTGTTGGCCTAACCTCACTTAGATTCATCTCATATTTTTGTCTCTTGCAAAATTTCTACAATTCTTTATGCTTCCGCTATCATTCATCTTCCGTTGAAGAAATCCAAATAAAAAACATTGAAGAAGATCTACACATGAGATGCAAAGCCGAATTGCATCATATGGTTGACATATTCACTAAGTTTCTGAGAGGACCAATAATTAGCAAGCTGAGCACATACAACTTATATATTAGAATTATAGAAATAAGAAACCAATCCTATATAATTAAGAATATGTAGATTATATATGTATGTATTATTAAAAACATTTTTATTTATTTCCTTATCATATCTTTGTTATTAGAGGATATCAAATCTCTATTTATTGTGTTGATTCTTTTTTCTCAATCTAAATAAAGACCCATGTTCTCTTACTAATACACGGTTTTATCTCAATCTTTATCTCTTAAGAGTTTAATAATTTCATAAATTTGACACAAGATAGATCGTGTAACTTTCCCAAATTACTTAGTTTCAACGCTTAGCAAAACTTAAACCGTCTTCCCCATGGCTTCATTTATTGTTTTTCCTGCCATTTTCCCTCATACTGCTGGAAGAACACTTCATGGCTTTTAATATAATAATAAAGTTAGTAATCTAAGAAAGCTAATGTTGGAAAGCTGTCTTAATTATATCATCCTTAATCTGCCTTAATTGCAGCCTCGAGAGTGTGTTTAGTTTCACGTCGGATAAAGACTTAACAAATAGCATCAAATGGCATATTGAACCTCAAAAACTCAGGTTCAATTCCTGGGTTGAAAAATCTTCAAAAGTTCTCCTCTAGTTTTGAAATCTTGACAATATAATGAGTTACTGTAAAATCCTTTTACCCAGTGTTGCTCAAGGTGTATTGTGGGATTGACCTTTTGATTTTAACCCCTTTCATTATGAAGCAAAGGGCTCGCTTAAATATAAAACCTAGGAGATATTATTTTCCATGAGATTCTAGTGGTAAATATAAAAGTCTAATCTTGGACATAATTAATATCATGTTTGTTGTAGTTGTATATCATAATTTTATACTATATTGTTGTGGACACACGTTCTAAAGACATAGAAAACCACACCTCAATGATAAAAAACGAAGAAGCTATAAAACAGCTTCTGGAGAGGCAGATATTTACGTCTGTCATGTGTAACCAAGGACAGGGTTAAACTTTAAAACCTGTGATATGACAACTTTTTTGCAACTTTACTCCTAAGTCATTTGATTCTTGCTAAAATTGCAATGCATGTATGCCTTACTCCTACTTAAACCAAAACCTTTTGATTTCTCAATCAAAACTACATCATCAACATAAAGCATGCAATTAAGGATAGTCTTTTGAATGTCCAAGATTAGATTAAAAAGCAAAATTATATCAACCGTAAAAAATATGCAATTGGGGATAATATTTTGTATGCCCTGAGCATCCAAATCTATATTAAAATGTAGGGGCTTGAGGCTGAGTTTCGAAGTAATCCTATCTCTATAAGAAAGTTTAGTTTTGCCTCTTGGAGTTTTCACTTTTCACCTCTTGGAGATCGTACGTTTGAGTCATGCTAAAGTGGAGTATATATGATTATAGGAGAAATGTAAATTAATTATATCAATACTTTAGAAATATAATGTCTTGTTTATATCTTTGGATAGGGGATTGCCGTATGTTGGATTAGGGTTTATTTCTTACATTAGGATTTCTTCAGTCTAAAATTGGAGTTACTAACTACTTTCCTGATTGACATCATAGCTTGGCTATGTGGTTTATCGACGGGTGCTACGCTACTATTCTGGGGAAGAAGATGGTTTAGGTATGCTTTTAAGTTCTTGGTTTTTATTTTGCTTCTACTCTGTTTTAACAAAACACCTGCTGCTATTTATCCATTATCATTTTATGCTTTGTTTTTAGATATGAGGAAGGCTTTGTCTCGTGATGTTGAAAAGAAGTCCATTATCCCTCTTAAAAGGCCAGTGACTCCTGATGAATTAGAGTATGATTAAATGTGGTTTTCATGCAGCTCCGTTGCATGAGCTTATTGTGTCTCAAAGAAAAATATATTTATTTGGTATTTATGCTAATTGATTTACATTTTGTTTAATTATCCGAGTTCATAACCAGTTACATTTTTCAAGATTAAGTAGTGGGATGTAATCTATTAAAAGTTAATCTTGCACTACTAGAATTTTGACCAATGTTTAGAAGTAATCCCTGTTTATACTTTTGATGGTTTGTCAACTTGAAAGGAATTGATCATAATACTATTGGAACTTGGAAGGCTTAGTAAAATATAAAATGATCCTAGAAGATAATCAAGCTAGTAACACGAATAAGAAGATTCTTAGGCCTATACGTCATCGATCTTTGACAGTTTTAGTTAGTACTGCATTTACTCTTTTATTTTTAAATCTCGTAGTTAAATAGTTAAATATCACATGCACATGTCATTGAATTAGATTAAAATTATCAAATCAATGAGACTAATTTTATCTGTTCTTCTCTCCAGAAATTACTGACCTCGTGGTTTTCTGGTTTTTCCGTCTGTACCTGCCTCAAGGGTCCTTTAGGCAGAGTCGGAATCAGATCCATTTTTAGAAAGAAAATAATCTACGACTTGTGCTTTTTTGTTGACACTACTGGATAGTCTCACTCATTCTTAGTTTGGAATAGAAATTGATCCATGACCTATGCTTTATCTTTACCTTATCCTTTTGGTTTTGGGTGCTGAATCTCTCCATCATGTCCTTATCACTTGGGTTATGCTCGAGTAGTATCTAGATTACGCATCTGCTGGTAGTGGACAAAGAATATTATAAAGACTATCATGAGAATACAATGATCAGGAAATTTCAGGACTTAATATGCACATTTGTGGGTAATATTTGTATGTGCCTTGCATCACACAAACCGATTGAAAAGGAATATATACTATGAATCTATTTGAAGGCAAACTGTTTAGCCTGGCCGTTGGCAGTAGTTGCATTGGTGGGCTTACTGTTCTGGCTTTAGTGCTATTTGTGGGCCATGTACAAAACTAGATGCCTATTTGGAATACGTGATATCAAGATCCATGGTTCATTGTCGCAAGCGTAAAAATGATTTAAGCTGTTTGAAATAATTTCGTGAAACTCCTCATATGAATGGTGCATGCAACTCTATGACATGCGCTGGTGATCGGCAAATAAACATTAGGCACCAGCGACCTTTGTTTTGTGACATTAACGAAACATCTTGAGTTTGAAGGCAAAATTGGGCGATTTAGATTTTAACATGGTTCAACAGAATAACATGGATTAAAATTATTGTATATTAAAAAAGGAATGGCCAAAACAAAGAGCCATATTTAACCTCTGCCGTGTCGTTTGTTTTTTCTCAGAAATACTAATTGGCGGATCAATCAGTTGCACTGCATGTACGATGAACAGTACAGCTGTGCTACATACGTGAGCCCAGCCACTTGTTTACATTTTTAGGCCTACAAGACATGTTTTGAGTCGTTTCATTGTGCACACGGTTCTTGACAAATAACAAATAACCTGTCCAACTGTGTTATATTGATGCGCAAGGATTGTATTGAATGTCAGTGAACAGTCTAATTGTGCCATATTGGTGGTGTCCACTTTTACTTTGTTCGATCACAGGGACACATTTGAGCCGTTCCATCATACACAGCCTCTTGATAAATAAACAATTTCCAGAGTTTCTCATCTTTTAAGATCAAAGTATTATTGATCCAAGAAAACTACTTTATTCAGATCGGTGGATGCTTTGGACGAGATAGGGATTTCCTCCTTCAAAGACATTATTGGGCTCATAATCTAGGTAGTGCTACTGTTGGAGCAGTGGTCTAAATTACCTCTGAAGACAAGTTTTGTTTCACATGAGTCTTCAGTGGATCAAACAATCCATTGGTTATGTGGTCCACTAAAATTCCCCCCTTTTCGTGCTCTTCTTAGGTAGAAGTGTAGGCCTATTTTTTTAACTCATCTCATGGCTTAAGAACCCAAAAGGGATTAAAAAAACTCTAAATTTTCCTTATGTCTGTATCCTCCTATTCACAGATGTTGGTGGACCAAGGTACCTCAGATTGGTTAATTAAAAGGTACCTGATATTGCTGGACCAGCTAGTGAGAGAACCCAACAATAGACAAAGATGGGCCACTACCGCATGCATGTTTCCTTCTCACACAACATGTAAACAGGCTAGAAAGGAGTTGGAGAAGAGAAGAAAAATGAAAAGATGAGGTAGAAAAAAAGGGTTGGGAAAAACTAAAAAGATAGAACAATGAAGGGTTAAACTAAGTAGTGGTGAATTGACCATTCAAAAAAAAAGTAGTGGTGGGACGTGCCTTATGTCCATCGTGGGATATATTGTACCAAAACCAAAGATTGAAGAAAGTGACAGTGTGTGGGTTGGAGGGGCATTACCAAAATGGGTTACACTCCAAACACTATCACTCCCCCACTTTTCCATCTAGATACTGATATGATGTCAAATCTGAGGATTCTTCTTCTTCTCTGGTTGAAACCTCCACCTCTATCTCTTTGTCTTCTTCACTATCTCTCTACAGGCAACTGATTTTGCAGTTGTTTCTGAACAGTTGCTTCTTTTTCCATGGCAAACACATGCAGGCCTCATGATGCCACCCATGAATTGCTGGGTGTGTCATGTGTGATCAAGTTGGGGATATACTTGAATTAGGATTATGGGGACCTCACATCGATGTGTGCACTTGCCATATCAAGATACTGAGCCCACAATCCTGTCACCTTCCAGGGCATTTCACTTTAGGTGAGTGATTAGAATGGACGACCAAGTGGAGCCCTGAGTTCTCTCTGTGCTACATGTTGACATGCTTCATTGGTTACTCTCTTTCACAACTCACTTATGTCTTCTAAAATCTCTAACCTTTATGGGAATACCTTTTCACCTATTTTATCTTTACAATTTTTTCACACATTTTCATGCAACAACAACTATATTACAATAAACACTGTTAAGCCTGCCATGGATACCAACTTTTAGACTCTACTCTTACCCTGATACAATAGTGTCAAAATCTTCCATGGATGCTCATATTTTTGTCTTTTAATTAATCACTTTAATTATATATGAAAATATTAATTGAGATACAATTGCAATTCGATTAAAATAATATTCATAGATTAAATACTCCAAACGCTACAATAAGCTTTTCCAGCAGTAAATTTATACACTTCTAAGTTCAACGTGATAGTGATGTACCTCTCATGTGTCAATTTCTGAACTCATTATCTTGTTTCAACAACAACTCCTGTAATGTACGTCTCATGTAGTACTAAAATAAGTCAAGGCTTGAGTGTAGTAGTTGGAAAGAAATATAGATAAATGTTCATTAAGTTTCAACAAAATTTTATTTTTAATATATATAAGCCACCATGGACTCTCTCTCTCTCTCTCGCCTTTGTTCTCCCTCTCCTGCAGATCACAAGAGTTGCCAGAGACCACAACGTGAGTGACCTTCGTGACTTTGGCTATGTGCTCATTGGAAGCGTTGTGCAAGCTACGGATGTGTCTAGCCCTAGCGTTGTGATAATTTGGTTGCTTGTCTCAGTGGAGAAAGAAGAAGGAAAGGGGAAGTGGAAAAGCGGAGAGTAAAAAGGTTGTGTCGTCGTTAAAAATTGTCTCTGGCGACGTTACGTGACGAAGGAGCATACGAGGATCTTCTGCGCACACAGACATGCAGCAAAAGCTGCTGCTGCTGCTGCGGTTCTCGAGACTCTAGAAACACATTAACGCATTTTTAGACTTTCTTTTCAGATATTCATACTTCCACTTCTCTATCCTACTTTCCACTCCCAATTCAAACAAATCATAAATCACTTCAATTTTTCAAAACATAAGGACCGTAATTGGCTGATGAATTTTTTATCCCTAATGGAACTGATTTTATTAATTTTTCATTCCATAATCTATTATGTATTTTAATAAGGATGTAAAAAGAACACAGTAGTGTCACAGAACATCGTACGTAAAACACATTTGATCGAGTGGAATACAAACTATATCTGAAATACATTGGACCAAAAGTAAATAAGATATCAGAGTCCGCATTTCTCGGATGCCGAATAGTAGTTTTGCAGTGACGCAACACAATGGTCAAACGATTTTGATTCCAATTTAATTTGCTAAAAATTTATCATTTTTAAATATATTTTGTCCAACCTAGTCATACTAATTTTAATATTATTAGTTTTTATCAACCACACTGCATTCCTTTTAAAAAAAACCGCATACTCTAAAGAAGTTTTTTAATATAATAATTTACTATCTTGAAAAAAATTATCTCAATCAATTGTTTATCAAAATAAAATAAAAGAAATTAAGTTTCACGTTATTTTGTGAAGTCTTAATTTAATTTTTATAAATTTAAAAATATTATTTTATTTTGAAGACTTCTTTTTAATTTGACTCCATACAAGAATTTTTACATACACTTTAATTATTGATAATATATATATATATATATATATATATATATATATATATATATATATATAT
>Ga0123342_1002564_pt1 | contig 30044 bp, 23 predicted proteins | sample Turbeawhitnodule_FD_89960 | JGI IMG/M metagenome (GOLD analysis project Ga0123342, IMG submission 89960) | Root nodule microbial communities of legume samples collected from Mexico - Turtle bean Mexico white nodule | ecosystem: Host-associated > Plants > Roots > Nodule | place: Mexico: Nepantla... | reverse complement strand
CAACACAATTAAAATCCCACTCACAACTTTTGACCTTTTACATATCCAAACTCCCATTCTACTCTTTTCTAGTAACTTCTAACTTTAAAACCCACAAATTACATTAAAGTTTATTCAACATTTCCAACACTATAAGTGCTGAAGCCTATCATTTTATAGTTCTTCCTTGTTATTTGTTTCTGAGAGAATCTCTTTAATGTCCAATTTGCTAATGAAAGGTGGAAGGACCAATACATACTGTGAACAAATTTGAGAAGAAATAGTGAAAATAGTTTATTTTCTCTGTTCCTTATACCAGCTTTTGAAGAAAATGAAAACAAAGTAGCATGTTTTGCAATTCAAAGTGAAAATTAGCCTAAAATAGTTTTTTCTGTTCCAAAAAGAAAAGTATTGTGAACATGGTCTTTTCATTAATGGTTTGTAATTTTGATATTTTTAAGTTATAACCGATGTTCTAATTTATTTATATAAATCACTGGTATCTTTTTCAAGTCATCTAAACTACAATAAAAAGAATGACTGATTAAGTTGTGATACATATTGTCATTACTTTATTGTCTAAAATCTGCTAGCAACTTGCAATTAATGGAGAGATGGAGCTTGCACATCATTTGTCTGCATAACTTTCGTACCAATCACCAAAAGGTGATTGTAAAAGTCATGAAATCGATCCCTGGGATTGAAAAAAGGTTCACCAAAATGGAAATTTGAGTTAAGCATTATAAATTCAAAAAGTAAGAATGGAAGAATTCCCTTAAAATACTTAAGCAACTTGCACTAATGGGTTGGTACATGAGTCCTTGTGGCACCCATTACATATGAACACCTTCCCTGACTTGCTCAACAAATATTTCTTCACAAAAACTAAGTCAATTTCTAACAAAAGATTTGGAATTATGACATTTTCAGACACCAAACCAAACGGTTCTTCCATATATCGAATATTTTACCTTTATATTTGATTTCTTTCCATCATAATAAAAGGACAAAAGTTGAAGACTATGTTTGACATAAATTGTGAAGTTTGAAAACTATCATTTACGGTTGTCTTACTCATAGTCTTAATAACATTTCTTACAAGTTACGCACAAGGATTTTACACGTAGTCATGATCAAAGTGTTACTTACTCCATCGTTGCTCTTAGTTAGTCTCATTTCTTATCAAGAGGAACATAACTTATCTAATGAGTCAGTTGCAGAACCTACTAATCACTAAGAAACTATTAATTACTAACAAAAAGATTCAATAAAATTATCCAAAATCTTATGCAAAAATCATATGAATATGTATTTGTGATACTTGAAGTGGGTTGAAGAAAATACAAATTTAAAAATTAGATAAAGGATAACGAAATAACTAACTAACACTTATAAAATACACCTCTCACAAAGTACTCAATAACTAACCATATTCCTTGTTCATCTTAATTATCTTTTGAATATTTCAACTTAACTCCAAAAGTTTATAAATATATATTGATCCCACAGGGAATACTCACTCACTTTTCACACTTAATACTCATATACTTCTTATATTTTATAGTTTATCTAACTCTTACTGACTTGAGCATTGGAAAATCTTCTATAGGGATCTTACCCCGATCTTCGTCAATAACTTTGCGATCGTTGGCTCTAAATCATGTACAAAGCTTAGTCAGACGGTTGGTTAGACCATATGATGTGAAGTAGAAAAAGTTTGTCTACTAAGAACAATGTAGTAGTATTAACACAAGTTAGATTGTTTAATGTGTTTGTGGTAACTGTCTTAATGTTTGTTTCGAACAATTTATATTACTCCTTAGTATAGGGTCTATATATAGAAAATTTATGAGCTTAGACACTACACACTGTATTGTAAGTAGACTTTGTGTATAGACTGTCCATTGTTAATAAAAATATTTTCTTCAATGTTGTTTGTGTGTTTTTCTTGTTAGTTATTGTTGACGAATCAAACAATTGGCATCGCCTATGGAGAGTGTTAAACGAGTAAGAGAGACTCGTGAGTAGAATAATTTTAAGGAGGAGAAGGAGCTTGCAATGTGTAGAGGAGACTCACTTGATGGGGAGATTGTAAGGAAATCAAGTGTGAAGTCAGGAGTCTCAGATGTATTTTATTACCTTCTCTCTTTGATTTGTATTTCTGTAAAGATCTGGTGTTGCACATAGTCAAAGGGTGTTCTGATCTGTGTTGTGTTGTAGCCAAAGGAAGTGAGTGTTTTTGAGGGGTTCAAGATCACTTCTTTGGTGTGTGTGTAATCTGTAATCTGTTGTTGGTTACATAGTGGAATACCCAGTGGTTTCTGGGGCCTGGATGTAACTCTTGGTGAAGAGGAACCAGTATAAACATTCTGTGTGAATCTCTCTATCCTTACACTCTTTAAAATGCTTTAACTTTGTTTTTATAAAGTGCTGATAAAAACAACCGACTGTTTCGTAAAAACAACTGGTTGATTTTCTGCATCAAGCTTAAAAACAATTTTATATTTGACTGGACAGATTTTCAATTGATTAATTCTTCATAGCCTTTCACTCTACCTGCAATAAACAATTCACCCCCTCTTATTGTAGCCCTATAATTCTAACAGTCATCCATAGTATCTTCTATTCCGTCCTTTTGGGAAAAACATATTTTCCCCAGGTCTTGGAACCTTAGTTGAGTCTCCAAAAGACACATGTATATCTCATATCTCTTGAATATCAACAAAAAGGTGTTTGTGCCCACAAATATGATTACTAGCACCAATGTCTAGATACCATACCATATCACTATCCAAAGTGACATATTCATTGGTCATCATGAAAATCCCTTCATCTTTTGTCTCATCTTCCTCGACTAAATTTGCATTTTCTTCCACTTTCTTCTCGATATGGAAATCCTTTGGGTAGTGTCCATATTTTCCGTAGTTGTAACATTCAACATTTGGACAATTTGAATGACCACCTCTTCCATGACTGCGGCTTCGTCCATGCCAGTTTTGCTAGTTCGTTTGTCCTCTCTCTTCATCATTATCCATGACCACGACCAAATCTGCGACCTCTTCCTAGGTTATGTTGCACATATATTACCTTGTCTTCCTTGATGACCATCTTTGTTTGTAAGGCTTCCTCCAAGACTTCTTGTTTCTTTTTCTTCTTTCATTGTTCATGTGCTTTAAGAGAATCCGCGAGATCATCATTGGTCATTTCTTCCATATTTCTTGACTCCTTGATTGCACATACAATATTTTCAAAGTCATCGGTTAATGATCGAAGAATTTTTTTCACAACCCTTGCACCCGTGAGAGTTTTTCCATTGTGTTTTATTTGATTGACTATTGTTTGCACACGAGTAATGTAACTAGATACATTTCGAATCCTTCATCTTCATGGCCTCCAAATCACCTCGTAGAGTTTGAAGATGCATTTGTTTAACTCAGAAGACACCCTTAAACACATTCTAAAATGTCCCAGGCTTCCTTGAAGTTGATGCACCAACAATTTTCTCAAAAATGACTCATTAACAACTCGATACAACATGTACAAAACTGCCTTATCTTTCGATCGTGTCTCTTTCAATGTTGTGTTTTGGGTTGTCGGGTATCTTGCGGTATTTTTTGGTTCTTCAAAACCTTCTTGAACCACTTCTCAAGAATCTTGAGATCCATGAAGGACTTTCATTTGGATGCTCCAATTGTCATAGTTTGTTGTCGTTGTTAATCGGGGTAGTTGACAAATTATTGGTCATAGGGACCATAACTCTGATATCAATTTATGAAGAGAGAATATATTTTTATTTTATCATTGCTCTTCAAATGGAGGGTACAATATCACTATATAGTCTAATAATAGACTTCTCAAATTCAAATTAACTAACTGAAAACCATAATTATTTTATAAATAATATTTAAAACTAGAATTAAAGGTAATTATTCTTGGCTAGTTTACATAACAAATTTCATTTGCAAACCCTTCTATAATATATAGCCTTTTGTACTAAATCCCAAGCACAAACAAAGTGTGGATTCCATTACTACTTCCTCAAGATAGTACTCACCTTTGATTTCTAATGTTCTTGTTAGAAGAGAGAGAGTACAAGAAAAGAGTATCTTGAATATATGAGTTTCAGTGTATTACAGATGCATGAGATACATGTATATATATATATATATATATATATATATATATGAGTTACGTATGCGTAACTGTTATAACAGAATGTAAACTTATCTGCCTAATATCCTCCCCTTAAACTTATGGTTTGTCAATAACCATAAGTTTACGATGAAAGCTAGTGAAAGAGGGTCTAGATACATGTTTTGTGAAAGCATCTGCAACTTGAAACCTAGCAGGAAGATGAACTAACTTAACAAATTGTTTTTGAACGTAGTCCCTAAAAAAATGAAGATCTAGTTTAAAGTGTTTGGTGCGAGAGTGCATGACTGGATTTGCACTGAGTAAAACAACACCCAGATTATCGGAGAAGAGGTGGGGTCCTCCGGTGGATATGTGTAGCTCATGGAAAAGAGAGTGAAGCCAAATAACTTCAGTGAGGACAACAGCTATGCTCCGGTACTCCGCTTCTGAACTACTTCTTGAAACCACCTTTTGTTTGTGAGAAGACCAAGTGATGATGTTGGATCCAAGATAGACGCAATAGCCGGTGGTGGATTTCCGATCGTCTACATCACTTCCCCAGTCTGCATCGCTGAAAGCAAGGATGTCCATGGATAAACTACGTCTGATAAGCAGACTATGCGTTGTGGTTTCAGCAAGGTATCTTAAGATACGTTTGACTGCTTTCCAGTGGTGCTCCTGAGGATTTTGCATGAACTAGCAAACCTTGTTGACAGCGTAGGAAATCTCAGGGCGTGTGACGAGAGTATACTGTAGGGCACCGACGACAAAGCGATATAAGGTGGGATCTTGAATAGTCGGAGAAGCATCCTTTGATAGACAAAGAGCAGTTTACATGGGAGTTGGAACAGAATGAGCTTCATGCATGTAGGTTCGCTGAAGAAGATCGTTGATATATTTGGTTTGAGATAGAAGGATACTTCCATCTTTGAGATGTTGGACTTCGATGCCAAGAAAATAATGAAGATGTCCCAAATCTTTTAGAGCAAAAAAGAAGCCTAGTGTGTGTATCAGATCTTGAATGTGAGAAGATGAAGACCATGTAATGACAATGTCATCTACATAAATTAAAATGAAAATAGTGTAAGATGGATTGAACTTAACAAATAAAGAGTTATCACTCTTAGTAGAGTGGAAACCAATAGATTCCAATGTAGAACGTAGCTTTTCAAACCACGAGTGTGGTGCTTGCTTGAGGTCATATATAGCTTTCTACAGCTTGCATACGAGATGGTCACATGAAGATTGAAAACCTGGAGGCTGCTACATATAGTCATTTTCGCGAAGATCACCATTCAAAAAAGCATTGTTGACGTCTATTTGATGTATGGGCCATGTAGCAGAAACAACATGCGAAAGAACTACACGAATGGTTGCAGGCTTGACTACATGGCTATAGGTTTCATTGTAATCAGTGCCTGCAGTTTAAATGAAGCCTTTGGCCACAAGAGGTGCCTTGTGCCTTTGAAAAGAGCCATCAACATTGTATTTGTTTTTGAAAACCCACTTACATCCAACAACTTTGGATCCACTAGGAAGAGATGTTAGGATCCATGTGTTGTTGTTGATAAAAGCATCATTTTCGTCTGTCATAGCTTGAAACCATTATGGCGAGTGAAGAGCTTCAGTGACAGTGGTAGGTATAGAAGAGTGCAGATCAGTGTGAGAAGTAAAGGTTTTGGGTTTGAAAATACCTACTTTTGATCGTGTTATCATAGGATGATCATTTAAGTTTGTAGTAGTGAGGGAATCAGTACGAAAAAGATCAGAAGGAGATGGTATTATGACAAAGAAGTTAGTATCAAGATTATGTGTGGAAGAAGGGGAGATGTTTAAAGTATTAGAAGGCGTGGGTTGTGGGATTAATAAGGGGATGGGAACAGGGGTAGGAGGGATGTCTTCAGGAGGAGCATGGTGAATAAAATTGTATTGTGGTATATGGAAAAAGATCTTCTTGGAAAATAACGTGATGAGAAATGTAAACTTTACCAAATGAAGAAAGGCATATGTAACCGCGATTTTGGATGCTATAGCCAAGAAAAATGCAACATGAAGAGCGTAAATCAAGTTTATATTTGTTATATGGGTGAAGAAGAGGATAGCATGCACAACCAAACGTTTTTAAAATTGTGTATCAAGTGCATTGGGGAAGAGAAAAGTATATGGAGATTGGTTACCAAGAATAGGAGAGGGTAAGAGGTTGATGATGTGAACAACTGTCATGAAAACTTCGACCCAAAACTTGAGAGGTAAAGAGGAAGCAAAAAGAAAAGTGAGCCCCATGTTAGTGATATGTCTGTGTTTTCTTTCGGTGGATCCATTCTGCTCATGAGTGTGAGGACATATGATACGGTGTTGTATGCTAAAAGCGGTAGTAAACTGTTTGAAACATAGAAACTCTTTGAAGTTGTTAGTTTGGATAGCCTTTAGTTTATAGTCGGTTTGGTTTTCAGAAAATATTTTAAAACGAGATAAAGCAAGAGAAGCCTAAGATTTATGTGAAATAACAAACATCCATGTATAACGACTATAAGCATCAAGAAAAGAGATATAATAGCGTGAACCATTGGAAGCACATACAAGTGAAGGTCCCCAAATGTCAATGAACACCAACTGTAAAGGTGCAACGTAATTGGTAGCAGAAGCATGAAAAGGTAGTTGGTGTGACTTACCAATCACACATGCATAACAAAATTGTGTCTTAGAGTTATATTATATGTTACAAGATTTTAAAACACATTGAACGACAAAGCTGTTGTGCTCAAACTTGTTATGCCAGAGCTGTCAGGGATGAACATTCAGTTTGTAGGAAGCATGGTTAGCAGTGTAAGAGAGTGAATCAGTGGAAGAAGGAAAAACATATAGACCATCTCTAACTATTCCTTGAATGAGGATTTGATGAGTGTCCTGATGTTTAACAAAACATGAGTGATGATAAAATCCAAAATAGACATTATTGTCTTTTGTAAACTGAGCAATGCTAATCAAGTTTTTGGTTATATGTGGAACGTGTAAGAGATGACGTAGAAGGAACTTTGTGTGAGTGTGTGGGGTGCAATATAGAAAGCAGATCCTGTGTGTATAATATTCATACCTTGACCGTTGCCAACCTTTAATGATTCAGAGCCATGATAAAGTGATTTTTTGTGAAAAACAGATGGGTTGTTAGTGACATGGTTGGTAGCTCCACTGTCGTGGTACTAAAGAGGATCTTTGATGGTCGACGATGCACCCATAATAGATGGTGCATAGTCATCGTCGGTTGAGAAGGAAGATTGGGATACATTAGCCGTAAACGAAGAATTGATAGGAGGATCATACCTATGCCAGCATGTCTCAGCAATGTGTCCTTGTTTGTGGCAGATCTGATAATGTGATTTACTTGAATTCCAAGGTGCATGATGGTGAAAAGGAGGACGAGTGACAGGTCTCGATCCAGAAAAGGAATGCACAAAGTTAGGATACGGTGGACGACTCTGGTTGTGACCATCACGGTAGGGTTTGGTTTGAAAACTGGGTTTCTTGTTGAGACGAGGGGAGAACCATTGTGTGGAACCTAATTAGCTTGAATAATGGAGTTTGGTATGAGTTTATGTTTTTCAAACCTTTCTTCATGGGCAAGTAGTAAAGATTCAAGCTCGTCAGCGGTGTAAGGATCAGAACGCGAGAGAACAGCGATGATGAAACCATCGTATTCCCCCGATAGACCATCCAGAATGGCGTTTATGTGTTCAATATTAGAAACGGAAGCACCAATGGAAAACAGAGAATCGATAGTTTTTCTGATATCAAGAAGGTAGTTGGTAATGGTTCTGTCATTCTTGGGTGTGCGAAGAAGAAGACGAAGCTTCTTGATGGTGGCCCTTGTGTGGGAGGCATAGTATGTGGATAAGCGCGTCCAAATAGCAGCAAAGGATTCTAGACCAACCATTTTGGTTAAGATGGAGGAGGACATGGAGGCCAGCAACCAGGCAACGAGAATATGATCTTGCTTATGATAGAGTAGAAAAACAAGGTTGATGGTGGGTTCTTGATCTTGATCTTCGGATGAAAGAAACTTTGATGGAACATTAGTACCATCTAGGAGATGCATGAGATCCATACCACAAAGAGTAGCAAATATTTGTTGTTTCCTAATCAGAAAATTTTCATATGTAAGTTTTAGTGTGATCGGGGTAGAAAAATATGGTGTAAAGGAGACGCCATTGGCGAAGTGGGTGAAGAAAGAATAGAGGAAGAAGACGATGAAGAAGGGATCATGGAAAAAAGATAGCTCTAGATACCATGTTAGAAGAAAAAGGAGAAAAAAGAAAGTATCTTGAATATATGAGATTCAATATGGATGCATGAGATATGAGTAACGTATGAGTATCTGTTATATCAAAATGTAAACTTATCTGCCTAATAGTTATTGCATCATATATAGATAGTCTTGCGATTATGAAAACATAAAATAATTTCATTTGATGTTAGAAATTATTTATTTTAAAAACAAAATGACCTATTTTTATACACGAAGGACAAACCAGTAAAAGAAATTACATTCCTACAAAAATGAATAAATTCATACAGCATTAATAAATTGTAAATAAAAAAATTATGAAATAAGATTTAAAGCTTTTTACTCTTGCCCATTTTTTTATGATTAAACTACTTTACATATATCATATTTTCTTATAAGTTAATAACCACTGTAAAAGTAGAGAATACTATTTATATCAAAATCATTCTCATCCACAATTTACATCAAATTATAAGATGCCCCAAATCAGAAGCCAAATTCATCTCATCAACTGTTTATTTATCACTGCTACTATATTTGGTAGTATCTGGCCTAAGCTCAAAAAAGAAAAATTACAAGCCCTGCAACTGCAGCTGCCACAAATCTTTGTAACAATCTCTTTCCCTTATAAGATGCACCATTCTTTACTGTCACCGTTTCATCTGTTCCCTGGTTTCTACTATTCTCAGAACTTCCTTCAGCTGAATAACAAAATAAAACATCATAAATAAAAGAAAATTTTAAGACTACACCATTAAACTTAAACCTCAAAGTAAAACAATAATATCCAAAATCGAATATTTCTCTGAAAGAATCACTACCAGAAGGACTTGGAGAAGGACTCGTAGAGCCACCATAGGAGTTCTGACCCTTTTGATTAAAAGCTTGAGCTTCAGGTGATTTAGGATCCAAGTGCAGAAGTGCTGCTCAAATAATTTCAAACAAGAATATTTTGAGATGAATCAAACCCAGATATTTTTAACTTTCAGAGTTGAAAACTCAGAAATAATAGCTTCAAAGAGATAAAACATGACACATTTAGAAACTTTTCCACTCTTTCAAACATGTTATTGTCTAGTTATGAAAGAGAAAAGTAGACAACTTTGAAATACACATTGCATAAACATACCCTTAAAAAACTTTTGTCCCTCTTAATAGCACGTTGCCATCAACTTACGAAAAATAAAACCATAAGTCATTTGATCCCAATTACCAATTAACAAGGCTTATAAACCTTTTCATAGAAAATGGAACAAGACACTGTAATGTAGTGTTCTTTAAGGAAAAGAAAAGCTTGATTTGGACATACCTGGACACTGTGAGAGATTATCAGGTGTTTTGCAAAGAGAGGGGAGACCAACAGCAATTGTGATGTTAATCTTCAAGCCAAGGTCAGGATCATCCCTGTCTTTGAGAATAACGCAGATGCACTTCTTGTTGCTCGTCATGGCTTGCGTGAGACCACTGCAACAATCTTCAGTTGGTGATTTCGCCTCACCACCCAAATATGGCAGACACGTTGCAACACCTGTCAGTGATTCTGCACATTTCTGTTTCTCTTGAGCTGAATCCCCCATTGCATGCATAATCAACACCAATGTTATTGCTAACACTAGCATGTGTGGTGGTGTAGCTCTGGAATACATTTCTCAATGCAGATGAATGAATGCGTGAGGTGGAGATAGATTATACAGACTTATAGTTATAGGGTGTGGAACAAGATTTATGATTATATACACAGCAGTGTTATAGGTTGAAATTGTTAAGTTTTAGTGCTACATCTGAAATGTCTTGTTCATGATTGAATTTATCAGAAGGTTTTGTAGTGTAATGTTTTAGAGAACTGTGGAAATTGGGAAGAAAAAAAATTCTTTGGTTGCAATGTGAACTCACTGAAGCAGACCAGCTTGTGACTAGGATCTAAATCATTTCCAATTTTGTATAAGCAAGTTGTGCACTAACAGCTTATTTTATTTCCCACTGTAATAAGGCTTTTTTGGACAAGAATACGCTACTAATCACCCTCCAATATTTTACATATTGTTTTTATCTTCCAAAAGTACATCTTCCCAACACTGTAAGTGTGTTGAAGCCTTTCATTATACTTCCTCCTTGTAATTTGTTTCTGACAGAATCTCTTTAGTGTCCAATTTGCTAATGAAAGGTTGAAGGACCAATACCCAATGCTGTGAACAAATTTGAGAAGAAATAACTACAGGTAATGGGGAAAAAAATATGTAAGTTTACCTGAAAGTTAAATAATTAAAAATTTACAAACAGCAAGGAACTGCTTGTGCTGAACAGTTTATGAAGCATTTGAACTATTTCTTTGGTGAATTCTTTTTTGGTTTTGTGTTTATAGAAGAAATAGTGAAAATAGTTTATTTTCTCTGTTCCTTATACCAACTTTCGAAGAAAATGAAAATAAGTAGCATTTTTTTTACAATTAAAAGTGAAAATTAGCCTAAAATAGTTTTTTCTGTTTCTAAAAGAAAAGTATTGTGAAGATGATGACTTTGATACTGGGTTTCTACTTACTAGCACAGAGAGAGAGCAACGTGCTTCTGATATCTTGAAGACATTTGTTCTTCGAATATGAAAAAGAGAAAAAGAGGTCATAAACATTCCAACCACCCCCATGATGACCTAGTCCATGAGAACATTCCTATTTCCTAAATATATTATTATGGTAGTTTAAAAAATAAACCACACTAGTGATATATTAACAAATTAATTAAATGTGCTTATTTTATTATATGGTGGTAATTATTATAGAATATATTTAGAATAATTTTATTAGTTAATAATATAAACATTACACTAACATACATAATAGCATTAAAGTTATGTGGCCATTAAACTCTTATAATTTGTTTGTAATTTTGATCTTTTAAAGTTATGACCGATGTTCTAATTTATTTATATAAATCACTGGTATCTTTTTCAAGTAATCTAAAACCACAATAAAAAGAATTAGTGATTAAGTTGTCATACATATTGGCATTACTTTATTGACTAAAAATCTGCTACCAACTTGCTATTAATGGAGAAGTGGAGTTAGCACATCATTTGTCTGCATAACTTTCATACCACTCACCAAAAGGTGATTATAAAAATCATGAAATCGATGACTAGGAATGAAAAGAAGTTCACCAAAATGGAAAGCATTTGAGTTAAGAAGCATTATAAGCTCAAAAGTAAGAATGGAAGAATTCCCTTGAAATACTTAAGCTACTTGCCTTAATGGGTTGGTACATGAGTCCATGTGGCACCCATTACATATGAACAACTTCCCTGACTTGCACAACAAATATTTCTTCATAAAAATTAAGTCAATTTCTACCAAAACATTTGGAATTATGTGAGATTTTCAGAACCCAAACCAAACGGTTCTTGCATATATCGAATATTTTGCCTTTATATTTGATTTCTTTCCATCATGATAAAAGGACAAAAGTTGAAGACTGAGATCTTTGCCATAAAATTCAAAGCTATGAAACCAGGACATAAAACATTGACATGAACACTGGGTGAAGTAGGAAAACTATCATTTACGGCAGTTTTCACATTGTAGTCTTAATTATATCACTAAAAAAAAATCATGAAATAGAAATCAATTTTAGAGACAAAAATAATTAGTTGTTATAGTGACTAAATTAGAGACCATTTTAGGAACCAAATAAATTTTTGGTTTCTAAATTAGTTTATATTATTGTTAAAGGGTTTCTAAATTGGTATCTAATTAGCAACTAAGATTTTTGCTACCAAATTTAGAATCTAAATAATAGGTAGTTAAAACCTTGGTAACTAATTAGATACCAATTTAGAAACTATTTCACAATAATAGAAATTAATTTAAAAACCAATTTTTTTTTTTAGTTTTTAAAATGGTTTCTAATTTAGTTACTATTGCAACTAATTATTTTGGTCTCTAAAAAATAGTTTATATTTGATGATTTTCTTGTAGTGTATAGTCTTAATAACATTTGTTACAAGTTAGACGCAAGGATTTTAGACGTTGTGATTCATCATTTTGGTCAAACTGTTACGTAACCCATGTTACTTAGTCTAAATTTCTTATCAAAGGGATATAACTTAATAGGTAGATTATATGATCTGCTAATCACTAACAACAGATAAAAGATGGGAATATTTATTTGTGATATACTTGAAATGGGTCTAAGAAAATCTAAACTTTAAAAATTAGATAATATTAAATTTGGATGATAACAAAACAACTAACTAGGACTTATAAAATACACATTTTACTATTGATAAAGACACTTAGTTATGAATGTTTTAGTTTGAGGTCACTTAAGCTCTCAACCAAAACATATATAATAACATATTTGCTTATAATTGCAAGTACTCAATAACTAACTATATTCATTGTTTATCTCAATTATTTTTTAAATATTTCAACCTAGTCCCCAGAAGCTTATAAATACATATTGATCCCACAAGGAATACTCACTCAATATTCATATACTTCTTATATTTTACAGTTTCTCTAACTCTTACTTAAGTGTCAAAGAATCTTCTACCGATGGATCTTCCTTCGGTCTTCATTAACAACTTTGTGATGGTTGGCTCTAAATCATTTACTACAACTGACTGTCTACTTTTTAGTCAAACTTGGTTAAACCAGCTGATGTGAAAGAGAAAAAGACCATCTACTAGGGACATTCTAGTAGTGTTAAGACGAGTGAGACCGTCTAATATGTGTTCGTTGTAACTGTCTTAAACACTTTGTTCCGAATGATTTTATATTACTCCTTATTCTAAGGTCAATATATAGAAACTTTATGAGCTTAGATGCTACACATTGTATTGTGAGTAGACTTTGTGTATAGACTCTCTTGTGCTAATAAAAGTGTTTTCTTCAATCTTGTTCTTGTGTTTTTCTTGCTTTGTTATTGCTAACGAATCCAACAATTGGTATCGCATGGGGAGAGTTTTAAACGAGTAAGAGAGACTCGTGAGTATAATATTTCTTAGAAGGAAGGGGAATTTGCAATATGTGGAAGAGACTCACACTTGAGGGGAAGATTGTGAGGAATTCAAGTGTGGGATTAGGAGACTCACACTTGAGGGGAAGATTGTGAGGAATTCATGTGTGGGGTTAGGAGACTCACTTGAGGGGAAGATTGTGAGGAATTCAAGTGTGGGGTTAGGAGACTCACACTTGAGGGGAAGATTATGAGGAATTTAGGTGTGGGGTTAGGAGTCTCACATTGAATGGAGATGAGTCAGATGAACAATATATAAGGAGAAAGACCCGCAAACTCATTCAACAAGGTTGTGTTGATGTTCTGAAGGGTGAGAAAAACATGTAAGAATATTCATTTTAGGAAGGAGTTTGCTAATGTTCATCTGAAAGCATTAGAGGGAAAACCTAGATGCAATTCTTTAAATATTGTTACACTTAAAGAACTTTCTCTAAATTTTGTACAAAATAAACTAGTGCATAAAGATGGAGGCCCGGTTAGACATTTTTTAATCCTAAATGACTTATATTCTAGACATATATTATATATCACTACAGAAGTCTGCAACCACCATTAGTGGTAAAAAATTTCAATTGCAAACCCTTCTATGATATATAACCTTTAGTAATAAAACCCAAGCACCAACAAAGTGTGGATTTTACCACTTCCTCATGGCAGTACCATATGCAACTCAAGTTCTTCTCTTGATTTTGTTGACAACACTCCACTTCAGAGCAAGCATTGTAGCAGGGCTCAATAGGAGTTGCAGTGAGAAAGAAAGGAATGCACTCCTCAGCTTCAAGCATGGACTAGCAGACCCTTCAAACAGGCTTTCATCATGGTCTGAAAAAGAAGATTGCTGTTCATGGGCAGGGGTTCGCTGCAACAACTTCACTGGTCAAGTCATGGAACTCAATCTTAACACATCTGTGGGCTCTCCCTATAGGGAATTGAGTGGTGAGATTAGTCCTTCCCTTCTTGAACTAAAATCTTTGACTCGTTTGGACTTGAGTTCAAATTATTTTGTTCTTACACCAATACCAAGCTTCCTAGGCTCAATGGAGAGCCTGAGATACTTGGACCTTAGCTTAAGTGGGTTCATGGGACTAATCCCTCACCAACTAGGAAATCTATCAAACCTGCAGCACCTTAATCTTGGGTACAATTATGCTCTTCAGATAGATAGCCTTAATTGGATGTCAAGGCTTTCTTCATTGAAATATCTTGATTTGAGTTATGCAGATCTTCATAAAGAAGCTGATTGGCTTCAAGTACTGAGTGCACTTCCTTCTCTTTCAGAACTACACTTGGAGAACTGTCAAATTGATAACTTGGAACCAGCAAAAGGAAAAACCAACTTTACATATCTCCAAGTCCTTGATCTTTCAAATAATAATCTAAATCAGGAAATCCCATCATGGCTATCCAATCTCAGTACAACTCTTGTCCAACTTGATTTACACAGTAACCTTTTACATGGAGAAATCCCACAAATAGTGTCAAGCCTTCAGAACATAAAAATTCTAGACCTGCATGGCAACCAATTCAGTGGAGCCCTTCCTAATTCATTAAGTCAGCTCAAGCATCTTGAAGTTCTGGATCTCAGTAATAATACCATTATTTGTCCACTTCCAGCATCATTTGCAAACTTATCATCCTTGAGGACTTTAAACCTGGCTCACAACCGACTGAATGGGACCATTCCTAAGAGTTTTGGGTTCCTCAAAAAGCTGCAGATATTAAACCTTGGAGCTAACTCTCTGACTGGTGATATCCCCGTAACTTTTGGAACACTGTCAAATTTAGTGACATTAGACCTTTCATCAAATTTGTTAGAAGGATCAATAGAGGAGATACATTTTGCAAGACTTTTGAAATTAAAGGAATTACGTTTATCTTCAACAAACTTGTTCCTGAGAGTCAACTCTAGATGGGTTCCCCCTTTTCAGCTTGAATATGTTTTACTTAGCTCCTTTGGAGTAGGACCAAAGTTTCCAGAATGGCTGAAAAACCAGAGTTCTGTCAAGGTGTTGACAATGTCCAAGGCAGGTATTGCAGACTTGGTTCCAAGTTGGTTTTGGAATTGGAGTCTTCAAATTGATTTCCTGGATCTGTCAAACAATCTGTTAAGTGGAGACGTATCTAACATCTTTTTAAATTCCAGCGTCATAAACCTGAGTTCCAATTTGTTCAAGGGTATATTGCCAAGTGTGTCTGCAAATGTTGAAGTGCTGAATATTGCCAATAACTCAATTTCTGGAACAGTTTCTCCCTTATTATGTGGAAAGACAAATGCTACAAACAAGTTAAGTGTGCTGGATGTTTCAAATAATGTCTTGTCTGGTGATCTTGGTCACTGTTGGGTTCATTGGCAAGCCTTGGTGCACTTGAACTTGGGTTCTAACAATTTTTCTGGTGAAATTCCAAACTCCATTGGGTATCTGTCTCAACTTGAGTCTTTGTTGTTAAATGACAACGGCTTTTCAGAATATATTCCTTCGACCCTGCAAAATTGCTCTACAATGAAGTTTATTGACATGGGTAATAACCAACTTTCTGCAACAATACCAACTTGGATCTGGGAAATGCAATATCTAATAGTTCTTCGTCTAAGATCCAATAACTTCAAAGGCAGCATTACTAAAAAAATCTGCCAACTTTCTTCTCTTATAGTGCTGGATCTTGCCAATAATAGCCTGTCAGGATCCATTCCAAATTGTTTGGATGACATGAAGACAATGGCCGGTGAAGATGAATTCTTTTCCAACCCTTTGAGTTATTCATATGGCTCTGACTTCAGCTATAACAACTACAAGGAAAGTCTTGAGTTAGTTCCCAAAGGGGATGAGTTAGAGTACAGAGACAACCTCATATTGGTGAGAATGATTGACCTTTCAAGTAATAAGCTGTCTGGAGCAATTCCACTTGAAATTTCAAAGCTATTTGCTTTGCGGTTTTTGAACTTGTCTAGAAACATTCTGTCTGGAGAGATACCAAAAGACATGGGAAAAATGAAATTGTTAGAATCCCTTGATCTCTCTATGAATCACATTTCAGGTGAAATCCCTCAAAGCTTGTCTGATTTGTCCTTCCTCAGTTTCCTGAATCTATCATACAACAATTTATCTGGCAGAATTCCCACAAGCACCCAACTTCAGAGCTTTGAAACACTTAGCTACACAGGAAATCCTGAGCTCTGTGGTCCTCCTATAACAAATAACTGCACAAACAAGCAAGGGATGTCATCAGAGAATGGTTCTGTTGGACATGCTGATGGAAATTTCTTTGGAACATCAGAGTTTTATATAGGAATGGGAGTTGGATTTGCAGCAGGATTTTGGGGAGTTTGCAGTGTTATTTTCTTCAAAAGAACTTGGAGGCATGCTTATTTTCATTTTCTTGACCGCTTGAGAGATGTGATTTATGTGACCATAGTTTTGAAAGTTAGAAGGTTACTTGATAAATCATGAGTTTACCTTTTAGCTGCTAAATAGAGAGACATTACAAGGTGAATTCTAGCCATTAAAAATGTGAACAGGTTTCCCTTGTATCAATTCGTATGATGTGTTCTTTCTGTTTAGTCCTTTTCATTGATAATACAAGCTTTTTGATGTAAGGAGAACTAAAAGAGAGAAAGATTTGAGTGTAAAGTTATGTTTTGAATTTTACAATGCATCAATGGATGACTAAGATATGTTCTTCATTACACCAAGTGTGAGACAATCTGCTGACACTGCATCTTTTAGCCACACCAACTATATGGGCCAATCTTCTTCAAGCAATCGATGTTTTATTTGTCATTAAATTCATTGATTTGGATTATATTGCTTTATTTTTTGGTATTCTGATTTCTGTAAGATTGGGGTTGATATCTTATCCATGTGTCCATAGGATGTTTTAAAATTTTATTAATATCATATTTATAATTTTTTATTGTTTTCATTTGTTTTCTGTTTCAGTATTTTTTTTCAATATCCAAAGTTAAATAAATTTATCAATTTACTCACGTGATATTATGTCAAGCCAAAAACACACATATACTCTCTCCAAATCCAACTTTTCCAACTTATTAATTAAAAATATATAAAACTTCCAATCATCTTTAAAGCTGTAAAAACTCTTACTCACCTTTGATTTCCAATGTTCTTGCACCATATATCGATAGTCTTACAATGATCAAAATATAAAATAATTTCATTTGATGTCAGAAATTATATATTATAAAACAAAATTCCCTATTTTTATACACGAAGAATAAACCAGTAAAATCAGTCACATTCCTAAAACATGAATAAATTCAGACAGCATTAATAAAATGTAAATAAAAAAATATAAGAAATAATATTTCATTTAAAATAAAAATAGAAAGTTTGATTGTTTTTGAGAGTAACTTTGGAAGTTTGAGATCACATCCTTTGCATCTTGGAGTGTTGCATACCATAATTTAAAATGAGAGAGAAAGATGTTTCATGTATCAATACTTCACTATAAAAAAAAAGTGATTAAACTACCACTTTTTAGACCGTTAATAAAAAAGGGTGTTTTCTTGAGAAAAATGAGATTGAAGGATCTAGCTATTTTTAATTTAAAATATTAATTATTTGTAAAATATATGTATGTTATTTTTTTTTTAACAAAATCTTTTCGTTCTTTTATTAATTGTTCAAGAAAAAATGTTTTTCTTTTTTTTTCATGCAAAAAATTAATGAACTAAGAGAAACACTTTTGGGGTGTCAACCCTTATATAGAATCAAAGTCCACACCACCTAACTATCTATTTCAATAGCGTATAAGTTTAAAAAGGTATAAGTTTCCAACATACACTAACAGATTTATGCATCTAAACCTGCATTCTTGTTTAACCAACACTACACATAAAGGTCATCACCATGTGCATATATGCAGCTACCAATCTAATCATCACCAAAAAGGTGTTTGGCACGACTTCTGCACTATCTACTACTACTACTTTGCTCTGAATGTGACAGGTAATCAAGTTCTACAAAAGTTGCAAGTAGTCTTCTTGACATTCCACCAATACCACAATCTGATTGAATCCCCTACACACTTGGCCTGATTTGGAAGATAAACTTCAATGCTTTTCTATTCTTCCAAATTGCTCCTTTCATTGTCTTGATAGATTATTTTCTCTTAAGATTTTGCATTTGCTCTCTCTCCCTCTATATATATATATATATATATATATATATATATATATATATATATATATGATAATGACTCATTAAATGCTTATTGTAACTGTAGTTACTCTTATTTAATGCGTGACTTGTGGTGTTCTTTGCCTCGGTCGGTCACTATGTCCAAGACAGGCTCATTCGGTACCGACCGGTACACTTGCCCTCCAGACTCGAAGAGATTCATTTCAGAAGAGTCGAATAAAACTGTTGGAGTTCCCGAGGTTAGATGGGACCGCTACGAGTATTAAATGCGTGGCAGGGATGTGACGTTTGGCAGAGTTGCCGTTTCAAGATGCATTGTTCCATCAAATGTATTTGATGGTCGAGATTTTGTGTCGCTTGGTACTGACCATTGGATGATGTTAGATCAATGGTTCCGATCAAATGGTGAGATACTCTCTCTCTTATTTGACTTGCTATAAATAGGGCATTCTTAGAACGTGGTGGGGTTTACGCTTTCTCTATCGCTCATAGAACTTGTGTCGTTTGCTTCGAGTGCCGAGTCTACCAACTTTCTTCTTTAGTGGTCGAATTCCTAGGTCAATAATGTCTTCTTTTGTGGATTCTTCTTATAATGTTGTGAATATAGAATCTTATGTGACTCGGAATGCGTCTGGTATTGTGAGAGAGAATAGTGGTTTGAGTCAGTCGTCGGACGGTCCAAGCTACGATTGGGTCGATCCATCTGTTTTAAAAATTCCCACTAGGTTGAGGGTTTCTTACTAACCACGTATGCCACAGTCGGAAAAACGCACCGCAAGATTTTTTCTTTGTATATAATACTTTCTTTGCCCACTTACATATAACTCTACCTTTCGATGATTTTACCATGGGGTCCTTCGGATCCTCAATGTGGCACCTACCCAACTGCATCCTAACTCGTGGGCGGCCCTTCAGGCGTTCCGAGTGGTTTGTGACCTTTTTAAGCTTATTCCCACACCTCAAGCCTTCTTGTATTATTACAATACCCGCCCGACTACTTCCGTGAGTTGGTTATCCTTATCTAGTCGACCAGGGAACGTTCAATTTTCTTCTTATACAACATCGTACAAAACTTTCAAGGAAAAATATTTTAAAATCTTTGTGGAGCCAGACGACTGTGATTTCTTCTATAATGCGGAGGGGCAAACAAAATTCCCTTTCCATTAGATTGATAATCTGACCCAGCTCGGTAACTGGTTGTGGTCGTCCATGTCACCGTTGGATAAGTCAATCCTGGTAGTGTTTGATCGGCTTCCTTATAAACTGTCCACCCGAGAGCTGATAACTTTACATGGGTCGTCCAAGAAGTGGGCAGATTTCAGTGGTACGTAGATTTCTTGTATCTGACTGTGTATTTGTTATGTTAACGTGGTTTAATTTTGTATGTACCTTGTAGCTATTATCCTACGGATGGATCCCGCTTTGAGTAGTTTCATGAATAGTCCCAAGCGACAAGCAACCAATCAGAAGCTTGGAAGTTTAATAGCGTCCGGAAAGGACAAAGTCGTTATTTCGATTGAAGTAGCTCCGATTTCGCCGGTAGTCAACCGAAAGAGAGGCCAACCGTCCAAGGCCCAAGCCGATGTTGGGGTAGGGCAGTCATCTATCAGGAAGCCTTCAATGATAAGTCCCTCGCTGCAACTGGCACAGGCTGTGCAATTCAACTTGCTTCTTGAGGATGAAGGAGTTTTGGCGGCCATTCCCACCAGAAATTTTATAGAGGAATTAGTAAAGTTGCAAAGCCGATCCACTGTGGTCAGCAAGGCACTTGGTGAAGAATTAAAAAGGACTAGTGCAATGTTAGTGCCTAAGTTGAGGACCGAGTTGGCAGAGCGGACAATTCATTTATGGTGGCCTTGGAAACTGTCGAGGCGTGTAGAGAAAAGATGTGGCAGGATTAATTGGTGGTCGAGGAAGTGCAAGAGGGTTTGAAGGCGGAACTTGCTAGGGTGGAGGTTGATGCCGAGGTAAAGGAGAAGGCTCTTGCTGCCGAACTGGAAAAATGCCATGAGTTAATGTTGTGGATAAATGAAGAGAGCTTTCAGCAAGGTGTCCGACATGTAGCATTTTACCATTGCGTACCAGTGGATGATTCTCATTATGATTTAAACAAGGATGGGGTGAATGGAAAGCTCGTGCCACTTGGCGGGAATGTTGATACTGTCATGGAAGAGACAGAGGATGAACCGAATCGCATCGAGGCGATCGAGCCAGAGCCGTCATTTGAAGAAATTTTGAACAACTTTTATTTTTCTTTGAACAATTTATTTTCTTGTTTGCATTCACATGATTCGCCGACTGACTTATGTCTGTATGCGTAAACTCTGAACCCTAAATGGTAAAATATGTTGTTCTGACCGACCGAGCAGTAAAATCAATGCATCGTTTAAATCTGATTGCAGGGTGCGATATATATGTTGTACTGATCACCTGAGGCGATAACTAAGATGGTACGAATCGATCTGGCCGATAAAAGATGCACGAAAAGAGTTGGGTTTCTCGATAATTTTAATTCTGGTCACATTTCGTGGGTTATTTGAGGAATAATCCTTTAATAAATGCAATTAGAGTTCGAACTCCATATGTTCTGACTTGTTGTGGTAATATAAATATAAAGAGAAAGAGATAAGATGATTAAAGTGTTTAAAGTGTCTCGTTAAAACCTTCTCGATCGAAAACCCTCCTTAGGGATAAAGCAATCGAGCGAGGAATACAATTTTATATGTGTGGCGTTCCACGTTCTTGACACAGTTTTTCCTAACAAGTATTCTAAGTAATAAGCACCGTCGACTGCTATGTCGGCAATACGGAACGGTCCTTCCAGTTGCTTGAGAATTTGCCTTCAGTCTTTCGTTTGTCGCTGCGCATTCGCCACACTAAGTCACCTCTCTGGAAATTCCTTGGCTTTACTTTTAAGTTATACCGTATGTTTGCATGCCTCTTCTTTGATCCTGCTTTTGTCTCGTAACTTGATAATGAGGTCAAGGCCTACCAACAAGCTTTCTTTGTTAAGGTTCAGATCCAATGTCTGTCGTCGCAGAGAAGGTTCTCCTACCTTGACTGGGATCATGGCTTCAGTCCCGTAAGTCAAACTAAATGATGTTTCTTTAGTGGTGGATTGCGGCGTACATCGGTAGGCCCATAGGACTTCTAGAAGTTCTTCGATCCACTTATCTTTAGCTGGACCGAACCTCTTTTTCAGTAAATTAAGAATAACTTTATTAGCGGCTTTGGCTTGGTCGTTGGTTTGTGGGTGTTCAACTTAGTTGGTGATATGTTTGATATTGAGATTTTCGTAAAACTCGGCTAGTCCTCGATCAGTGAATTATCGACCGGTATCAGTGACGATTACATGTGGCAATCCTAACCAACAAATGGTGTTTTTCCAAACAAAATTTTCAACATTCTTCGTGATGATAGCCATTAAGGCCAGCTATAATTGTCTCGTATTCAGCTTGATTATTGGATGATTTGAAATCAAATTTCAGAGCTTGTTCAATAAGGAGATTTCCCGGTCCTTCTAGTACAACTCCTGCGTTGCACAACTTGTTGTTGGAAGAGCCGTCAACATGCAGGATCCATGGAGATTTATTTTCTTCATTTGGAAGAGGACTAAATTCAGCTGCAAAATCATCCAAAGCTTGCGATTTAATTGCTCCCCTCAGTTGGTATTGGATGTGGAATTCTGATAACTCAACGGCCCAGTCTATCATCCGTCCAACCAAATCTGGTTTCGCCAGTATTTTCATAATGGGATAGTCAATTTTTATTATGATCTGATGATTTTGAAAATACATGTGCATTCATCGAGTTGTGACGACCGAAGCGAGTGCAACCTTTTCTATCATCTGATATCGTTTCTCTGCACTGCGGAGGACTCGGATGACAAAGTAGATGGGTCGTTCTGTTCTATCCACTTCTTGGACTAGGGTTGCACTGATTGCGTTTTTCGAAACGACGAGATAGACAATTATTGGTTCGTCGACAACTGACTTCTGAATGACCGGCAGGGATCCCAAGAAAAGTTTAAGTTGGAGAAATATATTCTTGCATTCGTCCGTCCATTGAAACTTGGACACTTTACATAGCATTTGAACGATAGGCTTAGTCCTTTCCGCCAATTTTGGCACAAATTTGGAGACTGTAGTGAGTCATTCGATCAATCTCTGAACTTCTTTAATGTTGTTGGGGCTCCGCATTTCAAATATAGCTCTACATTTTACAGGGTTAGCTTTTACGCCTCGGTGGGTGAGCATGAAGCCTATAAATTTTTCTCCTTCTACGCCGAACGTACACTTGTTGGGATTTAGGCGCATGCGGTGTTTTCGAAGGGCTCGAAAGACTTCTTGCAAATCTTCTATGTGTTGTTAGCATGAATCAAATTTGACAATAATGTCGTCTATGTATACTTTAAAACTTCGTCCAATCATGTCTTGGAAAACATAATCCATCAGTCGCTAGTATGTGGCTCTCGCGTTCTTAAAGTCTAACGACATAACCTCGTAATAAAAGTTTCCCGAGTCGTTCGTGAAGGCCATCTTCTCTTTGTCTCTCGAATGCATCAGAATTTGATTGTATCCTGAGTATGCATCGAGAAAACTGAGAATGTGATGGCCTTCTACACCGTCAACTAGTCGATCAATGGTCAGCAAAGGGTAGGAATCTTTGGGGTATGCTTTATTAAGGTCGATGTAATGTACACACATTCATCATTTGCCACTTGATTTCTGAACCATGACTACGTTAATCAGCCATGTAGTGTAGTGTGCTGTTTTAATAAAGCTGACTTTCATCAATTTTTTTGTTTCTTGTCGATCGGCCTTACACCTTTCCTCCTCCAATTTCTGCTTTTTTTGTGCGACCGGTCTTGCTCTTTTGTAAACAGACAAACGATGTATGATAATTTCTGAACTCACGCCAGGCACGTCGACAGTGGTTCAAGCAAAAAGGTCAGCGTTATCTATCAAGGTTGTGTTGATTGACCTGCGATTGTCCGATTTTAAAGACGTTCCAATGTACGTCTTATGCTCATCATCGTAAAGAGGCAAGGGTTGGAGATCCTCGTCTGCTTCCATATGAACATCGTTCAGTCGGGGTTCCAAGTCTACAAGTACGACCATGTGTTTTCTTGACTGCTCATCTTGGGAGTATTTCTCCATTGATTGCCCTGGTCTTCTAGGAGACCAGCCGCGTGGTGGTGATTTGTATAAACGCCTGGTAGGTTCCACCTTCAAGCTTGCTACATAGCATTCCCGGGCAGTTTTTTGGTCAACGTGGATTGTGCAATATCTCCGGTTACAAATGGAATTTCATCGATAAGTGTGGGATGGAGACTATTGCCCCTAGACGGTTGATAGAGGGACGTCCAATGAGGTGTTTGCGTTGACTAACAAATACTTGACCTTAATGGTTTTGCTGAGACACCCTTCCTTGTCGAACGTGGTGTACAAATCAATATATCCTTTAGTGTCTACTCATTCGCCCGAGATCCCAACGATCTGCTCGTCATAGGGTTGGATTTCAATTTCGGGGATCCTCATCTTCAGGAATGTTTTCCAATACAGAATGTCTACGGAGCTGCCCTGGTTGATCAACACTTTGGTAATTATAAAATTATCTATTTCTACAGTGATTACCATTGGGGCGTCTTATGTTGGATCTATGGCGGTAAAATCTTCATCAGTGAACGTGATTGGGGGCATACGTGGTCGCGGTCGGACTGGCGTAGAGTGAACCGACTGAATGGCTCTAAGGTGTTTCTTTCTTGCTGAGTTGGAACATTCGTCCCCTGCAAAGCCTCCTGCTATATAATGGACATCACTAGGGATGCCGAGTGATATAGGACTGACGATGGTGTTGATGACCTCCTGAACTCTGCGTCCGGTTTTATTATTTCTTTCAGGACTCTCACTCCGTTGTCTAGTCCTTCTGACTGGGCTCTCACTTCGCCTATGTTGTGTGGGACGTCTATTGTCATTGTGGCGACGTGGGTTTTCTCGTCCAGGTCAGTCGTGATGTTCGTTAGGGGTTGTCAGTCCTTTGAAGGGATCGAAGGTGTGTGGAGGAGTCGATTTTAATGAACTGACGAAATTGTCTCACTTAGAGGAGTTCTTATACTTTATCCTTTAATGCTTGGCACCGTTCGGTTGTGTGTCCATAATTATGATGATATTGGCAACGCTTAGAGGTGTCAGCATTTCGCAGGGTCTGTGATTGCTTCGAGGTCGGGATCAGTTCGACTTGTAAAGCATCTAGGACTCTCCCGATGGGGACAACTAGGGGGTGTAACTGTTAAACCAAGGCCCTCAGTTTTCCTTGAAGCTGTCATTCTAACCTGACACCGATCGGTTACTTCTGCCTTTGTCCTTCTTTTTCACCTTGTTTGGGCCTTCCACTAGATGGTTCCGGTGATAGTCAATGTGCTCCTCTATCTGCATGAACTTAGTGGCGCGATTACGCAATTCTTTCATGTTTTGGGCTAGTCTTTTGATTAGACTTTTAGTGAACCGGCAGGGCGGATAGCGCCGACCAGGTGATGCATCGCAATTTCGGGAATTAAATTTCTAATACCCATACATACTTTGTTGAATTTATCCATGAATGCCCAAAGGGTTTCTCCCTTTTTCTACATTGAGAAGGGACAACAAGGAGGTGTGATGAGGTCGACTCGTTTGCATACTATGTGGTGAAATTTGTAGCCAGGACCCTAAAATTTCCCACAAAATTAGGAGGAAAGGTTGTGAACCATCCCAGCAATCCCTCTTGAAGAGTAGTAAGGAAGACTTTACACCAGACAAACTTGTCACTCATGTACAAAGTCATTTGTTTTTTGAAGACATTCAAATGTTTGTCCGGGTCAGTGGAACCATCATACAATTTAATAGTCAGCCCTTTCAACTTGGAAGGGAGTGGTGTTTCGATTATCTCTTCTGTGAATGTGTGTCCCCTAATGTCTTCTTCATCATCTAGAGCAGTATGGATTCTGAAGCTTTGGTACGTCTGATTTGTTTAGAGAGTGGGTGACGGCTGTGGATTTGGATTAGCTGGGGTGGTTGTTGGAGCATGAGACTACCCTTCTCGTTCATGACCTTTGAATCGTTGTTGTAAGGATCTGTTTTGCTCCCTTAGGAGGGACATTTCCTCTGCATGACGACACTGGTTTTCCTTATTGTGTAGTTGATCCACGACACTTTTCTGATGCATTTCTTTCATTTGTGCCTGAAGGGCTGGAATCATGGCATCTTTTTATCCGTTACGCGATCGACGTTGTTTCTTGTTGAGACCATGGTTGCTTGTTTTTGTTGCTGAAGATTAAGTTATTACCTCGACCCCACGGTGGGCACCAATTGTACCTGTATAGAGAGAGGGGGACCCAGGTAACACAATTTGGTGACATGTCGATGTCTGTTGGCGATCTACTGAGTATCTTCAACCTTCTTTCTTTCACTGTTGAACTCAGGCGATCGGGGGTACCTGTGATTGCACTCCGACGCTCAAATCAGTATTAGTATTTTGGGTGTGTTCTTGCAGAGTAAAAAACATAACTTACAATTTTGCGGAGGTTTTATTTATAGTGTTAGTTATGGGTCTTCTCCATGATGGGTCATATATTTCTCACATATTTCGGATATGATCATGGCTCATTAAATGTTTATCGTAACTATAGTTACTCTTATTTAATGTGTGACTTGAGGTGTTCTCTACCTCGTTCGGCCATTATGTCCAAAATAGGTTCGTCCGGTAAAAAAAAAATTATGATCAAGATTAAGGATTAAGGAAAGTTAAGTGTTAAAAATCTAATAAAGACCAACTTATTGTTTGAAAACGTAATTCATAAATAAATAAATAAAAATATCACTAAAGATTCACACTGACAAGGACTAATATGATCAGCTCAAATCTCATATGCAATGGAGATACTTATGCATATAACTAGAAAAAAAAAAAATAGAAAAGAAAAGTAGAGACCGAAGAAAAAGAAAACTTACTCTAAAAAATTGTGATCATCCTAAACTTTATTGTTTGCACACAACAAGTTTTGATCAAAGAAAATATAAGAAATTGTACCTGTACTTAAAAGAAAGGGTAAGAAAATATGAAGATAAAGAGTTTAGAGAAATAATTTTTTTTATAAAAGAAAATAATAAAAAATTAAAATTCTGATTTACATATATCAAAGAAAATTTAAAATTTCTATTTTTATTCTTTAAAAAAATTATCTTACACTTTTCCTGTTTCTACATATCTTCGGTCAATATTTTATCTCTAAATCTCCAGCACCAAAAACAAATAAAAATGGGTCTTTTCCTTTCATATACAAAGTTGCATGAAATGTTCTACCATAAAAAAGTTTGAATAATTAGTGTTTAAAAAACAAACATGGTAAGACTGAGGGATAAATAATATTTTTTTAAAATAAATCATATATGAAAAATAGATCGAACTTTTAAAAAGAAAAATCATAGTGAATCATAAATGTAAAATTTTACGAGTGTTTTACAATTTTGTTTTAGTCTCCCCTATAATTAATTTTATGTGAAAAAACTAGCACTCAACCATGACTTCAAAATTAAAATAGTTAAAATAATAAATTTTCAAGCAATATTGTATTAAAGAAGAAACATCTTTATAAAAGATATTTTGATGACTTGTATATTTATTCTAGTTTTCTACCGCTTAGAATATTCTAGTGTCTAACTAAATAATATTGTGGAAAAAAACTTTAATGTAACTTGGTGTATAATATTATAAGAAAAATATTAAATAAAATTTTAATTTTAAATAATATAATAATTAGTTATTATTTGATTAAATTAAAAATTATTTTATAAATTTTAAAAAAATTAATATTTAAAATAATTTATATATTATTAATAAAAAATTTACAAAAATTATTACTAAAATTTTATCTATTTACTATTTTATATTTTAAATTAATTTTTTATTAATTTTTTAAAAATTAATTTAAAATATAAAATATTAGTAACTAAAATTAGAAGATATAAATTTAGATTGTTTTATAAATATTTTTATTAATAATAAAATCATTTTAAATATAAATAATTTTTTAATTTTAAAATAATATCTAATTTAATTAATATAGTGATTAATTATTTTTTATTATTAAATTTAATTAATATTTAATAATTTATTTTATTATAATAATACATAAATAATAGGTAAGTATGAGAGTGCATTGCTAATTAAATATACCTCAAAACTTGACTGGGTCTTTAAAAGTTTAATAGAAAATTGACAAAAACAATGTGAAAAAGAAAGTGGAGCCTAAATTCAGAGTCCTTTAAATATATAGCTAGAGATTGAAAACTTTATTTATGAAGGGGGTCTTTGAAATGGGGTTCAGTAATAATTTAAAAGAGTAATTCTTGGAAACTAAGTTAAAAAAATACGTTAATAGTGATTTAAGGAGTTAGTTAATTGTAAATAAAATATTTAGATAAAAAGCTAACTATTTATTTAAATATACGATTCTTACTTATTTCTTTCATACATTTTTATATAATGGATTACATGAGGAAAATCAATAATTCAATCTTATAGATACTTTTGTTTTTTTTTCCTTTCTTTGTGTGGTGTGCTAATCTTCAAACTCATATATTGGATAAGACTTTAATGATGCACTACTAAGTCTTTTGATTTTAATGTTTTCCTACTTTCTTGTGATGGATGACCTAATAATCTTCCAACTCATAAAAGGGTTGATCTAGAAAGATCAACCATATAAAGTCTTTGGAGAAATTGGATGTAATAGAGTGACTACTATTAAGAGTATGAAGACTAGAGTTTTCATTAGGCACTACCTAAGAGATTTTGAAATCCAATTATTACAAAGTGAATTTTAAGCCTAACTCAACTCCATATAACCGGCTCATGAGGTGAGGTTTGCACCCACTTATATACAATGAAATGTCCTAATCTCTAGTCGATGTGGGATCTCCAACACACTCCCTCACGTCGAGAGTGACAACTCGTGCGTGGGATAATATATTATGGGTGGTCCGATAACGACCCGATAACGGGTGGCCTGATAAGCCCAACAAACACTCGCTAGGATAGGCTCAAAATGGCTCTGATACCATATTACAAAGTGACTTTAAGCCTAACTCAACCCCATAAAACCGGCTCATGAGGTGAGGTTTGCACCCACTTATATATAATGAAATGTCCTAATCTCTAGTTGATGTGGGATCTCCAACAATATTATAAAATAGAAAAGAGATGAATAAAAAAGAGAACAAAGATGAACAAAAGAGTAAAAGGAAGGTAAATGATATGAGAATGAATGTCTCTTTTCTCTTGTTATTAAAATCAAAACAAATGGTCTAAATATATACAAGTTGAACACTCATTCTATGTTTAACTAAAGAGGGAAAGAATCAATAATTAAATACTAGAATCATAATACACAAAGACAAAATAAAGGTTATTCACCTCTATAAAGAGAAACAACTGATAATTAGAAAAGAGACACCCAATTATTCTCCTCTGTAAAGAGAAACAACTGATAATTAGAAAAGACTCCCAATTAATATTAGGATCCTTTTATAACTCTAGTATCTATATCCTTTAATATCCCGCCACAAGCTGGGGAGCAAATATTGATGAGACCCATCTTGGAACAAATATTCTTAAAAGATTGAGGACTTAAAGTTTTGGTATAAATATCATTCAGTTGCTCTGTGGTGGAAATGGGAAGCAAATGGATGAGACCCTTCTTTAATATTTCCCTGACCACGTGACAATCTATTTCTACATGTTTTGTATGCTCGTGAAAAACTGGATTTGCTGCAATGTATCTTGTTGAGTCATTGTCACAGTATAAAAGAGATAGTTGCTCAAAAGGAACTTTGAAATCTTGAAGAAGATAAGTTAGCCATTGAATTTTACATGTAATAGTGGCCATTGTCCTGTATTCAGCTTCACAAGAACTCAACTCTTTGATATTGTTCCTTGCTTCTTTGATTTCCAAGATATGAGAGAATTCCCAAGATACACACTAAAACCAATCACTGATTGTCTTGAATCACTGTAGGGGCCCCAATCACTATCACAAAAGGCTTTGAGATGAACAGAAGTAGTGAAAGAGAAAAATAGACCAAGACTTAGAGCCCCTTTGATATATATGAGAATTCTAATCACTGCATTATAGTGAGCAATTGTAGGCTTAACAAAGAAATTGAGAAAGTTGTTGCACAAAAAATGTTATGTCAGGTCGGGTATTAGTGAGATACATAAGTCTTCCAATCAATCTTTTGTAGGCTTGAATATTTGTGAAAGGAACACTTCCAGTATAAGAGAATTTCTCATGATTATCAATAGGAGTGGGTGCAAGTTTGCAGCTAAAAGACCTGCATCTGTTAATAATTCCAATGCATATTTTCTTTGATTTACCATTATTCCTGTCTTACTTCTTGCTACTTCTAGACCAAGAAAATATCTTAAATTCCCAAGATCTTTAAT